>ERZ779626.28-NODE-28-length-108787-cov-8.030571_pt1 | contig 108787 bp, 104 predicted proteins | sample MGYA00514209_ERZ779626 | MGnify/ENA primary metagenome ERZ779626 (study PRJEB29562, sample SAMEA4376713) | mouse gut metagenome | isolation source: Cecum | study: EMG produced TPA metagenomics assembly of the A DSS colitis mouse model was used to assess the...
AACTCCTTTATGTGTTTTCTTGGTCGTTAATACATTAAAGGAACACAGGTGGTTTTTCAATATGCAGTTGTTAATTGGGCATGGTCAAGTACCCACCATCATGCCAGAAGCCTCTAATAAAAGCAAAGTTTTCTGGTGAAAGAGGCTGCTCAGGTAATGGAGCCACACTGAAAATTGGAGTGATATAGACGAGAGGCATGAGTATATGACATTATTGATGCATGATCAGGAATGGATATTTTAGAGGAGAAATGATATATGTCACTGGCAATGCAGAATTTGATAGATCAGTATATTCCTGAAATTAAGAAAATTTATGGTTTACATTTACGGAAGGTGATTTTGTATGGTTCTTATGCCAGAGGAGATTTCGAACAGAATTCAGACGTAGATATTATGATATTGCTTGATATATCGGAGTCAGATTTAAAGTCTTACAGCCAGAAACTTTTTTATATGACATATGACTTTAATTTAGATAATGATCTTGATATAAAACCGATTGCCAAAAGCGAGGCACATTTTATAAAATGGATTGAGAACTATCCGTTCTATGCAAATGTCCATAAAGAGGGAGTGATTTTATATGGAGCAGCATAAAAATGGATACAAACAGGAAACAAGTGTAGATTCCGCAGACATTTCAAAGAGTGTGGAAGGATTTAAAGTATTAAAGTCTTTTGCGGGTACGCTGCCTGCGGATTTTGATTATGAAAAAGAACTGGAAACAATGCGGGAGGAAAAGTATGCTCGTTTTAATTGATTCAAATAGGGATCAGCAGGATGTATAGGTAAAGTTGAACTAATGACGATTGCAATAATTAATGTAAATATGGAGTGAAGAGGGTGATTTTTATGATAATGACGAGCATTGAGTTACATGTTCCAACAGAAACTAAAGCCTATGTATTGGATAAAACAACGGAAATGGTGCGGAATGCCCTTTTGCTGTATCCAAGCATTGCGGATGAAACAATATCGCATGGCAGGGCAGCCGAGCTTCTTGGTATATCCAAAATGGAACTTATTGAATTATATGGCAGTTTGGGAATTCCATATTTGGATATGACAGACGAGGAGTTTGAAGAGGAAATACAAATGGTTAAAAAGATAGCGGGGAAACTTTCATAAATTCATCAATCTACCTATATCTTTAGTAGTTCATTGGAAAATTGATAAAGAGTATGCAAGTTGCTCATATGAAAGTGGAAATGGGGAGGAAAAGAGTATTGGATAAGAGATCCCGGTTAAAGGAAATAAAAATTTCAGGATATAAATCTTTAGGAACAGATACACAGCCGATCAGTTTAAAAATGGATACGTTAAATATTATCATAGGAGCAAATGGCGCGGGGAAAAGTAATTTTATTTCCTTTTTCCAGATGCTTGCAAACATGATGACGGGCGCTTTGCAGATTTATGTCGGGAAGAACGGAACGTCCGAGTCGTTGCTGCAGTTCGGGTCTAAAAGGACAAAGATGATTTCTGCAAGTCTGGTATTTGAAAATAAAATATTCACGGATACTTATGAGTTTTCTCTTGTGAAAGCAGTAAATGATACGCTGATCTTTGCAGAGGAAATCATCAGTGACGGAAAAAATACATTTGAGCTCAGCAGTGGACAAAAGGAGAGCTTTTTGCTTACGGATCAGGCGACCCATGCCAGTGAGCGGGCTGTCAAGGCGATTCTTTCCGGCTGTAAGACATTCCAGTTTCACGATACGTCCTCAGAAGCGCATATCAGGAATGCCGCTAATATAGACAATAACCGATCTTTGATGAGCGACGGGGGAAATGTAGCTGCCTATTTGTATATGCTGAAAAAGAACCATATGCAGTATTACAATCGGATCGTAGATCATGTGCGGTATGTGATGCCATCGTTTTATGATTTTTTTCTGGAGCCGCAAATGTTGAATCCACAATGGATCAAGCTTCAGTGGATCGAAAAGGGAAATAGTGAATATGTGTTTGGCCCGGAGCATTTTTCGGATGGCACATTGCGGTTTATTGCACTGGCAACCCTGTTTTTACAGCCGCCAAAGCTTTTGCCGCAGGTGATCTTCGTGGATGAGCCGGAGCTTGGCCTTCACCCGCAGGCAGTAGATGTTCTGGCTTCTATGGTAAAAAAGGCAACGGAGAGTACACAGGTGATCATGGCGACACAGTCACCCAGATTACTGGACAGTTTTGATTATAAGGATATTATTGTGGCGGAAAAGGACAGGGAAACGGGGTGTACCATGTTGAAACGGCTGGACGAAGATGAGGTAAGGGTATGGCTGGAAGATTACAGCCTTTCACAGATCTGGGATAAAAATATAATTGGAGGGCAGCCGTAATATGAAGAATTTTCGTATTCATATAAGACGTGGAAACAATGGACGTGATGATTGTTTCCGCGTTTTACTATGTAAAAATTTTATTTCCGTGAGCAACGAGTCAAAGTTATGCTTGCATGACCTTGGCGACTGCGTGTAATATCCAGCAGCTTGCTGCACATTTAAGCTATGATGCCTCGTAGTTTGCTACGGGGTATTTCACTAGAATTTAGTTAAGAAATGCTTTTCCAGTCTTTTTCAGTTTTTTCTTGTTGAGTATTTCTTGTATAGGATTACGACTATAGAATATAAAAATGTAATATAGATGTGAAACAGAAATTTTGGTTTTTAGACAAATATTCCTTTTGATTAAGTTATTTTTTGGACTTGATAATAATAGACTTAAGGGAGCATTCGGTAGGGAGTCTTCTGGGCGAAAATGAAATCAAAATAAATTATGGATGATCCTTAATGTGTATTAGAATGTCTTCAACCTTGCAATCAAGGATATTACAAAGTAAATCGATTGTATGGGTGCTGACATAGGCGTTTTTCCTCAATCTTGAGAGCTGTCCGGCACTAAAATGAAAATTTTTTATTAATGAATATTGCGTTATTTCTTTTTCCTTCATGGTTTTCCATAATGGTTCATATGAAATCACAATTGTTCTCCTAAATTTTATATTGATATAATACAATTATTGCCCTATAATGGATATTAGCCATAAATGGATAATATTTGTGGAGTGACATTTTATGTCAATGAGAGGTGCTATATTAAATTTATAGGTAACTAAAATATCTGTCATAATATGAGAGATATTTTTTCATTGGGAGGGGGATGTGGTTTATGACATAAAGTTTATAAAAGTGCAGGAAAAAGAGCGACATAAAAAGTTGGGAGGACAAAAGAATGAGCATACTATTAGGAATGGCAAATTTATGTGAAGCGATTGTAGATGCTATTGAGTATGGACCGATAGAGGCGGTGAAAATTAATACGTCGTTTTGCCCGGAGGCTGAACGAAGTTACAGAAAAATAATGAAGGATCTTGAAACAGAACCATCTAAAACGGATGTTGCGTTAAGTAAAACAGATGAAAATAGGGCTATTAATAAAGATGTAACTGTGATTTTGGATCGCAATTTGATGGAATATGAGGAACCAAAGTCATCGGAAGATATTGTAGATGAAACAGAGGAAGAGGCTATCCGTAAAGCAGTGGAAGAGAAAACCTGCTGGTAGAAATATGTAGGCTGATTACAAAGGAGAAGATGCGATGGGAAACGGGAATAAATTTTTTGAAGCAATGGAACGTGATATTATGAATTTGGATATTTCCGAAACAGAGAGAAACAAGCTGTTAAGAAATTTTCTGCATTTGAAGGAGCAAAAGATAAATCTGATGATTACAGGTGCTACTGGGTGCGGAAAAAGTTCTACCATTAACGCGCTGTTTAATACAGAGGTTGCCAAGGTGGGAGTCGGCGTTGACCCGGAAACCATGGAAATAACAAAATATGAACTGAATAATCTGGTGTTATGGGACAGCCCCGGTTTGGGTGATGGAAAAGAGGCGGATAACCGACACGCAAAAAACATCATTAAAAAGCTGAATGAAAAAGACGAGAACGGTAATCTGCTGATTGATCTGGTTCTTGTGATACTGGACGGCAGTACAAGGGATTTAGGTACATCATATGAACTGATCAATCAGGTCATCATTCCGAATTTGGGAGAAGAAAAGGAAAAGCGGATACTTGTCGCAATTAACCAAGCGGATGTGGCTATGAAGGGAAGATATTGGAATTATGAGGAAAACAAACCAGAGCCGCAGCTGGTAGATTTTTTAAATGAAAAAGTGGAATCAGTGAGAAAACGTATTAAAGAAGGGACAGGAATAAATACTGAGCCTATTTATTATTGTGCAGGTTTTAAGGAAGAGGGAGAAGCGCAGTGTAAACCGTATAATCTTTCTAAGCTGTTCTACTATATTCTCAACAATACGCCTGAGGAGAAGAGGCTTTCTTATGTGGACAATATGAATTCCAACAGTGAAATGTGGGAGGATGATGATGATCTGCAGGATTACAAGGCAGGAATCATGGAAGGTTTTGGCTCTGCCATTATTCAAGGCATTGGCAAGGGTGCCAGTATTGGCGGTGAGATTGGCGCAATATTTGGACTTAGGAAGGTAGGTGCAGTTGTCGGCGGCGGGGTTGGCGCAGTGTGTGGATTCATTAAGGGGCTTTTTGGTGGTTGGTAATATGGATTTTAGCAAGTATAGGAAACAGGATATCGAAGAAAAACTGAAAAGAGCAAAATTCCGGCCGATGACATTGATGGTTACAGGAGTCACCGGGGCAGGAAAGTCTACCACTTTAAATGTGATTTTTCAACATGATGTAGCTAAAATTGGAAATGGCGTTGAGCCGGAAACAATGAGACTGGGTGAATATAGACTTAATGATGCATTTCGGGTATGGGATACGCCGGGACTTGGTGACGGGGTTATGAATGACCAACGCCATAAAAAGAAGATTGTGTATCTTCTTAATACAAAATATCAATCTGCGGAAAGAAATACATACGGTCTTATCGATATGGTACTGGTGATTATTGAGGGATCAAACCGTGATATGGGATCTACTTATACACTGTTGAATGATGTGATTGTACCAAATATCCAAGGGGATCGTGTTTTGGTTGCCATCAATCAGGCAGATGTGGCGATGAAGGGACGGCACTGGGATAAGAAAACAAAACAGCCAGATACAGTATTGCTTAATTTTTTGGAGGAACAGGTCAGCTCTATTCAAAGGAGGGTGAAAGAAGCAACAGGTATGCTGATTCCGAAACCTATATATTATTCGGCGGAGTATGGATACCATTTAAAGGAATTGTTTGATTTTATCGTGGATCATATGCCAAATAACAGAAGGGAATTGTAGGAGTCTGTATGAAAGAAGAAAAATCACCAAAAAACAACCGCGTTCTCGACATCTATACCCGCCTCACCGAAGGACATATCATCAGCAAAGCGCAGGAGGCACAGCGCTTCGGTGTGGACGAGCGCTCCATCCAGCGTGATATTGATGATATCCGTGCTTTCCTTGCAGACAGGCAGTCCGATCAAGCCGATGACCACCGTGTGATTGAATATGACCATAGGCAGAAGGGGTTTGTTATGACTGGGGCAGAAACTTCCATGATGACAAACAGTGAAATCCTTGCGGTGAGCAAGGTGCTGCTGGCGAGCCGGGCTTTTACGAAAAAGGAGATTAGCGGTATCTTAAAAAAGCTGGTGGACGGTTGCGTGCCCTTGCGGAATATGCGGCTGGTCAGTGAGCTGCTCTCCAACGAGAAATATCACTATGTAGAATTGCATCATAAGAGCCATATTCAGGATAAACTCTGGGAGCTTGGGACGGACATTCAGGAGCATAATCTGGTGGAGATTACCTATACTAGGGCGGAGCACATGAAGGAAACGGTAAAACGTCTGATTGAGCCAATGGCGGTGCTTTTCTCGGAGTACTACTTTTATCTGAATGCTTTTATTGTGGAACGAAACGAAGATGGGACGTGGTCTCACAAGTACGACTATCCCGCCATTTTCCGTATAGACCGGATCCAGTCCTACAGGGAGACGGGAGAAAAATTTCGGGTGGCTTATGTGAATAGGTTTGAGGAAGGGGAATTTCGCAAACGGATTCAGTTTATGTATGCCGGAGATCTGATGAGGATTCAACTGAAATATTATGGGGAAAACCCGGAGCCGGTATTAGACCGGCTGCCAACGGCGCAGATTATAGAACAGGATGAGCATGTGTGTACGATCAGCGCGGAGGTGTACGGCAACGGGATTCTCATGTGGCTGTTAAGCCAGGGGAGCAGGATTGAGGTGCTGAGCCCTGAAAGTCTGCGGCAGGAGCTGAAAAGGAGAGCGCAGGGGATAGTAGAACGGTACAGCTAATTTGAAACGGGATAGGAATATAAAAAGCAGAAGAAATAATAAATAAATGTGGGGAATCCCGGAGGAATGCTCCGGGATTTTTTGCGCCTGTTTTTAAATTTTTTATGATAATGACAAAATCTGTCATAGATGTTTTCTATACTGATCTTATCATTAACGAAATTAGCAGCATAAGAAAACCAAGAAGATAAAAGTGTGAAGGTAAACACTAAGCTCGAAAGAACCTCACTAAGTGTTTTCAGGCTTCATACAGAAGAATGCCAAAGAACGACATTCTCTGAGCGGATTGTTTGCGCCAGCTATGATGGAATGACGGAATGGTAGAAAGAATTTACAGACAGGAGATAGTTGCGTTTTGTAAACATAATGGAAGAGGGGTGTGAAACAATGTTTATACTGTTATTTCCAATGGGGATGGGCATTCTGGCATGGATATTTGGTCTCAGGCAGATTATGAGGGCGGTGTCGGACCAGAGAATGGTCTGCCGCTTTGATCAAAGGATGCAGCAGTGGATGAAAGACGGCGGGATAGAAGAAAAATGGAGTAAAGAGGCGTTGGGATTGATACCGATCATGCCTTTGGTGAAAAAGGGCGTGATAATTGGTCTGCCTGCAGGCGTGGTCATGGATATTATCACATATGTCGCAGCGCAACCGCTCGTAAAGATATCCCGGAGAGCAGGAGGCGCGGCGGGCGTACTGGTCTTTCAGAATGGCAGTACACCGCTACGGGTGGCGCTGTCGTTATGGGGACATGGTTCGCTGGCTGCCGGGATTATTGCATTCATGGGGCTTGCGGTGGGGACGGCGATGGCTGTCTGCGGTGTTGTCGTAAAAACGAAGGTGTCTGCGGATCTGGAAAGGGCATATAAAATTTATAAGCATTTATTGAATGTTCATAATGACTAAAGATGTTCGAATCGGGCTGTACAATGATAAGGGAGTTTCCCATATAGAAATATCTGGGGGAGGGGGAGGTGTGCTGGTGATAGTATAAGTTTTATCAATAGTTTGGGGAAATTATCGACGAAAAAACAAAAGAGAGGTAAAAGAAATGGAAGAGAATAAAAACATGGTTCCCATTAAAGCAGAAATCGTAGAGGGAAAAAAGAAGAAACATACGGTAAGAAACGTCATTATCGCCGTAGTTGCGATATTCTTTTTGCTGGCGTTGTGGATTGGTGATAGCGATGACAGCGTCAACACACCTGCTTCAAATACAGAAGAGGTACAGCAAAAAACGCAGGTTGAACAAACAGAGGAGACAGAAAGGGTTGAGAAAGAAAAGGAGGTAGTTGTTGCAGCTGCCAAAGAGGAAACTCTGGGAGTAAAAAATGATGGCAGATATTATTTCGAAATAGGAAACAGTTATCCGATCAAAAGTAATGGCAGTGATATGGAATGGGAGTATACTGTTGCAGATATTAATATTGCCAGATCGGTAAGTCCGCTTGACTCCACCGATAACTATATCTTCTATATTGATCTGGAAGTCAGTAATAAGGATGACGAAGATAAACTTACCCTCACAGACACAGCTATAAAAATGTATGTCGATGATTTCCAAGTAAATACCGACTCATGGTATGGATATATGGATACTGTTTTCCCGGGGATTGAATGTGAAACCATAGCCGTTAATCCCGGCCGCAAAACAAAATTCAGATACTATGCAGCAATGCCCGTTAGCGATGCCAATGCTGCAAACAGTATAGAACTGGAATTAAATGGCCTGGTTGCATTGTTTAAGGATAATGGTGAATGGCAATATGGTCTTGAACAAATTGCTGCAGATCAAAAAGAGGCAGAGCATAAAGCTATGGTAGTAGACCAGGTGATGAATGGGATAGGCGGTGAACCTGGTGATATAGTATGCGGTAGATATCATGTAGCTGTAAATCTTATAAGTGGGAGAAACGAAGCTTACGTCCAGCCTTACACGGATTCGGAAGATAATCCTTATGTAATTACAATCTACTGTACCGATTCGCAAGGATATCAGGTTGGTGATTTTGCTGGATATCTTCGTAATGACGGGGATTATTATACTGTCGTGGATGGGTCATGCGATATGGAATATGCCCATGTTACCTTTTTTAATAATGGTATGAGTATAGAAACCATTAACAATGAGGATTATGAGAGCAGATATGGTGTACCGCTTAGAAATTATGCAGGAAGCTATTATCTGGACGAGGCACTCAATTTTGATGAAGTGGGTTAAACATCATATTAAGGGGCAGGCAGACGGTCTGCCCCTTCTTCAGTAAATATCTTAACGCAGTCCGCTCTGTGACAGAATGTACTCCCGCAAAGCTTCTTTTGGAACCTTCCACACCCGGCCGATCCGGAACCCTTTTATAGACCCGTTTTCTAAAAGTTCATATACCCGGTTTTTCCCGATGTATAAAGTTTCGGCTATTTCGGCAACAGTCAGGATATCAGGATAATCATTCAGCATTTTAAATACCTCCCTCAGATTGATTATATTTAATGTAATTGCTATAGGTGTATGCAGCCTAACACTTCTACAGAATTTATTGCTAATCGAGACATATATTGTATAAAGTCATATCATGGGGAAAGATATGCGAAATCATCGTATAAATTGCCAATTTCATGGCACTAAACCGATGAAGGAGCTCCAATATTTAGTAAATTATTTCACGACAGTGTATATTGAAGACCTGTTGAAAAACAGTGACCTGTCGAAAGATGAGCAGATCGCTGTACTCAGTGAAGTGCTACGAAACTTCAAGTGAGTTTTGCAGCACTTCCAGATATTATTTATCCACAATGGAAGGAGTGATTTCATGCAAACTGTTTTGCTGCGGATCGCCATCTACAGCAGAAAATCCAAATGGACCGGCAAAGGCGACAGTGTAGAAAACCAGATCGTCATGTGCCGGGAATATATCGAAATGTTTATAGAAGGGGGAGAGCAGGCACAGATCATTGTATACGAGGACGAAGGTTTCTCCGGCAAGAATACCAGGCGCCCCCAGTTCCAGAAAATGATGCGCGACATGAAAGAGCAGCATTTTGACTACTTAGTCTGCTACAAGCTGGACCGTCTGGGAAGGAACCTTGCGGATCTGGCAAATCTGATGGAAGACTTAGAGCGAAAGGGCACGTCCTTCATCAGCATCAAGGAAAAGTTCGACACGACCACACCGATCGGCAAGGCGATGCTGTACTTCTCAGGCGTGCTTGCCCAGATGGAGCGGGAGCAGATCGCGGAGCGCGTGAAGGACAACATGATCATGCTTGCAAGGAGCGGGCGGTGGCTCGGCGGCAATACGCCGCTCGGATATTCTTCCATGAAATTGGAGAAGGAGGTCAGCGCCCTCAAGAAAAAGTCCATGTACTGCCTTACGCAGAACCCGGAGGAGATCGGGACTGCCCGGTACATATTTTCGTATTTTATAGAATGCAGATCGCTGACCAAGGTGTATAAAAGTCTCATCACCAATGATATCAGAACGAGACAGGGAAACGAATTTGTCATATCGGGCATCCGGGATATTCTGGTGAACCCGGTATACTGCAAGGCGGATCAAGACGCCTATCAGTATTTTTACGATCTGGGCTGTCAGGTGTGTATCGACGAGGAGGAGCTGGACGGGGAATCCGGGCTGATGGGGTACGCCAAAACAACCTCCACACACTATAAGAACCAGAGCCAGCCCTGTGAGTCGTGGATCATATCAAAAGGGCGGCATCAGGGCATTGTAAGCGGCAAAGAGTTTGTCCGGGTACAAAAACTGCTGGCGGGCAACAAGGAAAAAGGGGCGGCATTCAAGAACACGAAAAACAGTGTGGCGCTTTTGTCGGGGCTGCTTTATTGTTCCTGTGGACACTTGATGCGCCCGAAGAATTATCCGGCGTCCCGGTTGACGGAAAAGGGGGAACGCACATTCTCTTACCGCTGTCCGTACAAGGACGCCACGCACAGGGAAAAATGTGATGTGAAAAATGTCCACGGCAATACGCTGGATGCGAGGGTATGTGAGGAGCTGATCGGGATGACGAACCCCGATGCGGGCATCATCCCCATGTTGGAAGCGCTGTTAAAGAAGATCCGGGACACGGATATGGAGGTGGTGTCGGAAAAGGATCTGCTGCAGCAGGAATATAATAAGAAGAAAGAGGAGATACAGAAACTCATTGCCTCGATCAAAAATCTGGACGTGGACAGTGTGTCGGTGCAGTATATCAATGAGGAGATCAAGCGGACGGACGGCATATGCAGGGAGCTGCAGATGAAAATTGCCGCTATGGAAAGCGACAAGGAGGTAAATCTGAATGTCACGGACTATGTGAAGGAATGGCTGGGGAAGATGAAGCACTTCCCCCAGATTTTTGAAGAGCTCAATGTGATGCAGAAAAGAGATTTTTTGAAGACGGTCATTGAAAAGGTCGTCTGGGATGGCGAAATCGCCCATATTTATATTAGGAACCCGGTGCCAGGCAGGCACCGGGATATTTTTGCCCGTCTGAAGGAAGAAGTCTTACAGCCATGGTATCCAAAGTTTCCAATTTGGAACCATCGCATTGCCGCAGCCGCTTGGACCTACAACGGCGACGAAACTCCCTTCGGAAATCTGCAGACTGATGTGCAGGAGAGCGGGGGTTTCTCCTTTCAGATTGTGATAGGAGTAGGAAACATCCCGCAGAGAAAGTATTGGCTGCATAGAAAATGCCTCCTTATGTAGTTAACGACATCATATTTTTCGCGAACCGAAATCTGATGGGTCGTTTACTACGAGTATAACATTATTTTATGACGCGCAAGAAAATATGTGTTCTGATTGAAAACAAAACCAATTTATGGTATCATCAAATTTAGATTTAATTATAACGGAGGTTTTAGGTATGGCGCAATTGTGGGGCGGCCGTTTCACGAAGGAGACGGACCAGCTTGTATATAACTTTAACGCGTCGATCTCCTTTGACCAGAAATTCTTTCAGCAGGACATTGAGGGCAGTATTGTACATACGATCATGCTGGCAAAGCAGGGAATTCTGACGAAAGAGGAGAAGGACGAAATCTTAAAAGGGCTCACTGGCATCAGGCAGGATGTGGAGGACGGAAAGCTTGCGATCACGGAGGAGTACGAGGATATCCACAGCTTTGTGGAGGCGAATCTGATCCGCCGGATCGGCGATGTGGGGAAAAAGCTGCACACGGGCAGGAGCCGCAACGATCAGGTGGCGCTCGATATGAGGCTGTACACAAGGTTGGAAGTCCTCAATACAGACAGTCTGCTGAAGGAACTTTTGCAGACGCTCCTTTCGATTATGGAGGAGCATGTGGAGACTTATATGCCAGGATTTACCCATCTGCAGAAGGCGCAGCCGGTGACGCTTGCGCACCATATCGGCGCTTATTTCGAGATGTTTAAGCGGGACAGGTCAAGGCTTAAGGATATATTCTACCGCATGAACTACTGTCCGCTTGGGGCGGGTGCGCTTGCGGGGACGACTTATCCGCTGGACCGCGCCTACACGGCGTCTCTGCTCGGCTTCGAGGGACCGACGCTAAACAGCATGGATTCAGTATCCGACAGGGATTATGTGATCGAATTTTTGTCCGCGCTTTCCACGATTATGATGCACTTGAGCCGGTTCTGCGAGGAGATCATCATCTGGAATTCCAACGAATATCGGTTTGTCGAGATCGACGATGCCTACTCCACGGGGAGTAGTATTATGCCCCAGAAGAAAAACCCGGATATTGCGGAGCTGGTGCGTGGAAAGACGGGGCGCGTCTACGGGGCGTTACTTTCTATATTGACGACCATGAAGGGGCTTCCCCTTGCTTACAATAAAGATATGCAGGAGGACAAGGAGCTGACCTTTGACGCCATTGACACGGTGAAGGGGTGTCTGGCTCTGTTTGAAGGCATGATCCGCACCATGAAGTTCAATGAGGACGTGATGGAGAAGAGCGCGGCTATGGGCTTTACCAATGCCACGGACGCGGCGGATTATCTGGTGGGAAAGGGCGTTCCTTTCCGGGATGCCCACGGCATGATCGGCAGACTGGTGCTTTACTGTATTGAGAAAAACTGCAGCATCGACGAGCTCTCGATAGAGGAGCTTAAGGAGATCAGCCCTGTCTTTGAGGAGGATGTCTACCAGGCGGTCAGCCTCAAGACCTGTGTGGAAAAAAGGCTGACGACCGGCGCGCCGGGACATGAGGCAATGCGCGAGGTCATACGGATGCACAGGGAGTATCTGTCCAGAGACTGGCAGGATGAGGAAGACCTGTTCAGCGGGGTGTGGAATGAAGGAGAGATAGAAAAAAGGAATAGGCATAAATGCTTTGGCAATAAGGAGGGATGAAAAAATGAACGAGAAGTTAAAGGTAGGTATTTTAGGCGGCACGGGTATGGTGGGGCAGCGTTTTATCGCCCTTCTGGAGAACCATCCTTGGTTTGAGGTGACCACGATTGCGGCGAGCCCCCGTTCCGCGGGCAGGTCTTACGAGGAGGCAGTGGGGGACAGATGGAAGATGGATACGCCCATGCCGGAGGCGGTAAAGAAGATTGTGGTCAAAAATGTGAACGAGGTTGCGGAAGTGGCGGCGGAGGTTGATTTTGTCTTCTCTGCGGTGGATATGACGAAGGACGAGATCAAAAAGATCGAGGAGGAGTACGCGAAGACGGAGACGCCTGTGGTATCCAACAACAGCGCCCACCGCTGGACGCCGGATGTGCCCATGGTGGTGCCGGAGATCAATCCGGAGCATTTCGATGTGATCGAGTCGCAGAAAAAGCGGCTTGGAACGAAAAGGGGCTTTATCGCCGTGAAGCCGAACTGCTCAATTCAGAGCTACGCGCCGGTTCTCACAGCATGGAAGGAGTTTGAGCCTTACGAGGTGGTGGCTACCACCTATCAGGCAATTTCCGGCGCCGGCAAGACCTTTAAGGACTGGCCGGAGATGGTGGAGAATGTGATTCCCTACATCGGCGGCGAGGAAGAGAAGAGCGAGAAGGAGCCGCTTCGAATCTGGGGTGATATTGTGGACGGTGAGATTGTTCCGGCCACAAGCCCGGTGATCACCTGCCAGTGTATCAGGGTGCCCGTGCTCAACGGCCATACGGCGGCGGTGTTTGTGAAGTTCAGGAAAAAGCCGACCAAGGAGCAGCTGGTTGAAAAGCTTGTGCAGTTTAAGGGGCTGCCGCAGGAGCTTGCTCTTCCCAGTGCGCCGAAGCAGTTTATTCAGGTGATGGAGGAGGATAACCGTCCGCAGGTAAAGCTGGATGTGGATTATGAAAACGGTATGGGCATCAGTGTGGGGCGCATCCGCGAGGACAGCGTTTACGACTGGAAGTTCGTGGGACTTTCCCACAATACCGTGCGCGGAGCGGCAGGGGGAGCCGTGCTCTGTGCGGAGACACTGAAAGCGAAGGGGTATATTGCGAAAAAATAGGGGAGTTGTAAGAAAACTGTAAACACAGATGATTGATATGGGGGGAGGGGCGCCGTCCGGGGAGAATGGCGCGCGTATATAGTGATCAATACAGAAATCAATTGGAAGGGAAACGGGACACAGCTGCTTGTGGAGGAAAATGAGAAGCTGCGCCGGGAAGAAAAAATGCTCCGCCTTTTGTGCGATACGTCGAGCAGCGCATTTATTTATTATAATTTTCGGGAGGACCGGGTTGACACGTTAGGAAACTGGGAACACTATTTTGATTTTTCCATTTTGACCATGGACGATCTGTCAAAACTCTATGACAGGGTGGAAGAGCAGTATGAAATTCCGCTCAGGGAAGGGCTGTTTATCGAAAATCAGTGGAGAGACAGGGACAGCTTTGAGATTAAGCTGAAGGAAAGCCGGGTCTGTATCGAGGTGGAGGTAAACGTTGTCTATGATTCTGAGGGGAAGCCCACGGACAAAATCATACGGTTTAAGGATGTGACCAAATTAACCGCCCAGAAGGACGAACTTACCTACATGGCTTATTATGACATGCTGACGGGACTTTATAACAGGAATTATTTTGTCAGGCTGTTGGGGGAATTTTTGCGGCGCGCGGAAAAGGAATCAAAAAAAGTGGCAGTGATGTTCATGGATTTTGACGACTTCCGCAGAGTCAACGACGGTATGGGCATCATTGCGGGAGACGAGCTGGTGCAGCTTTTCGGTCAGTATCTTGTCGGTCTGATAAGCAGCAACGTGGTGATTTCCCATTTCAGTACGGATATTTACTGTATCGCAATCTACGACCCCTGTGGCACGAGAAGTGTCGGGACGGTCTACAGGGTGATCAGGGAACGGCTGAAAAAACCGTTTAAAATGACAGACGGGCAGGAGGTCACCATGACGGTGAGCGTGGGTGTGGCCGAATACCCGGAGGCTGCGCTTGGAACGTTAGAACTGATCAACTGCGCGGAGATTGTCATGTTTAAGGCGAAGAGCCGCGGAAAGGATAAGATCCAGTATTTTGACGGTGCGATTCTGGAAGAATTTTTACAGACGGTGAACATCCAGAACAAGCTGAAAGAGGTTGTGTTCGAGCAGAATTTTACCATGTATTTCCAGCCACAGTATTACGCGGAAAACGGGAAACTGCGCGGCGTGGAGGCATTGATCCGCTGGCGGGATAATAAGGGGGTTATGATCAGCCCTGCCGTTTTTATTCCGATTGCGGAAAAGAACGGAACCATTGTCCCGATCGGAAACTGGGTGATAGAAAAGAGTGTGCAGACCTACGCACAGTGGCGTGATAAATATCATTATCCTCTGGTTTTGTCCCTGAACGTCTCGGCGGTGCAGTGCAAGAAGCGGGGATTCATAGACAGTATTTTACAGATTCTGGAAAAGTATGACGTCTCACCGGGCGAGATAGAAATCGAAGTGACGGAAACCATTCTGATAGAAGATTTTGATTACATAAGCGGGCGGCTGAACGAGCTGAAGAACGCAGGGGTCAGAATTTCGCTTGATGACTTCGGCACAGGGTTTTCTTCCCTGTCCTATTTAAAAGGGCTGCCAATCGATACGCTCAAGATTGATAAAACTTTTGTGGATACGCTCCTGACGGATAAAAACACAAAGATTATCACGGAATCCATTATTTACATGGTGAAACGTCTTGGTTATGAGACGATTGCGGAAGGCGTGGAGACCAGGGAACAGTTTCAGTACCTGAAAGATCTGAAATGCGATATGATTCAGGGATATTATATGGGCAGACCGATGCCGGCGCAGGGCATAGCGGATCTGCTTGAGAAATTGACGGTGAAGGTAGGATAAGGCGAAAGTATGTTACTGGGCAGAACGACAGAACTTGGTTATCTGAACAATTATTATGACAGGGACGGCAGTCAGATTCTGATTGTTTACGGGCAGAAACATATCGGTAAGACCGCGCTTGTAAAGGAATTTATGAAGGACCGTCCGGGGTATTATTATCTGGCAAGAGCATGTTCGGAGAGGGAGCAGGCTTATCAGTGGGGCAGGCAGCTTACCCACGACGGCTATGTGGTGGAAAAGTTTCCAACATTTCAGGAGATTTTTGAGAAGCTGGCACACCGCGTTACAGGGAAGAAAGTGTTGGTAATCGATGAGTTCCAGAACATTGTGCGTGCCAGCGATAATTTTATGAAAGAGCTGGTGACTTTTGTGCACAGCCAGTGGAACCGGGATGATGTGATGGTCATTCTGGTGAGCTCTTCCATCGGCTGGATTGAAAACAGCATGATTACCAGAATCGGGGAGGCGGCTTACGAGCTTTCAGGGCTTCTTAAGATCAAGGAGATGCCCTTTGCGGATCTGGTGGAGCGGTTCCCGAATTTCCGTATCGAGGAATGTGTGGAGGCTTACGCGATCTTAGGCGGGATCCCCGGTCTGTGGAACCAGTTTGACGACAGGCTGACGATTCAGCAGAACATCTGCCGCAACATTCTCGACTGCAACAGCTTTCTCTTCGAGGAGGGTGAGCGCATTCTCACGGAACAGCTCAGGGAGCCGGGTGTCTACAATACCATTATGGCGTCCATTGCGGCGGGAAATTATAAATTAAACGACCTGCATCAGCACACGGAGTTTTCCCGTGCCAAGATCAGCGTCTATTTAAAGAATCTGATTGAACTGGAATTGGTGGAGAAAGTGTTTTCCTACGATACGGCGGGCAAGGAGAACGTGCAGAAGGGAATCTACCGGATCAGCCATCCTTTTGTAGATTTTTACTATACCTATATGTACCCTCATCTGAGCGATCTGCAGATGCTTTCGGTGGGAGAGTTTTACAACCACTATATCATGCGGGATTTCAGGCGTTATGTGTCCGGCTATTTCAAGCAGGTGTGCAGGCAGCATCTGGCAAGGCTGGGTGACCGGCACAGGCTGCCGATCAACTGCGGTACGATCGGCGAGTGGATCGGCAAGGTGGGGTCGCTGGACATCATCGCGCAGGATGAGGAAGGGCGCACGTTAATCGGGCTGTGCAACTGGGAGAAACCCATGACCTATGAGGATTACGAGAATCTGCTGCTCTACGCGAAAAAGGCTAAGATAAACGCGGATTATATCTATATGTATACGGCGTTCCGGTTTGACGAGAAACTGAATCTGGAGGCAAAGGTTAAATCGAACCTGAAGCTGGTGCAGATTTCCGATTTGTGATGCATAGTGGGCGGAGAAGTATGGGAAAGAGTTTATATATTGCGGAGAAGCCCAGTGTGGCACGGGAATTTGCAAAGGCGTTAAAATATAATATGAGAAACCGCGACGGCTATATGGAGTCCGATGAGGCGGTTGTAACATGGTGCGTAGGGCATCTGGTAACCATGAGTTACCCGGAAGTCTATGACGAGAAGTATAAGAGATGGTCGCTGGAGACAATCCCTTTTATTCCGGATGAGTTTAAGTATGAAGTCATTGACAGTGTGAAAAAGCAGTTTGGCATTGTGAGCGGACTTTTGAACAGGGCGGATGTGGAGACAATCTATGTCTGTACCGACTCCGGGCGGGAAGGGGAATACATTTACCGCCTTGTGGAACAGCAGGCGGGGGTTTCGGGAAAGGTGAGAAGGCGGGTGTGGATCGACTCCCAGACGGAGGAGGAGATTTTGCGGGGCATCAGGGAGGCAAAGGATCTCTCTGCATATGATAATCTCTCCCATGCAGCGTATCTGCGGGCGAAGGAGGATTACCTTATGGGAATTAATTTTTCGCGCGCCCTCACCTTAAAATACAGCTATTCGATCAAGAATTACCTGAACGCTGACAAGGCGGTGGTTTCCGTCGGCAGGGTGATGACCTGTGTGCTCGGTATGGTGGTAAACAGAGAGCGGGAGATACGGGAGTTTGTAAAGATTCCCTTTTACCGTATTCTGATGAAGGCTGATATTGCGGGGCATGAATGCGCTCTGGAGTGGAAAGCCGTGGAGGGATCCCGGTTTTACCAGTCCCCGAAAATCTATAAGGACAATGGTTTTTTGGAAGAAAAGGACGCGGATGATTTTCTGTCCTTTTTGCAGGCGGAGCCGGTGGAGAAGCCTCTGGTGGAAAAGATCGAGCGGAAGAAGGAGACGAAGAACCCGCCGCTTCTGTACAATCTGGCGGAACTGCAGAACGACTGCTCCAAACTGTTTAAGATCAGCCCCGATGAGACACTCAGGATCGCGCAGGAACTCTATGAGAAAAAAATGACCACCTATCCGCGAACGGACGCCAGGGTGCTGTCAACGGCGGTTTCTAAGGAGATCGGAAAAAATATCAGGGGATTGCAGAGCTACCCGCCGACGGCGTCTTTTGCGGAGCGGATTTTAAAGGAGGAACGCTTCAAGGGCATTGCGAAAACGAGATATGTGAACGATAAGCAGATCACTGACCACTACGCGATCATTCCAACGGGACAGGGGCTTGCGGCGTTAGGCAGCCTGCATCCCACTTCGGCGAAGGTATACGAGATCATTGCCAGACGTTTCCTAAGCATTTTTTATCCGGCGGCAGTCTACCAGAAGATCTCGCTGACGGCAAAATGTAAGGGAGAAACATTTATTTCCGGTTTTAAGGTGCAGACGGAACAGGGATATCTCGAAGTTGCGCAAAATTCTTTTGCAAGAAAGAAGACAGAGGAGTATACTGAAAGAGAGACTGCCGACGAGGAGCAGGAGAGCTCTTTTGACGCGCCGTTCATGGAGGCGCTGGGCGCTTTGAAAAAGGGCACGCCGCTTGAACGGAAAACGCTTGAGAAGAAAGAGGGGGAGACTTCCCCGCCCAAGCGGTATAATTCGGGAACCATGATTTTGACGATGGAGAACGCCGGACAGTTTATTGAGGACGAGGAACTGCGGGCGCAGATCAAGGGAAGCGGGATTGGCACCTCCGCCACCAGGGCAGAGATTCTAAAGAAACTCGTACATATCAAGTATCTGGATCTGAATAAAAAGACGCAGATTATCACACCCACGCTTCTGGGAGAGATGATTTACGAGGTGGTTGCCGGTTCGGTAAAACCGCTCTTAGACCCGAGACTGACGGCGAGCTGGGAGAAAGGGCTGACGCTTGTCGCCGCCGGAGAGATTACAGAGGAAGAGTACATGGGGAAACTCAGTGATTTCGTGACCAGAAGAACGAACATCGTCAAGCAGATGACGAATCAGAATGCGCTCTACCACAGATTTCAATATGCGTCCCAGTTTTATAAGGGTGTAAAAAAGGAGAAGAGGGAAAAAGAATGATCGGATTGCAGAATGCTACTATTGACGCGCTCTACACTTTGGATGAGACAATCGCAAAGGAGCTGTTTGCAGGGCTTACCTATCCGTGGGAGGCGCTGCCGAAGATTAGGGAATTTATTATCGCTCTGGGGGAGACGCTTCCGAAGGAGAAGTACGAGAGAAGAGAGGGTGATATCTGGATCGCAAGAAGCGCGAAAGTATTTCCAAGCGCCTATATTGGCGGTCCGGCAATTATCGACGAGGAGGCGGAAATACGTCACTGTGCCTTTATCAGGGGAAGTGCGATCGTCGGAAAGGGCGCGGTTGTCGGCAATTCCACCGAGCTTAAGAATGTGGTGCTCTTCAATAAGGTGCAGGTGCCCCATTACAATTATGTGGGTGACAGCATTCTCGGGTTTAAGGCACATATGGGAGCCGGTTCCATCACCTCAAATGTGAAGAGCGACAAGACGCTGGTGGTGGTGAAAGCCGGAGAGGAGACTTTTGAGACGGGGCTTAAAAAGTTTGGCGCCATGCTTGGCGATAATGTGGAAGTGGGATGCAATTCCGTTTTGAATCCCGGCACGGTGATCGGTAAGAACACCAATATTTATCCGACTTCCATGGTGAGAGGGGTAATTCCGCAGGGAAGCATCTACAAGCGGCAGGGTGAGATAGCAGAAAAAAGGCAGTAACCGGAGCTGGTAAAACAGTAAGAGAAAGTGTGTGTTGGGGATGAGCGTATGGCGATTGATTTAAGCATTGAAAACTTTGGATCGATGATTGACAATATCATAGCGGGAATCTGCTTCTTCGAGTATGAGGACGGGGAGATGCGGCCCATTTTTGTCAATGAAGGATTTTTCCGTATGCTGGGCTATTCCCGGGTACAGGGCATGAAATTCCTGGATAAGGTGGAATTGAGTATTATTCCCGATGATCTGCCGACCTACAGGCAGGCGATCAGGGATGTGCTGAAGGACGACGGCGTGGTGGATACAGAGTTTCGTACCGTTACGGGCAGCGGAAATCTGCGCTGGCTTCATGCACGGGGAAATCTGTATGCCCGGGAGGGAAGAAAATATACGATTGTCACGGTGATTGAGGATGTGACTGAGAGAAAAAACGTGGAGGAGGAACTGCGGAGACAGGCGGAGCGTCTGCATATTCTGTCCGAGGCGGAAGGCGAGAAGATCATTGACTATAATGCCAAGACGGATGTTATGATTATCAGGACAAACGATGAGTACGGCATGGCGCAGGACGAGATCCACAGCAGATATATGCAGCGGTTTAATGCCGGGATGATCTATAAGGAGGATGTCGCCTATTACAAGGCTGTTCTGGAGAGCCTGCTTAAGTCTCCCAAGCACGACACTATTGAATTTCGAATAAAGCGGTTTGATGAGGACTATACATGGTATCAGGCAAATCTGACCTCCCTTCTGGGCGCGGAGGGGTATGTGACCCGTATCGTGGGCCGTATGATAAATATCAACGACAGGAAGCTCAAGGAGATGGAACTGCTTCTGCGTGCCGAGAAAGATGCGCTGACGGGCATTTATAACCAGGGAGCGACCGAACAGCTGATTCACAACGCCATTCAGGATGGAAATGAGAATTCGTTGAGTGCGCTGATGATTATTGATCTGGACAATTTTAAGGAGGCAAATGATCTTCTTGGTCATGCCAACGGCGACGAGCTTCTGGAGAAGACAGCTGATATTCTGAAGGAAATGTTCAAGGGCGGCGACGTGATCGGACGTATCGGCGGCGACGAGTTCCTTGTTTATATGAGAAACATGGAGAATATTTCCGACGCGGATGAGATGGCTGGAAATATTGTAAAGTCAGTAAGATATGATCTTGATTTTGAGGGGCAGCCGATCCGCGTGACCTGCAGCGTGGGCGTTGCCGTATACCCTTACCACGGCAAAACATACGAGGAGCTTTTTGAGAAGGCGGACAGGGCTGTGTATACGGTTAAGGCGAACGGTAAGGACGGCTACCGCGTCTATCATGCCGCAAGTACGACGGTCTATCATGCCAACAGAAAAGTCGGCTATGATATGACTAAGACGATAGATTATGACAGACACATCGAGGATCAGGTCATGCAGATCCTGTTCGAGGATAAGGTACTGGAATCCGCGCTGCGGTCTTCTCTGGAGCTGATGACGGCGAAGTATCAGTTCCACAGGGGGTATATCTGCGGAAACGACTCTCTGCCGATTTCCCGTACCATCCAGTTTACCGTGAAGAAGTATGCCACGGGAAAAGAAGCGGAGGAACATTATGAGCTGAAACGGATGGTGAATGAGATCCTTTACTCTTTCTTTCCTGGCGCGGCAATGATTCACGATTACGATCTGACGGCGGAGGAGATGCGCGAGTATTTCCGGGCGGAAGGCATTAAGAGTATGCTCTACTATCCGCTGACTTCGCAGGGAGAGTTTCAGGGCGCCATCGTTTTTGAAAACCATGAGGATGTGCAGATGGAACTGTCTAAGAGTGAGATGGAAGAAGTCCGTTCCCTGTTCCGTCTGATGGAGGCGCACATTCTTCAGATCGGTCTGATGGACCGGCTGCAGAATTTTGTGGCGCAGGTCGCTGTTTTTGACAATCTGGACAGTTTTGTTTATGTGGTAAATCCGGATAACCATGAGATCAGCTTTATCAATAAAAAGGTGCTGGTGGATTCGCCGGATGTGAAGATCGGAGATATCTGTTATAAGGCATTGCAGAACAGGGATACGCCATGCGAGAACTGTATCCTGCGGAATCTGGATAAGAGCGATCCGCACTGCCGATGCACGGAAGAGATGTTTAATTACTCTTTAAGAAGCTGGACGAGAAGCAGCGCAAGCTGGCTGGAGTGCAGGGAGGAGAACGGTCTTGCGCTCATAAACAGCTTTGATATATCGGAGTACTTTATGGGGTAACAGTTCAGCCGGAACTTCTGCTGCTAAAGTAAGAAAAATATTTACAAATATCTGGATTTTTTCCCTCTGATATGAGACAATGGGAATGGCGGTTATGACAGGCGTTATGACCTGTTATCAAATAATTATTACATAATCGAAAGGAGTTATCACATGATCTATTCAAAAGAAGTGGAAGAAATGTGTACAGTGGCACAGGGCGTTCATCATGGCTGTGCTCCTATCCCCGAGGAAGCAAAGTGGGTGCAGGCGAAGGAAGTGAAAGATATTTCCGGCCTGACACACGGCGTAGGCTGGTGTGCTCCTCAGCAGGGCGCATGTAAGCTGACCCTGAACGTAAAGGAAGGCATTATCCAGGAGGCGCTTGTGGAGACGATCGGCTGTTCCGGCATGACGCACTCTGCAGCGATGGCTTCCGAGATTTTACCGGGTCTTACGGTTATGGAAGCGCTCAACACGGATCTTGTGTGTGACGCTATCAACACGGCTATGAGAGAGCTGTTCTTACAGATCGTGTACGGTCGTACACAGTCTGCATTCTCCGAGGACGGTCTTCCGGTAGGCGCAGGTCTTGAGGATCTTGGCAAGGGCTTGAGAAGCCAGGTAGGTACCATGTACGGCACGCTTAAGAAAGGTCCCCGTTACCTTGAGATGGCAGAAGGCTATGTGACAGGGATCGCTCTGGATGCGAACGACGAGATTATCGGCTACAAGTTCGTGAGCCTTGGCAAGATGACAGACTTCATCAAGAAGGGCGACGACCCGAACACAGCGTATGAGAAGGCATGCGGTCAGTACGGTCGTGTGGACGACGCTGTTAAGATCATTGATCCCAGAGTAGAGTAAAGTAAATGAAGATACCTTTATTATAACTAGGAGGAGAAGATAAGATGGCTTTATTTGAATCATATGAAAGAAGAATTGATAAAATCAATTCCGTATTGAACAGCTATGGCATTTCTTCCATCGAAGAAGCTGAAAAAATCACAAAAGACGCCGGCTTAGATGTATATGAGCAGGTGAAGAAGATCCAGCCCATCTGTTTTGAGAACGCGTGCTGGGCATACACGGTAGGCGCGGCGATCGCGATCAAGAAAGACTGCAAGAAGGCGGCTGACGCTGCGGCTGCAATCGGCGAGGGACTGCAGGCATTCTGTATTCCCGGTTCCGTGGCTGATACCCGTAAGGTAGGACTTGGCCATGGTAATCTTGGCAAGATGCTCCTTGAGGAGGAGACGGACTGCTTTGCATTTCTGGCAGGTCACGAGTCTTTCGCGGCTGCAGAGGGTGCAATCGGTATCGCTGAGAAGGCAAACAAGGTTCGCCAGAAACCCCTTCGTGTCATTCTGAACGGTCTCGGAAAGGACGCTGCGAAAATTATTTCCAGAATCAATGGCTTTACCTTTGTGGAGACGGAGTATGATCCTTATACCAACGAGGTGAAGGAAGTGAGCAGAACCCCTTACTCTGAGGGACTTCGCTCCAAGGTTAACTGCTACGGCGCAAACTCCGTGCCCGAGGGCGTGGCAATCATGTGGAAAGAGAACGTGGATGTATCCATCACCGGTAACTCCACCAACCCGACCAGATTCCAGCATCCGGTAGCAGGTACATATAAGAAGGAGAGAACTGAAGCAGGCAAGAAGTACTTCTCCGTAGCATCAGGCGGCGGCACAGGCCGTACCCTGCACCCCGATAACATGGCGGCAGGTCCCGCATCCTACGGCTTTACGGATACGCTTGGCCGTATGCACTCCGACGCACAGTTCGCGGGTTCCTCTTCCGTTCCGGCACACGTGGAGATGATGGGTCTGATCGGTATGGGTAACAACCCGATGGTAGGCGCTACCGTGGCTGTTGCGGTTAGCATCGAGGAAGCGGCTAAGGCTGGGAAATTCTAAAAGATAAAACATATGAAATGTTGAAAATGCCGTAATCTCGAGGGATTGCGGCATTTTTAGATGAATATATATTTGGGCATTTTTGGAACAAAAAAATGTTGACTTTTTGTCTGTATATGCATATAATAACATCAAGAAATCGGTTTTTCGAAACTGGTTTCTTGTAGATAGCGAACGGGCTTGTGTGTTTTATACATGCAAGCCTTTAGATTTATGGAGGATGCATATGCTTAGAGGAATGGTTTTTATTGATCATATGAATTTTGATATAGCTTTGCAGAAATATTATAAAAGCCTTAATAAGCCAACGATAAAATTGGATTATAATAAATTGTTTAGAAATGTCTGTACTCAGATATCAAACGTAGACTTTTTAAAAGGATTTATATTTGTTCCTAAACCAGATGAATTTTTAATGAAAGATAAAAATCTTGAAAACTATTATAACTGGGTTACAGGAATGAAAAATGCTCCATATACAGATGTGATTGAAGGAAGATATGTAGCAAGACCGTTGGACGAGAACATACCGATGGAGATTGATAATAAGGGTACATATTACAAAGTGGAGAAAGGAACGGATATAAATTTGTCTGTACATGCTATAAGTAAAGCGTTTTATAATTCATATGATATAGCATTCTTTTTGAGTGCGGATACAGACTATATTAAAGTATATGAAGTACTAAAAAGTATAGGAAAAATTACGGTTGTGGTCGGGGTAAAGGGGCAGAATGTCAATAATATAAGACCTATAGTAGATAATGTGCTGATTTTAGATGAAAAATTTTTTGATAAATGTAAGAGAGATACGGTGGTCAGACATTAGAGCCAAGGAATATAAATAGTGTTAAGAGGGAGCTTCTCAAACAGTATGACGACTTGAAAAGCTCCCTTTTCGTTATGTGCGTGAGGGGATTGGAACAGTGGGAATTTGTAAAGAAATGTTTCTTTCAAGATGTCTGTGTGCTGCCATCTGCATAGCGGCGCTCGTGATGTTGACGGGCACGGCACACGCAGCCGAAAAACAAGAGGAAATAAAAACGCTTCATAAAATGAAGACAGAAAATGGGGTGTCGGTGCGTATCGTGGGTTCCCGTGGCGGCAGGGAACGGGTGCTGATGGACTGCGAGTATGACGCGGCAGAGTTTCCCTATTATTTTGGCAAATATGCGGCTTTTGGCGGTAATGACGATATATTCTATCAATTTTATATGGATAAGTTTGTCTGGGAAAAAACGATTCATGCAAATAAACCTGACAGGACGTATACTTTGTATTACGCTCAGAACGCGCAATATGACAGTGAGGATGAAGAGAAAGCAGCGGGCTATGAGGGGCATCTCTGGGTTCTGGATGAGGAAACCAGAATTGTGAAGCGCCTGTTCTGGCGGAGTGATGCGCCCTATATAAAGATTGTGTGGAAAAAGAACGGGCTTTTTATCCAATATGCGGATGGCAGTAAACGAACCTGTACGTTGCCGGAATTATTGCAGGATCCGGCGGAGGCAGTCTGCGAAAGGTGTAAGCAGCTTGACTTTACAGCGAAAACGTATGCTGTTGATACCGAAAAATGCGATGCAGCGACGGACCGTGCTTACAAGGATGCCTATTATCGGGCGTTAATCGGCGGGCAGAGAGTCAGGACGGCAGAAGACGGAGACGTTTATCTGAAAGAGTTCTTTGCCTATCAGGGGGATTTGGAGATGGAGGACAAAACATTTCTGGATAACCTGAAAGAGAATGCGAAGTTTTATTATATGGATTTTGACGGGGATGGCCTGCCGGAACTGGTAATGGATATTGTCGGTGACGGTCTGCATATCCTGAAATATCTGCCGGATGAAGATGTGGTGGAGCACTTTTTTGGCTATGAGAGGGTGCCCTATTTTCATCTGCTTGGTCCGGGGCAGCTGTACTACAGAAATGGCATGTCTGCCAACAAGATGATCTGGAGATATCATACCGTGGATGCGGACAGGCAGGACAAGTGGGTTGTCTGCTTTATGGAGGACGCTGATTATAAACCCCATAAGGAAGATGAGGATGTCTGGTGGGATACCGCCTATTGGGTGGATCTGTATGATGAGCTGGGCATGGTTCAGGTGGACGAAAAACGTTACCGGGATGTGACAGGACCTTTTCTGGAGTCAGTGGAACGTGCGGTTACCGCGAAAACATATGAGGAGATATTCGGGGACAGAAAGGCGGAGGTAGCGAAAAAGAGACGGGAAATTCCCATTGATTTTCCCTTTTACGGGGAGGAGAAGGAGCACAGGCTGGTATTGGAGGCTCCCGAAGACGGGCAGAATGCCTATGAACTGCTTTATTACGACGAGGACGGGAAGATTTTACAGCAGATTTTCTGCGGGAAGCTGGAGGAACCTGTCACGTTTTCTTTTGACGGGTTGTCGTACGCTTCATGGTATGATCTTGAACTGTTTTCCGTCGGCAGCGATACGGGGCTTTTGTTTATTTGGAAGGACGGCCGTTTTTCCACGACGCCCATCGGCATACCGAGATATGAGAAGTGCAGTGGCTCGGCAATGCTTACTGTGACGGAAGATGAAGAGGTCTGTGAAAAAGAATTGTATCTTTTAAATGAGGACAGGAACAGGACAGAGAAAGCGAGAAGCTATACACTCCATAAAGATACGGCGGAACTTACGATCTGGGATGAAATCGAAAAACGCTATCTCTTTGAGGGGACAGCACGGCTGGATGAGAACGGGAATCCCATGAACGAGAAATATTTTGACACGCTTTTATGGGGAAATCGTCCGATATTATTCGATTACAGGGAGGAAGAACCGGTTCATGTATGGGTCGGGGAGGGGCCGAAGCCGCGGGAAGAGAGGGAGAGCGTCGAAATCGACAGTTATGAGGACATGACGGATGTCGAGTACAATTCGTGGCATATGGAAGAATATGAAAACCAGGAGGCGTTTCTTGCAAATTTCGGGTTTGAGGACAGCGAGCCTGTGTATCAGTATTTTGACCAGAACGGCAATCTGGGACTGGAATTATATATGGACGAGGACAGGGAGCAGGTGTGCGGCTTAGTCTACACAAACAGGACAGACAGCGATCTGGAGAATGTGGCGGAAATAAATGGTTTTACCTTGGGTTTCATCCCGGAGGCAAAATGGAATGGAATCGATCCCTTTGCTTTTCAATCGGTGTATGGAACTACAGGGGAGGAACAGGAGCGCATTAAGGATTATGAGGAAAGTGTGACGTACAATGATTTCGGGAAACCGGACTGTCTGGTGTCAAGAGGAAGGGTGGAGGGCTGGTCAGCTGAGGATATGATGCAGGATATCCTGCGGATTGAATTTGTCTACCGGGAGGACGGCACGCTGTATTACAGGCACTATTATCATACCCATCAGGCGTTCGGAACCACATTGCAGGGGCTGGACAGTTATTATGATGCGCATGGGCGGGTAGTCTTTGAGAGTGGCTACATTACCCATGGATGGCTGGAATACTATTATATTTATGAGGACGGGAATGGCAGGATTGCGGATCAGCCGGCTTACGTTCTGGAGATTGACCACAATATGGGCTGTCCGTTTCCGAAAATGATAAGATGTCTGTAGAAGCGGCATATTTCCTTGTGTTCCATAATGGAAACGTGTATAATAATACCATAGTGTTCGTGAATGGATTTCGGTGGAATGGCAATACTTGCTATCAGAGGACGACAGAGAGTGTATGGATGCATACTGCTGCACCGCCCGAAAGAAAGGAGTATTGACCATGATATTGACGGAGAAAGAGACGACAGCACTGCGGGACTTGCAGACACAGGAGAAGTCCTGTATCACAAAGTATGAGAAGTATGCCGCACAGGCGAAGGACACGGAGCTGCAGAGCCTGTTCCGCACGCTGCAGCAGGATGAGCAGAAGCATTACCAGTCCATCGGACAGGCGCTTCACGGCAATGTGCCGGAATGTGACTGCAATGATTCGCAGGGGAAAAATTACGCGCCGAAGGGCACATACAAGGACGGCGCGAACGCTGCGGACAAGGAGCATGACTGCTTTTTGGCAACAGATTGTATCGGTACAGAGAAGCTGGTATCGGGAGAGTACAATACCAATGTGTTCTCCTGTGACAATTCGGGATTGAGAAAACTTCTTGCCGACATACAGGTTGAGGAGCAGAACCATGCGGAGATGCTTTATAAATATAAGCAGGCAAACGCGATGTCGTAGAAGCTGACGACCGAATTGGACATGAGTAGGAGGAATGCCTTTTATGAGAGATTTCTCCTACTCGATGGTTTGGATGTGAGGAAGATATGTTTAGTTTTTTAGTGGGGTTACAGATCCTGTCGGTTCTGGGATGTTTTGGTTTTGTCATTCTTATGACGAGACAGCGTGAGAGTGTGCTCTCTAAGCTGATGCTCTGCATCGGCTTCCTTGGCGCCATCCAAAACGCAGGGTACTTGCTGGAATTGCTCTCCCGGGATGTGGGGGAAGCGATGATTGCCGTGCGTGTGGAGTTTATGGGAGGCGCTTTTATCACTACCTTTCTCTTTGTGTTCACGGCAAAATATTGCGGGTATCATCTCCCGGCAAAGCTGGAAGCCCTCATGTTCTGTCTGGACGGGCTTGTGCTTTTGTGTATCTGGGGATATCGCTATACGCCCGTTTATTATTCCAGAGTCTCTTTCGTGGCGGAAGGTCTTTTCCCGCATCTGATACTGGAAAAGGGGCCGCTCCACTATGTCTTTCTGGCACAGATGATGTTCCATATGGTGGGAAGCTTTGTCCTCACGGTACGGGCAAACAGGAGAGTGGGAAAAGGGAAAAAGAATGTCAATATGATAGCGCTGGGAGCCTGCAGTATTTTTCCAATCTTGGGATTTGCCTGCGACGAGCTGCAGTGGATTGAGGGATATGATGCGGTGCCGGTATGCGAGGGGCTCGGCATTCTGGCATTTGGAATTGTTGTGATCTTTTATCATATATTTGATATTACCATTACCGCCCATGAGGATATCATTAAATCTATGGATGAGGCTGTGCTGATTGTGGATGCGGACGGCGGATTTCTGGAGGCGAACGATAAGGCGAAAGAGCTGTTTCAGAGTCTGGGCAGATTCAAGCGGGGAGAACAGGTCTGTAAAAATAATTTGAAGGAAATTTTTGACACGAATACATACTTTGAACATATCAGCGGTAACCATATCTTTGAGGTACATGCGAACAAAATCTGGAACAACCGTGTGCTTGTTGGGTACTCTATTGTATTTGTGGATATGACACAGAGCAGGAAACAGCTGGAACAGATGAAGGTATTAAAGGCGAATGCGGAGAATGCCAACCGCGCCAAGTCGGAGTTTCTGGCAAGAATGTCCCATGAAATCAGAACGCCGATCAACGCGGTTCTCGGCATGAATGAGATGGTGCTGCGGGAGTCCACCGAGGAGGATGTGAAAAAGTATTCCATGGATATCAAGACGTCGGCGCACGCGCTTCTGGGCGTCATCAATGATATTCTGGATTTCTCGAAAATTGAATCGGGCAAGATGGAGATTGTGCCGGCAGAATATGAATTTAACAGTATGCTGAATGACCTGTATAATATTTTCTCACTGCGCGCGCAGGATAAGGGGCTTCTGTTTGACGTGTCTGTGGATTCGTCGCTTCCCTCAAAACTTTACGGGGATGATCTCCGTATCCGTCAGGTGCTTGTAAACCTACTGACCAATGCAGTCAAATACACCCGCAAGGGAACTGTCAGCTTTGAGGTGACGGGAGAGCGCGACGGCGCGGATGTGGTTCTGCATTTTGCGGTGCGCGATACGGGCATTGGTATCAGACAGGAGGATATTCCGAAACTGTTCTCTGCGTTCGAGCGGATTGACGAGGAGAAAAACCGCAATATTGAGGGGACGGGTCTGGGTATGAATATTTCCCTGCAGCTTCTCAAACTGATGGACACAGATCTGCATGTGGAGAGCGTTTACGGCGAGGGCACCCGTTTCTTCTTCGCGCTGCGTCAGGGCGTTGTGAACGCAGAGCCCATCGGAAGCTTTCAGGAGCGTGCCAGAAAGGCGGCAAAAGAGCATAGCTATCACGCAAGCTTTACGTCGCCGGAGGGAGAAATCCTTCTCGTTGATGATAACCGCGTGAACAGAAGAGTATTCTGCGGCCTTCTGAAACAGACGCAGGTAAAGATTACGGACGTGGGGAGCGGCAGGGAGTGTCTCGACCATATCCGGCAGAAGCATTATGACATCATTTTCCTTGACCATATGATGCCGGAGATGGACGGTATGGAAACGATGCAGCGCATGAAGGAGATGGAAGATAATCTCTGTAAGGAAACGCCGGTGATCATGCTGACGGCAAATGCGATTATGGGCGCGAAAGAGCAGTACCTGGCGGCAGGATTCGATGATTTTCTGGCGAAGCCGATTGACCAGACGAAGCTGGAGCGGCTTATGATGCACTGGATGCCGCAGGAGAAGATTCACAGTAATATTTAGAAAGAAAGGAAGAACGCCATGAGAGAAAGTTTAAAGGTAAAAGTGACGGCGCCGCAGTATTCGGTGGTGTCGGGCGTGACATTCGCGCAGGTGGATGCGTGGTTCGGACATACGAGAAGAGATTTGAAAATGGATATTATCTACCCGGAGGATGGGGCGAAGAAATATCCCTGTGTGGTGTGGATTTGCGGCGGCGCGTGGCAGCGCATGGATCGTTCCGCGCACTTGGCGTATCTGGCGGAGCTTGCGAGAAGCGGTTTCGTGGTGGCAAGTGTGGAATACCGCACTTCCAACGAGGCGAATTTTCCGGACCAGCTCACGGATGTAAAGGCAGGCATCCGCTATCTGAGGGCGTTGAGCGGACGCTACCACATTGACACGGAGCGGTTTGGCGTGATGGGAGAGTCGGCTGGCGGTTATCTGGCTGCTATGGCGGCATTGGCGGATGACAAAGCCTATGACGTGGGTGCATTTACGGAGTATTCCAGCAAGGTGCAGGCGGCATGTCCATGGTATCCGCCCACGGATGTGACGGCATTTCCCTATCCTTCGCCGGTGGAGGCGGCAGCGTCCATGGAATCACTGCTGCTTGGAAAAAACGTGGCGCTGCATAAGGAAGAGGCATTGAAAATCTGCCCGGTTTCTTATGTGACGAAGGATGCGCCGCCGTTTCTGATCATTCACGGGGACAACGACCACACCGTTCCCTTTGAGCAGGGTGAGATTTTGCATGATAAGCTGGAGGCGGTCGGTGCGGATGTAAAGCTCCTTATTTTGGAAGGAGCAGATCACGCGGACATGCCGTTTTTCCAGGAGGAACTGTGGCAGCGGATCATCGACTTCTTTAAAACGAAGCTGGGTGAGACTGCGTCGGTATAAGAAAACTTCGAAAGGACAATGATGAGTTACTATTTAGTAGATTTTGAGAATGTAAAAAAGGATGGGCTGGACGGTATCCACAAGCTGGGAAAAGAGGACAAGGTATGCATTTTTTACAGTAAGAATGCGGACAGCATAACCTTCGACCAGCACAGAAGGCTTATCGAATCCAAAGCGGATATCGAGTTATGCAAAGTGGATGTTGGCAGTAAGAATGCGCTGGATTTTCAGCTTGCCACGCAGCTCGGGTATCTGATTGCGAATCAGGCGGCTGACGCATACTATATTGTCAGCAAGGATAAAGGATTTGAAATTCTGAGCGGATACTGGAAGAACAGGGGCGTTTCAGTGACGCTGACTGCCGACATTACAGGGCGCAGCCACGACCATGAGACGCAGGAACTGAAGGAAAAACTGTCGGAAAAGCTGCAGGAGATTCTTAAAGAGGAAAATGATGTGAGCGTGGATGAGGTTTTGAAAATCGTCCAGCAGTATAAGACAAAGCAGGGGATTATGAACGCGCTGATGAAGAAATATCCGAGCGCTGACAATAAAAAGTCCAGTAAGATTTATAAGACGATCAAACCGCTTCTGTCGGATAAGAAGGGAAGCTGAGACAAGTGTGGATAATCCTGTCAAAAGGTGGGAGAATAAGAAGGATCGGCGCAGCTGAGAAGACACTGAACGGTTGCTTGCGGGAATAAAGAGAAATGAAAAACAGAGAGGAAACGAAGTATGAGAAACAGAAAGAAAACGACGTTTGTCGTGGGGCTTTTGATTTTACTTACCGGGCTTGCATGTGCCGCATGCGGAGGCGGGGGATCAAACTCGGAAAAGCTGGAAGGGTCTTTGCAGGATATGATGGCGTCCCTCTACGCGAATGCGGACCTTGTGCAGGATTTTAAGGATAATCTGGACAGCTATGAGACGATAGATCTGACGGATGATCTGGAGATATCCATTCTGGGAACGGATCAGATCACTTATACGGAGGGCGTGGTGTCCATGCCGATGATGTCGTCCATGGCTTACCAGTGTGTGCTGCTGCGCGTGGATGAGGCGGATGTGGAGAGCGTGAAACAGGCGCTTAAAGACAATGCCGATCTGGATAAGTGGGTCTGCGTCAGCGCGGAGACCATGCTGATCGAGAGCCGTGGGGATGTGATCTTCTTTATCATGTGTGATAAGGAGACAGCGTCGGCTATGAGCAGCGCGTTTCAGAAGCTGTAGGTTAGTTTAAAACAGTTTCTTTCATTTCGTAGAGCAGTTAGACAGCTTGCAGATACAGTATGTGGAAGAACAATATGAAACACTGACGTCTCTTGGAAAAGAAGGTGGACAGACATTTCTAGGCTGTGGAGTGATTGTCGTATCGGATACAACACCTTTGATATCGCTCCTCAAAATAGAGAAGTCTGACAGCGGATGAAGTGAGAGCCTGCATTGAAGGCTTACAGAATGCCGGAAGGCATATCGGGCAGAAATATTATCAGATGCTGCTTGATAAGCGAAAAAAGAGGTGAGGGCTATTAGTACGCCTTCACCTCTTTCCATAATTCATTGTAGAGGTAATCCCCATCTTCACCGAGATACACGTAGGTTTCCAGATTGTCATACTGTGACAGGTCGGGAAAGGCGATCTCGGAATTTTTGATGTCCTCGTCCTCGATCAGTTCCCTTGCCGCCACGTTCGGAGTGGAGTAGGTGATATATTCAAAGTTCATCAGTGCGATATCTTCACGGCACATAAAGTCAATAAACTTCTCTGCGTTTTCTTTATTGGGCGCGTTCTTCAAAATTACCCACGAATCGATCCAGACGTTTGTTCCCTCTTCCGGAATCATATACACCAGATCGGGATTTTCTTTCTGGGTATAAATTGCCTCGCCGGAGTAGATCACGCCGATAGCAGCTTCTCCGCCGATCATTTTGTCCCGCACCTGATCGACCACATATGCCTGCACCAGCGGCTTCTGTTCGATCAGCAGATTCTTTGCCGCTTCCAGTTCATTGGTATCCAGCGTGTTCATGGAATCTCCGTTCAGCTTTTCGGCGACCATAAAGGCGTCACGCACGGAATCCTGCATCAGGATATTGTCTGCGTACTTTTCATCCCAGAGCTGCGCCCATCGGGTGATCGGTTCCTCCACCATCGTCTTATTATAGAGAATGCCGACGGTCCCCCAGCAGTAGGGGATGGCGTACTTGTTTTCCGGGTCAAAACCCCTGGACTGCTCATAATATTGTGCGCCGATATTCTTTTTCGCGTTAGGAATATGATCGTAATTAATTTCCGACAGCATCCCGTTCTGGATCATGCGGCTGATCATATAGTCGGAGGGGCAGGCGATGTCGTAGGCGACAGCCCCGGACTCCACCTTGGGGTACATGCTCTCGTTGGTCTCAAACTCGTCATAGATTACCTCGATGCCGGTTTCTTCCTCAAACATGCGAAGCGTCTCCGGGTCAATGTATTCGCCCCAGTTGTAGACGATGACCTGCCCGTTTACGCCCTTGTCCGAGCCACAGCCGCACAGTGCAGCTGACAGGAGCAGAGCCAGTGCGGTAATGGTCTGCCTGATATGAGTCATTCGGTGTTTTTTCATAATTCCCTCCATAGATCAGCGGGTATGCCCTTTTGCCCGTTTGTTCTTGAACAGATAGTTATGCTTCACTTTTCTTTTTATCTGCAGGTGACAGATTAATCAGAATAAGCAGTGTCAGAACCGTCACGAAAATGAGTGACGAGAGTGCGTACATTTCCGGCTTGATTCCCTTTTTGATTTCGGTGTAAATTTTTGTGGAAAGCGTGTCCACGCCGACGCCTTTGGTAAAGTGGGTGATGATGAAATCATCAAGAGACATTGTGAACGCCATCAAAAACCCGGAGAGGATACCCGGCAGCAAGTCGGGAAATACCACCCGGAAAAATGCATGCAAAGGTGAGGAACCCAGATCGAGGGCTGCCTCATAGGTGCTCACATTCAACTGTTTCATACGCGGCATCACGCTCAAAATCACATAGGGAATATTGAAGGTGATATGGGACAGCAGAATGGTACCCATCCCAAACTTAATGCCCAGACTGATATAGAGCAGCATCAGGGAAATGCCGGTCACAATATCCGCGTTCAGCATGGGAATGTTCGTGATTCCCATAAGGATGGATTTCGCCCTGCGCTTCATGCCGGTCATGGCGATACATGCCACCGTTCCGATTACCGTGGCAATCAGGGAAGAGGTAAACGCGATGAGCAGGGTGTTAAACAGCGCCCGCAGAATTTCCTCGTTCTGAAAAAGCGCAATATACCATTTGAAGGTAAAGCCGCCCCATTTCGCCCGGGTTTTACTCTCGTTAAAGGACAGTACCATAAGGATGCCGATGGGGGCGTAGAGAAACAGGATAATCAGGGCTATGTAAATTCTCTTTGCAATGGTTTTCATAGCATGGAACCCTCCCCGTCTTTATCGAAAACAGCGGATAAAACCATGTTGATCAGAATAAATATCATAAGCACCATGGACAGGCCGCTGCCAAGATGCCAGTTGGATGTGCGGGTAAACTCCTGTTCAATGACGTCGCCGATCAGGAGCAGTTTTCCGCCGCCGAGCAGTGCGCTTATGACAAAGGTGGTCAGCGCGGGAATGAATACCATGGTAACGCCGCTGATAATGCCCGGAATGGAGAGGGGCAGAATGATGCGGACGAAGGTGTATATGTTGTTTGCGCCCAGATCGTGGGCGGCGTTGATCACGTTGATATCAATCTTGGCAAGTGCGTTATATAAGGGCAGTACCATAAAAGGCAGGAAATTGTATACCATGCCGAGGATGATGGCAGCCGGGGTATTAATGATCTTTAATGCAGGCAGATGCAGGAAGGAGAGCGCGTGGTTGATGACGCCGTTTTTCTCCAGTAAGGTCTGCCATGCGAGTGTGCGCAGCAGAAAATTCATCCACATGGGCAGAATAAAGACCAGTATAATAAAGTTGTGCCGTTTTACCCGCACTCCTGCAAGGATCATTGCCAGCGGATAGGCGAGCAGAAAGCAGACCAGCGTGCTTGCAAGGGAGAGCAGAAGCGATACCCGCAGCGCCTTTGCGTGTCCCGCCGAGGCGATCGCCGTGATATTGTTGAGGGTGAAGGCTCCCGTCGTGTCGGTCAGCCCATAGTAGAGGATCATGCCCAGGGGCACGATGATAAATACCGCGGACCAGACAATGTATGGCGCGGAAAGCCATTTGTTTTTAGATGTCAATGATTACCGCCTCCTCGTCTTCAGATTCCGGTTTGTTCATAATCTGGATATTAAAAGGATCTACCCGGATGCCCACTTCTTTTCCGACCGGGAACAGGGTGGTAGACTGTACCAGCCACTCAAAGCCGCATGCCTGCACTTCCATCTCATAGTGGACGCCCTTAAAGATCAGGTGGCTGACAACGCCCTGGATCGTCCCCTCCGAAGGCTCCACGAGAATCACGTCTTCCGGACGGATGACCACGTCCACGGGACGGTTGGTTCCAAATCCCGTATCCACACAGGCAAAGTGGGTGCCGAGGATGCTCACGAGCTTATCCTCAATCATGGTGGCGGGAATGATATTGCTGTCCCCGATGAAATCCGCCACAAACGCGTTTTCCGGCTCGTTGTAGATGGACTCTGGGCTTCCGATCTGCTGGATGTAGCCCTGATTCATAACCACGATGGTGTCGGACATGGTGAGCGCCTCCTCCTGATCGTGGGTGACGTAGACGAAGGTGATGCCAAGCTCGTTTTTCATGCGGATCAGCTCGTACTGCATTTCCTGCCGCAGCTTTAAGTCGAGGGCGCCAAGCGGCTCGTCCAGCAGGAGCACCTTCGGCTCGTTGACGATGGCGCGGGCGATGGCGATCCGCTGCTGCTGTCCGCCGCTTAAGGAATCGGGCATTCGGTTTTCGTAGCCATCCAGATTGACCAGTTTCAGCGCGTAACGGATTTTGTCATCTATGTAACTCTTCGATTTCTTTTTTATTTTCAGCCCGAAGGCAATGTTTTCGGCAATGGTCATATGTGTGAAGAGCGCGTATTTCTGGAAAACAGTATTCAGCTGCCGTTTGTTCGGCGGAAGCTGCGTTATGTCCTGCCCGTCAAAGACAACCCGCCCTTTATCGGGACTGGTGAATCCGCCGAGAATGCGCAGCGTGGTCGTTTTGCCGCAGCCGCTCGGTCCCAGCAGCGTGACAAATTCATTTTCATGGATGTTTAAATTCAGTTCGTCCAGAACCATTTGTCCGTCAAAGGCTTTCGATATGTCGATCAGTTGAATCAGTTCTTTTTCCATGAGAGTTATCCCTCCGATTTTTTCTTCTGAAAACAAATTGCAACAGCGTAAACCATGCAAGGAGAATGCGAAGCATTCTCTGAATCGAGCGCGCTGGCGCTCCATTTGCTAAAAGTTTGGCGGGGTGCTGATCCATAGAAAGACAGCGCCGCTTTTTCCGTTTGCCTTTATGTAGTGTTCCGAGTCCGGCGTGAAGTAAAAGGCGTCCCCTTTCGAAGCCTTGATGCTGCGGTTCCCGACGATAATGGTGATGGAGCCGGAGAGCACGTAGCCAAATTCCTCGCCCTCGTGGGGCAGGTCGGGATAGGTGGAGCCGTCCTTTTCCAGTGTGACGCGGATTGGTTCCATCTTGTTTTTTTGGGCGTTGGGGATGATCCATTCTACTTTGTTATGCAGCTCCGTGTCGATCTTTTCAAAGAAATCATCTTTGCCAAAGACGATCTGCTCGTCGTCTGCGTCGTTAAAAAAATCTTTCAGGCTGGTGCCGAGACACTGTAAAATATCCATCAGCGTGGCGATGGAGGGCGACGTCAGATCGTTCTCCAGCTGGCTGATAAATCCCTTTGACAGTTCGCACCGATCCGCCAGTTCTTCCTGCGTCAGCCCCTTTTTGTTCCGCAGTTCCTTGATTTTATTGCCCAGATCCATCCGGGCGGAAGTATTGTCCATGATGTCCCCCATATCACAGCTTTGCTGTGATTCAAATCGGTGCGGAGAATGCCGTATTTCAGGCATCCTCCTATGTGAGATGTAGTACTTCTTAGCGAAGCAGCTTCGGCTGCTGAGTTTTAGAAGTACTTCTCACATTCTTCAGTAAAAATAAACTAAAAGTTTACTAAAACTAAACATACATTGAATCCCATTATACTAGATTGTCTGTGTATGTCAATGGGGAAATATAAAAAGTGAGACCTGTTTTTTTAAAAAGGGAAGAATCGCAAGAAAAGGATTAACAAGTTCCGAAATTTATGATAAAATTCTGCTAAAGACAAGGGTGCCGGACGAAGAGAAGAATGTGCCCGAATATGGAGGAACAGGATGAATCAGGATAAATATGTGGCGTATGTGTCCACTTACACGACAGCAAAGGAAGATAACTACGGCATCAAAATTTATGATGTGGATATGCAGAACGGAAGGATGACGGAGAAGAATCAGGTGGAGATTACAAACTCTTCGTACATCACCATTTCCCACAACGAAAAGTATCTCTATTCTATCACGGACTTCGGGGTGGAGGCGTATAAGATTTTGTCCGGCGGCGATCTGGAAGTGATCAATCAGGGATCGATCAACGGTATGAGGGGCTGTTATCTGTCCACGGATTATGAGGATAAGCTCCTCTTCGTCGGGGGTTACCACGACGGAAAGATCACGGTGCTTCGACTGCGGGAGGACGGCGGTATCGGTGAGATCACGGATGAGGTTTACCACAAGGGTCTTGGCAGTATTGCCGAGCGGAATTTCAGACCCCATGTGAACTGTGTGAAGATGACGAGAGATAACCATTATTTATGCGCTGCCGATCTGGGACTCGACCATGTGAACGTATACCGGGTGGATCACGAGAGGGGAAAGTTAAAGCCCATCGACATGATCCGCAGCGAGCAGGAGTCTGCGCCCCGGCATTTGAAATTTTCAAAGGACGGGCGTTTCCTATACATTGTCCACGAATTGAAGAATTACATTGATGTCTATACTTACGAGGAGAAACACGGGAATCCCGAGTTTGAGAAGATCCAGACGATCTCCACGCTGAATGACTATCACGCGGGCGGTTCCGCGGCAAGCGCGCTCAATATTTCCGAGGATTTTAAATATATGGTGAGTTCCAACGCCGGGGATAACAGCGCGATTGTCTATAAGGTCGATCAGAAGACGGGAATGCTGTCCAAAATTTTCTGTCTGCCGATCAGCGGGGATTATCCGAAAGATGCAAACCTGTTCCCGGATAACAGACATCTGGTTTCCCTGAACCATGAGTCGAATACGATGACTTTCTTCAATGTGGACTTAAAGAACGGGCTTCTCGTAATGAACGGCAGGGAGATTAAAGTGGATCAGCCGAACTGCATTATTTTCCTGAAACTGAAATCGTGTGAGAAGTAATTCTAAAGGGGTGGGGGCAGCTTTGCAGCTTCGTTTCACTCAGGAAAATACCAGAAAAGAGGCATTCTCCTGAGCGAGCCTGCTTACCTGTGGATTCTGAGATTTTGCAATATAAAACCGCATAGACAGGAATCCTCCTGCATATACATTTACCAGTATAAGCAGGAGGATTTTTTATGGATATATTACAGAATAATACATATGACCTGTATAAAGATATACAGCGCAGAACGGGCGGAGAAATCTACCTCGGCGTAGTGGGACCGGTCAGGACGGGAAAATCTACATTTATCAAACGGTTTATGAATCTTCTGGTGCTTCCCTACATGGAGGATGAGAACGAGAAGGAGAGGGCGCAGGATGAGATGCCCCAGAGCGCGGGCGGCAAGACCATCACCACCACGGAGCCTAAGTTTATTCCGAAGGAAGCGGCTCATGTAAAGCTGGGCGCGGACATCGATGTGAAGGTGCGCCTGATTGACTGCGTGGGCTATATGGTGGACGGCGCGGCAGGGCACATGGAAAAGGAAGCGGAACGCATGGTCAAGACGCCATGGTCAGTGGAGGAGATTCCCTTCACGAAGGCAGCGGAGATCGGCACCAGAAAGGTGATCCGGGATCACTCTACGATTGGGATTGTGGTGACATGCGACGGGTCTTTCGGGGAGCTTCCGAGGGAGAGTTTTCTGGAGGCGGAGGAGCGGACGATCAAAGAGCTGCAGGCGCTTGGGAAACCATACATTGTGCTCTTGAACTCCGAAAAGCCGTATGCGGAGGAGACCAGAAACCTGGCTGACGAGATCAGCGAGAAGTATCAGGTGACGGTTATGCCCATCAACTGCGAGCAGCTGAAAAAAGAGGATATCAACCACATTATGGAGAACATCCTCTATGAGTTTCCGCTCACCATGATTGAGTTTTATATGCCGAAGTGGGTGGAGATGCTGCCCTTTGACCACAAGATGAAGAAAGATATTATCATGCAGCTGAAAACGCTGATGAACGACCTGAACCATATCAGGGATATCACGGCTGACCGCTTTACGGTGGAGAGCGAGTATATCAAAAAATGCAAGCTGGACGGTATCGATATGTCCGACGGCAGCGTGCGGATTATTCTGGACGTGGACGACGCTTACTACTATGAGATGCTCAGCGATCTGGTGGGAGAGTCCATAGAGAGCGAGTACCAGCTTCTCGCCACCCTGCGTGAGATGGCGAAGATGAAGCGTGAGTATGTGAAGGTGCTGCACGCGCTGGAGGCAGTGCGCTACAAGGGTTACGGCGTGGTGATGCCCGACCGGGATGAGATCGTGCTGGAAAAGCCGGAACTCATCAAGCAGGGCAATAAATTTGGCGTGAAGATCAAGGCGGAAAGCCCCAGCATCCATATGATCAAGGCGAGCATTGAGACGGAAATTTCTCCGATCGTTGGGACAGAAGAGCAGGCGCGGGATCTGATTCAGTTCATCTCCGACGCCGATACCGGCGAGGAGGGCATCTGGGCGACGAATATCTTCGGCAAGAGCGTGGAACAGCTTGTAAACGATGGCATCACCGGCAAACTTTCTATGATCAACGAGGAGAGCCAGATCAAACTCCAGGAGACCATGCAGAAGATCGTCAACGACTGTAACGGTGGGATGGTGTGCATCATAATCTGACAGTTTTAATTGCGCATCTGCTTTTTCTGTGATATCTTACTAAATGGATGAAATTTTTGGGCCGTGCGCCGGGATGTTTCGTTTCCGGACTGCGGTCCATGTTTGATGTAAAATTTTCGGCGGTAAGCGGGTTGGTTGTGGTGACAGGGTGGTAATGATGCAGATCATACAGATTCTTTGGGAGCGGCGGGCTTTTTTTGCGACCTGCCTGCTGGAGCATATCAGGATTTCCCTGACGGCGGTGGTGTGCGCGGGTGTGCTGGGAATTCTGCTGGGCGTTTTTATCAGCGGACATAAAAAGCTTGCGGGCGCGGTTCTGGGCGTGGTGAATGTGATTTATACCATCCCGTCCATCTCCCTTCTGGGATTCCTGATTCCTTTTACGGGCATTGGCAATAAGACGGCCATCATTGCCCTGACCGTTTACGGTCTGCTCCCGATTGTCAGGAATACTTACACGGGACTTACGAACGTGGACGCAGGCATTCTGGAGGTGGCGGAAGGCCTTGGATCGGATGGCAGACAGATGATGTTTCGTATCCGTTTCCCGCTGGCGCTTCCTGTGATCATCAGTGGCTTCCGCAATATGGTGGTGATGATCATTGCCATGGGCGGCATCGCCTCCTTCATCGGGGCGGGGGGACTCGGCGCGGCGATTTACCGCGGCATCACCACTTACAATATGACGCTGACGGCGGCGGGGTCAGTACTGATTGCGCTTTTGGCGCTTATAAGCGACTGGCTGCTTGCGAGAGTACAGAAGATGGTGAACAGGAGGTACGGCATTGAGCAGGGCGATTGAAATACGGAATGTGTCGGCGGCCTATGGCAGCCACGAGGTGCTGCGGCGGGTATCTCTTGACGTGGAGCGGGGAGAGTTTCTGGTGATCATCGGTCCGTCGGGGTGCGGGAAGACGACGCTCCTCAAGCTGATAAACGGTCTGGTGCTGCCTGCGGCGGGTGAGGTGCTGGTGGAAGGAGAGCGGCTGTCGGCGTGCAGCCTGACCGATCTGCGAAAAAGGATCGGCTATGCCGTGCAGGGCGCCAAACTGTTTCCGCACATGACGGTGCAGGACAATATATGCTATGTTCCCTGCCTCGACAAAAAGCTGTCGAAGGAGGACAGGCGTGTGATGGCGGAGAGAATGCTAGCGATGGTTGATCTTCCGGCAGAACTGGCGGGACGGTTTCCCAGGCAGCTTTCCGGCGGGCAGAAACAGCGGGTGGGCATCGCCAGAGCGATGGCGGCGTCCCCGGATATCCTGCTGATGGACGAGCCTTTCGGGGCGGTGGACGAAATCACGAGACGCACACTGCAGGGGGAGCTTTCCGGTCTGCAGAAAAAAACGGGCATAACGATTGTGTTTATTACCCATGATATAGAGGAGGCGTTCAAGCTGGGCAGCCGCATTCTGATTATGAAAGACGGTATGATCTGGCAGGAGGGCGGCAGAGAAGAGCTTTTGGAGAAGCCGCGGGATGCGTTTGTAAAGCAGCTGCTTTGCGGAGCGTAAGAAAAGCGGCATTCTCCGCACTGATTTGAGATTCCGCTAAAGTGGAATCATGGGATTAGAGATGGAATGGAGGAGAACATGAAAAATACAAATGGAATCAAAAAGGGAATTGCGGTGCTGGCATTGGCGGGCATGGTATGCGGGTTTGGTGCCTGCGGGGAGAAGGAGACGATAAAGATTGCGTCAAAGCCCATGACGGAGCAGTATATTCTGACGGAGATACTGGCGCAGCTGATTGAGGACGGGACGGATTATGAAGTGGAGATCACAAAAGGCGTGGGAGGCGGCACCACAAACATCCATCCTGCGCTTGTGAAGGGAGAGTTCGACCTGTACCCGGAGTACACCCGGTCGGCGTGGCTGAACGTGCTGAAGAAAGAGGAGATGGAGAAGGATGATGATAAGCTCTACGAGGAATTATTATCTGAGTATGATGCCCTCGGCCTGACGTGGACGGGGCTGTATGGCTTCTCCAACACTTACGGGCTGGCGGTCAGACAGGATACGGCAGAGCAGTACGGTCTTGCTACCTATTCGGAGCTTGCGGCGGCTTCCGGGGAACTGGTATTTGGCGGCAATCCGGATTACATTGAGCTGGAAACCGGGTATCCCCGGCTCTGCGAAGCGTACGGTATGCAGTTTAAGGATACCGTGCAGATGGAGATTGCATTGAAATACGAGGCGCTAAAGAACGAGGAAGTGGATGTGATCAACGCGTTCACGACGGATGCGCAGCTTGCCGCCAACAATCTGGTACTGCTTGCGGACGACCGGGTTTTCTTTGAAACCTATGATGCCGGAACGGTCGTGAGAAAGGATGCGCTGGATAAGTACCCCAAGCTGCGGGGTGTTCTTGAGAAAATGAACGGGCTGATTACTGAGGCTGAGATGCAGCAGATGAATTATGAGGTGGAAGTGAACGGCAGGGAGGACAGGGACGTGGCGAGGGAGTTCCTGGAGAACAAGGGACTGCTCGGACACTGACGGCCTGACAGGGACGGTACAGAGGCGGAAGAGACGCTTCGTGGGATGGGAGTAGGAATGCAGGAGCGTACAAGAAGAATTTTGATGACAATATGCGGGGTGCTGGTCTGCGGCTTCAGCGTCGGGATGTTCAATTTCTCGGCGCTGGGTCTTGATCCGTTTCAGGTGTTTACGCATGGCATCTTTATGATACTGCCGGCGGGAGCGCCCGGTTTCGGCACGGTGTACGCGGCGATCAATCTGCCGACGCCCCGATATGTGGTTTTCTATAATGGGCTGGACAGGCGGGAGGAAACGTTTACACAGTATTTGTCGGAATCTTTTGCGGGAGATGAAGGCTGCATTGAAGTGGCGGTAAGGACATACAATATCAACTATGGACATAACGGGGAATTGCTTGAAAAGTGTCCGACGCTAAATGGTTATGCAAAGTTTGTATCTATGGTCAGAGAAAATCTGGAGATGATGGAACTGCCAAAAGCGGTGGAACATGCGGTGACAGAATGCATTCGGCAGGATATTCTGAAAGATTTTCTTGTGGCGCAGAGAAACGAGGTGGTTGCAATGTCGATTTATGAGTATAACGAAGAATATGCGATGCGGGTGACCTATGAGGACGGAGAAACTGCGGGTTATATGCGGGGAAAAAAGAAGGAAAGGAAGAAGGAAGAGGACAGAACTTGATACATAACATTGAAGCGGCTATGAAGAACTTTGGGATTAGTCTGGAAAAAGCGTGCGCCGGACTGGATGTCACTGTGGAGGAATATCAGCGTGTGAAAGCACAAAATGTTCGGACAGATTAAAAGGCGGCGTGCCCCACCAGCACTGTATGGATATTCTGATTGCGGAGAAAATGGATGTCAAACCGGGGAGAGTGTGATATACTTACCATAAAAAAGGGAAAGGCGGTAAGTATATGAATCCTGTATATGATAAACTCTTAAAATGCTACGACTGCTACAAAGCAAAAATTGACTTCGAGCCGAAGGTGGCGGTAGTTCTCGGCTCCGGCCTTGGCAACTTCGCAAAAGTTGTGGATGTGAAGGCGGAACTTCCCTACAGTGAGATCGAGGGCTTTCCCGTATCCACCGTGCCGGGACATGCCGGGAAGTTTATTTTCGGCTACATCCATGAAGTGCCCGTTGTCTTGATGCAGGGACGGGTGCACTATTACGAGGGATATCCGATCACGGACGTGGTATTGCCTGCCCGTTTGATGAAGATGATGGGGGCAGAGGTGCTTTTTCTGACGAATGCTTCCGGCGGGATCAACCCGGCGTTCCATGCGGGCAGTCTGATGCTGATTCAGGATCATATTTCCCTGTTTGCGCCGAATCCGCTGATCGGACCGAATATTGAGGAGCTGGGCACCCGGTTCCCGGATATGTCCCACGTTTACGACGAGGAACTGCAGGGGATTATCAGGGAGACGGCAAAGGAGAACGAGATCGAATTGTTTGAGGGTGTGTACGCGCAGCTTACGGGGCCTTCCTTTGAGTCTCCCGCCGAGATTCAGATGCTCTATAAGATGGGAGCCAGCGCGGTCGGCATGAGCACCGTTGTGGAGGCGATCGCGGCGAACCATATGGGCATGAAGATCTGCGGCGTGTCCTGCGTCAGCAATCTGGCGGCAGGGATGAACAGCGCGCCCTTAACCCACGAGGAGGTGCAGGAGGCGGCGAACGCGGTGGCGCCCAAGTTTGAGAAGCTGCTGGTGGAGTCGATCACGAAGTTTAAGGCGTTTATTTGACGTTTCGGAATATGGTATGATTCGAGTACCAAAAAGGAATGGTTAATTGGAGATTTTGCAGAGCGGAAACATGGGTGTCAGCATGAAAGAGAGCGAAAATTTGACAGCAGACAGCATACGCGAATTGATTAAGGCGGCGATCGAGGCGAGAAGGAAATCCTACTCGCCTTATTCCCATTATCAGGTGGGGGCGGCGCTGCTTACGGCAGACGGGCAGATTGTCACAGGATGCAATATCGAGAATGCGGCTTACGGACCGAGCAACTGTGCCGAGCGGACGGCGTTTTTTAAGGCGGTCAGCGAGGGAATGCGGGAGTTTACGGCGATTGCCATTGTAGGAAGTCCCGAGGGGGAGGAGCTGACGCAGTATGCCTACCCCTGTGGTGTGTGCAGGCAGGTAATGAGGGAGTTTTGCGAGCCGGAACGCTTTCGGATTATCGTGGCGAAATCGGAGGAGGACTATCGTGTGATGACGCTGGCGGCGCTTCTTCCCGAGAGCTTTGGACCGGAGAACCTGTGCGATGGCAATGAGCAGTGCCAAAGGTGACAGAGACAAACCGACTGCTTGCAGGCGGACTTGGCTGTGCCATCTTTGATAGGGCGGTGCTAAGCGCCAGTGGTGCTTGTCCGGCACGGAACGGAGCGTAGACAGCCCGCGAGCGAGGAAAGCCGCAGGCTTTTCGAGCTGCACTGCAAACGAGAGTAGGAGACGTATTCATGTTACTGCAAAGAGAATATCGTACCCGCTGCGGTGTGATTCATTACTGGATCAGGAAAGAGAAGGGCGCGAAAGCGACGCTTGTTTTTCTGCCCGGACTGACCGCGGATCATCACCTGTTTGATAAGCAGATAGCATATTTTGAGGGAAAATACAGCGTGTTTGTCTGGGATGCGCCGGGACACGCCGCCTCGTGGCCGTTTGATTTCACGTTTGATCTGTTCGACAAGGCGAAGTGGCTGGATGAAATGCTGTCGGCGGAAGGGCTGGGACACCCCCTTATCATCGGGCAGTCGATGGGCGGATATGTGGGACAGGCATATGCGCAGTTGTTCCCTGAAAAGCTGAAGGGGTTTGTCTCGATTGATTCGGCGCCTCTGCAGAGAAGATATGTGACGGCGGCGGAGATATGGATGCTAAAGAGGATGGAGCCGGTTTATCGCTATTATCCTTGGAAGTGGCTGTTAAGGTCGGGGTCAAAAGGAGTCGCCGTTTCGGCATACGGGAAAAAACTGATGCATGACACCATGAAAGGGTACGAGGGGCAGCAGGAAAGATATGCAAAACTGGCAGGTCATGGATTCCGTATTCTGGCGGAGGCGATGGAAAGAGATTTGCCTGATCGGATTGCATGCCCTGCGCTTTTGCTTTGTGGGGAAAAGGATCATGCCGGTTCTTGTATCAGATATAACAAGGCATGGCATAAAAATACCGGAATCAGACTGGAATGGATCAAAAACGCCGGACACAATTCGAATACGGATGCCCCGGAAACGGTAAATCGTCTGATAGAAGAACATGTGATACGGTGTGAAGCGGAAATGGCGCCAGAGAATAAGGAGGAGAAAAGCTGAGTTATGAACTACAGATTTTACCATGCAAAAATCCTGACAATGGAAACGACAGCTATCATGGAAGGCGAGCTCTGGGTGCAGGATGACAAAATTCTTTATGTGGGAGAGGGCGGTGACGCGGCGGCAATCTGCCAGTCTCTTTCCATCGAAAGCATTCTCTGGGACAGGGAGATTGACTGCGGCGGCAATCTTTTGATGCCAGGATTTAAGGATGCGCACACTCACTCGGCAATGACGTTTCTGCGCTCCTATGCAGACGACCTGCCGCTGCAGGACTGGCTGTTTAAGCAGGTATTCCCGATGGAAGCAAAGCTTGACGGGGAGATGATTTACCATCTCACGAAGCTGGCGGTATTGGAGTATCTGACCAGCGGCATTACATCCATTTTCGATATGTACCTGACCCCGGAGACGACGGCGAGAGCCTGTGTGGAGATGGGAATGCGCTGTGTGCAGGTCAGCGGTATCAGCGGACAGGATAACTTTGATCAATCCCTCAGACAGATGGAGGAACGGTATCATACGCTGAATGAGTTGGATCCGCTGCATTCCTACTTTATCGGTTTTCATGCGGAATATACCTGCTCGAAGACACTTTTGGAACAGGTGGCGGCTATGGCACACAAGTACAAGGCGCCGGTATTTACGCACCTGTCCGAGACGAAGGCGGAGGTGGACGGCTGTAAGGAGCGTTACGGCATGTCTCCCGTGAAGCTGTTAGATTCCCTTGGCATGTTCGATTATGGCGGGGGCGGCTACCACTGTGTCTGGCTGGATGAAGAAGATATGGACATTTTTGCGAAACGGGGTTTAAGCGTGGTGACGAATCCCGGTTCCAATACGAAACTGGCAAGCGGCATCGCGCCGATTTCTGCGTATCTGAAACGGGGCATTAACGTGGCGATCGGCACGGACGGTCCGGCAAGCAACAACTGTCTGGATATGTTCCGTGAAATGTTTTTGGTTACGGGGCTTGCGAAGTTAAAAGAGCAGGACGCGGCGGCTGTGGACGCGCTGGAGGTTTTGAAGATGGCTACGGTAAACGGCGCGAAAGCCATGAGTCTGCTGGATACGGACGTGCTTGCGGCGGGAAAACAGGCGGATGTGATTATGATCGATTTACATCAGCCAAATATGCAGCCCCTCAATCACATTCCAAAAAATATCGTATACAGCGGCAGCAAGCAGAATGTGAAAATGACGATGATCCGGGGACGGATTTTGTATGAGAACGGACAGTTTGCGAATAAGATAGATGAAAAAGAGATTTACGGAAAGGCGAATGAGATAATAGACAGTCTCAGATAAAAGCGGGAGAAGAATTTCAGATTTGCTTTGCAAATCACTCTCACGCAGGAGAATGCCTGAAATACGGCATTTTCCGCTTGATTTCGATTCATGGAGGCTAAATGGACGCTTTTATTTTTATATGTCTGATCTTGCTTGCCATCGTGCTAGTGATGACCAAGGAGTATGTGGACAGCAGAAAGTTTTTGGAGAGAAGGCTGCGGGAGATTTATGCGGGCTACGGCATGCCGCCCGGACGAAGTTACGGGGCGGAGGAACTTTCCCATATCAGGATGTACTATGAAAAACACAGGACGGCGGATCAGATCGACGATATCACATGGAACGATCTGTATATGGATGCGGTGTATCAGAGGATGAACACCTGTCTCTCGGCGGCGGGCGACGAGTATCTGTACTACAGGCTGCGGACGCCTGCGGCGGATGCTGACGAGCTTGAAAAAATGGAACGGCGGATCGTGCTTTTTATGGAGCGGGAGGAGGAGCGGCACAGGCTGCAGCGGATTTTTTTCATGCTCGGGCGGACGGGACGGCACTCCATCTACGAGTATCTGGATCATCTGGACTTGCTCGGGGAGCGGAAAAGCGACAAATACTTTTTCTGGGATATTCTCATTTTGCTCAGTATAGGCGGTATGTTTGTTTCCCTGTCGGTGGGGCTGGTCTGCCTCTTCGGGGTTCTGTGCCATAATCTGATTGATTATTTTAAGGAATACCGGCAGATTGAGCCGTACATCACCAGCTTCGCCTATGTGAGAAGGCTCTTAAAGGGCGGGGAGGAGCTGGGAAAGGCGGAAATCAGCGGAATAGAAGAGGAGCTTGCGGCGGTCAGGGAGGCATGTAAAAGTCTGCGCGGATTTATGAGGAGCTCCTATCTCGTTTCCGGCGCAAAACAGGGGAGCGGCAATCCATTGGAGGTTCTGTTCGACTATCTGCGGATGCTGTTCTATATGGATCTGATCCGCTTTAACAGGGCTTTCCATAACTTGCAGAAGCACATGGGAGAGGTGGACCGGCTGATCACTGTGACAGGGGAGCTGGAATGTGCGGTGGCGGCAGGCTCATTTCGGAAAAGTCTTGAGCAGGGCTTTTGTGTGCCGGCGCTTTATGAGGAAGCGGGGAAAGGGATTTCCATGCGTGCCAAGGGGTTGTACCATCCGCTGCTTCGGGAGGCGGTGCCGAACGATCTGGAGGTGAAAAGAGGGGTACTGCTGACCGGTTCCAACGCTTCGGGAAAGTCTACGTTTCTGCGTGCGGTGGCGGTGAACGCGCTGCTTGCGCAGACGGTGCACACCTGTGCGGCGGCAAGTTTTGAAGCGCCTTTTTACCGCATTTTTTCGTCCATGTCGCTGCGGGACGATCTGGCGGGCGGAGACAGCTATTATATGGTAGAGATCAAGTCCATCAAGCGGATTCTGGATCAGGTGGAACAGGCGGAAGGACGCCCGGTGCTCTGTTTTGTGGATGAGGTGCTCAGGGGAACTAACACGGTGGAGCGGATTGCGGCTTCCACGCAGATTATGAAAAAGCTGGCGGCGGGACATGCGCTCTGCTTTGCGGCGACCCATGATGTGGAGCTGACGAAGCTTTTGGAGCGGGAATATGACAATTACCACTTTGAGGAGCGGATCGAGGAGAACGATATTTATTTTCCCTATAGATTAATGGACGGTCCGGCGTCCACCAGAAATGCCATCGCACTTCTGCGGATGCTAAAGTATGACGAGCATATTACCACAGCGGCGGAGGCGATGGCGGAGCGGTTTTTGCGGGAAGGAAACTGGCGGTGACATTTGTGAGCTGCCATTCGGGAAGCCGAACGGGTTTTCGACGGACAATTGACGGTAGCTGAAAGACAGGTGCCAGATTAACAGTGAGCTGGTGTCGTCGGACGGATGTCTGATAAACAGCCGGTGTATGTGGCGAGACAGATGCAGGAAGAGGAATGGAGAATTTGGAATGAAAGTAACAATCTATACAGACGGCGCGGCGCGGGGAAACCCGGAGGGACCGGGCGGCTACGGCACGGTGCTGCAATATATTGACGGCAAAGGGACATTGCACGAGCGGGAGTATTCCGCCGGTTATAAAAAGACAACCAACAACAGGATGGAACTGATGGCGGTTATTGTGGGGCTGGAGGCGCTCACAAAGCCCTGCGAGGTGCTTCTGGTTTCCGATTCCAAGTATGTGACGGACGCCTTTAACAGGCACTGGATCGAGGGGTGGCTGAAAAAGGGATGGAAGACGGCGGGAAACAAGCCTGTCAAAAACATAGATCTGTGGGAGCGCCTGCTGCGCGCCATGGAGCCGCACCGTGTCACTTTCCAGTGGGTAAAGGGACACGACGGGCATCCGGAGAACGAGCGGTGCGATAAGCTTGCCACCACGGCGGCGGATGGAACGGAACTGCTTGACGATACCTTCTGATTGGTGGTATCATAACAGTAGGTGTAATTGGAGAAAGCGGTTTCGGACAGGTTCTTTCGTCGGAAGCGAAGCAATTTGGAAAGAGAAGGATGTGGAAAGATGACAAACTTAATTCTATTTGTAAACTCGTTTTTATCGTACCTGCTTCAGTTTGTACTGATTGTTGCGCTGGTGATTGTGGCGTGTGTGATCGGCGTGAAATGGAGAAAGAGCAAAGACGCGAAGGCAGCTCTGGAAACGCAGGCGGATAGTGCGGACGGAAGTACGACGGCATAGCGTTTTTGATGTGTTTATGTATGTAAGAAGAAAGTGGAAGGGTGTCCTTGAGGGAACGCCCTTTCTTCTTATCCGCGTATAAGCAGAGTCAGAAAACGTCATAGACAGGATACATGCTTGTATGTAATCTTGTCTGTGACGGTTTATGACGAGCAACGCGAATGAGAGATGCGAAGTATCTCGAATCTGCTTATGAGATAAAGAGATTAGGAGTTCAAATGAAAAAATACACAACCATTCTTTGGGATCTGGATCAGACGCTGCTCAATTTTGACCGCTCCATGGAACATGCGCTGCGGGCGGTATTCGAGCAGTACGGGCTGCCGATTGACGAGGAGATCACGGCACGCTACGACGCTATAAACAAGAGTTACTGGCTTCGCTTGGAATCGGGGGAGCTGACCAAGGAACAGGTGACTGTGGGGCGTTTCCGTACTCTGTTTGAAGAGCTGGGAATCGCCCATGTAAAGCCGGAGGAGGTCAACGCAGATTATCAGCGGGAATTGGGAAACGTTTTCTTTTATATGGACGGCGCAAAAGAGCTTGTCACCCTATTAAAGGAAAAGGGGTACCGGCAGTATGTCGTGACTAATGGAGTCAATACGACACAGGCAAACAAGATGAAGCGGTCCGGGCTTGACCAAATAATGGACGGGGTGTTTGTCTCGGAACTGATGGGATATCCCAAGCCGAGAAAAGAGTATTTTGACGCCTGTTTTGCGGCGTTGTCCGGGGTGACAAGGGAAGAATGCATTCTGGTGGGCGATTCCCTGACAAGCGACATGAGGGGCGCGGAGAATGCGGGTGTGGCATCCTGCTGGTTTAATCCGACGGGCAGGGCGAAGGATGTGGAGGTGCGGACGGATTACGAGATCCGCTGTCTGGAAGAGCTGGTTTCAGTTTTGGAGCGGGGTTGAAAGAATGGCAAAATCAACGAAGCAGAAACAGAAATTATTGTATCTTATAAAAATATTGACGGAGCAGTCCGACGAGGAGCACTGCATGAGCGCGCAGGCGCTGATCGACGCGCTGGCGGCATATGATGTGAAGGCGGAGCGAAAAAGTATTTACGACGACATCGCCCAGCTGATTGACTTCGGGTATGATATCGTGCTGGTCAAGGCGAAGACGGGCGGAGGTTATTATCTTGCCGGGCGGGAATTTGAGCTGGCGGAGCTAAAGCTCTTGGTGGAGACGGTGCAGGCGTCCCGGTTCCTGACAGTCAATAAATCGCGGGAACTGATTTCCAAGATTGAGAAGCTGGCGTCGAAGGCGGAGGCGGGACAGCTGCAGAGGCAGGTCTATGTGGCGAACCGCATCAAGACGGCGAACGAGAGCATTTATTATGTGGTGGACGATATCCACAGGGCGATTCAGGGAAACCGGCAGATTTCCTTCCAGTATCTGGAATGGAACCTGAAAAAGGAGCTTGTGCCGCGCAGGGACGGCAGGCCCTATCAGGCAAGCCCCTGGGCGCTCACCTGTAAAGACGAATATTATTATCTGATCGCCCATGACAGCGAGGAAGACAAGATCAAGCATTTCCGAGTGGATAAGATGGCGAAAATCGAGGTGCTCGACAAAAAGCGCGAGGGTGCGTCGCTCTTTGAGCGTTTCGACATTGCGGATTACGCGAACAAAACCTTCGGCATGTACGGCGGAAGGGAGGAGGTTGTCACCCTGATGTTTGACAACAGCCTGATCGGCGTGGTGATGGACCGGTTTGGCAGGGAGGCGGCAGTCCGCATCCGGGACGATAAGCATTTTTCCGTCAGGGTGCAGGTGGCGGTCAGCGGTCAGTTTTTCGGATGGCTGACGGGGCTTGGCGAGGGGGCGCGGATTCTGGCGCCGGCGTCTGTGGCGGATGAGTACCGGCTTCACCTGCAGAAAACGCTTGCCGGGTATGAGGGAAATCGGACGGATTGATTGTAAAAGGGATATGTACCCAAAAGACATATCCCTTTTTGGTGTTTTTTCCGAGGGGTTTTCATTGACATAACATGTTTATTACCGTATACTAATCCTAAACCGCAATATATTGTGCTGTTATGTTAACTAACACTATATTTTGTGGAAAACACTGCAGGACTGCAGGTGGATAAAGTTACGGAGGGGCGTATGAGCAGTAAATTTGAATCGGATCGTTCGGATGGGGAGAATTACGGTCTTAAGTACCAGCCGGATAAGGGTGTGAAAGTGATCAAGAAGGATGGCAGTCTGGAGGCATTTAATGTCCAGAAGGTCATCGATGCAGTGGGGAAGAGCGCATACCGTGCCCTCACGAAGTTTACGGAGGAGGAGAAGCGTCATATCTGCCAGACGGTAGTTGACAAGGTGAACGAGCTGGACGAGGAGAAGATACCGATCCAGATCATGCACAATATTGTGGAGAGTGCGCTGGAGGACGTGAAGCCGATTGTGGCGAAGAGCTACCGCGATTACCGCAATTACAAGCAGGATTTTGTGCGCATGATGGACGACGTCTACAAGAAGAGCCAGTCGATCATGTACATCGGCGACAAGGAGAACGCTAATACGGACAGCGCCCTTGTCTCCACGAAGCGCAGCCTGATTTTTAATCAGTTTAATAAGGAGCTTTACCAGAAATTTTTTATGACCACGGAAGAGATCCAGGCGTGCCGGGACGGCTATATCTATGTCCATGACATGTCTGCCAGAAGGGATACGATGAACTGCTGTCTCTTCAATGTGGCGGAGGTGCTTTCCGGCGGTTTCGAGATGGGAAATATCTGGTACAATGAGCCGAAAACACTTGACGTTGCCTTCGATGTCATAGGGGACATCGTCCTGAGCGCGGCGAGCCAGCAGTACGGCGGATTTACGGTGCCTGAGGTGGACAAGATTTTAGAACCCTACGCGGAGAAATCCTACAGGAGAGATATAGAGAAATATAAAAAACTGGGAATTGACGAGAAGACGGCGGAGGCGGAAGCCCTTGCGGATGTGACGAAAGAATTCGAGCAGGGTTTTCAGGGCTGGGAATATAAATTCAATACAGTGGCGAGCAGCCGCGGTGATTATCCGTTTATCACGGTGACAGCAGGAATCGGTACGGGCCGTTTTGCGCGTCTGGCGACGATCCAGATGCTCAACGTGCGCAGAAAAGGACAGGGCAAGAAGGAGTGCAAGAAGCCTGTGCTTTTCCCGAAGATCGTATTTTTGTATGATGAGAATTTACACGGTCCCGGCAAGGAGCTGGAGGACGTGTTCGAGGCGGGCGTCAAGTGCTCCGCCAAGACCATGTATCCCGACTGGCTGAGCCTCACCGGAAAAGGTTATATCGCCAGCATGTACAAACAGTACGGCAAGGTGATTTCCCCGATGGGCTGCCGCGCTTTCCTGTCCCCGTGGTACGAGCGGGGCGGCATGCATCCGGCGGACGATAAGGATGTGCCCGTGTTTGTGGGAAGGTTTAACGTGGGGGCGGTGTCCCTGCATCTGCCCATGATTCTGGCGAAATCCAGACAGGAAGGCAGGGATTTTTATGACGTGCTGGACTATTATCTGAACCTGATCAGACAGCTTCACATCAGGACTTACGCGTATCTGGGTGAGATGCGCGCGTCCACGAACCCGCTCGCCTACTGTGAGGGCGGTTTCCTCGGAGGGCATCTGCAGCTTCACGATAAGATTAAGCCTATTTTAAAATCCGCGACGGCGAGTTTCGGCATTACGGCGTTCAACGAGCTGCAGGAGTTATACAACGGAAAATCGCTGGTGGAGGATGGCGCTTTCGCATTGGAAGTATTGGAGCACATCAACCATAAGATTGAAGAATATAAGGAAGCGGACGGGCACCTTTATGCCATCTACGGCACGCCTGCTGAGAATCTCTGCGGTCTGCAGGTGAAGCAGTTCAGGGCTAAGTACGGCATTGTGGAGGGCGTGTCCGACAGGGAGTATGTGTCCAACAGCTTCCACTGCCATGTGACGGAGGACATCACGCCCATAGAGAAACAGGATTTGGAGTACCGTTTCTGGGAGATGGCGAACGGCGGCAAGATCCAGTATGTGAAATATCCGATCGACTACAATATTGAGGCGATCAAGACACTGATCCGCAGGGCGATGGACATGGGATTCTACGAGGGGGTAAACCTCTCTCTGGCGTACTGTGATGACTGCGGACACCAGGAACTGGAAATGGATGAGTGTCCCGTGTGCGGCAGCCGTAATCTGACCAAGATCGACCGTATGAACGGGTATCTCGCTTATTCCCGTGTACATGGCGATACGCGCCTGAGCGAAGCAAAAATGGCGGAGATCGCGGAGAGGAAGAGCATGTGAAAACAGCGAGGCGGAAGCATGCGGTCTCTGCCTGCAGAAGAGCGTATGATTATGGCGGGCGTCCGACATGAGCGAAGGCGAAGCGCAGCGAATGAAGTGGTGCGAAGCCGCAGCGAATGATGGATCTGCATGGAATGCAGAGGTTTTCACAGGAAAGTGAGAGAACTATTTTATGAGATACCATAATATAACAAAGGACGATATGCTCAACGGCGACGGCCTGCGGGTGGTACTCTGGGTGGCGGGCTGTACCCACTGCTGCAAGGAATGCCACAATCCGCTTACCTGGGATCCGGACGGCGGCCTTCCCTTCGACGAAGCGGCAAAGCAGGAAATATTTTCACAGCTGGACAAATCTTATATCAGCGGTATTACGTTTTCGGGCGGCGACCCGCTTCACTCGGCAAACCGGCTGGACGTGAGGAATCTGATGGAGGAGATCAAAAACAGATACCCGGGTAAAACAATCTGGCTTTACACGGGGGACAACTGGGAGGATGTGCTGCATTATCCTGCCATGAAATTTGTGGATGTGCTTGTGGACGGAGAATTTCAGAAGGAGCTGAAGGATGCGAGGCTGCTCTGGAAGGGCAGCAAAAATCAGAGAGTGATTGATGTACAGAAGAGCCTGGAGCAGACAGATCCCTCTATCCCGGTGCTTTACTGTAAGGACTATGCGTAGGGGGAACGACAATGCGGATGGAGCATATTAAAATTAAATATTTTACAGACAAAATCGAGAAGCTGGCTTACATAGACGGAAAGTCGGACTGGGTTGATCTGCGGGCCGCAGCGGATTTTGTTTTAAAGAAAGGGGAGTTCCGGCTGATCCCTCTGGGAGTGGCGATGGAACTGCCGGAAGGCTATGAAGCCCATGTGGTGCCGAGAAGCTCCACTTTCAAAAATTTCGGCATTATACAGACCAATCACCAGGGCGTGATTGACGCGTCCTACTGCGGGGATAATGACCAGTGGTTCATGCCGGTCTATGCAGTCAGGGATACGGAGATCCATGTAAACGACCGCATATGCCAGTTCCGCATTATGGAGAACCAGCCGAGAATTATTTTTGACGAGGTGGCGCATCTGGACGGGGAAGACCGGGGCGGACATGGCAGCACCGGGAAGCAGTGATGCGGGTGAATGACACATACAAACAGTCAAAATCCATATTTTAAGGAGAAAGAGATGCCGGTACAATCGGAAAAAATCAGGAAAAGCTTGTAAATAAAATTATGTTTCTTTATATTCTCGGCGTTGCCATTTCAGGCTGGGGATTTGTAATGATTATGTTAAACGGAGGAGTGCGTGAGTGCGTTTTTCTGCTGACAGGCGTGGCCGCCATCATAACCAAAGTTTTGAGAAACAGCTGGGGAGCAGGGCAAAATATGTCTATGCCTGCATTCCGCCGGTGCTCGGCGCGGTTACGGCTGCGGTAGGAGGATCTAGTGAAAGTGCAGGTTATGTATGCCTGACACACTACTATTTTGTGGCGACGCTGCTGCTGGTTCTTTATTATGAGCAGAAGATACTGAAAGTGAGCACGGCGGTGACCATTATAGTCAACGCGGCGATGATGATTGCATTTCCGGCCGGATTTCTGAAGCTCCATCTTCCCATCGGATGGATTTTCACGGGAATCGTCTATGTGATTCTTTTTGTGGCATGCAGCTTTATTGTGCATCGGACGACGTCTCTTTTTGGAGTGGTGGAGGATAAAGAAAAAGAGGTGGAAAGCGTGCTGGATTCCGTGCAGATGCTTTCGGGAAAGCTTTATGAAGCGGGGACAGCCCTTTCACAGATTTCCGAGAACGAGAGCGAGGCAGGAAAAGGGTTTGCGGTGGTTGCTACCGAGGTGGGCACCCTTGCACACAGCACACAGGAATCGCTTAAGGTGGTGCAGTCCGTGATCGAGCGGGTACAGAATAACGTGACGGAGATCACAGCGCAGGTGGAAGAGAACTCGTCCAAGCTTGGCACGCAGAATGCGTATTTTGACAATGTATTTAAGAGTATGCGGGATATGACGAAGCTTCTCAACGAATCAGTCAGCGCGGTGCAGACGATGGGTGATACATATGCAAAGCAGGCGGAGGTAATTGAGAGAACCGTAACCATCAATCAGGATATCGCGGAGAGCATCCGAAAGGAGAATGAACAGTTCCATTCCATCAACAGCATGGCGGAAGGCAATGCCGGAGACACGGCGGAGGTGACCAAACAGGCCGGCGTCATTAATGAGATGGTAGATGAAATGAGCAGGATTTTGAACCGGGAGGCGTAAAGGAACCGTCATTTGATATGCATAAGAAAACTCTTTCCAAGACATACTATGGGAAACAATGGTAAGTCATGGAAGGAGTTTTTGTGTTGGATAATAAGGAAAAGATGACAACCTCCCTGCAGGAAAGCATGGCATATATGAAGGCGCATATGTCGCCGGATGTAAGTTTTGACGTGGTCTACCGCGTGATAGACGTGGGCGGCAGACAGGCGTGCATCTATTTTATAGACGGTTTCTGCAAAGATGAGCTGATGATGAAGATCCTGCAGTACTTTATCGGCCTGACGCCGGACAAGATGCCGGAGAGCGCCTATGAGATGGCGAAGAAGGCCACGCCCTATGTGGAGGTGGATCTCAAGGATAAGTGGGACGATATCATCTACAATATTCTGTCAGGTGTGTTTGCGCTCTTTATTGATGGGTATGACAGATGTGTGCTGATCGATTCCAGAACCTATCCTGCCAGAAGCGTTTCGGAGCCGGACAAGGATAAAACCCTGCGCGGCAGTAAGGATGGTTTTGTGGAGACGGTGGTCTTCAACACGGCCTTGATCAGAAGACGGATCCGCAGCACCGAGCTTCGCATGGAAATGATGAACGCCGGGAAAAGCTCCCAGACGGATATCGTGCTCTGCTATATGGACAACCGGGTGGATCACGCGTTTTTGGAGAAGGTAAAGAAGCGGATTCAGAATATCAAAGTGGATGCGCTCACCATGAACCAGGAGAGTCTCGCGGAGTGCCTCTATCAGCGGAAATGGTTTAACCCTTTTCCCAAATTTAAATTTACGGAGAGGCCGGATGTGGCGGCGGCTCAGGTGCTCGAGGGAGATATTGTGATTTTGGTGGACAATTCCCCCTCGGCCATGATTGTGCCGACTTCGATCTTTGATATCGTGGAGGAGGCGGACGACTATTATTTCCCGCCCATTACGGGGACATACCTGCGTCTGACGCGATTTATCATTTCGATTCTCACCTATATTATGACGCCCACGTTTCTTCTGCTGATGGAAAATCCCCAGTGGGTTCCGGAGAGTTTTCGGTTTATCATGCTGCAGGAGGAATCAAACATTCCGCTGATTGCGCAGTTTCTCATACTGGAGCTTGCCATTGACGGATTGAAGCTGGCGGCGGTCAACACGCCGAATATGCTGAGCACCCCCTTAAGTGTGATGGCGGCTTTGGTGCTTGGCGAGTTTTCTGTCAACAGCGGCTGGTTCAATTCGGAGGTAATGCTTTACATGGCGTTCGTGGCCATTGCCAACTACACCCAGCAGAATTATGAGCTTGGCTATGCCCTAAAATTTATGCGGATTATCAATCTTATTTTGACAGCGATTTTTGGCATTTACGGTTATGTGGGGGCGATTTTGCTCTTCCTGCTGTCCATTGCCTTCAATAAGACATTGTCGGATAAAAGCTATATCTATCCCTTGCTGCCTTTCAATTTCAGACAGTTGGCGAAACGGCTCCTGCGTCTTCGCCTCCCGGAGGCAAAGAAGTAGGCTGGTTTGCAATGAAACCTAAAGCTTAATATTTAGCTAATTTTGGGCTAATATCAATTAATGAATAACTAAAAAATATGGCTAAAATTTGTGCGCAATTCATAAAAATGGAAAAGAAGCTTTGTACTGCTTGTTATTTTTGGGTTGTAATAGTAAAATGAAAGTCAAAGAAATGCAGAAAAAGTAATTGTGCTATTACAACCTCAAACTTAAATTAGCCGAAGAAGTAAACTAAAATTAGCCTTCCGTATTACCGGGAGTAAGTTTGCAACGGCGAGGGAATTTGAGGCAGCAAAATCAGAACAGCGGGGAGAACGGAAAATGGGATATGAGATACATGCCGAAAAGGGATTTGTAAACAGGGGAAATCTGTATCGGATAAAGGAACTGATGAGACGTGCCGATCGGGGCGACCGTATGACGCTTTCGTTTTTGGGCGGCTCTATCACGCAGGGCTCCGTCTCCTCGCAGTATACGAACTGTTATGCCTATCTGGTTTATGAATGGTTCGTGAAGCGGTTTCCAAAGACGGCGTTTACTTATGTGAATGCAGGCGTGGGAGGCACCACGTCGCAGTTCGGCGTGGCGAGAGTGGACGAGGATGTGCTCGCCTTCAAGCCGGATCTTGTGATGATCGAATTTTCGGTCAATGATGACAATACGGATTTTTACCGGGAAACTTATGAGGGACTGGTGCGGAAGGTGTATGGAAACGCCTTCGCTCCGGCGGTCTTACTGGTACATAATATGTTTTACGACTCGGGCGCGAGCGCGGAGGAGAAGCACAGGGAGATCGGGACGCACTATCATCTGCCTAGCGTCAGCATGAAGCCTTCCATCTATGCGCAGATAGAGGCAGGGGAGATTGACAGGCGGGAGCTAACCCCGGATGACCTGCATCCAAATTCGGAGGGGCACGCCCTGCTGGCGGAGGTCATTACGGACTGTCTGGACCAGATCTATGTGCAGAGATATGAGGCGGAGGAACCTTTTTCCATGCCGGAGCCTTTGACGGTAAATGCATATGAGCATGTGAGACGTTTTCAGAACCATAACAGCGCCCCGGCCTGTGAAGGGTTTTTGGCGGACGGCGCACTGAAAAAGTATGTGAACGATATGTTCCGCCGCGGCTGGACGGCCAAAACTCAGGGGGCGAAAATTTGCTTTGAGGCGGAAGGAACGGAGATCGCCGTGCAGTACCGCAAGTCGGTAAAACATCCCGCGCCTGTGGCGGTCGCGGTGGTGGACGGGGATGAGGAAAACGCGGTTACGCTTGACGCAAATTTTGAGGAAGACTGGGGGGACAGCCTGCATATCGACACGTTGGCACATCACATTTCACCCGGCATGCACCGGGTGGAAATAAGGATTGCGCAGACACACGCGGATGATGCGGTGCCTTTTTATCTGGTATCTTTGATCACAGCGTGAAAAACGCGAAAAGTGCTTTTAATGATGTCCAGCCATTGGACGGCGGCACAAAAGTCAGCAAGCTGACTTGGAAGTACTATGTTTCGCGTCAGAGAATGCCTGAAAAGAGGCACTCTCTGACAATACGGGAAGGAGAGTACATATATGTTCAGAGAAGATTTTGTGTGGGGCGTTGCAAGCAGCGCCTATCAGGTGGAAGGGAAAGACCCGGCGGACGGCGCGGGGAAATCGGTCTGGGACACATTTACGGAGGAAGGCGGTATCGAGGATCACACGGACGCATATGTTTCCTGCGACCATATGCACCGCTATAAAGACGACTATAAGATGATGCGTCTGCTTGGAGTGAAGGCATACCGCTTTTCCTTAAACTGGGCGAGACTGCTGCCGGAGGGAACGGGGCGCGTGAATGAAAAAGGCGTTTCCCTTTACCGGGATATGATTCTGGAGATGAAAAAGAACGGCATTACGCCTTATATTACGATGTACCACTGGGAGCTGCCGCAGGCGCTGCAGGATCGCGGCGGCTGGCTCAACGAGGAGATCATTGAGTGGTTTGGCGAGTATGCGAAGGTGGTGGCGGAGAACTTTTCGGATCTGTGTGAGTATTTTATCACGCTCAATGAGCCTCAGTGCTTCGTTGGACTGGGATATCTGCGCGGCATCCATGCGCCGGGTAAAAAGCTGCCGCTGAAGGATACCTTTCAGATTACCCACAATGCACTGCGCGCTCACGGGCAGGCGGTCATCAATCTGAGGAAATATGCGAAGCAGCCTGTTCAGATCGGCTATGCGCCCACCTGCGGGATGGCCTATCCGGCGAGCAATGACCCGGCGGATGTTGAGGCGGCCAGAAGAGTGCTTTTTTCCTTCTACAATCCGATAGAAGACTGGACATGGAATGTGGCATGGTTTTCTGATCCCGTGTTTTTGGGAAAATACCCGGAGGAAGGGCTTGCCAGATTCAAGGACTATCTGCCGGAGATTACGAAGGAAGATATGGAGCTGATTGCCCAGCCGTTAGACTTTATGGGACAGAATATTTACAATGGCTATGTGGTGCGTGCGGGTGCGGACGGGGAGCCTGCGTTTGTGGACAGATCGGCCGGATTTCCCAAAACCGCAGCGGGCTGGCCGGTGACGCCGGAATGCCTCTACTGGGGTGTGAAATTTCTGTATGAGAGATATCGGAAGCCGCTGTACATCACGGAGAACGGCATGTCCTGCCACGATATCGTGTCGGGTGACGGCAGGGTGCATGATCCTAACCGCATTACCTTTTTGGACAAATATCTCTCGGCGCTCCAGTGTGCAGCCGATGACGGCGCGGACGTGAGAGGATATTTTGAATGGACATTTCTGGATAATTTTGAGTGGAGCAAGGGGTATACGGAACGATTCGGCCTGGTGTATGTGGATTTTCAGACACAGAGGCGGATTGCCAAGGATTCCGCATACTGGTATCAGAAAGTGATGGAGACAAACGGGGAGGTGTTGTCAGTGAATCAGAAGGAAAAACCGATTTTATTTTTAAATCCTGTGTTCAAGCAGATGATCTGGGGCGGCGAGCGTCTGGGGACAGACTGGCCCTACCAGATTCCGGGGGAAGGCACGGGAGAGTGCTGGGCGGTGAGCGCCCACCCGAACGGAGACTGCACGGTCAAAGAAGGCGTTTATGCCGGAAAAACCCTGTCCCAGCTCTGGCAGGAGGAGCCGGAACTTTTCGGAAGCACAGGACTTGACCGTTTCCCGCTTCTCACAAAGATTATTGACGCCAAGACGGATCTGAGCATTCAGGTGCATCCCGATGACGCTTATGCGGGAACGCATGAAAACGGCTCCCTCGGAAAGACAGAGTGCTGGTATATTCTCGACTGCGAGGCGGATTCCACTCTCGTGATCGGCCACAAGGCGAAGGACAAGGAAGAGCTGACTGCCATGATTAAAGAGGGCAGGTGGGGTGAGTTTATCAGGGAGCTGCCGGTGAAGAAGGGAGACTTTATCCAGATTGACCCGGGTACGGTGCATGCCATCAAGGGTGGTATTATGCTTCTGGAAACCCAGCAGAATTCAGATATTACATACCGGGTTTACGATTATGACAGGCTGACTGACGGGAAACCCAGACAGCTTCATGTAGAGCAGAGTATTGATGTGATCACGGTTCCGGCAAAGCCTGCCGCAGAGTGTGTCAAGGCGGCGGCAGACCTGCCGAAAGACCAGAAGAATTTATTGATTTCCTGTCCTTATTATAAGGTGTGGAAGATTGATGTGGCGAAGCAGATTTCCTTCTCCCAGGAGCACCCCTTCCTGATTATGAGCGTGACGGCGGGTGAAGGCCTGATTAACGGGCAGATGATACAGAAGGGTGACCACTTTATCCTGCCCTGCGGCTACGGTGAGGTGGAACTGCAGGGAGAGATGGAGCTGATTGCGGCATCCATATAAGTGTTACTTTTCGCATTGAGATAGAAACCACTCGTGAATGTTAGAGTTTTCGGACAGCTCCGGGTGGAAGGAAAGTCCGATCTGGTTTTTGTATTTTACGGCGACGATATTGCCGTCCACTTTTGCCAGAATTTCCACGTTTACATCCGTGCGCTCAATGTAGGGCGCGCGGATAAAAATCATAGGGTGGTTCCCGATTCCCGCTATCGGCTGTTCGGTGACAAAGCTGGAGAGCTGTCTGCCATAGGCGTTTCGCCTGACGGTGACGGGCAGCGTTCCAAGATGGGCGGTGGGGGCGGCTTTTTCTTGGATTGTTCTGTCTGCGACGGGATTGCTGATTTCCTGTGCCATAAGGATCAGCCCGGCGCAGGTGCCAAGTGTGGGAAGCCCGTCCGAAATCAGCTTCCGCAAAGGTGTAAACAGCCCGGATTTGTGCAGAAGCTGTCCCTGCACGGTACTTTCTCCGCCGGGCAGGACGATGCCGTCGAGCCCGGTCAAGTCGGACGGCTGCCTGATTTCCGTGCAGACAGCGCCGAGGTCTGTGAGCATATGTTCATGTTCTATAAACGCGCCCTGTAAGGCAAGTACGCCGATTTTGATATTTCTCATCCTAACCTCCGTAAATTCGCTTTGTGGAATTTCAAATCTGCACGGAGAATGCTGCATTTCAAGCATTCTCTTGCGTGAAACATAGTATTTCTTGGCGTCCCGTCCAATGGCGGGACGTCTATAGAAATACTTTTCACGCTGTTATTGTCCCCGCTCTTCCATAATCAGTTTGATTTCTTCCGGATTAATCCCCACCATAGCTTCTCCCAAATCTTCGGAAAGACTTGCGATCAGTGCGGCGTCCGTGTAGTTGGTCACAGCCTGTACGATGGCGGCAGCCCGTTTTGCCGGATTGCCGGATTTAAAAATACCCGAACCGACAAAGACGCCCTCCGCGCCAAGCTGCATCATCAGCGCTGCGTCTGCGGGTGTCGCGACGCCCCCGGCGGCAAAATTTACGACGGGGAGTTTCCCGTTTTCATGGACATATAATGCCAGTTCATAGGGAACCTGTAATTGCTTTGCCGCCTCAAATAATTCGTCTTTTTTCATGGAGCCGAGCTGTCTGATCTGGGCGTTCATTTTGCGCATGTGCCGGACGGCCTGCACCACATCCCCGGTTCCCGGCTCGCCCTTGGTGCGGATCATGGCGGCTCCCTCGTTGATTCTTCGCAGGGCTTCGCTTAAATCTCTCGCGCCGCAGACGAAGGGGACTTTGAATGCTGTTTTATCTATATGGTAAACGTCGTCCGCCGGGGATAAGACTTCCGACTCGTCGATATAGTCAATCTCAATCGCCTGAAGTATCTGCGCCTCCACAAAGTGCCCAATCCGGCATTTTGCCATAACGGGGATGCTCACGGCGTTTTGTATGCCTTTTATCATTTTGGGGTCGCTCATGCGCGATACGCCGCCTGCAGCCCTGATATCTGCCGGAATCCGCTCCAGTGCCATGACGGCGCACGCGCCGGCTTCCTCCGCGATTTTAGCCTGTTCCGGGGTGGTAACGTCCATGATGACGCCGCCCTTTAACATCTGTGCCAGTCCTTTGTTCAGTTCATATTGTGTCTGTTCCATAGTTTCCTCCATTTCGAAACGGTTTAAAATTGCACATCAGAGAATTGGTTCCACATTTCTCTTCGGATTGCATTTTACTTGTAACTATGGTACAGTAAATCTGGTTATACAAAAATAATCAAATTGAAAATAAATTAAATGCCATATGGGAGAAAAGCAGATGCTTACTTATAACTTTGCCGAGGCGCAGGGGCCTTTGTACGAATACATATATCAGTGCATAAAGGAGGACATTTTTGCGGGAAATCTGCAGCAGGGAGAAAAGCTGCCTTCCAAGAGGGCTTTCGCAAAAAATAACGGTATTAGTACCATTACCATTCAAAACGCCTATGACCAGTTGATCAGCGAAGGGTATGTTTACACCATTCCACAGAAGGGATATTATGTGGCCAGACTCGAAGGCATGAAAAAGGTGCAGAAGGAGGGCAGTATTTCTCTGAACATTGACATCCCGGAGGAAAGACCTTCCTACGCGGTGGATTTATCGGATAACAGAATGAACCCGGAACTTTTCCCCTTTTCCATATGGGCGAAAATTCTGCGGAGCGTCATCTCCAGTAAGAGCGGTGAGCTGATGGAGGCATCCCCGGCCGGGGGCATCGGGGAACTGCGGACGGCAATTGCGGAGCATTTGAAGTCTTTTAGAGGAATGCTTGTCGATCCAGACCAGATCGTGATAGGCGCGGGAACGGAGTATTTGTATGGTCTGATTGTGCAGCTTTTGGGAAACGGGAGGCAGTACTGTGTGGAAAATCCGGGATATCGAAAGATTGTGCAGGTGTACAGGCAGTATCAGATATCATGTAAGTATGCGGATATGGATGAAATGGGAATGACCTTTGAGGGACTTAAGGAAACCGGGGCGGATATCGCGCATATCAGCCCGAACCATCATTTTCCTACAGGGATCACCATGCCTGCCGGAAGAAGATACGAAATTCTGGCGTGGGCCAATGAGAGGGAGGGACGTTACATCATCGAGGACGATTATGACAGTGAGTTTCGGCTAAACGGGAAACCGATCCCGACTCTGTTCAGTATGGATGCCTGTGAAAAGGTGATTTATATGAATACATTTTCCAAATCCCTCACCCCCACCATTCGAATCAGCTATATGATTCTGCCGGTTCATCTGATCAACCGTTTTTACAGGGAATTATCCTTTTACGCCTGTACGGTCTCCAATTTTGAGCAGTATACGCTGGCCGCTTTTATAAGGCAGGGATATTTTGAAAAACACATTAATCGGATGCGCCTGTATTACAGCAGACAGAGAAAAAGGATGATCGACGCGATTAAGAAAAGTAAATTGAAAGATGTGTGTATGATTACTGAGAACGACTCCGGTCTGCATTTCCTGATTCAGATCAAAACGGACAAGGCGGACAAAGATATTGTCCGTTCATTAGGGGAAAGGGGAATACGGGTGAACGCGCTGTCGGAATACTTTTTCACACCAAGCGAAATGAAACACTGTTTTATCATCAACTATTCCAATGCGGATATCGAAAAAGCAAAGGAAGCCTGCGATGTGTTTTATGAGATACTGGCAGAAAATGTGGGATAAGATACAGGCGGAGGGGCAGTCTACAATTCGTAGATTGCTCTTTTTATATGGATGGCGTATAAAAGAAGGTACAGACGGGGCAGGAATTGCCGGGAACCGGTGAGAGGAAATAGGAATCAGTATGGACAATATGAAATTCGGCAGATTTATACGGGAATCAAGACAGGCCAAAGGGATGACCCAGAAGCAGCTTGCGGAGAAAATTCATGTCTCCGACAAGGCGGTTTCCAAGTGGGAGAACGGGGAAGATTGCAAGGGAAGATTATTATGATAAAACCTTTGGAAACAGCGTGGCCACGGATATGGGAAAAACGGGGGCAAAGTCTTATGAGCGGGAAGAGCCGTTAAAGACGGCGGCCGAGTGTGCACTGGCAATTGTTGCGGCCGGAACGGTGATCGCGGCTGCTGGGATTTATGTAAACTTACAAAAAGAGCCCATGAAGATGCTGGCGGGGAGAACGGAATAGCATGCTGTGGCGCACGGGTCTATTTCTCGAACCCGTGCACCCAGTCTGCTTTCAGAAAATAGATAAGAAAAACAATGGAACTTAAGCTCCATGTCAGCGGATATGCCCAGAAAATCATCTGGATTTTCGGGATAAAGTGCAGGATGACTGTAATGTAGCTTACCCGGACGATGCACCAGAAGCAGAGCATGGTGAGCATGGGCACGGCGGCTTTTCCCGCGCCCCGTAAGATTCCCGCGATGCAGTGGGAGAAGGAGAGCAGGAAGTAGAAGAGCGTGACCGTCCTTGCGTGGGTCGTCCCGTATGCGATCACCTCTGTCGTGCGGTTGAATGCGGCAATCAAGGACGGAATGGTCAGGTAGATAATGATGCCCACAAGTTCCGCTGTGAGGATGGAGCAGAGGATGCCGAAACGTGCCCCCCTTTTGGCGCGCTCGTACTGTTTTGCACCAAGGTTCTGGCTGATGAAGGTGGTCAGCGCCATAGCAAAACAGGTGATGGGCAGAAAGCCGAAGCCTTCGATCTTGGAGTAGGCGCCGCTGCCGGCGACAGCCATCTTGCCGAATTTGTTGATGTTGGACTGTACCACCACGTTGGCGAGTGCAATGATGGAATTTTGAAATCCTGCGGGCAGTCCGTTGGAGATCACCTCATGGAGTATGGGGAGATCAAAGCGGATGTTTTTTATGGATACACGGTAGTCTTCCGGGCTCTTGCGGACGAGCCGCCAGAGGCATAAAAACGCGCTGATAAACTGGGAAAGGATCGTAGCCAGGGCGGCAGCGCCGACACCGAAGCCAAGCACGGCGATAAACAGCAAATCCAGCACAATGTTGATGGCGGACGACACGATCAGATAAATGAGCGGATGGCGGCTGTCCCCGACGGACTGCAAAATGCCTACAAAGACATTGTACATGACAAAGGACAGGGAGCCGAGAAAATAAATGCGGAAATAGACCGTGGATTCCGGCAGCACATCGGCGGGCGTCCCCATCCAGATGAGGATGCGGGAAGTCAGGATGGTGCCGGCAACGGTCAGAAAAATGCCCGAGGCAAGCCCGAAAGCAACCGTCGTGTGGACGGCTTTCTGTACTTCCTCTGTTTTCTGCGCGCCGTAATACCGGGCAATCACAACCCCGGCGCCCACAGCGATGCCCTGAAAAAAACCGACCATCAGAAAAATAAGGTTGCCAGAGGAGCTGACTGCGGCGAGTGCGTTGCTGCCAAGAAAGTTTCCGACAATCAGGGAGTCGGCGGTATTGTACAATTGCTGAAACAGATTTCCCAGAAAAAGCGGGAACGCAAAGGCGATGAGCTGCTTCCAGATGCAGCCCTCCGTCAGCAGGGTGGTTTTTTTTGCGGATGTTTCGTTGTGCATGGTGCCTCCATTTTCATACGGTATAAATCGCCGGCGTTAAACAAATATTACGCCGACGTTATTTCCATTATAACACAAAGTTTCTGACGCGGGAGTGTTTCGTAAAATTTTGTTTTTTGTCTGCTGCCGTCTGGACTGCTACGATTAAGGGTGATTAAGCAACTTATTTTGCCATGATCGGGGAAAATGTGATATGATAAAATAAATATGGCACGGAAGAAAGGAACGGGCTGAAATGTTTGGTGGAATCATATGGATAATTGTAGTGGCATGCATTTGTTATCGGGTTTATAAACAGCGGATGGGGAATCCGCCCGAGAATAATCAGAGAGGACGGACACCGAATCCGCAGGGACAGATACAGACATCCCAGAGACAGAGAACGATACAGGCGAGACCTTTTGTACAGCCGTCACAGGCAAAACAGGCGCCGCAGGCAAAACCTCTCGTGCAGCCGGCGCGCGCAAAGCAGATGCCGCAGGCGATGGCACAGAGGCCGCCGGCAGAGAGTCAGACAAAGAGTGAGAATGAGCCGGAATCTACGCTGGCGTATCTGGAGGAAAAGGCGAGAAAGGATGCCATGGAGCATGAAATGGAGAAACGCGAGGAGGCAAGGCGGCTCTACGAAAGCTCCGGCGGGCTGCGTCCGGCACAGAGGCTTTATGAGGGGGACAGCGTGCCGAACGGCTGTAAATGTGTTGCCTGCGGTTACTGTGCGGCGGAAAATCTCGTTCCCGTTTCGTCGCGCGAACGGTTCAGCTGTTATTTCTGCAGGGAGCCGCTTGATACATAGGGTATTTGAAGAGGAACAGTGCATGGTTTTCTGAGGCGACCATGGCTTATTTCGGTATCGAAGCCGCTTATGTGCCAGATCATTATGAGGTGATGCGCATGGTCAGGTCGATCGTGGAGTTTGCCAACAGCTGCGGCATGAGCACCTGTCTGGAAGGTATGGAGACGGAGGAACTGCAGAATTATCTGCGGCTCTATCAGGCGACATGGTTTCAGGGGTATTTTTACTCAATGCCGGTTGAGATCGGAAAACTGCGGGAAATGGTGCAGGGGTAATGGAAGGGGCTGGCAGAAAATGAAACATATTTTGATAGTGGAGGACGACGCTTCCATATCGGCGGCGCTCGTATATGCTCTGGAAAAAGAAGGATACCGCACGACGCACTGCAAACATATTGGCGATGCAATGCGGGAAACATCCACAGTGGATTTCGATCTTGCTATTTTGGATATGCAGCTTCCCGACGGCTCCGGCAGGGAAATCGCGTCCGCGTTAAAGTCCGCCGACATTCCGGTATTGTATGTCACCGTCGTGGATGACGAGGACGAAATTGTGAGATCGTTCGATGACGGCGCTGCCGATTACATCACCAAGCCGTTTCGTATGAGGGAGCTGCTTGCACGGATCAAAAGGGCGCTGCATGAAAAAGACAACAGTGGAATTTTGAAAATGGGAGAGGCGGTTATTGACGTTGAGGCGGGAAAAGTCCGTATCAAAGATCGGGAAATCAGTCTGACGGCGTTGGAGTACCGGCTCTTGCTTATTTTCGCGCAGAATCAGTCCGTTCTTTTGAAAAGGGAACAGATTCTGGAGCGCATTTGGGATATAAGCGGCAACTTTGTAGAGGATAATACGCTGACCGTATATGTCAAAAGACTGCGGGAAAAACTGGGAGATGCGGTTTCTATTACAACCGTCAGGGGGATCGGGTATCGTGTGGGTTAGCAAAAAAGAACTTTTGGCGCTTTCCGAGGGGATTCGTGCGGCGATTGACGGACAGCCCTTCGATCCGCGCGATGACAGGGAAGGCGCGCTCAGCATTTTAAAAAATGATATTTATACGTTGACACACGCCGGACAGGAACAGAAAAATGTTTTGGAAGAGGAGAAAGAGCGTATGTCGGAATATCTGTCCGATATATCCCATCAGTTAAAGACACCGGTTTCCTCTATCCTTCTTATGACGGAGTTAATGACTGACGCACCTGAAGAGACGCAGCGGGATTTTCTTCTCGGCATAAAAAAGGAAATCCGCCATATGGAGTGGCTTGTTTCCGTCCTCTTAAAGATGGCTAAGCTGGATTCCTCCGCTGTGAATTTTCATGCGCAAGAGACAGCGGTCAGCTATCTGCTGAAAGAAGCGCTTAAGTCACTGGACATTATACTGGATATCAGGAACCAGACCATACGCCTTTTGCATGACCTGACCTTATCCTGTGATAAAAAGTGGACCGTGGAAGCGATGATTAATCTTTTGAAAAATGCTTCGGAATGTTCCGGGGATAACAGTGAAATTGTAATGGACAGCGGACAGAATCCACTCTATGACTGGATATCCGTCACGGATGCCGGAGAAGGTCTGAAAAAGGAGCAGATGGCTGGTTTGTTTCGCAGGTTTGAAGGTTCGCAGAAGGAAAACGGTTATGGGATCGGGCTGCCGCTTGCGCTTTCTATCATGCGCGCGCAGAACGGCGATATCGAGGTTATACCTGGCGGAAACGGGAGCGGCGCCACATTTTTTATGAAATTTTACAAATAGTCACCGGGGAGTCACTTTTCTTATTTAAACTTATCTGTAGTGTTGTTAACGATAAGAAAAGGGGTGTCATATATGGAGATTCTGGAAGTAAACGGACTGACAAAGATATATGGAAACGGCGATAACCGGGTGACGGCGCTGGATCATGTCAGTTTCCGTGTGAAAAAAGGAGAGTTTGTTGCCATTGTGGGAGCGTCGGGCTCGGGGAAATCCACGCTTATGAATTTGATCGGAGGCATAGACCGCCCCACATCGGGAGACGTCGTTGTCGATGGCAGGCGCATCTTCGATATGGATGAAAGCGCTCTGGCAATTTTCAGACGCAGAAATATCGGTATTGTCTATCAATTTTATAATCTGATCCCGAACTTAACCGTAGTCGAGAATATCATGCTGCCTTGTCTGTTGGACAATCGAAAACCCGATGCACAGAAGCTGGCAGGGATTTTGGAAATGACCGGTTTATCGGATCGACAGGATCATCTTCCGGGGGAGCTTTCCGGCGGTCAGCAGCAGCGTGTTTCCGTGGGAAGGGCGCTCATCAATGCCCCGGCGTTTATTCTGGCTGATGAGCCGACGGGGAATCTTGACAGCAAGGCGGGCAGGAAAATCATGGAGCTTCTTACGGCGGCAAACCGCAAAGAAAACCAGACCTTAATTTTGATTACCCACGACGAGAAGATCGCGCTGCTGGCGGACAGAATCCTTACCATCAGCGACGGGAAACTGATCAGAGACGAGGTGATGCGCGTATGAATATTTTATGCTCATTTGCTTTAAGCCAGTTAAAGAGAAAGAGGAGCCGGACAGTGATCACCGCCTCGGCTATCGCGCTGTCCGCCGCGCTTCTTTCGGCGGTTGTCAATTTTGTGGCGAGCGGCAATGCGATGCTTGCGGGTTTTCTCGGCGAGGACTACGGCTTGTATGGCGGCGCCTATATGATGATGCTGCTCGTTCCCGCCGTGTTTTTGGCGGCGCTGATCGCGGCGATGTCAGTCATCGTTATTTCCAACGCGTTCCGCATGAGTGCGAACGAGCGGATGGCGCAGTTTGGCACGCTGAAATGTGTCGGCGCGACAAAGAAACAGATCTATAAAACGATCATGTATGAGTGCATCCTGCTTTGCATTGCGGCGATCCCTTCCGGCATTCTTCTGGGGTATGGACTCAGTTTTATCGGCATAGGGGTGGCGAACCTTTATATGGATGAGCTGAACGTGCTGGTGCGTTCCATGATGAAGCGGGTAAATTTCAGCCTTTCCTTTGTGTTTTCGCCGGCTGCCCTGCTTATTTCGGTCATCATTTCTCTGGGAACGGTTCTGTTTGCCGCTATGCTTCCGGCACGGAAGGCGATGCGCATTTCCGCGCTGGACTGTATGAGAAACGGCGGCGAAACAGACACGTCGGGGTATAAGCGCACCAAAATTACGGTGGATGCCGGGAAAAATATCGAATTTCGGATGGCGCGCAAAAACGTGTCGTCCAACCGCAAGCGGATGCACTCGGCGGTTACTGCATTTTCCATCAGTATCATGCTGTTTATTACGATGAGCGGTCTGCAGGAAATTGCGGAAGGCATACAGAATTATATTTATAGGGATCAGGGATATACCGTCATCGCGGATTACACGGCAAAGTTTAAGAACACCATTCATCCGAAAACAGGACGAAGACAGCAGAAGTGTGCATATCCGATTGACGCACAGACGGCGGAAGAGATTACGCAGAAACTCACGGAATATGACGAAACGGATGTTTACGGAAACGGGCAGGATTATGCCACCTATGTCGCCCGCCTTGGGTCGCAGGAGATCACGGAAGAGATGCGGCATGTTCTGGCGGAAGGCTCCGGGGAGGAACAGCCGGAAATTATTTTGGAAGTGGAACGGATCATTCTGGACGACAGACACTACGGCGAGCTGTGCGAGCAGGCAGGAACGGCGTATGGCGGGGTGATACTGCTCAACGACTACAAATATAACGACAACGGAACCGAGCGGCATATTGCGCCTGTGGAAATGACAACGTCCACGCTGAAACTGGAAACGGCTGACGGCAGTCAGGAAGAGATTACGATTGACGGTGTGCTGGAAACATCGGAAATCCCCGGGACTTTGATGTACCCGAATACAAATCCCATCCGTCTCGTCGTACCCTCTGCGGGCGTGTCGGTACGAGGCTATAACTGGATGGCGAATCCGGAGGATGAGGAAGGGTTTATGGCGTATGCAAGGGACATACTGGAAAGTTATTTTCCGCAGTACGGCATGGACTATGACGAGGCGGGATACACGAGCCGGGTGTACGGCGCGCAGGACTTTGTAAAAATTATGAATATCGCGATTGTCCTTGCCGCGTTTTTCCTCTACGCTTTTGTTTTTCTGCTTGGGCTGATCGGCGTGCTGAATGTGATCAGCACCGTCAGCTTCCAGATCAAACTGCGGGCGAGGGAGCTTGCGGTTTTGCAGAGCGTCGGCATGACATCGGACTCTATACAGAAGATGCTCAATATGGAAAGCATCCTCTGCGCGGGAAAAGCGCTGGCTGTCGGTCTGCCGCTCGGCATGGGTATCGTTGCCGTTATGGCGCACTGTGTAAAGGAGCTGTTCCCGATTGACTTTCATATGCCGTGGATGGCGATTCTGATCACGATTGTGATTTCCGTAATCGCCATGTGGGGCACTGTGCGGATTTCGGCGGGCGCACTCAAAAAGCAGAATATTGTTGAAACGATCAGAATCTGAGATATCAATCTGACGAATTGACCAGAGACAAGTGTGATAGAAAATCTTTCTGTCTTAATTTGGGGTCAAATGGACATGCAGGCATGTTCGCTTGACCAAAGAAAATAAAAATGCAGGAACAGGAGAAAGACTCAAATTTTTGAGTCTTTCTTTTCTATAATGAAAACATAAGGTGTGTGATGTAAATACAGATGAGAAGGAAATCGGACAGGAGGAGTGCATATGATTTATTTACGCTACGATTTTAGATGGAAAGATTACAAATCTCTGCGGAATCTGCGCAAAGAGCAAAAAAGCGAGTTTGAAATGGAGTACGCGCCCAGTGACATTCGTACCATGAATGAGCGGTTTTACAGTGATTTTCAAAAGAGGGGGACCTATATTACCTGCGTCACGGATGTGACAGACTGCGAAATTGTCATTTATGCGGCGGTGGATATTCAGTCTCTGGATGCGCTTTTATATGAAGAGGAAGTAATTGCCCTGCTCCACGACTGCGATATGGTCAAAAAGACGGAAGTCACGATCGAAGAGTATAAGCGGGAGATTTCAAGAGATCCATATGACGCATACAGCAGAAAGATATTTGATAAGCTTTGTATTGATTACAGATGCGGATTTTTTGATCCGTTTCCGTTTAAGCTGGATGAGGATGTGCTTGACTATAAAACCCTGTCAAAGTCGGCGTGCAAAAGGCGCGCGAAGGAAATACTCGCGTCAAAGAGCTTTTATGAGGAGATCGAACGGATTTACGCAAAAGAAAACCAGAAGATTTATATGGGGCATCCCGTCCATTACCTGATCAGCGCGGGCGACTGGGGCGCGGCAAAGGATATGTATGAGCTTTTGATCGCGGCGCTGACGAGCAACAGGAGACTGGTTTCCAACCGCGTGGCGCTTCTTCGGGATATTACGAAACGCGCCTACCGGGATGACAGATACAAACAGGTGATACAGGCTGCGGAAGGCGGCGCGGTGATCATTGAATTAAAGAGCGAGGACGGGATGGGGCAGTTTGCCACCGACTTTCACGAATTTACTAAGTTGACCGGTCTGCTTTTGGAAGCGCAGAAAAAAGATACCCTGTTCATTTTTGTGGAGATCACGGGAAAGTCTCTCAAGGATAACGATGCCTTAAACAATATTTTGACAAAGGCGGACATCATCCAGATCACAGAGGGGACCGGAACGCCGAAGGAAGCGAACAATTATCTGATGGAGCTCGTCAAAAAAGTCGATTTTCATTCGGAGGACAAGAGCGATGTGCTGGAGTTTCTTCCGAAAGCGGAGTCCTATTCGGTCACGGATATCTTTAACGCGTACAACGCCTGGTACGGCAGCGGATTGAAGAACCATGTCTATAAGGCTTATAAGGAAAAGAAAACCTTTCAGGTTACGGTGACGAAGGCGGAGAGCAAGCCTTATGAGGAGCTGCAGGATATGATCGGTCTTGCGGAAGTGAAAGCTGTGATCAATCAGGTGATAGCCGCCTCCAAGGTGCTGCGGGTCAGAGAAAGGATGGGACTGTCTGTGGAAAGCGCGTCACTGCATATGATGTTTTCGGGCAATCCCGGAACCGCAAAAACAACTGTTGCGAGGCTGCTCGCAAAAATTTTAAAGGAGGAGGATGCCATCAAGTCCGGGCAGTTTGTGGAGTGCGGCAGACAGGATCTGGTTGGCAAATACGTCGGCTGGACAGCACGCATCGTGGAGGAAAAGTTCAAGGAGGCGTCGGGCGGTGTGCTCTTTATCGACGAGGCGTACGCGCTTGTGGACGACAGCAATACCTACGGAGCGGAAGCGATTAATACCATCACGCAGATGATGGAAAATTACAGAAACGATGTGATCGTGATTTTCGCCGGATATCCCGATAAAATGCAGGAATTTCTGAACCAGAACGAGGGCTTGAAGAGCAGAATCGCGTTTCATCTGGATTTCCCGGATTACACGGCAGATGAACTGACAAAGATCATAACGCTCATGTCAAAGAACAGAGAATATCAGATCGAGGAGGAGGCGCTTGCGTATTGCAGGGAGATTTTTGAAGGCGCCGTGTGCGGGGAGAATTTCGGGAATGGCAGATACGCCAGAAATGTCTTGGAGCAGGCGATACTCAGACAGGCGGACAGGATTGTCAATGCCGCGGCTGGCAGGAAAATATCGAAGGAAGAGATCTGTCTGTTGAAAAGGGAAGATTTCAGGATAGTGAGTCAGAATGGGAAAAAGGAGGGGAAAAGGATGGGGTTTGTGAGTTAGAGCTGTTTGCGAAATTGGATGAATGGGAATCGGGGCTTTTGCGGCTGCCTGAAAAAGAGTAACGGCTGTGTTTTTGACTGGAGTGGATTGAGGTGTGCGTCGAAAAACAAGTGGGAAAGGGAGGGTGGGTGTGGTATGATGGGGAGGACGTGAAATGTTAGATGCTGTGCAATGAAAGGTTTGATTACGGAGAGGAACGTTGAATGAGCAAACAAAACGAGAAAGGAAATGTTTATGCTTTTTTGAAGAGATTATTAGAAAAAGATGATTTTAGCTTAGCTGAATATGATTTCAAATTGGAAATGAAAAAATATTATAAGAAGTACAATACATCAAAGCGGCATGATAAGTTGATTCATGAAATAGAAGAAAAAATTGATAATGAGAAAAATTACATTAGTAGATGGTTTGCTTATAAAACATTGGAAGGAGAACAGAACGGTAAAAAATATATTCAGTTTGATTGCGATAATTCTAATGATACATGCGAATTAACCAAATTAATTTATTATTACCTTTGGGGATGGGAAAAGGGAAAAAAGGCAAAAAATTATTTTGGTAATTTGCTGATTTTGCAGGAGAAAAGTGCCGTCTTTGGAGGAGATACCATGAATTCATTGGGAATTACCATGGTAAGGTATTTGAAAAAAAGAAGCGTGAAAGACTGCAAGAAAAAGTGGGAGTCAAAAAAGGGTATGTCTGTGGTAAAAGGACTTTATGATTTCGCGCTTTATACCAGTTGTATTGGTAATTTCGTTTTAGTACCAAAAGGATTCAACGGACATAGAGGTATTCATCCGCAGATAAAAGATTATTGGGATTTATCACTAGACTATCTTGCGTATGCGGAAAAGAGTGCGTGGCTATCAACTGGTGAAGAACCAATAAAGCAGAAATACGTAAAAGACAACAAAGCATTTGTTAAATATATTAATATGTTTTTCCTATGGGATTATGTAGATAAGAGTTATCAAGTGAAACCACTGTTTGATTCCCATGGGGATAAATTAGGTGCTAAGCTGATTCCAGATGGTGATGTTTGTCCAGAGGAAGAGGAGTTTGAACAGTATTTTATTACGGCAACTGAATATATTATACGGCGTGGTCTGTTTATGGCTGCTATGTTAAAAATTGCGGTTGAATATGATGAAAGAAAAGAGCAACAAGGACAAGACGGAAATGATATATGGCATGTTTCCGATATATATAAATACATAGTGGAGAAGGTGTTTTTGACTGATAAAACATATTCTGGTTATGAAGGAGTTGTTCACGATATAAAGGACGTTATCAGCAAAGCAGTGAAAGAGAACGTTATTTCAGAAGATACCAAAAAAGAAATTTTTAGTATTCTTGGAAAAGCCCAAGATTTGATTGCAGAAGTAAAGGTGGATGCGAATGACAAAAAAGCAAGCGATTAAAACTGAATTTTGTCAATGCAAGGGTGTTCTTAGACAGGAGGAGAATAAAGATGTTAAAGACAGTAAAAGGTGACATCACAAAAATCACAGACGTACAGGCGATCGTCAATGCGGCAAATTCAAGCCTGCTGGGCGGCGGAGGTGTGGACGGGGCGATCCACCGGGCAGCGGGACCACAGCTTCTGGAAGAGTGTCGGTCACTTCACGGCTGCCCGACGGGGGAGGCAAAGCTGACGAAGGGCTACAATCTGCCATGCGACTACGTCATCCACACGGTTGGACCTGTCTGGCATGGAGGCACAAACGGAGAGCCGGAAAAGCTCGCCTCCTGCTATGATCAGTCGTTAAAGGTTGCGATGGAGAACGGGATCCGCACGGTTGCGTTTCCCTCCATATCAACCGGGATTTATGGGTATCCTGTAGAGAAGGCGGCTAAGGTGGCTGTCGAGGCAGTCTGCCGGTTTCTGGAGCAGTTCCCGGATGCGATCGATATGGTTGAGTGGGTGTTGTTCGATGACAGGACGTATACGGTATACGAAACGGAGGTTCATAAAACAGAATTGATGTGACAGGTGATAGAATACGTAAAGCAGGAGGGCGTGTCTTATCGCCGGAAATGAGGGAGGTCGTCTTGATGAAAATATACTGTATGTCTGACATTCACGGCTGTATCGCGGAGTTTGAATATGCCTTATCGTTAGTGGAAGAACAGTTGAGTAAGCCAGATACCCGACTGGTTCTTCTGGGCGACTATGTACACGGTCCGGACAGCTATGCGGTGCTTGATAAGATCATAAGCCTGCAAAATAAGTGTGTATCCGGCGCAGACGGGGAAGCGCATTATTACATAGATGGGACAGTGGATGTCAGCGGCAGGCTTCCTGTGCTGATGGTGGATACCGAAAAGGATTTGTATTACCGGGTGACGGAGTCGGGAAACTGGCTGATTCTGCCTTATGGCGAAGAAAACTCATAGATATATTTTAATGTAATGATATCTGCAAGCTCAAAAATTTGAGCACTCCCCATGTATAATGAACCTATAAACGCAACGTTTATGGATTCCAATACAGAGAAGGAGCGTGATTTTATGGGCAGAACTATCTATGAACCGATCAGAAAAAAGGTGGAAGAGTGGCTGTGGTATGATGAGAACCAGCCGGAGGGCAATTACTTTGCCAACGTGGAGGAGCATGACAGATTCCGAAGCCTGCACGACAGGGACTGTATGCTGACCGGCGGGGATTTGAAGGCGGATACGTTATTCAGTTTATGGACGCCGCTCCGGCACACGATCGTGCGGTTAAACGATCGGGAGACGATCCGGGCTGTCGGGGATATCTCCAAAAAGTATGTGTTCCTGCGGGAGTTTATCAAAGAGGACAATATCGAAAAACTGCTGCCGGAAACAGAGTCGATCGTACACAGGCTCAGCGAACTGTTTGCACGGGGAATGGGCAGGGAAAACGTGTTTCTGCTTCCCGAAAGAAAGCTAAACTGTGCCAGGGCGAGGAAACCTTATTATGATTATGTTCCAGTGATGCTGCTTGAGGCATTTCCGGGCGGCGTCTTTTCGGAGTATTGGGACAGCCCGGAAGCATACCTGCGGTGGATTGGTGAGGAGCATATGGAAATGTTCTTTGACGGCGGCATTTCCCCAGAGCACATCAGGGATTTAAGCGGATCGGGAGACGCACACGACTCTCTTGCGCCGGAGGGCGTGGAGGCGATGGAGAGGATGCTTGAAAACTATATCGCGGTGTTGAAGGAACGGAAACGGTTTTACCCATAGCAATAGCTGTATGAGCGGAATATATCAGAGATTTTTCATGAGATACATAAGTGGAAAATAAAACTGAGATAGGGAGGAAGCATGAGATATATTGTTTCTGATATACATGGCTGCTATGCGCAGTATCTTGCGCTGCTTGAAAAAATTCATTTCTCGGACGAAGATGAACTCTTTGTGCTCGGCGACGTGGTGGACCGCGGACCGGAACCGATTAAAGTGCTGCAGGATATGATGAAACGTCCTAATGTTATTTTTATTCTGGGCAACCACGATTTCGTGATGTATTCTCTGATGAAAACGCTGGCGGTGGAGATCACGGAGGAAAATTATGATAAGCAGCTGACAACGGATATCATGCGCGACTATAACCTGTGGCTGTCGGACGGCGGCAGGGTGACGGCGGAACAGTTCCGGGAGTTGGATCCTCTGGAAATGGCGGATATTCTCGATTACATAGCGGGGGCATCCCTGTATGAAGTGATAGAGCATAATGGAAAGGAATACCGGCTTGTCCATGCGGGGATTTCCGATTTCGCGCCGGATAAAGGGCTGGAGGAATATGAGCTGTACAATTTTCTGGAGGAAAGGGCGGATTATTCGAAAAGATATTATCCGCAGGACAATATTTTTCTGGTGACAGGGCATACGCCGACGGTTTTTATCAACGGCTGGGGCAAGCCGGAAGTGTACAGAAAACACGGACATATAGCGCTCGACTGTGCCTGCGTGTCGGGAGGAAAGCTGGCGGCATTCTGCGTGGAGACAGAGGAAGTGATCTATGTGGATGGCATGTAGCAGCGGCGAAGGAACAAAACGACGTGGAGAGATGAGAAGAGAAGAGAAAATACAGAAAATGGGAGATATGATATGGCGAAAGGTAATTTAAAGAAAGAGTCAAAAAAAGTGTCTAAAGAGAGTAACCCCAAAAATCTGCCAAACCTCTCTGCGCCGGAGAAGACCATCCGACTGCTTGAGTATCTCAAAAAGCACACGGACAAAGAGCATTCTCTGAAGTCTGTAAAGAATGTGCAGAAAGAGTTTAATGACAAAGACCTGCACTTTGGCTCGGATAATACCATCCGGGATTTTTACAGGAAAATTGCCAACGCTTATAATCTGGATGAATACCAGCATCCCCTTCCGCAGTCGCAGTGGAGAATCGTATATGACGGCTATGTAAAATTATACGGGGAAGATGAGGAAGGGATTTCCGTGGAAGACGATTCTGACGAATGGGAGGAAGACAGAGAAAAGTTCAGTAATTTATATTATGTGCCGGAATTTTCTTATGAAGAAATCGACGCGCTGGTCGAAGCGGTGCAGCTTTCCCGCACACTTTCTGAGGAAGAGACAGAACATATTATCTCGACGCTGGAGGACAAATTCACTTCCAAATACTATCGGAAGGGTGCGAGGAGAGTCTGCAAGATAAACGGGAAAGGGTGCTGCGACAGGGACACGCTGCGGAAAAACCTGCTCACGATCCAGCAGGCGATCATGGACGGTGTTCAGGTCACATACCGCTTCAACGGGTATGACCGGGATAAGAAACTTGCACCGATGCGGGACTATAAAAGATATGCCAGCCCTTATTATATTGTGGCAAATGACGGGCGCTATTATCTGATGGCGGCAAATGAGGCGCATAAGGATGAGGGCGCCTATATCGTGCGGATCGACCTGATGACGGAGGTGGAGATCCCGAAACGGAATGAGAAATCAGGGAAAAAGGGCATACCGGCGATTCCGAAAAAAGAGGTTGCCGGACTGCCGAGTGAATGGGATGAAAATTTTTCGATGCAGCATGTTAACATGTCCTATGGCGCGCCGATTTCGATCACGATTCGCGTGAAAAACAAAAAGAAAGAGGACGGATGTACACCGGTCGATCCTGTCTATACCTTTCTGCACGATTATTTTGGAGACACTTACCGGTTTATTGCGGTGGACGAAAATGATTCCGATTATGACATTGTCACGGTAACGTGCACGAGCTTTGGCATGGAAAACTTTGCGATGCAATATGCCGACAGGGTGGAGGTGCTGAAACCCTTGGAACTGCGGGAAAAAATCAGGAGTAAGGCGCAGGCGATGGCGGAGCGCTACGGGGTAAGCCCCAGTGGTTTATAAAAGGGTATCCGTGGCAAGACAGCTTAGAAGTTCCCATGCGGCGTCGCGCTCCCGTTTTTGCTCCGGGTTCAGCTAATTTTTTATTTTCGATATATTCTGCGTTTGCTGCCCTGATGATTGCAGGCGTAACCTCTACAAGTGTCTCGTCGTTCAAAAGAATGCGTATTTTCATCAAAATATGGTCCGCCGCCGAGATTTTGGATTCCCGATGGATGGCGTCAAGATCATCCCAGCTGAGGGTAGGGTAGGAGACGGACTGGCGGAACAGTTCGTTGATTGCGACGGCGGCTTTGTTCAGGGTAGTGCGCATAATCTGATCCGGTGTGTATATTTCTTCATTTGCACCAAAATAAGATACGCCGGGCGCTTTCTGGCTGCGGCGCTGTGAGCATGTTCGGACAGATAGAGGACAAACAGGAGCCCGACATATAAGAGTATCAGAAATATGGTTATGCGCAGATATACTTTATGATTTCGCTTCATAAAACGCTGTCTCCTTTGCATTAATAGTTTGATTCAAAGACAATGGGAGAGCCGTCCGGGTTTTCAATTTACATTTATCATAGCAAAAATGGGGTAAAACGCAAGTTCACGATGAAGAAGGGCTGATTCAGGAATTTATTTCTTAAATCAGCCCGCTTTTTATGCAAAATTACGAGAAGGAAATCAAACTAAAAATATAGTTTATAGAATAATTTTTTTCGTAAAATAATTCATTTTATGAAAACTAAACCGAAAAAACAACAAGACAATGTGTAAAAAAAATCACTGTTTCCGTTTATAACGACTGTATAATATCACAGTTTGGAAGAAAATACAAGTTGTTTTAAGTTGGAATGGTGCACCCCCTGTTTCGGATATAGTTCCAGAACAGCGGTTGATCAATTTTATGACCGTCAAATAATGGTCAGGAAAGGAGTTATTTATGCCAAAGAGAGGAGAAAACATTTACAAGAGGAGGGACGGGCGATGGGAAGGGCGGATAACGTATTCCGCGTATTTGCAGGAAGGCAGGAAATATCAGTCGGTTTACGGAAAGACGTATGGCGAGGTAAAAAGAAAACTGGATGAGGCGAAACAGGAGAAATGTTTTACATGCGGCCGATGTACGGTCACCATGAAGGAAGCGGTTAATATCTGGTATGCGGATAAAAGAGAGGAATGGAAGGAAGGCACCTATGCGGTCTACCGTCAGACTGTGGAAAAGTATATTATTCCCCATTTGGGAGGGCTGCCTTTATATAAGATCAATAATCAGGTTATGGCGGAATTTGCTGCAAAAGTCCGCAGACAGAATGAGGGGCAGCGACTTTCGAACGTCTATCTGTTCTATATCTGCGGCGTTGTACAGCGGGTTATGACCCATATACAAAAGAGGACCGGGGAGAGCCTGGAAATTCCGGCAAATCCCGTCAGCGTGGAGAGAAGGTCAAAGATGGAGCTGCCGGAAATCAGGGAATTGTCGGTTCTGGAGAATTATCTTCTAAAAAATACTGAAGACGATACCTGTCTGGGCATTTTAACGGCGCTGCACACAGGTCTGCGGATCGGTGAGCTATGTGCGCTGACATGGAAGGATATTGATTTGGAAACGGCTATTCTGCATATCAGGAGCAGCATTCAGAGAGTGCGCGATTATGACAGCCCGGGGAAAAAGACCAGACTGGCAATTATGACGCCGAAAACATCCTGTTCCGTCAGAGATATTCCCATTCCGCCGGTACTTCTGGACGCCCTTTCATCCTGCAGGAAAGACTTTTCCTGCAAACTTGTGAGCGGTATCAGGGGGGAGTGGATGGATCCGCGCACCTTGCAGTACCGTTTTCAAAAGATACTGGAAGAATGCGGCATTAGCCATTTTAATTTTCATATGCTGCGGCATGCCTTTGCCACCAGATGTATGGAAAAAGGTTTCGACAGTAAGAGTCTGAGTGAGATTCTGGGACACAGCAGCATACAGATCACCCTGAATCTGTATGTGCACTCTACCTTACAGCGAAAAAGGTGTCTGATGAGTCTTGTGGATTCCTACTCGTGCGATGAAAACCGGGCTGCCGCGGGTATCTGACGGTTCTGCCGTTACTTTTCGCACACGCGCTGTGCATTATGCTGCATGGCATTGGAGATGGCTGTCGTATAAGCCGTCAAAAATGTGGTCAATCCACCCGCAGGCGCATTTCAAAATGCAGAAGGAAAGCCGGAAAACAGGAAATGTCTGCGCTATGGTGAAGCTGGTTTCATAAAATGAATTATTTTACGAAAACGCAGGTGTAATTTTGACCATGGATGGTGACTGACGGTGAACTGTTACATAGATATTCATTCCCATATTTTGCCCGGTTTAGATGACGGTGCGAAAAATTTTGATATAAGCCTTCGTATGCTGCGCCAGGCGGAGGAGGAGCAGATCAGCGACATGATCCTGACACCCCACTATAAGCCCATGCGGCACAATCCGTCGCCCGACAGAATGGAAGATGTCCTGTACGAACTGGAAGAAAGAAAACAGGCTGCCGGAATTTCCGTACAGCTTCATCTGGGCAACGAAATTTATTACAGCTCGGAAGTGATTCCGGCGCTCCGGGAAGGTAAGGCGTTTACGATGGCAGGCTCATCTTATGTCCTGACTGAGTTTAATCCGGGGGAAGATTACGCCTATATCAGAGATGCGGCTTACAGCCTTCTGGCGGAGGGGTATTCCCCCATTCTGGCGCATATTGAACGGTATGAATGTCTGATGGACAAAAAGGTGAAGGTGGAGGAACTGTACGATATGGGATGCTGTCTGCAGGTGAACGCTTCCAGTATTACCGGGGGCAGCGGGATGGAGTGTAAGCGGAACGCAAAGTGGCTGCTCAAGCGAGAATATGTTCATTTCGTGGCGTCTGACTGTCATGATGACAAAAGGCGGACGCCGGGGCTTGCTGAGGCAGCCGCTTATGTGTCAAGAAAATACGGGGAAGCCTATTGCAGCAAAATTTTCAGGGATAATGCAGGCGCGCTTCTGCATGGCAGCTATATATAAGATTACGGAAGAAAGGCTTGGTTGGCGCATGGAAGAGAGAAGAGATGCGGATACGATAGAGATTGATTTGCTGGAGCTTTTGGGAGTGCTTCTGGGGCAGATCTGGCTCATTCTGGGGATCGGAATGTTTGTGGCGCTGACTGCTTTTGCCGTCAGCAGATATCTTATCACTCCAATTTATGAATCCACCACAAAAATTTATATCCTGAACAAGAATGAAAATACGACTGTGACATATTCGGATGTCCAGCTGGGCAGCCAGCTTACAAAGGATTACAGGGAGCTAATCGGAAGCAGATATGTGCTTGAAGAAGTGATTCAGAACCTTGGACTCGATCTTGAGTATAAGGAACTGCAGCGCAAGGTTTCGGTCGGCACGCCGGAGGACACCCGGGTCATTTACATTACGGTAGAAGATAATGATCCGATCATGGCAATGCACATGGCAAACAGTGTCAGGGAGACGGCAAGCAGGCACATTGAGAACGTGATGGATATTGATGCGGTAAACGTGGTGGAGACGGCAAATATGCCGACGGAGAAAGCCTCTCCGAGCTGTATGCGGTGGACGCTGATCGGCGGTGTGCTGGGCTGTTTTGCGGTGTGTGCCGTCATACTTGTGAAATATCTGATGGATGACACGATCAAATCTTCTGAGGATATCGAAAAGTATCTCGGGCTGTCCACGCTTGCGCTGATTCCCGTGCAGGAGGATGAGTCCGATAAAGCAAAGCGTTACAGAAAGAAAAAGGCGTCTGCGAAACAGCAGAGAAGGAGCTGAGGACATGGAAAAGGACAGCAGAAATGTATGGGAAATTCCTGCCAAAGAGGAAGACTTGGAAATGATTTCCGCGATGAAGGAGATAACCCTTCGCTTTGGAAAGAAGGACGACTACAGGACGAGGGAAGCATATAAGACGCTCCGCACCAACATAGAGTTCAGCGGTTCTGATATTAAGACCATCGCCATTACAAGCTGTACGCCCAATGAGGGGAAAAGCTCTGTGGCGATGGAGCTGGCAAAAGCTTTTGCAGAGGCGGGGAAAAAGACAATTCTGGTGGATGCCGATCTTCGCAAGTCCGTCCTTGTGGGGCGGTATAAGACCGGCGCGGTGAAGCATGGGCTTACGCATGCGCTGATCGGCAGGGAGAGCCTTGAAAAGGTTGTGTGCATGACAAATGTCCAGAATCTGTACATCATTTTTTCGGGTCCGGTGCCGCCCAATCCCAGCGAACTTTTAGGCGGAATGAAATTTCAGGGAACCATACAGAAACTGAGGGAAAAGTTCGATTATGTGATCGTGGATACGCCGCCGCTCGGAAGCGTGATCGACGCCGCAGTGGCGGCAAAAAACTGCAATGGCACGATCCTTGTCATTGAGAACAATGCCATCAGCTACCGTTTTGCCCAGCGGGTCAAGGACCAGCTGGATAAAACGGAGAGTAGGATACTGGGTGTGGTGCTGAATAAAGTAGATATGGATACCAGGGGCTATTATGGGCACTATGGCAGGTATTACGGCAAATACTACGGCAAATATTACGGCAGATATGGGGAGGAGAACACGTCCGTACAGGCGGAGGATTTCCAAGGGAGAGGGCTGACCGGCAAAGGGCTGGAAACTGTGCCGAAAGAACTGCACCAGCGAAGGGAGGAGCGCATCAGGGCGCGCGGACAGGAGCTGGAAAAAGTAGCGGAAGAGATTACCGGGAAACAGAAGAGCGGAGAAACAGGGAGAAAGATATGAGACAGAGCAGGGTAATCCAGATGATGATTATTGCAGCCAATCTGGTGCTTGCCGCCGTTTGCCTTGTGGCATATGCCAAAGAGGATAAGGTTAAACCGGAATTTATGTTTGAGACCGGTGACTTTATCTACTATCTGGAATCTGAGGAGACGGATGCACTTCTGCAGGGCATCATGGCGCATGATGACAGGGATGGGGATATCACGGATCGCATTGTCATCGAAAAAATAACGGAGAACAGGGACAGCTCCACGGTCGTCGTATATTATGCGGTCAGTGATTCGGCGGGAAATGTCGCCAAGATATCCAGAGTTTTTCCGGCGGTTTTTCAGGAGACGGAGCATGAGGAGGCAGCGCAGGTTTTTGCCGTGGCGGAAATGCCCAATGTGGAAATACTGGAAAATCAGGAGGTCAAAGGCGACAACGCAAAAAATCCCGGTGATCGGACGGACAGCGAAGAAGACGGTCAGGCGGAGGAAGACGAGGACGGGGAAGACGCCGGCGAAACGGGAGAGGAAGAATCGGAAGAGGATCCGAATAACGGTCAGCGGGAGGAAGACGAGGCGGAAAACAGCGGGCAGGAGGAAGAAACGGAGGACGACAGACAGGCGGCAGCCGATGAGGCGGAAGACCGCCGGGACGAAGCGGCGGACAGCGGAGAAAACGCCCGTGAGCAGCAGACGCCGGATACAGGCAGCGCACCGGTGCTTACCCTGAAAAAAGCGGAAGTGACGATCGAGGCAGGGACCACCCCGCCCTGGACGGAAATCATAGAGACTCTGCGGGACGATAAGGATGATTATGCGACACTCTATTATAATCTGAACATCAGCAGATATAACAGGAACCAGCAGGGGGATTATCCAGTCACTCTCTACACGGAGGATTCCGATGGAAACCGCTCCGGGACGGTGACAGTTATGGTGCATGTGAAAGGGAACGGGCGAGACTGATTCCAATAAGGGATATTTAAGATGGCAAATTTTACCAGCAAAAAGAAAAAAGACATACAGGCAAATGAAGAGAAACAGCTTCTGCTGGATCCGGAAGGGGCGGAGCGGAAGAAGAAAAAAGGAAATATCAGAATTGCGGCGCTCTGCGCGGGGATCCCCGTAACACTCATCGCAATGGCGGTGGTGGGAGTTTTCATATTCGGCGCCATCGGGAAAGCCAGCTTAAAACAGGTGTCTGTGAAGCAGCCGATGCTGGCTGCGGCTGCGACTGCAGAACTGCCAACGGAAGAGGAAGCGGAAATCTGGCAGGAGGGATGGGTGAAATATCAGGGGCAGATTTATGCCTACAATGAAGATATGATGACCTTCCTCTTTATGGGAATTGACCAGAGGAGCGAGACGGTTAAGGAAGTGGCGGAAGGGACGGACGGCGGTCAGGCTGACGCCCTGTTTCTGCTGGCGCTAAATCCACATAATAAGACGGCAAGCGTGATCGGCATTAACCGAAACACAATGACAGAGATAGATATTTATAACGAGGAGGGCGCCTACGTCAACACGGTCATCGCCCAGATTGCGGTCCAGCATGGTTTCGGCAATGGCGTGGAGAAGAGCTGTGAGTATCAGGAAAAAGCGGTCAGCAGACTGTTCTACAGCCTGCCGATACACGGCTATGCGGCGATCAACATGAGCGCCATTGAAACTTTGAATGATGAGGTTGGCGGCGTGGACGTCACGGTTTTGGAGGATATGACGTCGGAATCTTCCCTTTTCAGGGAAGGGGAGACAGTGCATCTGGAAGGAAAAGATGCGCTGACTTATGTTAGATACCGTGATGAGGAAGCTTTCGCCTCCGCGGACAGGAGACTGGAGAGACAGAAACAGTATCTGACGGAATTTATCAAGGCGGCAAAGAGCATGGCGAAGAAAGACATCACCAGTGTGCTGCGCCTGTATCAGGATGTTTCCCCCATGATGGTCACGGACATTTCGGCGGATGAGGCAGTCTATCTGGCTTCCCAGGCGCTGGATTACAGGATCGGTCCGGACAGTTTTTATATGTTAAAAGGCGAGACCGTGATGGGAGAGCAGTTTGAGGAGTACAACATTGATGAGGAGGCGCTCTATGAGCTGATACTGCAGATATTCTATGAGCCACAAACATAGAGTGAAAAATTGATATGAGATTCCGGGCAGCGGAATCGTGGGGGTCGGGATGATATTTGGAAGCTGTGGATTGGATATGAGAAGAAAAGGGAAAAACGGCAGTGGAAAATATACAGGAAGAAAAACGCTGATCGGTCTGGCGGCGCTGTTCGCGGTCTGTATAGCAGGGTGCGGCGCTGCAGAAGAAGACGGACTGGAGACCATGGAGGCGGCGGAGCAGGAGGACGGCGCGCCGGAAACAGAAGAGAACGCGGAGGAGACGGGGATTTTGGGAGAATCCGCTTCGGATGCGGATATTGACTTTGCGATGCTGCAGGAGAAGAACCCGGATGTTTTTGCGTGGCTCCATGTTCCGGGAACAGGCATTGATATGCCCGTACTGCAGAGCCATGTCTCGGATGAATTTTATATCACCCATGACGCCGCGGGGGAGGAGAACAGCGCGGGTGCGGTGTACACGGAGATGCCGAACATGATGAACATGTGCGATTTCAACACGGTGATCCACGGGGATGACCTGGGTGAGTATTCCCCCTTTAAGGCGCTACATCAGTTTGAGGATGCGGACTTTTTTGACAAACATCAGGAGTTCTATCTCTATCTGCCGGACAATGTGCTCACTTACGAGGTTTTTGCCGCGTATTACGATGATGGGGGCGATATCCTGCGCAGGTATGATTACACCACATATGCGGGATGTGAAGAACATCTGAAAGATATTTACACAACAAGGAGCATGAACAGGAATTTCCGGGACGGCTGGGAAGGGCTGACCCCATACCACTTCCTCGTGACACTTGACGGAAAAGTACGGGAGGATGGCACGCAGTACGTGGTGATCGGCGCATTGACGAAGGATGCGGCGGGCAAAATCGACCGCGTGATCTATGAATAAATCGAGCGCCGGCGCGCTCGATTCAGAGAATGCCGCGCATTCTCCTTGAATGATCTATAGAATAAACAGGTATTAACATCCAAGGATGTTGATATAGACCACACTTAAATTAAGGAAAGGAGGACGATGCCCATGAAAAAATTTATGGCTTTATTCGCGACTTCAGTTCTGTTCGCATCCATGACAGTGTCCGCAGCGGGGTCACCCTCGGCGGCAGTTGTGGCTTCCACAGCGCCGGCGGCGTATGTCAGTGAAGGATTTGCGGATGCGGGAGCTGCACAGGCAGCGGCGGCGAGAGGCATGAGCGCAGGCGAGTATTACAACAATGCAATTGTTGCAACGCCGGGCGTGCCGAACGCGGTGCCCATGGGTCAGGGCGGCAAGATCCTGATCAACGGCGTGCCGACAAACCTGACTGCATCCCTGTCCAAAGTGAACAGTGCGGTAGCGACCAGCGCAGTTGCACAGGCTGCCGGACTCGGCGGATCACTGCTCAACGTGGTGAACGTGACATTCCCCGGCGCTAATTACAGCGTGGCTACCATTAACTTCTACGTCAAAGGGCTTGCAGGCGGCACAAAAGTTGCTGCCAGACAGTATGTCAACGGCGTATGGGTTGAAGTGGAAGTTGTAGAGGCAAGAGCCGATCATGTTGTCCTGAACCTTAAGAGCAGCGGACCGGTTGCGCTTGTAGCACTTCCGTAATCTTTTTGTAACTTTTTGTTGGATTCATAAAAGTGTGGGAAACTTGTGCCGCCGCTCTGGCGGCGGCATATGGCAAAAAATCTGTGAACCCGGATCGTCGCATTGCCGCGTCCGGCAGCGCAGAGGTGATAGAAAAAGACAGGCGGTCTGCATGGAATATGGCGGAATGGCGAAGCCATGTCTTTTTGCATTCCGTAGGAGGCAGCGCCTATGTGGTATGTGATGCAGGTGCAGACAGGGACAGAGGAGAAGATGAAGGCGCAATGTATGCGCGTGATTGACGGGAAAATTCTGGAGCAGTGTTTTATTCCTTCTTATGTGGAGAAAAAGAGATACCGGGGCACATGGCATACCGGGGAGAAAATATTATTTCCGGGATATGTGTTTATGGTCAGCGGGAGATTGGACGACCTGTATCAGGAGCTCCGAAAGGTGATCGGCCTGACAAAACTGCTCGGTACGGGGAAAGAAATCGTGCCGCTGTCAGAAGAGGAAACCGCACTCCTTAAGAGAATCGGAGCCGGGGAAGGACCGCTGGAAATATCCATGGGTCTGATCGAAAACGGTACGGTCACGGTTACAGAGGGACCGCTGACAGGCATGGAAGGGTGTATACGAAGAATAGACAGGCATAAAAGAAAAGCATGGCTGGAAATAGATATGTTTGGACGAACAATGGAGATGGAAGTCGGGCTTGAAATTATAGAGAAGAAATGAAGGAAACTAACAGCGGCAGGAAACAATATAAGACGGAACATCATTCGCGCGGTATGATGAAAAGCCTGATGGTGGTATCAGGCTGGATTCTGTGTGCGGCTGCATTTGTGGCAGGCGGGCTTACAGTGCTCGGCATTTCAGGGAAATATAACCTGAAACAGCAGACGATGAGCTATGCGGCAAGCGCGGGAATGCCCGTGCGGACGATTACGGTAATAGCAGGCGCGGAGGAAGAACGCGAGAAAGACCAGATGGCAGATCAGAATCGGGAATATCGCTATAACTATAACGAAGATATCCTCACTTTTCTCTTCATGGGAATTGACGGTGAGGGAGCCGCTGAAGGATATGCCGATGGCGGACGGGCGGACGCCCTTTTTTTGTTTGTGCTGAATCCCCACGATGAGACCATGAGCCTGATTCCCATCAACCGCGACACCATGACGGAAGTGGACGTCTATGATGCGCAGGGAAACTACAAAAATACCGTGACGGCGCAGGTCTGTGTACAATACGGATTTGGGGACGGCGGCAGGGAAAGCTGCGAATACCAGATAGAGGCGGTAAGCAATCTTTTTTATGGCATTCCCATACACGGGTATCTGGCGGTGGATATGGGCGCCGTGCCGGCGGTGACAGAACTGATAGGCGGCATTGACCTCAGGGCGCTTGCGGATGTCCGGAACGGGGACAGGGAAGTGATACTTAGGCAGGGCGAATTGGTTCATCTGGACGGCGATCAGGCGTGCTGGTACGTCAGGGACCGGGACAGCAGCGCCGAGCTGTCCGCTGGGGGAAGAGCCGACAGACAGAGACAGTTTGTGACGGCGCTGATTGATAAAGTCAGAAGGATGACAAAGGAGGATCTGACGGTCCCGATTAAGATCTATAACAGCATATCGGACAGGGCGGTCACGGATATCACGGTGGATGAAGTGACATACCTGACGGCGATAGCCGGAGGATATCATTTTAGTGAGAGCAGGGTTATTACGGTTCCTGGCAGAAGTATCAGCGGGGAGGAAAGCAGGGACAGCGGATTGGATGAATTTTATGTGGATGAGACAGCCTTGTATGAGCTGATCCTCGACGTCTTTTATGAACCGGCGGACGAGAAATAACGGGCGGCGAAACAGCCGGGATATGCGGCATGGAGGGGAACGGTGAACCTGATAGAAGAAAAGGACGGATTGGTATCCAAGTCCAAGAAAATCATAAATATCTATATCGTCTTTCTGTTTGCCGTTGTCTGGTTCAGCTACTATAACCAGTTTGTATTCGGCGCAAACCGCATCGCCGGCGGTGTGGTAAGCACAGGTATCTACTTTATCATCTACAATTATTTTGCCAAACTCTACCGTGCCTATAAGATTGGCACTTACAAAATCAGCGAAATTATTTTTTCACAGTTCCTGGCGATCGGACTGTCGGACACGGTGCTGTATGTGGAATGCTGCCTCGTGAGCCACCACTATGTCAATATTCTGCCGGGGCTTGCGGCGGCAGGCATACAGATATTAGGCATGGCGGTCTGGGCAGTCTACACGAAACAGTATTTTATCAGATACATAGAGGCAAATGACACACTGGTCTTGTACGGCGGAGAGAACGCCGGGGAATTTGTACACAAACTGAAACATAAGTACGAGCATCTTTTCCGCATACAGGAGACTGTCAACATAGAAGAATGCACGGCGGGAGAACTCCATGGGAAAATTGATCGGTGCGACACCGTGATTTTATATGAAGTGAGCAAAGGTTACAGAACCAGCACGATGGAGTATTGTATTGAACATCGGAAGAATCTCTATATCACACCGAGGATTTCTGACATTATCCTGCAGGGGTTTAAGGAGAGAAACCTGATCGACACCCCTCTGTTTAAATACGAATACCATTATCTGGACACAAAGGAGTATCGGACGAAGCGGCTTCTGGATCTGACGGTATCCCTGCTGGCGCTTGTCCTGACAGCCATTCCTATGCTGCTTACTGCCGCGGCAATCAAACTGGAGGACCGCGGGCCTGTTTTCTTTAAGCAGGACAGATGTACGGCGGACGGAAAAGTGTTTGCGATCATCAAATTCCGCAGCATGGTTCCGAATGCGGAAAAACAGGGAACAGTCATCCCCTGTACAGACCATGACCCGAGGATTACGAAAGTGGGCGGCGTCATCAGGAGATTCCGGATAGATGAACTGCCGCAGATTTTCAATATCATCAGAGGGGATATGTCTGTGGTGGGACCCCGCCCGGAGCGGGTGGAGCATGTCAAAAAGTACTGCGAGGAAGTGCCGGAGTTCGCATACCGCATGCGGGTGAAGGGCGGGCTTACAGGGTATGCGCAGATTTTCGGCAAGTATAATACAAGCGCGTATGACAAACTGAAACTGGATCTGATGTATATCGAGAACCAGAGTCTTCTTTTGGACCTGAAAATGATCATGCTGACAGTGAAGACACTGTTTATCGCGGAGAGCACGGAGGGGTTCGAGGAGGAGAAGAGCAGGCTGATCGGAAAGTGGGACGCGGAAGGGTAGGGAGAACATGAAAAGAGTTTTGATACACATGGGCGATCCCTACCTGATTGATAATCCCTGCACCAAGAGAGTGCGCGCCTTTAAGGAGGCGCTGAGACAGCGCGGTTTTGAAGTGGTGATTATGGCGCCCGCCATAAAACGGATAGAAAAGGATGCGGAGGTCACTTATTGTTTTACGGTACCGCTCAGAAAGAAAAATGTCTTTTACAGACTGGCGAATGGTCTGAGTTTTGCCGTCTCATCCGTGTGCAGTCTGAGAAAGGCGGGAAAGATTGATATTGTTCTGACGACAACGCCGCCGGCGCTGATCAGTATGGCGGGCTGGGTCATGGCAAAGATAAAACATGCCAGACTGGTGTATGATGTCCGGGACATCTGGCCGGATGTCGCTTTGGAGATGGGGGAATTTACCGAGAACAGCATCTATTATAAAATATTCCGCTATATCAGGGATTTTATGCTGCGCCATGCAGATCTGGTCACGGCGGTGAGCGACGGTAAAGTCAGTAGACTGAAAGAATATGCGCCGCAGAAGCGGATTGTCAAAATCCCCAATGGATTTGACGTCCGTTTTTTGGAGAATCAGCTGAATGGGGAACTGTATCAGAAGATCAAGGGAAACGGGAGATTTACCTGTGTATATACCGGGAACCTTGGGCTGGCACAGGGTTTGAAGCAGCTGTTAGATATTGCCCGGAGGGCAAAGGAGGAGGGGCTGGACGCTGACTTTTTGCTGTACGGAAGCGGGGCGGAAGAGCAGGAGCTGAGAGCGTATGTCCGGGAGCTTCAGCTCGAGCATGTGTTTTTCGGAGGCAGATTATCCAATCAGGATATCTATACCGTGTTAAAAGCCGCGGATATCAGTTTTGTGCCGTTGGTGAACGGGAACCTGAAAGACAGCATACCGACGAAGATATACGAGGCGTTGGGAATCGGGTGCCCGGTACTGTTGGCGGCTGAGGGAGACGCGGCGTCTGTACTGAAAGAATCGGAGTTGGGAATAGCCGTCTGTCCGGGCAGACCGGAGGAATTGTGGGACGCCTATCTGCAGTTATACAGGAACAGGGGACAGATGGAGCGCCTGAAAAACTATGCGGCAAAACTGATGGAGGGAAAGTATTCGATTCAGTGTTCGGCGCGGATGCTGGCGGAGGAGATGTTGAGGCTGTGCGGGGAGTGACGATTTGGAGGGAATGAAAAAGTGATTAATATTATTGGACTTGGCTATATTGGTTTACAAACGGCGCTTATGATGGCGTCGCATGGTGTGGAGATTGTGGGGACGGATTATAATGAGGAACTCGTGAAGACCCTGAATGCCGGACACATGACATTCAAGGAAAAAGGAATCGAGGAACTGTTCCAGTCTGCCGTAAAGAGCGGCATTCAATTTACAACAGCGTACCAGTCTACGGACACCTATATTGTATCCGTACCCACACCCTATGATAAATTTTCAAAAAAAGTAGACCCCTCCTATGTGGCTGCCGCAGTCAGCGAAATTGCAAAGGTGGCAGAGGATGGGGCTGTGGTCGTGATCGAGTCCACGATTTCGCCGGGAACCATCAATAAACATATCAGACCGCTGATCGAATCGGAGGAATATATATCAGGAAAGAGAATTCATCTGGTACATGCTCCAGAGCGGATCATACCCGGCAATATGATTTACGAACTGATCCATAACAACAGGACGATCGGTGCGGATGACAGAGAGATAGGGGAAAAGGTAAAGTCTTACTATGCTTCCTTCTGTCAGGGGGAGATTGTAGTCACCGATATCTGTACGGCGGAGATGACCAAGGTAGTTGAGAATACATATAGGGCCGTGAATATCGCGTTTGCCAATGAGCTGGCAAAGATATGCAGGCATGATGATATGGATGTGTACGAGATCATCCGCATTTGCAATATGCATCCGAGAGTCAACATATTACAGCCGGGACCGGGAGTAGGCGGACACTGCATTTCCGTGGACCCGTGGTTTCTGGTGGGGGATTACCCGAGCCTTGCGAAGGTGATTGACGAGTCCATGAAAACGAATGACGGTATGCCGGATTTTGTTTTGAATCGTATTTATGAGATCATGAAGGAAAATCATATGACGGATATCGGCAGGGTTGGAATATATGGATTGACATATAAGGAAAATGTGGACGATATGAGGGAGTCGCCTACGCTTCAGATGTTGGAATCTATGAAAAGGCATCTGTGTGGAAATTCAGTAAAGGTGTATGATCCATTTATCGTCAGGGATGTTGTGGAGAACCAATATCATGATTTGGAGCGTTTTTTGGATGACGTTGATATGGTGGTGATTATGGTTAAGCATAATGAGATTATTGAGAACTTGGATAGGCTCCGGGGGAAAATAGTTTTGGACTGTCAGAATGTTGCGGATCATGGAGAAGGTATTTATAAGATATGATTGGAAATTACCAAGTAAGGGAAACCGGAATTTTAGGAAAAGTTTTGCTTATCACAGACAAAAGAGAATTAGTTTATTACAGAAGAGGAAATATTTATTTATATAATACTACAAAAAAAGAAAAAAAGTGTGTCAGACTGCCTGCTAAAATTTGGAAGAAACTATGCTGCAAGATAAGATTATTAGAACGCATGTTGCATATGGATGCAAGATGGGCTGTTCAAGTGGGGGATGACAGGATATTGCTGCAGTTTGATCATAAGACTTTATTGATAGATATAGAAACATCAGAAATAAATATGGAAAAAAATCTTGTTAAAGGGAACCCGTTATCAGTCGCAGTTATAAAAGGAAATCCGGGTTTCACTGATGGCATTATTGTTGGAGACTATACCAGAAATCTGGCACGGGAGGAAGTGAACCTTTACCGTAGAGATGATGATGATAAATGGTGTAGAGTATATCAGTTTCCGGCAGGGACTGTCAGACATATTCACGGCTGCATTTCTGATCCATTCAGGCAATGTATTTATATACTTACCGGGGATGAAAATGAAGAATCAGGTATATGGAGAGCCGTTAACAATTTTGACAGAGTAGAGCCGCTTCTATTAGGCAGTCAGAAGTATAGAGCCTGCCAGATGCTGGTGGGAAAGAATACGCTGTATTATTTTACGGATGCGCCGTCAGAGCAGAATTACATGTATGAAATTAAAAATAATGTAGTTCGGAAATTACATGCTATAAATGGCACGTGCATATATGGTGTTCAGTTTAATAAAGAAGGAATATATGCAACCACATGTGAGGCGGAAGCACATGCCGCCAATAGATTTCAATATTGGTTTTCAAATATTCCAGGGAGAGGAATATGCGGAAGAAATGTTGACGTATTTGTGGCAGGAGATGATGGACAAATACAGATATTAAAACATTTTGAACATGATGGGTTACCTTTAAGACTGTTTCAATATGGAACAGTTACTTTTACCAATGTTGTTGAAAATTGTTGCTATTTTACGTCAATGTGCGTAAAGGGAAAAGACATGCATATTTACAAGATAATAAAGAAAGACGGGAAATTGAAATGAAACTTGAGACATCCGTGCTGTTTAAGAAAAATTTAGCGCATAAAGAAAATATAAGGCAGTTAACAGCAGGCGAATTAAAACGAGTGCAGGAAATTTTGTTCGGTATTTTGTGTGCGGTTGATGAAGTGTGCAAAAAAAAAGATATACCATACTGTCTCTGTGGGGGATCTGCGTTGGGAGCCGTCAGACATCGTGATTTTATTCCGTGGGATGATGATTTGGATATTTATATATTGAGAAACGATATGGGAAAGTTTATAGAAGTGTTTGAGGAAAGTTATGGAACGATATATACAGTTTCTTCTCCGGGATACCGGAATTTATTTAACAGTCCTTCCAGCCGTATCTGTAAAAAGGGGACTCTTTTTCGCTCCTATGCGAATCTTGGAGAGGAGAGCCCGGGAATCGGGTGTGATATATGTATATTGGAAAATACTTACAATAGTCGGCTGATGAGATTCATACATGGATTAGGTGCTGTTTCATGTGGCTTTTTAGTGTCGTGCAGAAGATTTCGCAGGGATAAGGAAATATTACTGAGATATGCAGAGGGGGACAGGGAGCTGGAAAAATCAATTATTGTGAAAGCCATTATAGGCAGATTTGTATCTACATGGTCATATAGCCAAATCGTCAAATTTCAATATATATGGAATTCCCAATGTAAAAAACAAAATAGTAAATATGTAGTATGTATTAATGGGAGAAAACATTTCTTCGGCGAAATTTATGATAGGGAAGATATGTTGAGATCGGAGATGTACGAATTTCACGGAAGATTATTTGCTGTAATGGGAAAGACGGATGCCTATCTTCGTCATTTGTATGGTGATTATATGAAAATCCCGAAAGAAGAGGAACGGGAAAATTTGGCGGTTTTTGAGTTTGAGATTTTATAATTTGGGAAAATAGAGAGTGAAATAGAATATGTATCTGTTTTTTTTACTTCTTTTTGAGACGCTGCTTGTAATCATTTCTTATATAGTTTTCAGGGATATTTTATCACCTACGTTTGATATGGCGGTCATGTTTACATTTGCAACGGTGTTGATGCTGCCTTATGTGCGAGTATGGAGGGTAAATTTTTCATTTGAGACAATCTTTATTATTATCACTGGACTGTATTTGGTGTTTTTGATTGAATGGATTGTTTCTACTATGAATAAACGATTTCATCCAAAATTGCTTTCTGGAAATCCGAAGGTCTCCTTATTACAGGAGAAAAAAAGGATTTCGCAATCTTATCAGGTATTGGCGTGCCTGATACAGCTGGTCACTCTCATGTTATTGTGGTCAGAGGTAAAAAGGATTGGGGGAAATTGGGGTGAAACAAGAAACTTATACAGATTATTAAACAGATATAGAATTTATACAATAAATGGAATAGACAAGGTAAATTTTATGACCAGTCAGTTTATGAAGATTTCTACAGCGTTTGGATACTGCTCGGTGTTCTGGGGAATCGACGGTCTGGTCCGTCATGAAAAACGTGGTGCCCTAAAAGAAAATTTCCTTTTCATCAGTTCAGCTATATTGCTGATAGTCCAGTTCCTGCTCAATTCTACGAGGGGACCGATCATAAACTATGTGGTGTTTGGCATCGTGATATTTTATGTGAAATATCAACAGCGGCATTCATGGAGAGTACAGGCAAATAAGAGAATCATCCGTATCATTTGTGTAATGGCAGTATTTTTATTTATTGTTTTTTCGGCATCGAGATTTCTTATTGGCAGGGATATATCGGAAACACCAATAGATAATCTAGCGAGATACTTCAGCGGATCGCTGCAACTATTTGATTTATATATAAAAAATCCCGTTTCGCGGGGCAGATACTGGGGGGAGGAGACTTTTACAGGAATCATACAGTCTCTATATAGATGGGGATCCGAAAATGTGGAAACGTTTATTTCCATTGCGCTTGAAAACAGACCTGTCGGTAATCATACGGGGAATGTATATACGATTTTCAGACGTCCGTTACATGATTTCGGATATGCTGGCATGTATATTTTTGTCAGTGTTGTGGCATTGATTTTCTCTTACACTTATTATTTCAAAATAAAATACAGGGAATGTACGGATAAAAGGGATCTGGAATTGTTTTATTATGGTTATTTTTATCACTGGATTATTTCCAGTGTGGTAGATAGCTACAGCTTTAACTTAGCGACCTCGACGATTGTTATGGTAGTTATGCTTGCCATACTTTTTAAGGTATACAGCAAAATACGGATAAAATTTTTCTGAGATGGGAGAGAGTTTGTTGAGAGTCAGAATTGCAATACTGATGAGCACGTATAACGGGGAGAAGTGGGTACAGCAGCAGCTAGATTCCATTTTGAAGCAGACAGGGGTTGACAGCTGTATCTATATTCGCGACGACGGCTCAGCAGATAATACGTTGTCTATCATAGGATCATACAGTGAAAGCAACAGAGTATTTATAACCGGAGATGACAGGAGGAAAAGATTGGGGGCTGGGGACAGTTTTATGGAGCTGGTCAAATATGCGCAAAGCACATTGGCAGATCAGTATGACTATTTTGCATTTGCGGATCAGGATGATTACTGGCAGCCGGATAAACTGATATCCGCAGTTGAATTGATGCAGGGCATGGAGGAACCCTGTCTTTATTTTTCAAAAAAAACAATTGTGGATGCAAAACTGCGTTTGATGAATGAGGAAGATTACATACCATATTCAAACCAGGTCTTGCACAGTATTGGACAATGTAATGCTTTTGGCTGTACGTTTGTTTTCAATAGAAGGTTACTTGGCTGTATACAGAGAAAAACGGTGGGACGGGGATACCATGATGCATGGATCTTCCGATTGTCTGTCTGGTGTGGATTCAGGATATTTTACGATACGAATTCACATATTTTATATAGGCAGCATGGTCAAAATGCGGCGGGACCAGTAAGAAAGAAGATTTGGTACAGGCAATTATTATTCCTTTCGACTTGGCGAAACCAAATAGACAGATTTTTTTGTAAAAATTTAAATGATGTAGTTCTTATGCAGAGAGAGATATATGAGAAATATGCCGATGCATTTCCAAACGACAATATGGAATTGCTAAAACTGGTAGTGGGTTATAGATATAACATACGTGACAGATATCATCTAATGAAGCATCCGGTATTTAAAACGAATGGGAATAGGGATTATGTCAGGTGGATGTTTCGGATTGCGATGAACAGAATGTAGTATCTTGATACAGGAGACATATAGAAGGTGATAATAGATTAAAATATGAAACTGGGACGAGGAATCATAGAAGTACTATGTGCAAATGTTCTGAATTTAATGATTGCCGTGGTGAACGGATTTTTATTACCCAAATATTTGCCAGTAGAGACTTATGCGGATTTAAAGACTTTCCTACTATACCTGTCTTATATAGGTGTTTTACATTTCGGTTATATTGATGGAATTTATATAAAATATGGCGGAAAAGATTTATGTACCATTCAGAGAGAGCAATTGGCAATAGAAAAAAAGGTATTGGTATTATTCCAGATCATAATGTCTGTCCCCGTTATGCTGATCGGCATCTTTATGGGAAATTTGAGTTTTATATTTATTTCACTGTGTATCATGCCGTACAATCTGATTTACTTTTACAAAATCATTTATCAGGTGACGGGATCCTTTCAAAAGTATAAAGCAATTACCGTTTTATGCCCTGCTTTGATTTTTATTCTACAGATTTTTTTCATATTTATTTTGAAGGCAGAAAAATCAACGTGGTTTATCGGCATACAGGTGATGGTATACTTTCTTGTCTTTATATATTATGGACACAAAAGTGCATTATCAGGTTTTAGACAGAAGGTAAATGCAGAAAAAGTCAAAATCGTAATATCTGAGAATATAAAATTGGGGTTTGTCATAATGCTTGGTAATTTTATGGGAGTCTGGATTACAAGCATAGACAGATGGTTCGTGAAATTCTGTTGCAGTGTCTGGGAATTTGCCCATTATTCGTTTGCTGTTACCATGCTAAGACTGATTAATACAGTAGTTACAGCATTTTCGATCACGCTGTACAACTATTTGTGCCGGAATCCAGAGATTAGTAAAATCTACAGACTGAGAAAAGCGGTATTTGTATCAGGGGCGGCAGTTATAGGTACCATTTTCCCGATTAGCTGGATTATTCGTTTATATATTAACAATTACGCAGGCGCTGTTTTAAGCGTTCAGATTTTATTTGCTGCGCAGTTTATCCTGATCGGAGTGAATGCAATCTACCTGAATCTATATAAAGTGCATAATTTGCAGAAAAAGTATTTATTCAGGATGGGAATAGTTACCATAGTGGCTTTTCTCATGAATGCGGCTGCTGGGAGTATCTGGAGAAATATTGCCGCATACGCTTTGGCAACATTATGCACTTCTGTCATATGGCTTGCGCTGTGTCAGCATGATCTGCCGAATTATAAATTGGACTGTAATGAGTGGATTTATATAGTGCTCGTGCTAACAGGCTATTTTACGTGCAATTATTTTGCTACATGGGCGGGAATGTGTGCATACATATGCTGGATATTTTTAGTGACCTTTTTAGTGTTTCATAGGGAAGTTGGTTTTTGGAGAGATATGCTTATCAAGATAATAAAGTCTGAATGCCGGAAATGAGGAAAGGCATTGCAGGAAAATAAGTTAACGAAAGGGAGAAAGGGAAATTGAATATTGCGTTAATTATTGCAGGCGGCATTGGCTCAAGGATGCATCAGAATATTCCAAAACAGTTTATCAGTGTGGAAGATAAACCGGTTATTGTCTATGCAATGGAGGCGTTTCAAAGTCATCCGGATATAAGCGAAATCTATGTGGTATGTCTGGAAGGGTGGGAGGCAATCTTGCAGGCATATGTAAAGCAATTTAATATTACTAAGTTCAGGGCAGCTGTACCGGGAGGAGAAACGGGACAGGAATCGATTAGAAACGGGGTGTTTGAAATTGCAAAAGGGCATGAGGAGCAGGATCTGATTTTCATCCATGATGCAATCCGACCGATGCTTTCCATGGATATTATTTCTGACTGTATCGTTACTGCTTACAAGTATGGAAACGCGGTCGTAGCAATACCTTGTACGGAAGCGATGCTGGTGACCGATGATGGCAGTACGTCCATTCAGAGTATAGAGAGAAGTACCTTGAAAAGAACACAGACACCACAGGCGTTCAGGGTAGGGGATTTGGTAAAGGCACATAAACTGGCGATGGAGTCCGGTATTACGAACGCGACGTCATCCGCCTCTCTTTTTGCAGATTTAGGGGTGACTGTACATTTTTCACAGGGCTCAGAAAAAAATTTAAAATTAACTACGGTGGATGATATTGACATATTTAAGTCTTTGCTGCATTCAAATAGGGCGGAATGGATAAAAAATGAAAAAATATGAGATTGGGATATATGAGAAAGCGATTCCTGAAAGTTATGCAATGGAGTCTATGTTAGAATTTGCAAAGGATGTGGGTTATGATTTTTTTGAAATTAGTATTGACAGAACAGAACAGCGGATTGACAGATTATACGACGATAATTTTGTTCGGGAAATAATCAGAATGCAGCAGGGAGTCGGTTTGAGGATTGGCTCCATGTGTTTAAGCGCCTTGTCAACCTATACATTAGGAAACAGCAGCAGGGCGATAAGAGACAGGGCGAGGGACATCTGCGAAAGGGCAATTCAGTTTTCTGTTAATATTGGGATAAGGATTATACAAATTCCGGCGTGCACTGTTCCAAAAGGAATAAATATCAGGGATGAAAATGTAAAATGGTATATAGAAAATATACACAATATGGTGGAATATGCATCAGTTTATGGAATTATGCTCGCTCTGGAAAATATGGAGTCGGAGGAAATGAATTCTGTGGAAAAGTGTATGAAGCTGGTGCATGAAGTGGATTCTCCCTATTTCCAATTATATCCGGATGCGGGAAATATCACGACAGCATCCTTTGATCAGGGTACGGATCCGAAGATGGATATGAAAACAGGAAGCGGGCATTATGCCGCATTTCACCTAAAAGAGACGAATTCTATACGGTTTGGGGGATTGTTTTATGGGGAAGGGTATGTTGATTTTCCCCAACTGGTTAAACATGCCTGGGGACTGGGAGCGAGGAGATATGTAATGGAATATTGGTTTACCGGGAATTCTGAATGGCAGGAGAATTTGAAGAAGGCGTACAGCCTATGCAGAAACTGGATTGAAAATAGCAGATAACAGAAGAGGGAAAGTATATATGTTTCATACAATATCCGAGATCGAAACGTGCGCGAAATGGTGGGTGGATTGGGAGATGTTACACAATAAAACGCTCCTGATAACAGGTGCGACAGGACTTGTGGGGAAATATCTTTTATGTGTGCTGCTTGCCCATAACAGGATTTATGGTGGAAATATGAAATTCCTTGCAATGGGAAGAAACCGTCAGAAGTTTTACCAGAGGTTTAAAGAAGTTGAAGACATAGAGAATGTGATCTTTTACGAGCAGGATATTTGTGATTCCATTCAAATAAATGTTCCAATTGATTTTATTATTCATCTTGCAAGCAATGCACATCCGAGACTTTATGCATTGGAACCAATTGCAACAGAGATGACAAATATTCTTGGAACGAACAACTTGTTAAAATTGGCGGCAGAGAATAAGGGGTGTAGGATTTTATTTGCTTCCTCGGGAGATATTTACGGAGATCAGACAGATCATAGCAGCTATTTGTCGGAAGATGACTGCGGATATATTAACTGCAATACACTGCGTGCCGGATACATAGAAGGAAAAAGAGCTGGGGAGGCATTGTGCAACGCCTATAAAGAGGAGAGGGGTGTGGACTTTGTTATCGCAAGACTGTGCAGAATATATGGGTTTACAATGCAGATAGATGACAGTAAAGCCATATCGCAGTTTATTTTAAATGCAGTGAAAAATGAAGATATTGTATTGAAAAGTGCAGGTAACCAGACTTTTTCATATTTATATGTATTTGATGTTGTTACGGCAATATTAACGATATTGACAAAGGGTGTGTCGGGAAATGCATATAATGTGGCGGATAATAATCAGACTGTGTCCTTAAAAGAATTAGCAGAGATGATTGCTGAGATATCCCACGTAAAAGTTATTTATGGGGAAGAGTATGCTTTGCAGAAAAAAGGAGCCTCCTCTTTTCAGAATGTAAGGCTTTCATCTAAAAAACTATTGGATTTGGGATGGGAACCTCAGTTTTCCATGATGGAAGGGCTGCAGAGAACGATATATGCATTGAGAAACTAAGGATATCGGGGCGTTATGAAAATTTTAAAGACAGTCGATGTGAATCTGGTAATTAAATATCGAAAAGAGTTGTTTGGCATTGCCAGCTGTATGATCGTTTTTCATCATCTCACAATCAAGGGAAACGGAAATCCTTTAATAGATATTTATATGTTTTTAAGATTAGTAGGAGCGATGGGAGTTGATCTGTTTCTATTTCTGTCTGGAATTGGCCTTGTTTATTCCTATGAAAAGAATAATTCCATAAAAGAGTTTTATAAGCGGAGATGTAAAAGAATTTTACCGGCTTACCTTTGTATCGCCTTTCCGTTTTCTTTGTGGAGGGACTGTATTGTAGGTAAAAATGGAATTCCTGTGCTAGTGAAACATTTACTTTTAGTTCAATTTTGGAAAGAGGGGGCGGGAGATTGGTACATTGCTGCAATTTTTATTTTGTATGTGTTATTCCCGTTGATTTATTATAGTATCAGAAATATACCGGGGGGGGGGTATATCCTGATTCTCATTTATATAGCGCTTATGATGGCGCTGAGATTCAAGATGATACCTGATACTTTTCAACTGACGAGTACACTTTGGGCAAGAATACCTGTTTTTATAACAGGTGTGATAGCTGCCATAAAAATGAAGGAACGCGTTATAAGCATAAGTATATTGCCTGTGTGTATATTTGTAAATATATTATCGTTAATTTTGCAGGGGTATTTTGCACTGCAGGGAAGTGAACTATATTATTCATTTCTGCCACGACTATGTTATGGTCCGCTTGCTATAACTTTCGTAATGATGACCGTCTGTTGCTTTGAAACATATAAGTTCAAGGTATTGCAGAAGATATTTGGCTTTTTGGGTGAAATGACATTGGAGATTTATCTGCTTAATTCTAGATTAATAGGTTTTTTCGATGAATTAGCGACAAAAATAACAGGAAATAATGATAATTGTAAGATTGTCCTGGCAAATGTTTTGGGTGTTACTACTACAATAATTCTCGCGCTTTATATACATAAAATAATAACCAAAATGAGGAATCAGAAATTATGCAATCGAATTAGGATCGGTAAACAAAAGGCGGAAATTGTAAAGAAAATAAACTTGGGATGAAGAGAGTGCAGGAAAGAGAACGTAAGAAAATGGATAAATTTGAGATAGTTAAGCTGTTAAAACAGTTTAAGATTTATAACCCATTAAGGAGATGCTTTGCTGCATTCGCGCAAATTGACAGAGCCAGATTTTCAAAACTGCCAAGTCCACCCGTGATAACAAGTGATTCATTAAAAGCGATTGAAGAGGAGATTGAGTTGCTTGTTGGAAGAGACTATGTCATAAGATATAAAATTTTAAGGAATGAGTTTGAGCAGTTTAAAAAGAAGTTTGACTTTAGCAGCCAGTATGATCCTAAATGGAGCAGGTATGAAAGGAAAATAGCAGAGTATTTTTTGGCGTATACGTTTCTTGGATTGGAACAGGCAGGGAAAGATTATAAATATATTGACTGCGCGTCGGCGGGAAGTACATGGGCGTCTATGCTGAGAAAGGAACATGGTATTGATGCCTGGTCGTTAGATTTGACTGGCTCTTCGAATGCGAAAGAACATTTCATACAGGCTGATGCGACGAATACGCCGCTTGACGATAATTCTGCTGATGGGTTGTCAATACAGTCTGCGTTGGAACTGTTTTCCGGCGATACAGATATTCGTTTTATAAAAGAATGTGCAAGAATTTTGAGGGGGGGTGGAAGAATTTTTGTTTCCCCTTTGTATCTGAATACAGCGTATTGTAATGTTTTTGGGAAATCGTATTTTAAGAATGGGGAAAAAGAGGCAGATTCGAAAAAATATGTAAGATTAGATTACAATATACCATTCACTCGTATTTATGATGCAAAGCATCTTGATCAGAGAATCTTATCTGCCGCCCGTGAATGTGGGTTAAAGTATAAGATTGTGATTGTTGACGGGGAGGATTTAAGATTGATTGACAGGATGGATTCGTTTATTTATCTTCATTTTTGCATATTTTTTTATAAATGAAAAGTGATCTCAGACGCAGATCAAATGGTTACTGATGCAGGATAAAAGGCAGTAGAAAGGGCGGTGCTCTTAAGCTATGACAAATAAAATTGTAACAATCAACAATACCCAGAAAGAGTATTATGAAAAAGTAGATTTAAGAAATAGTAAAATTCATTTGAAACGGAAGTAAGTGCGTAGTCTAAAAATGGGGAAATTCAAAGCTTATATTTTAAGCCACTTATAAATGGGAGGAAGCTGTGCTGCAACGGTGTAAAATATTGACATTATATGTAGAAAATGGCATATTATGATGGACTATAATAAGTAGTCGGACGGCGCTTTCTTTTCCGCGCTGCTCTGGATACAGGAACACTGGTGGGTTATGGCTGCCTATATCCTGATCATGGCGTGGCTTCCCTCTGTGGTTGCCCAGAAAGAACGCGAGAAAGAAATATTTTGGGCGGATGAAAACTATGCGCTCCGTAACCGCGGATTCAATCTGATAGGAGCTTTCGCTGCCTGCTCTGTATTTGGATTGGCGGATGGAGTGATTGCAGATTTTGGCGCGCTGAAATACTTTTACGTTGATGATCTCATTCCTTCGATTGCTTCTGTGAGTGTATGGATAGCCATAATTTATCAACAGATCGAACGAAAGAAATACAAGGCGAAGGAACTGGACCATGACCCGGCGCTAAAGCATCTGAATCAAAAATTGAATCTGCTTCATCTCTTTCATGTTTATTTATTGGTAATCGTCTCTGTCGTGTATCTGGTGTCCTATACCAGATATTGCTGGACATATCATATTGAGATAGTAATACGTCCAATTTATTATTATATTCTCATCACGGTGGCGTTGATCTTCTTCTATGTGCTGTCGCAACATGAACACCGATATCTCTATCTGACATCCATCATCTGCATTCCCATCATCCTGATATCGAGCGTATACTGGATGACTTGGTTTACATTCAGCAGGGAAATGCGGTTTTGGCAATGGGTATTTGTGTTCACCCATTCTATGCTCTATATGTTTTTTATATTTAAGAAAGAAAAGATAATATGTGTGAGACGTTACAAAGATAATGCGGATTCTGCGCATACGGGAATCCGCATAGGGAAATGTGAGATCATTTTCGAAAATTATTTCTTGCTTGTTCTTCCTGTGATAGTCGGCATTATCTATATCATTATCTGGGAACTACCATCATTTATCTATAGACTGCCTGCCAGCGAAGCGTACAACTATATTGATATGATCTGTGCAGATACAGACATGGATGCGGATGAGGTGATAAAACAATCTGAAGAACAGGACATGTACAACAAAGAAGACGGAACTTATGATATTGAGGCGTTTATGCGCTTCCTCTCCAGAGATCTTGGCGAACAGCTTCTGGAGAAAGGAATCATTGATGAGGAAGGAGACGTGCCAAGCAGAGAAGTCTTGAATACAAGATATGTCAATAAGCCGCGGCAGACGGAGGCTGAGATAAAATGAAAGAAAGGCTGTGACTATAGGGAAACATTTCCTTCCCCCGACATCAGTTCCGAATCAAAAGGAATGTTATTTTGCTTTAGCAGATTTTTCAGATAATCTACCTGAGAAGATAATTCATTGATCTTCGGAAGGTAATACTGATCGGATTCCATTTTGGATTCCCATTTAGCGCGCGCAATAATCTCCTCAGAACTTGTGCCAAACAGGTTAAAAAGACCTTCACATACCATAGGGCGTTCTCCTTTCGTTTTGGTGTTGGCAGTTGCCAGCTGGTGTAGATATTTTGTATAGATATCCTGTTCCTTATGTATGGTGTAATCGTCAGCGAGACGTCGGACTAAAGCGGTGTCCTGTAAATCGCTGGTTAAACAGCGCAGATAGAGATTTTCTTCCGGCGGCAGCTCTCTGGTAACGATAATCTGTGTTATAAATGTCTCATTACTGATATCATATACTCCCGGCGAGCAATTTGCAACTGTTAAATGACGTTCTTTTCGTAGATGTTTCATCAGCTTTTTGGGATATCGGAAGGCAAGGAAGGAGAGGGTGACATCGAGACTGCTGTACTGCTTGGAACCGCTGATCTGGTCAATCAGGATTCCCGCGTAACCGATGCGGTAGCTGTTGCGCCCAAGGATATATTCTGTCTGGAAGTCCAGTATGTTTTCGTAGTCACGCAGTTCGATCTGCACTGTGCAGGCGGCTGCTTCATGCCAGTTGACACGGTAAAAAGATGTTTCAGATGTGAACCAAATATATCATACAGATACAGGCATGTCAATTACTTGTTTTCTTGTATAAGGAAATAAATCTGATAAAGAAAGGGAATCTGTCAAATTTTTTGGCAGGTTCCTATTTTAGTACACATATGTGGGGATGAACAGCGAGGAGGAATCACAATTGAAAAAGGGAATAAGTCCTTATGAAGAGGAACATATATTCGATCCTGACAATGAGTGGGTTAAGCTGGCTCATGCCATCTCATGGGGAAGGCTGGAAGCAAAGTACGCAGAAATGTTTCCTGACAGAAAGGAATATTTGGCGCTTCCATTCAGAACGGCTTTTGGCGCACTCATTATTCAGAAGCGCAGGAAGCTTTCTGACAGGGCGGTGATAAGGGAGATTCGGGAAAGCTCCTCCCTGCAATATTTCCTTGGCAGGGAGAGATTTAGTCGCGAAGCGTTGATTAAGCCATCTGCTCTTGCGGGCTTTCGCAAATGTCTGACTGTCGATTACCTGATGGAAGCAAATGAGTGTATTCTTCTTGACGTAGACAGAGTTATTAATGGGCAGGAAACAAAAAAGGAAAACGGCAATGCAGTTTCCGCAGATATTCCATTCCGTGATATTGAAAATCTCGGAACAGAAATTCTTGATGTTGCCTGTTCACCGTCTAATATAAAGTATCATCAGGATTATTTGCTTCTCAATGAAGCGCGAGAGAAACTTGAGGTTATGATTGATTATTTTTGTATGGGATTCCATATGTCGGATAAGCCCAGAACCTATCGGAAAATTGCCAGAAATGAGTATCTTGCATATGTAAAGTCCCGAAAGTGCACGAAAGAGAAACTGCGCGCCGCGATTCGAAAACAGCTTGGCTATATCAGGCGTGATTTGGGGTACCTTGAAAACTATATGGAGGAAGGCTATGCGCTTCCGAAAGACTATATAGACTGCTATCTTACAATTTGGAAACTCTACAGACAGCAGAAATACATGTATGATAACAGAATCTGTAATGTGGAGAATCGCATTGTCAGCATCAGCCAGCCCTATCCGCCTGCAAATGTTGGGGAAAAGGAGGAAACACCGGTAGAAGCGGGAGCAGGGTATTGTGTCAGCATTGACGAAAAAGGGCGTGCACGTCTTGAAAAAATTTCTGTTGATCCTTACAATGAGAACGGTGTTTTTAAAGATGTTATGAACCGCTATAAAGAACGGACAGGACATTATCCCGGGCAGGTTCTCGTTGACCAGATATACAGGACGAGGGATAACCGCAGATTCTGCAGGGAGAATGGCATTATCATGTCCGGACCAAAGCTTGGTCGTCCTTCAAAAGATAAAAACAGCAGAAAAGAGGAACAGCAGGATCATCACGGCAGAATGGAGGGGGAAAGGTTTTTCGCTACAGGAAAATGCTGTGACGGGGCAGGTCTGATAAGGATGCCAATGAAGGAGACTACGCTGTCCTCAATTGCATTGTCAATATTGGCGGCCAATCTTTTTGCCGTCGGTCTCAATTGCTTTTTTCTGCTCTATTTTTTGGAAGACATATCAGGCGGAGAAACGGAGAGTTATATAGTTATAGATGAGCGCAATGATGAAATTGCCGGATTGTTTGGGGGGGGGGTGACTGACCAAGGTTTTGCTTTCACAGGAAAATTTTATTATCAGTGGTTAAAAGAAATTAGGAGAGAGTGCTCCCATGACACATCATGTATCATGGAAGCATTCTTTTTTTATTGGCTGGTATCGGTTAGTTTTTATTTCATATTCCCCTCGCAGCAGTCAAATCCCGGATTGAATGCGTAGAAATTCTTCTCGTTCAAGCGATCCTGCACGATGCGGAGGGCTTCACCGAAACGGGAGGATTGAAGTAAATTTATCTGTTGATTTTCTGCATTTTCTTTAT
>ERZ779626.29-NODE-29-length-106762-cov-9.655702_pt1 | contig 106762 bp, 85 predicted proteins | sample MGYA00514209_ERZ779626 | MGnify/ENA primary metagenome ERZ779626 (study PRJEB29562, sample SAMEA4376713) | mouse gut metagenome | isolation source: Cecum | study: EMG produced TPA metagenomics assembly of the A DSS colitis mouse model was used to assess the...
TTTCTGCCACAAAACAAAGTAAATAACTGACAGTATCCGGAAGGGGCTGTGATCACTTCAAGGTTCGGGCTATCTGCGTACCTCCTATGTGCGCACGTAAAACCGTGATCCACGCTTTTAGATCGCAGAGCCCACGGCGGACCATTAGCCTGTAGGTAACCAATCCACGAATAACAGAGTGGCCAAATGCCGGGAACTGTTAAATCAGAGCTCTTTCCTGATGCTGTCAGTTAAAAATGTGAGTATTGTCAGAGTGGAAAGGAAAAAGTTTATTTTTCAAAATTTACCTCTTGACAAAAGTCACTTCATAACAGGAGGATAAGATTATGTTAAGAGCAACAGAAGTAGTTACCGGTAAGAATACGCGTTTCAGCTATCTGAACGCCAATGAGCCTAAGCCTACACAGGACGGCACAAGACTGAAGTACAGCAGTTCCCTCATCATTCCTAAGAGTGATGTTATCACCAAGGAGAAGATCGAGGCTGCTATCAGAGCCGCATATGAGGAAGGTCAGAGCAAGCTTAAGGGCAATGGCAAGACCGTTCCCCCTCTTGATTCTCTGAAGACACCTCTTCGTGATGGTGATGTTGATCGTCCGGACGATCCTGTATATGCTAACAGCTGGTTCATGAATGCGAACAGCGACAAGAAGCCTAAGGCGTGGGATGCAAACGGCAATGAGATTATTGACTCATCCGAACTTTACAGTGGAATCTATGGCAAGGCAGTCGTAAACTTTTACGCTTATAATACCCACGGTTCCAAGGGTATCGCTTGCGGATTCGAGGGGCTTCAGAAGCTTCGCGACGGTGAGCATCTTGGAGGTGCCAACATCTCAGCCGATATCTTCGCTGAAGGTAACGATGACGACGATGATGACAGCTTCCTGCAGTAACCATTAACTTACTATAGGCGGGGCGGCAGGTAGACATGCCGCTCCCCTATTTATTTTCAGAAAGGACAAAGATATGACAGATATTGAGACTCTGGAACTGGATATCGAAACTTTCAGTGACAGAGATATTAAAAATGGAGTCTACCGTTACGCTGAATCACCTGTCTTTGAAATCCTTCTTATGACGGTGTTTGTAAACGGAGAACCGTATGCAGTATATGATATAGCATCCGGCGACATAGTTCCCGATGAGATCATCCGGGCTATCGTATCAGAAGATGTAATAAAATGGGCGCATAATGCCTCTTTCGAGAGAATATGTCTCTCGGTCTGGATCCGCGACAATTACCCTCAGTACTTCCGCTCCCACGGAGATCCCGATGATACTGTTGGCAATTACCTTAATCCCGTATCATGGAAATGCTCCATGACTCTTGCAGCTTATAATGGTCTTCCGCTCTCACTTGAATCTGTCGGTCAGGTTCTCGGATTTGAGCAGCAGAAACTGAAGTCCGGCAAAGAGGGCATCCGCCTCTTCTGCAAACCGGTAAAGCCCACAAAGTCAAACGGGATGCGCACTAGGAACCTTCCTACGGATTATCCCGAAAAATGGGAAGAGTTTAAGAAATATAACTATATTGATGTGGATGTGGAAATGTCCATCATCAAAAGACTGAAGAAATATCCCGTACCGGATTTTGTCTGGGAAGAATATCACATGAGTGAAAAGATCAATGACAGAGGTATCCTTGTGGATCCGACAGTTGTGACCAACGCTATCGAGCTGGATCAGATTTCTCATGCTACACTTGCTCAGGAAATGATTGATAAGACCGGTCTTGAAAACCCCAACAGTCCGGCTCAGTTGAAGACCTGGCTTAAGAATAAGGGCGTGGATGTTGATAGTCTTGGTAAAAAAGATGTGAAGGCTCTTATTGAAGAAGTTCCTGAGGATATAGCGGATGTTCTCAGACTCAGACAGCAGATTGCAAAATCCAGCGTCAAGAAATATCAGGCCATGCAGAACTCTATGTGTAATGATGGCAGATGTCGTGGGCTTTTTCAGTTTTACGGTGCTACAAGGACAGGCCGCTATGCCGGACGTAATATCCAGCTGCAGAACCTTCCGCAGAATCACCTTCCCGATCTCAAAGAAGCCAGAAATCTGGTTAAGAACGGTGATTATGAGATGCTTCACCTGCTCTACGGCAATGTACCCAATGTGCTTTCGGAACTGATCCGCACGGCTCTGATTCCTAAGCCCGGATACACATACACGGTGTCGGACTTTAGCGCTATTGAGGCCAGAATTCTTTCATACCTTGCAGGTGAGCAGTGGCGTATCAAGGTCTTCGCTGACAACGGCGACATCTATTGTGCATCTGCCTCTCAGATGTTCCACGTACCGGTCGAAAAACACGGTCAGAACTCTCATTTGAGACAGAAGGGTAAGGTCGCTGAGCTTGCACTTGGATATGGCGGCGGCGTTGGTGCCATGAAGGCAATGGGTGCTCTTGATCAGGGACTGACAGAGGATGAGCTTCAGCCTATCGTTGATAAGTGGCGTGAATCCAACCCTAAGATCACAAAATACTGGTGGGATGTGGATGCTGCCGTAAAGAAAGCCGTTAAGCTGCACCTGAAATCATCTGTCGGCTGTGTTACCTTTGAGTGGGTATCCGGTATGCTGTTTATATGGCTCCCTTCCGGTCGTAGGCTCTCTTATGTGAAGCCTCAAATGTGTATCAATCAGTTTGGCAGCGAATCCGTCAGCTATATGGGTACCGACAGCCAGAAGCATTGGTGCCGCATCGAAAGCTATGGTCCGAAATTTGTCGAGAATATAGTCCAGGCTATCGCCCGCGATCTTCTCTGCTACGCTATGAGGAACCTCTCAGATATGTTTATCGTCGGTCACGTGCATGATGAAGTAATTATAGAATGCTCTCCCGATGTAAAATATCAGGATATTTGCAGCACCATGGGACAGGCTCCGCCCTGGCTCCCGGGCATCAATTTAAGGGCTGATGGATATTGTACAGAATTTTATCGTAAAGATTGAGTGCTAAAAAGGCGGCTCCGTTGTGGAGTCGCCTCTTTCATTTACATATATTTTTTGAATGTATCTCTCATCTTTACCGCCACATCTATGGTTTGGTTCATGAGCTCATTGTAATTAGAATGATCATCAAAGTTTAGTCCATCTATACGATACTTTATACGGGACGCTTTCTTACCGTCCATCCTATCCCATATAAGTTCAAATCCAAGAGCACCCTCAATTTCTTCCTTGTGATCAGATAATGTATCAAAGAGATCCTTGTTATCATTGATATAACACTCGACAACAATACGCCCGTCCTTATTTACAAGGTCGATTGCTATATGAGGGTCACTGGTACCCATCGCTACATCATACCAATGATCAGTAGTAGCTTTTCTCAGATTAAAAGGCTTACCACGGGCAATAACTACCTGATTAAACTGCTCCCAGAATGCAAGTCGCTCTCCCTGGCTTTTATTCAGATCACTATCATCACTCTTAACCTTGCTACGCTTAACGAAATCATTAGGTTTCTCGACAACCTCAAACTTAGGTGCCGGATCCGAATTCCCAATCTTATATGCATGGATTTCTATGAGGAAAAAGTTCACATCGTTATTGGTATTATTGTTCAGCCATTCTATAGCTGCACGATGTTCTTCCTTTGCCTCCTTCACGATCCAGATCATTACCTTAGCATTTAATCCGGAAGCATAGGTAATAATCTTTCCAAGATGATCATGGTTGGTGCCTTCCAACTGGTTCTCGACTATGACAGTAATACCGGAGGTCTCATCTTTTGCTACTATATCACAGCGATATGGGCCGACATAGACTTCCTTGTCAACATCCGTGAGCGTAAGCCCAATGATGTCGTTAAGATATTCAAGATTCTCTTCTTTTGCAAGCCAGTTTGAAAAATCATACTGTTCATGCTTCCAGAGCTCTCTGACATCTACCTCTGTGAGTTTTCCGATATTTGCCATGATATTACCTCCTAGTTCTTTCCGCTCATCGCATCAAAATATGTCATAGCTCTTTTCGCAACAGATTCCGATGCATGCTCCGAACTATACTCATAATCAACCCACATCTCACACTGACTAATAACTGTTTGAATAGCATCCTCCATTCCTTCCGGTGGATACTTGTGTTTCTTCAAAAGTCTCTTGATCATGCGACGCATACCTGCTCTTGCCGACTCTTTTTTCTCCCAATCAACCGTTCGCGATGCACGTAATGATTCCGTCAATTCTTTTGTTATTGCTATAAGTTCTTCATTTGAATACAAGTCCTTTATCGCCTCAGGTTTTGTCAGTGCATCATAGAAAGCCAATTCTTCATCAGATAGACCCAACTCATTTCCGGCTTTATGTGCATCAGAGATATCCTGAGCCATTTTCATTAATTCGGCTATCACTTCTTCATTCGTGAGCATCCCATTCAAGTAGGACTTAACTATACGATCCAACATTTCAGAAAACTGCTGAGACTTTACTACGTTAGTCCTCTTATACAACCTCACCTGTTCAGATATGAGTTTCTTCAACAATTCGATGGATAGATTCTTCTCTGGCATCTTTGCAACTTCTTCCATGAACGCTGCATTGAAAAGATTGAATTCCTTATCCACATCTGTAAACAGGTTGATTACACCATCACTTTGTATACTCTGCTTAAGAAGTTCATTAATCTGTGCATTAATCTCTTTTAGTGATATTGGACCTGGCTTTTCTATTTTGATGATTACAGAACGTACAGTCTCTAAGTACGCCTCTTCTCTTCTTTCTTCTGCATTCGCTATACTCTTTGAAAGAGAGAATGCCTGTTTCATCATGTAACATTCTGTCAGAAACTGTTCCTGAATTTCTGACAGTGACGGATCTGAAAGGAAATTCACACCACCAGTAATCAGATTAGCTCTCTTAAGATCGCTCTCGGTAGTCATAAATTCGGAATAATCAAATCCGTGCATCAACTCACGACAAACAATGAGTTTTTCCTGGAACTTTTTATAAGCAGTTTGTGAAACATCCATATTGGAATAGTTTTTACGATCCTGGTCTGTGTACTGCTTCATCGCAGCCTTCAGCGCGGAAGCTATACCAATATAATCAACTATCAAGCCACCTTCTTTGTCCTTAAACACACGATTTACACGGGCTATAGCCTGCATTAGATTGTGCCCCTTCATTGGCTTGAATACATACATTGTCGACATAGATGGAACATCAAACCCTGTCAACCACATATCAATGACGATAGCAATCTTAAATTCGCTGTCATTATCCTTAAATTCCCTTGCTAATCCCTCTCTGTATGCTTTATTGCCAGTAAGTTCTTTCCACTCTACAGGATCTTGATTGCCTCCTGTCATAACAATCTTGACTTTATTTTTCCATTCTGGTCTTAAATCGTTTACGATATGCTCATATATTTTTACAGCAATCGGTCTGGAATATGCAACGATCATAGCCTTCCCGGTTTGCTCATACTGACGGTAATTCTCATAATGATCAATGATATCGGTACATAATGAATGAATTACTTTAGGTGTTCCAAGCACGCTATCCATATGAGCCAATTCATGCTTACTCTTCTCGATATCAACCTCATTCGCATTTTCTGCCAGCTTCGCATAAGTGGCATCTATCTTTTCGATGAGATCAGGATCTAATTCCAGTTTTATAACACGGCTTTCATAATATATAGGTCTGGTTGCCCCGTCCGCCACGGCCTGTGTCATATCATAAATATCAATATAATTTCCGAATACCTCTAAAGTGTTTCTGTCTTCCAGTTCAATGGGCGTCCCTGTAAATCCAATATATGTAGCATAAGGGAGCGCATCTCTTACGCGTCTCGCATTGCCTACAGTCACTTTTCCGGTCTTTGCATTAACCTTTTCCTCAAAGCCATATTGACTACGATGGGCTTCATCTGCCATCACAATAATATTTCTTCGCTTTGATAAAGGCTCATCACTTTCTTCGAACTTCTGCATCGTAGTGAAGATAATACCATTGGCATTTCTTCCTTCTAGCCAATTCATAAGGCCTACTGTCTTTGAACCATTCTTTATCTCATCATCTGATAGTTTTCTCTTTTCTGCCTGAATAGGTGTTTGCCTGAGAAAATCCTTACACTTGGAAAACTGGCTGAACAATTGATCATCCAAATCATTTCTATCAGTTATTACCACAATAGTAGGACTGTTTAATTCCTTCTGAAGCAACTGAGCATAGAAAACCATCGACAGTGATTTTCCGCTGCCCTGAGTATGCCAGAAGACACCGCCTCTTCCATCGCCACCTTCAGAGCTGGCTTTCACCGTTGATTCTACTGCCTTTTTTACAGCAAAATACTGATGGTAGGCCGCAAGTATCTTAGCATCGCCATCTGTTTCTTTAGAAAAACATATAAAGTTTTGGAGAATATCCAGGAAACGACCCTTTGTAAACATACCCTTTATAAGGGTTGTAAAATCAGCATATCTCGTTTCTTCATAATTACCATCAACTGTCTTCCATTCCATGAAACGATCAAAATTAGCTGTTATTGTTCCTGCTTTGGTTTGTGACTGATCACTTATTACACAAAAGGCATTGTAAATAAAAAAGCTTTCTATAGATTTTTTGTAGTTTTGTATTTGTTGATACGCATCCTCTATTGTTACCGAATCAGCTTTTGGCGATTTTAATTCGATCACTACTACCGGCAAACCGTTTAAAAAAATAACAACATCTGGTCTTTTTGTTTCGTAGTCAGTGTACGTCCATTGATTTGCTACAATAAAACTGTTCAAAGATGGATTATTATAGTCTACCAAATATACAAGTGTTGATTTTGTTTCTCCTCCATCGTTATAACTCACTTGTATACCATTTTGTAGGTAATCCATAAAAATTTCATTTTTGGAAACCAACGAACCTGATTCATAATTCCTCAATTTATAAATAGCTTCCTGTATAGCAGACGATGGCAGTTCGGAATTAATTGTCTCCAATGAGTTTTTAAGTTGAGACTCTAATAAGGGATCTCGAAGATCCCTTTCCATGTCTGGACCATATATGTAACTATATCCAAGATTCTCAAACAATTCGATAATAGAGCTTTCATAGGTTGACTCATTAAATCCGATCATGTCTTCAATCCTCCTTGCCTTCCCCTTTGAGCTTGCTATACTGGCCCTTCCATGCTCGTGAAGGTTTATAACAAATGTGATCCTCATTGGCAAATGCGCACATGCCTTCTAACCCATTATATTTACAAATATCTGGATTTCTCTGTCTGCACCCAAACGTTTTATCTTCAGTATCAATAGCGTTAAGTGGATCATTAAAAGGGATTGAGTATTTGTTTTTTTTTCATATCAGTGTACTAATATCTAATTCGCCACTCAAAACGGGCGGAATCAGTGTATCTCTCAAAGATTCTAGTCTTCTATTCTCTTTTCGATTAGCAATAATCAAATTGTACAGAGGTTCCATTGTTTGCGTAAGTTCGTTATACTTTTCAGCTGGAGGAATTAATACCTCTGATTTTGCAAGTTCCTCTCGTTTAATATGTCCCATTGTGGTGGCCATATCTGCAGCTATTGCTATAAATCTTCTCAAGTGGTATTTTGTCCACGCATAATAAAACCACTTATCGTAATCATTGGAAGTAACTTTAAATAGGTGTTGGTTCAACCCACAAGTTCCTCCGCACCAAAAATCAACCAGAAGACTCCCCGACCAAGAAAAAATCACATCTCCATCTTCAACGATATAATCCTCTTTTATTGTAGGGGTGCAAAACTCACTATTATTGTCACAGAATCCTTGTCGCAATTCTCGAATTTTCAATACCGGCAAACCTATTTCATCATCAATAGGGCGATATTTCTGCATTGCAAGCCCATTCAGATAATCCGCAATACCTAGTAAGGAATCTTTTTTCCACCCCATTGGAATATCGCTATCTAAGCGTAATTCACTCTTAAAAATTGCATCTGCTTGTTCTTCGAGAGCACTATTGATTCTCTTGTTTTTTTCTATCTTTAAGCAAAAATCAAAATATAAATCTCCTATAGCCCTTTGAATATCCATTGGGGGAATAGGAATCAATAATTGATCGAAGTACTGCTTCTTAAAATGAGGAATCACGTCCCCAACACTTGTACTCGCTATCTGTTCTTGTATCTCCCTGCTTCTTAAAACCGTCAACAAGTATCGGTTATAAACAACAGTTTCATTTGCTCGTAACGCAACCATATCTTGAGCTATACAGAAATCTATAGGATCCGGAACCATACACACTCTTCCAGGCGTTCCTTTGCACACAAAAATGATATCTCCTGGTAGAGGATGTGCACGAAACCAATTCTGATAAGTCTCTTCCGACAACAGCCTTATTTTTTCATATGAAGGATATAGATTTTCATTTCTTATACAGTTTGTAGCAATTAATACATGATTACCATCCTCACATACAGGAACAGTCCTTCCTCGGTTATCTACTATGAAGGAAAGGACTTCTGGTAACGGACGTTTTTCACAATCTACCCATATATTCATGTTATACTACCTTTCCTTATTTATTGTTTCCAAACCCAAGTTTTTCTAACTTATCTTTAATACTTTTTTCATACGCATGAGTTTCATTTATCATCTCGTATAATTCTGCTGTTAATCTATTCATTTTATCTTCGAAAGGCTCACCATCATCCTCTTCATCCTCAATACCAACATACCTTCCTGGTGTGAGAATAAAGCCATGTTTTTCGATATCCTCGATTGTTGCAACGGAACAGTACCCTTTAACATCTTCTAATGTTCCATCTACGAATGCTCTGTATGTCGCTGCCAGCTTTTCGATATCGCCATCTTCACCACTAGTAAGCTCTCTTAATTTTCTTGTAACCATTGTTCCCATGTTTCTAGCATCGATAAACAATGTCTTGCCCGGATGCTTTTTTTTCTTACTGATAAACCACAAGCATACAGGGATCTGCGTTGTATAAAATAACTGTGTAGGCATGGCAATAATACAATCTACAAGATCTGCACGTACTAATCGTTCCCTAATTGTATCCTCTCCGCCTTGAGCGGAAGAAAGAGATCCTTTGGCTAAAACCATACCTATCTTCCCTTCTGGCGCGAGATGCCAAATCATATGTTGCATCCAAGCAAAATTGGCATTACTTGCAGGTGGCATTCCGTATTTCCATCTTTGATCTCCTTTCAACTTATCCGCTCCCCAAGGAGTAAGATTAAATGGAGGATTTGCCATGACATAATCTGCTTTCATGGTCGGATGTTGATCGCTTAAGAAAGTATCATCTGGTATTTCGCCTAGGTTACAATCTATCCCTCTAATGGCAAGATTCATCTTCGCCATTTTCCATGTTGTTGGATTAGACTCTTGTCCATAAACAGAAATGTTATTTATATTTCCCTGATGATTTTTTACAAAAGCTGCCGATTGAACAAACATACCACCAGCTCCACAACAAGGATCATATACTCGACCATTAAATGGCTGTAAAATTTCCACGATAGTTCTAACAACACAAGATGGGGTATAGAACTGACCAGCATTCTTTCCTTCCTGTTCTGCAAAATTTCTAAGACAGTACTCATATGTTCTACCAAGAAGATCCTTCTCGTCAGTTCCCTCTGCCATTTGGACATTCGTAAATAAATCAACAACCTCGCCCAAACGTCTCTTGTCAAGTTCCGGTCTTGCAAAGTTTTTGGGCAAGATACCCTTTAATTTCTTATTTTCATTCTCAATTTCTGTCATCGCTTTATCAATAACAGTTCCAATTTCAGGCTTATGAGCGACTTCGGCAATATCTTTCCACCTTGCCCCAACCGGAACAAAGAAAATATTCTCGGCATCATATTCATCTCTGTCTTCTTCGAAGCCCTCACCTTCATCTAAAAGCTCCTGATACTTTGCTTCAAAACTGTCAGAAATATATTTCAGGAAAATTAATCCTAGTATGACATTCTTATATTCAGATGCATCCATGTTTCCCCTAAGAACGCACGCAGCATCCCATATTTCCTTCTCAAATCCTATATCAGCTGTGTTCTTCTCTGCCATTATCTTCTCCATCCTTTTCTTTTTGGTTTGCTTCATCTATCAGCTTTTGTCTTTCTTCTTCAGTCATTTCAGATAGCTCTCGAATTGTTTCTATCCAAAGTGCATCGTCTTGGAAGTTTGCCCATCCTTTTGTATCTATCGCAGCTTCCATATTTCCGGTATAATCTGCAATCTTTACACCCTTAAAGTTGGGGAGCGATTTATCTTTCCAGAACACCACCATGTCCGGGCCTATTTCATATATTTTTTTTCTTCGTCTCATCATATATGAAAGAATCCTGTCTTTTATTTTCAAATAATCAGAATCCAATACCGGCTCTGCTTTTGGTTTAGGCTCATTGACATCTTCATCATCTATGTCACCAAAATCATAGTCAAATTCCTCATCTTGTTGAATCTCATTAAGATCAGGAATTTCAATGCTGCCATTCTCTAATAATCTGTCCAATATTCTCGCGACCTGTTCATAAGTCAGTTTTTCAACAACTACCCCATCAACTTCTTTTTGGTCGCTAATTCCCAACAGCCAATCTACAGACACTTTATAAGCTTTTGATATTTCCAATAGAGTATCTGCTGTCGGTATCTGCGGTCCACTCACCCATTTACTTATATTTCCCTGTGTCATGTTCAGCTTTCTAGAGATTACTTCTTGTGTTTCATTTTTGAAAATCTCAGCAAGCCTTTCCTTTAGGACTGCCTTCCATTCATCCATTGTCTACACCTTCACTCGCTGAACGGCCCGGGATCCGGTGCCATAATTTCAGCATACCTCTCTTCTGTTTTAGCAGCCTCTTTATATACCTCAACCCAATTAGCTTCCGTCACTGCCTCTCCAGCCAGAAAATCCACATTCTCCTCGGTCCAAGTAGAACCATACAATAGTTCTTTATCATCGAACATAGATAGTTTCGCCTCTTCCCAGCTACTATAAATCTCACTATCTGTACTACTCAACGTCCGACTTTTCTTTACAAGCATATTGATCAGCGGATCCTTCACAGTAAGGATTAACTGCCCCTTTTCCTCTGTGGTTTCCATTGCATGATGGTCAATGATGTCACATATAGTACGGGTAGCTGTCGCATAGGTCGTATGCCCACTCCGGTTAATTAGTCTCTTTTCTTCAGATCGCCCCAATAGCCAGTCTATTGAAACCTCGTAAACTTCTGCTATCTGATAAATTGTGTCAAGAGCCGGTGTTTGGCTACCAGAAAGAATTTTGCTGACATTTCCCTGTGTCATATTTAGTTTTTGGGCAACAGTTTCTTGCGAATCTCCTCCAAAGGTTTCTCGAAGTCTTGTCTTCAAATTCTGCACATCCATTCCCATACTCATTTATTCCTCAGTCGAATACAAATATTCCTTTGCGCATATTTTTATTCTACCACGAATTTCAATATTTGAGAACCCCCTTTTTAGTCCTATGACATGAATATTCGTATGAAAACCGCTCGTTATCTTATTCCATGGCTTTTTTTTATAATGAAATCAAGTTAAGGGACACCAGATTTTACAGGAAGAAACTGGTTCTGAATCTTATGAACCAGGTACCTAAAAAAAATATCCCAAGACTTATAGAGAAGGAAAAATGATCAGCACCTTAGGTCTGATCCGGAGATCAAAGCGGACGTTAAACGTCGACAGGTTCCGTCTGTGAGAACTCCGTCCATATCAAATCAGGGTTGAACGCCTGATCTGAACCAGAGAAGCGGTGAGAGGAATCCTCTTTCCACCCTCAGGGTAGATCAGTGCGTTCTTTTTTCGCCTGCATAACCGATCCTCCCCGCTTCTGAAGCAAGAAATCGTTACTAAGCAAAACAGAAGCCAGACAAGGAGGAAAAAGTTATGGCAAAGCAAAAAGCAGTACAAGCAATCATAAATGCAGCAAACACACAGGATGCCAAGAAGGCAAGCATCTACAAGGCACGTAAGGGATACAAGATTGTACAGGTTCCGGTTATCCCCGGCGTTGCTGTCACAGTCGATGCAGACAAGGATGAGCATCTTTTAGGAAAAGGGTTCTTCTGGTCAGAAGAGGGTGAACTTATCTTATGTTATGCCCTTGAAATCCCTGCAGAACAGGCAACACCCTTAAACAGGGATTTTGAGAACAGAAAGGCCGCTCACATAAGGGCTCACCGTTGCAAGATATGGAATGCAAAACGTACAAAGAAGATTATGTGCCCCTTCTCCAACTCCTGCAGCAAGTGTCCCTACGCTGAGCATCCTGAAGAGATCTTTCCTTCAGAAGCAGAAGAGCATCAGGAACTTTCCTTTGATGAAATAAATGAGGACAAGCTTTCTGTTGACCCTGACAGCTTCGGTTCAACAGAGCATATGCATCTCAGTATTGAGATGGAAGAAATGATGGAAAAGCTTAAAAGCCTCGAAGACCAGACCCTTTACACCATAGCAACAATGCTTAATCAGACATTTGAGATTAAGGCTGTACAGGAAAATCTTAAAGAGATACAGACACAGCTTGACATCGATGATGACAGCATGAAAGCTTACGCCACTGAATATATCACCTACTATCGCAACTACATCGACTAAACAGAAAATGAGCGGTAACATCCGTTATCGGGTGCTACCGCTCTTATTTAATGCTTCTTTTTGACAGGCCTGCGGCCATTAAGCTGAAATTGATCATGAGATTTTATATCCCGTATCGCCCTGCTAAGTGTACGGGTTCTACTATGTGTATGATATTGGTCACTGACATGATGTTTATGAAAAACTACCGTAATTTCCCCATCCAGCAGCTCCACATTATGAAGCTGCCATACATGATGGGTATTCTTGGACATAAGCGTCTGAATTTTGGTTTCGGGCATTTCCATTTTTCGGAACGCGAAAAACACCAATGCCCTCAACAGGCTAAAGCCCATACAAAAAATAGACAGACCATAGACAGGACTGGACCAGATCCATTCCCAGTTAGAGATTTGTTTTGAGGAACGGCTTTTCGGCCGCAATCTGTAACGGAAAAATCCTGCCAGCTTTTATTGACAGCATGGAAACAACCTATATAATACAGGGGAAGGGGCGGACCCCGAAATCCGGCATCCGCCCCTTAAGTAACTATTAACCTATCTTATATCAGTTTTTGAGTTTACACAAAACTTGAAACGCTCTCATAATCTCGGATTACAATTCAAGCTTACTGTCAGGCTGATAAATGCTCACACTAATTTGAAGGCAATAATTTTTTTCTCGCCTTTGTATATCGAGCCTTTAATCCTGGATTTATTAATTTATCATGCGCATTATTATATATCCTATCACTAATCAACAATTCACTATCTTCAATAATCCTTTTCACAAAACAATCCGCTGCTTCAAATGAATCAAAACCTACAATACAAGCAAAATATTCTTCTGCTTCTTTCTGTGGTAACGTATCAAATATATGCTGCAACAAGTCTACGCTCTGCATCGCATGCGCATATTCAATTACCTGATCTCCTGCACTTTCGTATGCATGATCATCAACAAGTTCTTTCAAGAATTCCTTATTCTTTATCATGTATGTTCGTGTATTCGTATTATGTGTTCCATTAAACATCTTTTTATATGTCTCCCATAATTCGATTTTTTTATCTGCCTCCATTTCAAATTTATGCATTCCTCTTGTCTTTGAAGAGACATACTGCACATACTCTTTCATATCATATAATTTATTATTGATAACGGAACTATAAATTTGAATATTCTCCAATTTTAGAATATTCTGTATTGTAAAAGTCTCAACCGTTTCTAAAGAGTTGATAAACTGTAAATACTTATCCAAAATACTTTTATCATCATTTAGATCAATATACAAATCTTTTTCCAAACTACCAATTGGGGTTCCAATATGATTCATAAATTGGATTTTTTCGCTGGCTGTTTTAATGTCTAAAAGATGAATTAATTTCATACTAACCTCCTTTCTTCTCGCTTTAGACATTCTCCGATACTGAATTTTTCCGTTTACATCAAGTGCATAAAAAAATTGCCTCGCAATATCTTCTTTTAACTCTAAAATATATTTATAAATATTATAACTTTCAGTCTGATTTCGAGATTTCTGATTAAAATATTGAGCTATATAATCCACTTCAATTTCTGTAACCACACTTATTTTCAAAATCTCAATTGCATTTTCAATATTTACAACCAACATAATTTCATGCTGCGTTATGATCGGAAATTTCTCACTAAACAGAATCATATACTTCGATATAAATTCATCACGACTTAACACCTTTAACCTCAACTTTAACCATGCGGCATTAGCATTTTTATAGAACCACATTGCGTTATCATGAATCGCTTGAATAACATTACTATCTAGCAAGTCTATTTCACTCTCTCTATTTATCGCCATATTACAAATATAATAAATCCACTCCCCCACTTCTGCTAATCTATTACATAACTTCACCGAAAGTCCATTTGTCCATATTATTGCAGCCAGAGACTTTACAGCAACATCACTTAATTTTTCTACACTTTCCAGCAAATGTACATACGATTTTCCAGGCAGTGCATTTCCATTCACTTCTTTTACTAATATTTCAATAAAAGGATCAGGAATCTCTTTAATTTCTGTACAATATTCATATATTAAGTCATAACACTTTTCAATGCTAAACCGCTCTATTAATGTGAGATAAAATTTTACATATTCATTTCCTTTCACACTATTTTCAACTATTTTTTTATGTATAAAAATACATTCATCAAAGCAACCATCTATTTTAGAATAATTAATTAATTTTATAATCATTGATATATTTCCTATACAATCAATTTCTTTTTGAGATATAAATTCATTTTCTCCTATAAACAATTTTATAAAATGCGTCGCTTCTTTTGGGCAATTCATAACCATCTTTTCTCTAATTTGCTTAATTATACTTTTATCCTCGGTAGCTTCACAAAATATCTCAGTTATTTCCTCCCATACATCATCTCTATTATCAATATTTGTGTACTGCATTATCATTTGAATATAATTTAACGTTTTAGAAAAACTCGCCTGATCATACCGAAATCCACGCACAATATCTAACACTTTTTCTCTAAATATATTGATTGCAAGGCAATATATTTTTTCAAATTCAATAATAAACCTCGGGAATGCCATATTTAATTGATTCACCTTATTTAGCCCGTCAATAATCACACTATTATCTGTATTTTCCAAATGTATTTTATAATCATCGATATTTTTAGGTCTTTCATTGTATATTATGCTATTAAACACAATCGTCTCGCTAATATCATATAATTTACTTTCCTTAGGATAATTGTAAAAATACGTCCGATAGTTTGCGTCTACTAATTTCAGTTCGACAAGTTCTAACAACGCCTTTTTAAATTCCTCCGATAAATTTCCAATTTCTCCATTCCAATTCTTTATATCTGAATCCAGCGTTCCCTCTATATATTCCTCAATTATCCTATCAAAATCTCTATCTGCAACTTTATAAAAATCTTCCTCATACTCCGTCATTAAATAAGTTGCCACAGCACATTTTTCATATGTGATACCTCTTCCCTGAAACTTTTCATCAAGACTTTCATATAAAGCTAATGACATATTCAACCTATTCTTAATTTCTCTAATCCCCAGTCTTTCCCCTCTAATAAGCCATTGCATGCCAACAATTCTATCTATAGAAGCCTCCTCCATTTCCTTTATTAATCCTAAATCAAATAGCTCTTCCCGTAGTTCTGAAAGCAAGCCATTCAATATCACATCATAATTATCAATATTAATTTTTCTCAAATTAATTATATAATCAAAAAATTTATCATAAAGTTTTTCTTCTTGACCTGCTTCCGTTTGACTTTCATCATATTCCTTCAACTGAGATTCCGGTTTTATATTTACTACAAACGTAACTTTATTTCCATGAAATCTGCTTCTAATATTTTGATCTGATAAATAATATTTTCTAATCTCTTTCAGAAAATTTTTCACTGCTATGATATTGCTGGTTCTATCTAAATCCTCAATCACAAATACATAATGTCTAAAAAACTTTTTGTATAAAACTTCCTGATTATAATAATCAATCAAAACGTTTTCATCAATTTCCCTATTTCCCTCTGATTTCGCTGATGAGAAAATAAAATCAGCTTTGAACAAAACAAGAATAGCACACACAATACCAATCACATATGAACCAAACATAATCATCTGCAGTTCGCTTGATCCAACCTGTATAATCTGTCCAATTCTATCACCAAATTGCCTAAGTCCTTCTCCTACAACTATCGCTATGATCGCCACCACTAATATAAGCTTCTTAAACCAACTATCAGTCTGTATAGAAAATAATCCATAGTTTTTGCTTAACCGTTTACTGATATAACTTCCCTTAGAAGGATTCAATTGATTTATTACATGAAAAAGAAATGATTTATGCAATTCAACAACCGATTCCCCTCCTTCATTCATCTTCTCTAGCACCTCCCACATATTAACAATATATATAGATTTAGGTCTAAAGTGAAAAACACCCTTTTGTACACGTTTTTTATACATTGCCAATAAACTAGACTTCCCCGAACCAAAATCAGAAGTTACAGCAATCATTTTAGCACCATAATTAATAGCCGCTTCTAATTTATCAACATAAACTTTTACCCCAATCCAATCATTTGATTCATCTTCAATCGGTTGATTCAATATCACCCGCCTATGCTTTTGGAAATCTATTTCATTCATTTTTTTTCGTATTTCTTCAAAAATTTTCATTTGTAAATTCCCCCCTTAGCCAAACCAAATCTCAATCATCCATCAAACCTTTTTTATTTAAATTAGCTTTATATATTTCCATTTTTTAATTATAGCAAATAATATTGTATGCAAAAAGTATAATTTCAAGTCCATCCAACAGAACATTGCATCTGATCTCCTTTACTTCATCATTCCTGCAAAACCTCCCATCCGGGAACATCCTGCCAATTTCCCCGACAATGGATGCCGCGCTCCGCGAGCATCCTTATGTCAACAGCTCCCAAAAATGAAATCATACCACTTTTGAGGAATTGTGGATTACTTTTTGGGAAAAACGAAAAGCCAAATATCCAGCATTTACAAGGCTTCCATGCCTGTTATCATTTTCCCAAAAACATCATAAACAAATATCACCATGTCGTAGGGCACGGAAATTTTTTCTATAAAGGGCATAAAAAGGCACTTTGTTTTATCCTGTCGGGCTTTCGCCCTAGCTGCCCCTACTCCATGGTGATCCTGTGCAGAACATTCCTACAAATCCAGTGTTTATGCAAGGGAAAGGATAAGTCCGCAAACAACGGATGTCCGGCTTCGCCAGTCATCCTTATGTTGACAAAAATAAGACCCCGCATCTTCCGATGCAAGGTCTTATTTTTCTATGTCGTAGCTAATTTAGTTTGCCCTTCTATAGAATAAATTTCCGTGCCCTACGACACCAAAAATCCTATGGCATTATTTTTTTATAGCCGCCTGCGCCGCCGCCAGACGAGCTATAGGCACCCTGAAAGGTGAACAGGAAACATAAGTCAGCCCCACCTTGTGGCAGAACTCCACGGAAGACGGATCGCCGCCGTGCTCGCCGCAGATACCAAGCTTGATGTTCGGTCTGGTTGCGCGTCCCTTCTCCGCTGCCATCTGTACGAGCTGCCCTACGCCGTTCTGGTCCAGTCTTGCAAACGGATCGGACTCATAAATCTTACTCTTATAATAATCACTCAAGAACTTACCGGCATCGTCACGGGAGAAACCAAAGGTCATCTGGGTCAGATCATTGGTTCCGAAGGAGAAGAACTCCGCCTCCTCTGCAATCTCATTTGCCAGAAGTGCGGCACGCGGAATCTCAATCATGGTTCCGACATGATACTTGATATCGGAATTTTTCTCTTTCTTCACGGCTTCCGCCACTTCTACAACCACATCTTTAACGAACTTAAGCTCTTTCTTCTCACCCACTAAAGGAATCATGATCTCAGGTTCGATATCGTATCCCTTCTCATTCTTCACTTCGATGGCTGCTTCCATCACGGCCCTTGTCTGCATTCTGGCAATCTCAGGATAGGTAACCGCCAGACGGCATCCTCTGTGTCCCATCATGGGATTGAACTCGTGGAGCGAATCACAGATCTCCTGCACTTCCTCCGCCGTCATCATCATCTCAACCGCCAAGTCATCGATGTCCGCCTGCTCGGTGGGCACAAACTCATGTAACGGGGGATCAAGGAAGCGGATGGTCACGGGTCTGCCTTCCATCACCTCATACAATGCCTTGAAGTCGCCCTTCTGGAAAGGAATCAGCGCGTTCAACGCCTTCTCTCTCTGCTCCTGCGTTCTCGCCAGAATCATCTGGCGGATCTTCGGGATTCTGTCGGGGTCAAAGAACATATGCTCTGTTCTGCAAAGACCAATGCCCTCCGCGCCGTACTTCACGGCATTTGCCGCATCGGCAGGGGTGTCCGCATTGGTGCGCACCTGAAGCTTGCGGTACTTGTCCGCCCACTCCATAATCCGCCCGAAGTTTCCGCTCACGGAAGCCTCAACGGTCTTGATATCGCCTTTATAAATCTTACCAGTGGAGCCGTCCAGCGAAATGTAATCGCCCTCACGGAATACTTCTCCGCCCAGTTCAAATACTTTCTCCTGCTCGTTGATCGCGATCTCGCCACAGCCGGATACGCACGCCGTACCCATGCCGCGCGCCACGACTGCCGCATGGGAGGTCATGCCACCGCGCACGGTAAGAATACCTTCCGCCGCATGCATACCCTCGATATCCTCCGGTGAAGTCTCGAGACGCACAAGCACGACTCTCTCGCCTTTCTCATGTGCTTCCTTCGCCTCGTTTGCCGTAAAGTAAACCTTACCTGCCGCCGCGCCGGGAGAAGCGGGAAGTGCCTGTCCCACTACCTGTCCTGCTTTCAGAGCGTCGGGATCGAAGGTCGGATGTAAGAGCTGGTCCAGAGACTTCGCTTCTATTCTAAGCACTGCCTCCTCAGGCGTAATTTTTCCTTCGTCTACCAGATCGCAGGCAATCTGCAAAGCTGCGGGTGCGGTACGTTTGCCGTTTCTGGTCTGCAGGAAGAAAAGCTTGCCTTCCTCGATGGTGAACTCCATATCCTGCATATCACGGTAATGCTCCTCAAGGCGGTTTGCAATCTCCATAAACTGCTTATAGCACTCGGGAAGATCCTGTTCCAGTCTGGTGATGGGCTGGGGTGTGCGGATACCCGCCACCACGTCCTCGCCCTGCGCATTGATCAGGTACTCGCCGTAAATGCCTTTGGCGCCGGTAGAAGGATTTCTCGTAAAGGCAACGCCCGTGCCCGATGTATTGCCCATGTTGCCAAATACCATCGCCTGCACGTTTACCGCCGTGCCCCAGTCACCGGGTATATCGTTCATACGTCTGTATACAATCGCCCTCTCGTTATCCCAGGAACGGAACACCGCTTTCACCGCTTCCATAAGCTGTACTCTGGGATCCTGCGGGAACTCTTCGCCTTTGTTTTCTTTGTAAATATTTTTGAAACGGACGATGATCTCTTTCATGTCCTCAGCGGTCAGGTCGGTGTCGTACTTCACGCCCTTGGACTCTTTGATTTCGTCTAAGATTCTCTCAAAATAAGATTTGGGGATCTCCATAACTACATCGGAGAACATCTGGATAAATCTACGGTAAGAATCATACGCAAAACGGGGATTTCCCGTTTTCTGTGCAAAGCCCTCCACGGCTGCATCCGTCAGGCCCAGATTCAGAATGGTATCCATCATACCCGGCATGGATGCCCTTGCACCGGAACGAACCGACACGAGAAGCGGATTTTCGGTATCACCGAATTTCTTTCCCTGTTTTTCCTCAAGCCCTGCCAGAGCGCTAAAAATCTGCTCCCTGATCTCGTCTGAAATCTGTCTGCCGTTATTGTAATAGTCTGTACAAGCCTCCGTCGTCACGGTAAAGCCCTGCGGAATCGGCAGCCCCAGATTCGTCATCTCTGCAAGATTGGCTCCCTTGCCTCCCAGAAGATTACGCATGTCCGCGTTTCCTTCTTCAAATAAATATACCCATTTCGCCATGTTATTTGCTATCCTCCATTCCGTTAAAATTAAAGCCACTCGGCTAGCATTTATTTTACCATATTTTTGTAATTTTTACACTGCTTTTTTGAGAAATTTCACAAAAAGAAGGACAAATATTACAAAATATTTGTCACATTAGCGTGCGAAAGCGCCACCATATTCTTAAAGCGAGCCAAAAGATCACAACCGACCGGCTGTATGAGGAAGAAAACTGTCAAAAATAAACACATCATACTCGCCTTTCAGCGTCTCCAGATCCTGCTCGCTGCGGACCGTCCACGCCGCGGCAGGATGTCTGTAAAGCCACCTGCATATTCTTCTGCCCGGCTCCTCGCTGAATTTGTGATTGTAGGCAATAAAATCCGGCTTGGTCAGAAAATTGAACAGAAGGTGCGTCATGGCAAAGTAGAGAATATTCCAGTACACGCCCTCTTTACGGAAATTTGAGGAGAGCTGTCCCCGCACCACATCGCCGTGGTTTATACGGAACCACCAGAGCACCATGGGATTAAAGGATTCGACGCAGTAAGCGCCGTGATAGGCGCGCAGCAGCCCGTCTATCACTGTGCAGCAGGAAACATCCGCCGTCTCCGCCTTGATCTCCACGATCAGGGGCACACGTCCGTCCACCATGTCGAGCAGATCTGACAGCTTTGGAATCCGTTCCCCAGACTGACAGAGCGTATACGCCTGCAACTCATTATATGTATGGTCCACGACCTTGCCCTCCGCGCCGCAGATTCGCTCCAGTTTAAAATCATGGAAAATAACCGGCACGCCGTCCCTTGTTACCTGTACGTCCAACTCCATGCCGAGCCCTGCCTCCACCGCCTTTTTGAAAGCTGCCATAGAATTTTCCGGCGCATCCCCCGCGTTGTCGTGAAGACCCCTGTGCGCAAAATACACTTTTTTAAAAAGCGAGGTATCGGGTCTTTTTAACATGCGCGGCATAATCGCCAGCAAATATAAAACAGCAAGCATTACGATGCTGCACAGTGTAATTTTGATTGCTGCCAGAATCATGTGATTGTCCGTCCTTGTCTGTCCCTGTGATTATTCATTCTCTAACATGGCCTGGTATATATTTCTCAGTTCTATGAGCTTTTGTTGTCAGGCGAAATATCAAGCGCCTTATCAATCTGCACAAGTGTTAAGCGAATAAAAGCCTGAAACTGTTTATTTGTCATTCCCATAGCGACAGCTTCGCCTTTCATCCTGTTTTTCTTCTATTATAACAAGCACGCAGATATTTTCAAGACCCATCCGACAGCCGCACCACATCCCCCTTCTTGATCTCCTTTGTGGAGGAATCAATGATCCGGCTCTCATCCGTGACCGCTCCTTCTATTGCCGCCAAGTTATCGTTTTTGTCAGCCACGCTGACGGTAATCTCCTCCACGTAATATTCCGTGCCGAGAATGCCCTCCCGCTCATTCACCACATACACAAAGTTCCTGTCGTTCTCCTCGTGCAGCGCCAGAAGGGAAACACAGCACGGGTACTTATCTCCCGCCTTGGAACAGGTCATTTTTCCGGAAAGACCGGGCGTCCCCGTCTCCTCCGGCAGCCGCAGCAGCGCCGTGTAAGTGCCCGGCATGTTCTCATTTTCCTCAATATAATCTACCTTTGCGTCAATCTTTTTACGACCATCAAGCTGCAGTTTCACATCATCGTTTAAGTTTACATAACTTTTCTGTTCTTTGGTAAGAGGCACTCGGAACTGGCAGGGCACCTCGTCATCCGCAAGGAGAAAAGAAGCCGTATCCGGCACTCTGCCGCCAGTCTGTACATAGACATCCGTCACCATCCCGCCAAGGGGGCTGGTGATTCTCCCTTCCTGCTCCACAATCTCCTGATAGGCTGCGATCTTTTCCTGCACCGCCGCAAGTTCTGAACGATACACCGCCAGTGTCGCGTCCGCCTTATCCTCCTGCAGAATATCCTCCACCTTGCGCCCGGCATCTTTTATGGTGTTATCACGGTTCCACCTGGCGTCTGCCTCCGCGTAAGCGGCTGCCTGCAGTTCCTGCTTCAGACGTTCCTCCTCCTGTTCTCTCGCTTTTCGCTCCGCCTCCATCTCCTCCTCTGTCTTTCTCTCTCCATCCTCCCTCTCCCAGTCGCCCTCATGCGCCCGGTTCTCCGCCTGCAGCTCCTCCAGCGCCTCCTCCGCCTGCACTACGCCCTCGGCGGCTCTTCCCACCAGCGTATCCTGATATCTGGCAAGCGCGTCGTAATCCTCTCTCGCCCTTGCCTCCTCCAACGCCTTCTGGTTCTGCGCCAGCTCTTTATTGTGGACAATCTCGTCGATCTGCAGCTGTACTTTCTGCGCCGCCAGCTCCTGCTCCTCCATAATCTGTTTCATGTCCTCCAGATCCACGGTAAAGAGAAGATCCCCCTCCTCTATCCTATCCCCGGTCTGCACCGCAAGTTCCTCCACCCGCAGACCGCTTAAGACTGTCACCGGAAGTTTCGCCCCCGCCTCCACAATGCCTTCCGCCTCCACGATATGCTCGATATACTTGGAATCCGTCCGGGTCGTCGAAACCATTGGCAGTTTTGAAGCATATATGCTTTTGGAAATCAGCGTGCACAGCCACATAAAGACCATAAAAGCCGCCAGCCCTCCGACAATCCTCTTCCTCCGCTTATCCATGGTTCAATCCTCCTCATATCTATTACATCATCTTCGCATTTGGGAAACTCTTCTCAGCGCTGCGTTCTACTCTTTTAAGCCCGAATACACGATCCCCTGCTCCAAATAATCCTGCCCCAGCACAAATACAAAAGCCGCCGGAATCAAAGTAACAAACGAGGCGCAGAGCGCAAAGCCAGCCTGCAGCCACGAGATCTCCGGCAGATACAATGACAGCGGCCACAGCGCCTTCTCTTCCAGAAACGCCAGCGGCTGCTCCATCAAATTCCAATACTCCAAAAAACCTAACACCATGGCAGATAACAATCCACTTTTCCCTAAAGGAAGCCCCATTGTCAGAAATATCCGCAGTTCACTCGCCCCGTCAATCCGCGCCGCCTCAAACAGCTGCGGAGGAATCGCCCGGAAACCGCCGTAGGTCAAAAAGATCGGCAAGGTGGAAAACACCGCCGGTAAAATAATGGCAGCATGGGTATTCATCATCCCCAGGCGGTCAAGCACCAGATAGCTGGAAAGCATCGTCACCTGGAACGGCAGAAGCATCAGCACCACATAGAGGGCAAACAAAGCCCTGCTCCCACGCACAGAATAGGCAGCAAACGCCCACGCCGCAGGAACCCCCACCAGAAGCTGCCCCGCCAAAATACAGAGCACCAGCTTCACAGAGTTCCAAAAGAGAACAAAGAACGAAGGCGTCATAAACAGAAGCCTCCCGTAATGTTCAAAAGTGGGATAATCCGGCATCAGTTTCCAGCGGATATACCCCTCCCCGTCACCGAACACCGGAAGCAGATACTGTTTCATTTCCAGACTGTCCATCACCGATCCTGTCAAAATCAGAAGCACAGGAAGGCAAATCAGAACAGCCGGCACAAGCAAAGCTCCCGCCGCAATATATTTTTTTATCACACTATATATTTCTTTTCTAAACTTCGGCATCCCACGGCCTTCCTTCTTTTTGTCTAGTATGTACATTGCGAAGCTCGTCTCAACGTTATATCTATTGTGCAGATAGCACAACCATAAACAGACCCTGCCTCACTCCGCCCGGTCCCAGACCCTCTGCAGCGCCATAATCGCCACAAAAAGCACCGCCCCCACGCAGACTGCCGCAGCAGCCATCTTGTCAAACTCCAGATTGACGAACCAGTTGTTGAACAGATGCTGCAGCAGGTAAATATCCTCCTGCGGATAAGACCCTGCCACCAGATAAGCCTCCCTGTAAATCTTAAACGAATTGAGGAAGGACAAAATCACAATCGTATAAAAACTGCCTTTCAGATTCGGCAGGATGATATAACGGATGCATTTCCATCTTCCCGCCCCGTCCACTCTCGCCGCCTCGATAAACTCACTCGGAATCGACAGAATACCGGCAAGCCAGAGCACAACCGTATACCCGGTATTCTTCCACAGATAGCTCGTCACCAGTACCCAGAAGGACGCGCCCGTCCCCAGATAGTCCGTAGTCACACTCCCCCATAAACCCGTAAGTTCCCCGATTTTCGTGAGAAAGAGATTTAAAAAACCCTGCCTATAAAAGACCATTTTCCATACAAGAACGATGGTGGCAGTCGGCATGGCAAGCGGAAACAGATACACCGACTTGATCAGCGACGCGTTATGAAAGTTGCTCAGCGTAAGCGCCACCAGAAGCCCCGCCAGCACCAGAAGCGGAATGCATACCACCGTAAACCGCGCGGTATTTTTTACCGCCAGCACAAACGCCTGATTCTGAAAAATAACGCCATAGTTTTTCACTCCCGTAAACTCGCCCGTGACCGCCGTCTGAAAAGACCGCTTCACCACGTCCAGAAAAGGCAGGAGCACAAAAAGAGTCACCCCCGCCAGGCTCGGCAAAAGAAATAAAAGGAAAGCACGTCTCCTGCGCCTGTATTTTTTCCCGTTCCCCCACGCCTGCCTATTCCGGATTCGTAATTTATGTAAACTGTATTGCATTCCTCGTGTTTCTGTCATTCCTCCACAAACTCTCCCATTATAGTATGGTATTATTCGTTTTTTCACTATTTTCTATTATTATCTACACAATTATATCATATCACAGCCCATAATCTCTATGCGGAGAATGCCGTCCTTTGGCATTCTCCCGTGCGAATCTATAGAACTTCTTAGCGAAGCAGCCTCTGCTGCTGAGCTTTAGAAGTTCTTTTCGCACTGTTATTCGGACATATAAATCCCCAGTTTCTTCTGCACAGCCTCCACAGCCTCCTCCAGACTGCATTGCTCTTCCATGTAATACTTCCCGGCTTCCCGCACCGCATCTTCCACAACCGCGTCAGACAGATAGGGGGTGCGGACAGAGGAGAGCAGATCGAACAGCTCCTTCGTCTCCCGCTCCGTTGGCACATAGACGCTCATTTGAACCACCAGACCATTCTCGTCCCCAAAGCCGTATCCGCTGAAAGGCTCTCCCGGCTTGCCCCATTCGGGGAGCTGACCGCCCAACGTCTCAAGATATGTCTCTAAACCCGCCTCATTGACGGGAAAACCGACTGGATAAATCATACGCTGCATATCCTCGGAAAGCGCTTCCCGCAAAAGCCCGCCGGCAAGCTCCGTCCGGGCGGATGCTGCGTTCACGCCCATCAGCGCATAAGGGCGGAAGGAATCCTTCGCGTTTCCCGGCGTCAGCGCCATCTGACAATTTGTGCCATTCTCCCCGTTGTCCGACCGCTTCACAGACTGTAAAAAGGCGTAATTGTATGCGTTTTTTAATTCTCCCAGAGCCACCTTCTCATTGCCGGCAACGATCTGCACGCCGCCGCCCAGCAGGTCATTGTAGGCGCTGAACTCATCGCTGCTGCCAACTGTGTTCTCGGCTCTCCCCTGATAGACTTGCAGCAGTTCCTCGGGCAGCCCCTCCATGCAGGCATCATAAATACGCTTCGTCTGCTCCAGATAGTCGGACAGCTCCGCCGCATCGAGCTGCCCCGCCTCGGTAAACCAGAGCGGCGCGGACACCGGCATCAGCGCGTTCAGTATCATGTCCTCGCTGTAAGTCTCCAGAATGCCCTCGCCCGGATGCTCACTTCTGAGTTTCTCTATCATATCCGCCAGAGCGGAAAGATCCGACACTTCCGTCATATTTTCTTTGTCAGTCATATACATGGACACGGTCAACGCCGCCGGAAGCATACAGATTTTTCCGTCCGCCGTAAAACTTTCCTTGATATTCGGAAGAATCTTTTCCTCCTTCTCCAGTTCTGCCAGATACGGCGTCAAGTCCGCCAGCACCCCTTTTTCCACATAGGAGTTTACGGGAAGCCCGTCCAGAATAAGAAAATCGGGACCCTTACCCGCCATGATTTCCGTGTTCAGTTTTTTCACCGCATCTTCTCTGGTGACGCTGCCCTCCTCGTCCATGCCCACCTTGTATTCCACATAGACGTCGGGGTTCGCCCCCTGATAGCGGATGATCGCCTGCCGTAAAATATCGTTCTCTGTCAGACTGTACGCTGTGAGCGTCTGCGACGGCACGGTACTGATTTCGGGATCGTAGGCGAAGGATGACACCTTGCCCTCGGAAAATGCCGCCATAAACCCTTCCTCCGCCATCCGTATCATCTTCACCACATGCTTCATGGGGTCGCTCAGACTGCACAGTCCGCCGTTGATCACCTGCTCCATGACCGTGCCGCCGATCACATGACGGTACACGCCCTTGCTGCAGACCAGATAAACGCCCTCTTCCTCCGCCGGAAAAATACTGTAGGTGGATTCTGCGACATTCTTGTTGATCACACAGTTTTTATTCACAAAATCCGTGATCACGTCATCCTCGATCTGCTCCGCCGTGTCAAGTGCGTACAGGACAACGCCGCCACTCTCGCTCTTGACCGCCATATAGTTGTCCCAGACACAGAACATGTCTGGTATAATATCCACCGCCAGAAACAGCTTTGCCGTCCCCGTTTCCTGATCGATCTCATAAATGTTCGGCTCCATCGACGCCACAAAAAGCCTGCTGCCATCCTCCGAAAAACCGAGACTTGCGGCAATATCAAACTCATCTGCGGGCACATCAAACCACTTCGTCTCGCCCTGCGCGGGAATCAGACAAATCTTATTTTTGCTTCCCTCGTCCGTTTCCGCTTCTTCGTCTGTTTCGGCTTCCTTTTCGTCTGTCGCCCCTTCGCTGTCCCCGGATTCCTCGCCGTCCGCCGCTTCGCCGTCCCCAGATTCCTTGCCGTCTACCGTTTCTTCTCCGTTCCCGGATTCTTCAGCGTCCTCTTCCGCTCCTTCTCCGTCCCTGGATTCCCCGACGTCCTCTTCCGCCCCTTCTCCGTCCCCGGATTCCCCGGCGTCCTCTTCTGCCGCCCCGGTCAACCCGGCAAAGCTCCCGCAGAGCATAGCCACGCTTCCGTCGGGAGCCGCCTTCATGTCATATACATAATAATCCATCGCCAGATCATTCCAGCCCGGCAGGGCATCCGGCTTCCACGTCACACCTTTGTCATCGGAGACCCATCGCCCCTCCGCGCCGTTTTCCAGAAGGACGAGCTTCCCGTCGGAAAGCTCTTTCAGATCCATAAGTTCCCCGGTATCCACATCCAGCATGGTCTCCACATACCGACCCATGGCGACGGCGTCGCCGGACAGTTCACCCGTCTTTGTCGTCGTGCCGCCTGCTCCGTCGTCCCCGCCTTTGCCGCCGCACCCTGCAAGGGACAAAGCCATCACCCCCGCCAGCCACAAAGCCGCCGCCCGTCTCCAGCCATTCTGTTGTTTCCCGTTTCTCTCCCGCATCTGAATTATCCTCCATTATTATATTAAAACTATTTTGGGCAATTGCGAAACTTGTCACAACACTATCGAACTGTGCAAATGTAACTTCGCAATTACTTAACATCCTATTCAGCCATATACAATTCCACCCGAGACTTTATCTTCTGCACCGCCTCATCCAGCGACATCTGCCCCTGCAGATACTGTGCGCCTATCTCGATCACCGCATTCTCCACCACGGTATCCGCCACATAGGGCGTCTTCACCTGACTGCAGAGCGTGTAAAGCTTCTGAAACTCCTCCTGCGTCGGCATATAAATATCCATATGGAACTCCCTGCCATCAGCGTAACTTCCACCCACCGAGCTGCTCGGCTCGCCGTACTCTTTGTCCGTGCCGCCGTTCTTAAAAATCTTCCACTGGTTGCTTAGCTGCTCCTTCAGCGCCGTCTGGTTTACCATGAAACCGTCGTAGAGCAGGCTCTGCACCTGCGTGCCCATAATGATGTCAAAGAACCGCTCCGCCTCCTCCTGATGGGCGGACGATGCGGAAAGCCCAACCAGAACCGACGGCTCGAAAGCGCCCTCACTCATCCCGTCAAAGAACTTCATGTCCACATCCTCAAACCCCTCGCAGTATTTTAAGGATAATCCGCTCTGATAGCTATAGACATTTTTAAGCATGCCAAAGTTGAGCTCCATACCCTGCATCATAAAGTCGTCATAATCCAATCCCACGCTGTTGAAATGCTCATACGCGTACTTCTCTTCCTTATAATAATCCTTCTGCCACCCGTAAGATTCCTCAACATACTCGGGGATTCCTTCCAGGGCGGTCGTTGAAATCTGATTCATGGCTGATAAATATTCCGAAAGCGCCGCGCTGTCAATGCCGCCCGACTCCCCGATAAATGCCGTAGCCGCCACGGGAAGGAGCCACCGCACTGTCGCCTCCTCGGAAAAGAACCGGCTGATCTCCGCCTCCGGCTTCTCGGCTTTGATTTTTTCCACGGTGTCAACCAGAGACGCAAGATCCGTAATGCCCGCAAGATCGTCCTGTCTGCCAATCACCATGGGAATCTGGAAAGAAACCGGCATCATGTACACGCTTCCCCCATGGTTGAACGCCTCCACAATATTGGAAAGGAGAACCGCGTCCCCGGACAGACTGTCAATGTGGGGTTTTAAATCTTTTAAAATTCCCTTCTCCTCATAGGATTTCACGGGGAGCCCGTCCATAATGATCACGTCCGGTCCCTTGCCAGCCATCAGCTCCGTGTTTAGCTTCTTGATCGCGTCCTCCGCCGCCTTGGCGTCCGTGCCGCTCACCCCCACTTCATATCGCACAAAGGTATCCGGGTTTTCCGTCTGAAATTGTGCGATCGCCTGCCGCACCGCGTCCTGCTCCTCCAGGGAGTACACCGAAATCATATTCTCGGGCACTGTCGGTACGCTGGCATCATACTTGTAAAGCGCCACCGTTCCGCCGGAAAACAGCGCCGCAAACTCATTCTCCCCGTATGCGGTGACGCCGATCATGTTCATGGAAGGGTTGCTGAAACTGGTGAGCGCGCCGTCTATGATCTGCTCCATCACGCTGCCGCCTATCACATGGCGGTACATCCCGCCCTTGCCCGCCAGATAAATCGCGCCATCCTCGCCCGGCGTCATATACACCGAGTAGCTGTCGTTGGCATAATACTCATTCTTATAGTTTTCCTCCATGAAGTCGGCGAGAACGCTGTCCTCCACCCACTTTTCTTCCTTCCGGTCGTATATGGAAATGCCGTCTTTGGAAGTGAGGAAAAACATGTTGTCACCCTGACATTTCACCAGATCCGGGCGCCACTCCATGGTCACCTCTTTCGTCAGCGTACCGCTCTCCACGTCCACCCGGTAAATCATACCTCCGCCCACCGTTGTGGCAAACAGCTCCCCCTCCGGGGAATAAAAAATGCTGTAAACGTAGCTTTCGTTCTCCTGTACCGGCAGTGAATCGATCCTCTTCACCGTGCCGTCCGGCTTCGCCACATGGAGCCACGGGTTAAATTCTTCCGTCTGATCGTACGCTGCATTGTCCGAAGAGAGCACCGCCACCGTCCCGTCCGGTGCCGCCGCCATACTGAATATATAATTGTTCTCCGTGAAGACCTTCATATTGTCAATCCCGGGGATCGAAACCACCTCCCAGTTTATGCCGCCATCAGCGGAGATCAGCTGCCCAGCCGTCTCGTCCAGAATGACCAGCCGTCCGTCCGTCAGCACCGTAATATTGTAGGAGCGGGAAGTGTTTTCCGAGACATCCACCGTCGTCTCCACGTAGCGCCCCATGGCGGTCGGCTCATTGTCCGAGTTTTCCTCGCCCGTCCCTGTCTCTCCACTACGCACATCATTTTCTGCTCCCGTTTGATCCGCCGAAGACGCCCCCGTCCCGTCCGTAGAAGCTGTGGGACTGCCGCCCCCGCAGCCAGCGAGCGTCCCCGCTGTGATAGCAAGCATCATGCCGACCGCCAGCAGACTTTTCACACTGCCACATTTCTTTACCTTATTTCCGTATCTATTCCCATTTCGTTTCATATATCTCAATCACCATACCTTTCTTTTCCGCTAACCGCCATGTCACAGCTTGACGCGACTCAAATCCGTTTTTCACGCTACTCGATGCTCATCATCACAATGCTGTCCGCCAGAAAACTCCCGTCCGTCTGCCATTTCCCTTTGATAGTCACCGCCAGTCCTTCCTCCAAATCCGCCAAACTCCCCTCTCTCGATGAAACATCCTCCGGATTTATGCCGCTATTCTTTACCGTCTCATATTGGTAAACACAATTTTCCGCCATATGTATGGTAACCAGGTCGCTTTCTTCCTCATACCCCGGCGCAGGAGCAACCGCATAACTGACGCCATCCTCAACCCATGTATCATGCTTACATATGACAAAGCTGTCACTTTCTACGCTCTGCACGTCGCCCTCAAGCTGCTCGTTTCCGGCAGACTGTGCATCCGTGCCGTTCTCTCCATCTGTATTCTGTCCGGCTTTCTCCGGCGTCCCGTTCTCCGCTCCGTCTTTTGCGTCTGCGCCCGCTTCCTCCGCCACATCATTCTCGAAATTTTCTTCGTCTTTCCCGTCCGCGCCGTTCGCCCCGCTGTCTTCGCCGGTTTCGTTTTGCAGCTCTTCCATGTTCCCCGATGATAAATCCACCGGAGCCGGCTCTTCCGCCTTCCCACATCCCACTGCCGTAACTGTCATCAAAGCGCAGGCGATCGCCAAAACCGCTCTGCGTCTGTTTCTTTTACCAACCTGCCCTGACATCCCGCCGGCATTATGTTGTCTCGTCATCTTCTGAAAATTTGTCATAATCATTCACTCCTTATCATACTAAAGTTTTCTCTAAAGAATCTCTAAAAATATTTAAATCTTTCTGAAGCTGCCTTCATAAAATATTAACTATTTTTTTCCGCATTTCCCTGCAGCTAAACATATACTTCCATAATCACCCTCGTCGCCACAAAGGTCTCGCCCTCATAATACCCTTCCAGCTCCACGCCCATGCCCTCTTCCAGATCGGAGACCGCAGCTTCCCGCATATCAATCCCGGCGCCGCCGCCCTGAATCGTCCAGTGCTCCACCTTCGTGTCCTGCGTGAATTTGACCGGGATGTTCTTCGCGTCCTTCACCTCCAGCAGGGTTACCACGCCGTCCTCATCCATCAGCGTCGTCTGTGCCAGCGTCATGCCGTCCGCCTGCGGTTTCTGCACCTTCCCGGCAAGATGCTCTGTCTCCTGCGATAATGTGACTGCCTGCCCTTCTTTTGCCGGCTCTTTTGCCGCCTCACTGCCGCTTTCCGGCGGCTCCTCATTCTCCTTTCCCTGCGCCGGAACCGGCTCCTCCCTTGCCCATTCCCCTTCCTGCGTTTTCGGTACATCCGAACCGCTTTCAACTTCCTGCCCATTCTCTGTCCCGCCGTCCGTGTTTTCCTGTCTCTCCGTGTCATTCTCCGCCCCCGACGAGACATTTTCCTGCGGATTCTCCCGCGCGCCCTCCTTGCCCGCACATCCCGTCATCCCCAGAATCACCGCTATGCCAAGCGCCGCCGCCATTTGCTTTTTCTTAGTTTGCCGCAAAAACTCTCCTGTGATGACATAGTTTTTTTCCTTTTTCTCTTCTGTCCTCATCCTGCTGCATCCTTTCCGGGTCACCGTTGCTTTTACTTATGTAACCCTTGCTTTTTTATTTCCCAATCTTAACAGGCGTTCCTCTAAAGTTTCTCTAAAATTTCTTAAGGTTTTCTTTAGCATGTACCCTGCTTGTGTGCAAGCACACATCCTGTCTCTAACACTTTCTGATTCTGCTTATGCGCGCAAAAAGAGCCTGCAAAATGTGAACTTCTCACACTTCGCAGACCCTTTTCTTTTTCTAAAAAATTCATTTTTAGGAAGTCAAAAACCTCGCCACAGGCAGCCACTTGGCTCGTTGCTCGCGGGAATAACCGTCACACCCTAAACGACGCCACCGTCTCCTTCAGCTCCTCGCTCAACTCCGACAGCTCCTTCATCTGGGAAAGCACCGCCTGAGAGCTTTCATTGGAGGTCACGGCGGACTCTTCCATCTTCTGCATAAACGCCGCGATCTCTCCCACCAGTTCGGTGATCGCCGCAAGGGAATCACTGATGCCTGCCATACTTGCGTTCATCTCCTGCGAGGACGCGCCGAGCTCACCGGAGATACCGCTGTAAAAAGCCGCGTCCCTCTCATACATGCCTGCCAATTCCGTCATGCCCTGATAATCCTTCATCACCTTCTCATTCATAAAGGTCAGCAGTTTTTCCGCACTGTCCGAAAGGAACGCAACGCTGTGCACCACGTCTTCCGTCACCTTGCGTATCTGGTCCACCGCATTCCGGGAGTGATCGGCAAGTTCCCTGATCTCATTTGCCACCACGGCAAAACCGCGTCCCGCCTCTCCGGCTCTCGACGCCTCTATGGACGCGTTAAGCGCCAAAAGGTTTGTCTGGGAACTGATGGCGAGGATCTCTTCCGTCAGCGTGTCAATCTCCTTCACTTTCTGGCTCTCCCTGATGGCGTCGCCAAGCTCTTCCATGGTCATGCCGCAGAGCGTCACAGCCTCCTCCGCCGATTTCCTTGACTCTTCATGCTGTCTTCCCGCGCGCTCCATGATTTTGCCGGACTGGTCCGCCGCTTCGCCCGCTCTCTCCGCCACATTCTCAATCGCCCTGCCAAGCTCTTCCCCTGTACACTTGATCTGCTCCGCCAGCGCCTTCGCCTCTGCCGTCTGCTTCATCACCTGTCCCGCGGTCTCTGCAATAAAAGAAATGTCACCGCCAAGCACATGCATCTTCGTGGAAGTTCCCTCCGCGATATCGCTGATGCTCGCCGCCTCCTCCTTGGTGTTTAAGATAATACTCCGTATCTGCCGCCTGACCTCGACCGTCGCCGTCTGAATCTGTTCTGTCTCGTTCTTATACTGCGCGGGAATGCCCTGTTCCGTCATCGGATTCTCCGAAAAATCGCCGGAGGCAAACTGCTTGAGCATCTGCACGGGCGCGAGTGTTCTGCCGATCAGCCCTGCCATAAATACCGCTACAAGAACGATGAGCACAAGCGCTGTCACCACAGCCACCAGAATCATCGTCACAAGTGAGCTCCACACATGGGAAGTGGGGCACACCACCCCAAGTTTCCAGCTGCATCCCGAAATCCCGGATGCCGCAAAATAACACGCCGTACCGTCGTAGTCCGCCGTTTCTATAATAACTTTCTCATTTTCCTCAATCAGGCTTTTCAGAGCCGGCATCTTATCCGTCACTGCCACCGCCGCATCCTCGGAAGGCTCATAATCTTTATTTCGGTGCGCCACATACTGCCCGCTGCTGTCCGACAGGAATCCGTATGCCCCTTCTGCGTAATTGATGCTCCCTGTCAGGTCTGTCACCGTGCCGAGCGTCACATCCAGACCAATCACCGCCGCCAGCGTCCCGTCTATGTATACCGGCGACGCAATGGTCGTACACATCTGCCCTGTAATCACATCCCAGTAAGGGTCTGTCACAATGGTCTCCCCCGCCGTGTCCGCCTGCTGGTACCAGCCGCGCTGTACGGGATCGTAGCCTTCCGGTATCGCCGCCTCCCTGTTTGACTGGATAAACACGCTGTCCTTCGTGCCGCAGTATAGATTCAGAAGTTTGCCCCTGCCCTCTGCGTGCACGTCCACCACCGACTGCAAAAACACCGTGTCCAGACTGCCTGCCGCCTCAATACTGTCCGCCGTTCCTTTCGCCAACATTTTTTCATTCTCGATCCAGGTATTGATCTCCTCCGCGTACTTATCCGCATAGAGCTGTAAAATATCTTTTTGCTCCGCCATCATACGCTGCCCCGCAATCATTACGATCCCCAGTGTGGTAAGCAGGATACTCACCGCCACAATGCAGATCACGCTGGTTGTCAGTCTTCCTTTTATCGTCCTTCTCATTCTCATTTTCTTCTGCACCTCACTTCAGTCAATTTTGCAGTTTCTATTTTACGACAAAACCTTTCTCTTTTATGCCTCATGGTACAGATTGCTCGTTTTTGGGTACAGATTGTATTTTTAGTTTACATAATATAAATTCTCATAATGCGTAACACGCAAAAAACTCTCCCGTAAAGAGAGAGTTTTTTTACCTGCATATTTTTATTACTCGGCTATTTTCTCAGATGTTTGCCAAGCACCTCCATAAACAACTCAATATCCAGCGGCTTCGCTATATGGTCATTCATGCCGCTCTTCAATGCCGCCGCCTTATCCTCCTCCAACGCGTTCGCCGTCATGGCGATAATCGGCAATGTCTTAACGTCCTGTCTCGACAGGGAGCGGATCGTCCGCGTCGCCTCATAGCCGTTCATAATCGGCATCTGCACATCCATCAGTATCACGTCATAATAGTTTTCCTCCGAGCGCTTCACCATATCCACCGCGTCAGTTCCGTCCGGTGCGGACTCCACTTCAAAGCCGCTCTCCGTCAGTATGACTTCCGCAATTTCACGGTTCAGCTCAATATCCTCCACGAGAAGCACCCGTTTCCCGCCAAAGTCCGTAGTCTTCCAGACAGCCTCCTCCGGCTCCGCCTTGTGGTCCATATTGTTAGCCGCGAGAAGCGCGGACTTTAAGTCCGACATAAACAGCGGTTTCGCACAGAATGCCGTGACGCCGGCGTCTTTCGCCTCCTCCTCGATATCCGTCCAGTCGTAAGCCGTCAGAATGATAATCGGAGATTCTTCCCCGACCGCACTGCGGATCTTTCTCGCCGTCTCGACGCCGCTCGTCTCCGGCATCTGCCAGTCGATAATATACGTGTGGTAGGAATCCCCCTCGTCGCGCGCAACCTTGGCACGGTACACTGCCTCCCTGCCGGATGTCGTCCATTCCGCTCTCATGCCAATGGTCTTTAACATCTTGCTCACACTGTCACAGACATTGAAATCATCATCCACCACCAGCGCACGCAGCCCTTCCAGTTCTCTGATCTGCGCCGCGTTCTTCTCCACATCCTGCAGCTTCAAAGTGAGATTTACGGTAAAAGTGCTGCCCTTGCCGACCTCACTCTCAACCGTGACCGTACCGTTCATCATCTCCACAATGTTCTTGGTGATCGCCATACCGAGACCCGTCCCCTGAATACCGCTTCTGGTGGTCGTTGTCTCTCTCTCAAACGGCTCGAATACATGCTTCACAAATTCCTCCGACATGCCGATTCCGTTATCCTTGATAATGAATACATAATCGCCATACCCGTGCTTGAACGTGGTGTGCTGCATAATCCGGAAGGTGATCATGCCCCCGGCGGGCGTATACTTCACCGCGTTGCTCATCAGGTTGATGAAAATCTGGTTCAGCTTCAGCGGATCGGTAATGACATCCTCGTTTACCACCTCGAATGTATCGATGAAAAGTTCAAGCTGTTTTGCCTTCACCTGCGGCTGGATGATGTTGACCAGATTGTGCATCAGCTCGGAAATATTGCACTCCTGCTCATGGATCTGCATCTTGCCGCTCTCGATGCGGCTCATATCAAGAATATCGTTGATCAGGCTGAGCAGGTGGTTGCTCGATGAGAGCACCTTTTGCAGGCACTCCCTGACTTGGTCCTTATTGTCGATACGGCTCGCCGCAATCGTGGCAAAACCGATAATGGCATTCATGGGCGTGCGGATATCGTGGCTCATGTTAGAGAGGAAGGTCGTCTTCGCTTCATTTGCCTGTCTTGCATGCATCAGCGCATCCTGCAGCGCCTCCGTCTGCTCCTTCTGCTTGATTACCTGATCCGTGACATCCTTGGAGACCACCATGGCGATCAGGTCATCCGTCATATCATCCCGCGTCATAATGAAGGACTGGCGCACGCACATCCTGCCGTTCTCATCCTCCGTCCTGCTCCAGTAGTCCACATCCACTTCCGCTTCTCCCTGCTCAAAGCGGCTTTTCAGGTATTCGATATCCAGCGTATTTGTATACTCCTCCATAGACTCCGGGAGAACAAACTGTTTCCATTTTTCAAAATATTCCGTTGCGCTGCAGGGCGCCTGCAGCCCGGCCTTCCCGAGAAGGGAGATGACCTCGTCATCCTTTACGCACGTCACATCCTGCTCGATCAGGTCCCTTGTCAGATTCAGTTCAAAGGTGCTGAACGCATTGGAGATGATTGCAATTCTGTACTGCCGCTCCTTGCGGTTCATCACCGCCATCTCCTCTTCCCCTCTCAGCTCACGCAGCTTCATCTCCGTGATGTTCTGTCGGACATAAAGGATCTTGCTCGCTCTTTCCCCTTTCCGCTCCAGACAGACGGTGATTAGCTGCTCCCACTCCTCTTTTCCGTCACGCATCACATGACACTCATAGGTAAAGGTATCCTGCCCGTCGAGATTCCCTATAATAGAATCCACCTTCAAAGTCTGCCGGAAGTCCTCCTGCGCTTCCTCCCCGATAATCTCCCTGCTGTGGTTGTCAAGTACATTGACGTAATCTCCCTCTCTCTCCAGCTGGCTGTCCTGCAGGTTCAGATCGGCAGTATAAGCGTAAACCCCGGTCTCTAAATCTACCGTCAGATATCTCGAAGAAAACAGCGTGTTCAGCCCCTGCAGCACATAACTGATCTGGCTGTTTTCCGCCTCCAGCTTTTTCCTCTGCTTCGCAGCCCTTAAAACAGTAAAAGTAAAATAAATGATAAAGAGAATAAGCAGCGAAATCTCCAGCCGGACGCCCGCCGCATTCGCTCCACTTATCATCTTCTGGGTCACACTGGGCGGAAACAGCTGCACCATAACATAATCCCTGCCGGGAAGATAGGTGACGCACAGATTGTCCACCTTGCTGTTCTCCTCACAGATAAAAGCGCCTTCGCCGCCGTTTTCAAAGACAACCCTCGCCGATTCCGCCGTACCCTGATCAATCACACCGGTATTCTGCAGGATATCAATCAGATTTCCTTCGCCATATTCCTTGTCATCGGAGCTGGCTATTACTTTGCCGTCCGGCATGCACAGCCATGTGGTCGAAGGTTCCCCGAAATAAGTGGTCTGCAGAATCTCCTTCATATACTGTTCCGCCAGATAGGAACCCCTGATGATGCCGACGATCTCCCCGTTCATCCGCACCGGCGCGAAAAAGACAAGCCTCGTCTCCTCATCTGTCAGACGTTCGTCAAAGATAACGGAAATACCGCTGTCGCCGTGCATCCCCCGCGCATAGTAATCCCGGTCCGCGGAGCTGACGGTTCTGCCGTCGGAAAGATGGGTCACTCCCTCCGCATCCGTAAACCGGATCGTGTCAAACACGGAGTTTCTCTCCATCTCCGCAAGCGTCTGCGCCGGAATCGTATCCCCCGTCAGGGAATCGTTAAAGAAATAAGCATAGGCATTGATAACGCGCACCCCGCTATCCAGTTCGCCTACTACCTGTTTTGCCTTCTGGCGCATCGAATCCTCCGCATAATTTTTATTCTGCTCCGCTATTCTCGCCTTATTCTGCACCGTATACGCATTAAATAAAAGCCCCACAATCAAAACCAGCGGGATGGAAAACACAAACATCTGTAATACTTTCTTACCACGCATCTTAAACTTTCCTCTCTATCTCAAAACAATTTGCCAGCTTCTGTTCCCATCCTCACTCTTCCAGAATCCTGCCGATCAGTTCCTGCAGAGCCTCGATATCTATGGGCTTTGTAAAATGCTCGTTCATCCCCGCCCTGAGGGAGCGCTCCCGGTCTCCTTCCATGGCGTCGGAAGAAAGGGCGATAATCGGTATTCTGGAAAGCGCCTCGTTCTCCAGCCTGCGGACTGCCTGCGCCGTCTCATAACCGTCCATGCCGGGCATCTGTATATCCATGAGCACCAGCGCATATTCCCCCGGGCCGGAATTTCTGAGAACCTCATAGGCGCTCACGCCGTCGCATGCCGTCTCCACCAGATAACCAAGGTTTTTGAGAAGTTCCTCCTCAATCTCCCGGTTGATGCTGTTATCCTCGACGAGAAGAATCCGTTTCTTTCCCTCGTCAGTCCCATGGGCGTCGGCCGCCGTGCTCTCATGTTCCACAAAGGACGCGCTCACCGGATATCTGAGGGGAAGACTCAACGTAAAGACACTTCCCTCTCCGACGCTGCTCTTCACACTGATGCTGCCGCCCATGGTCTCGGCGTAACTTCTCACCACCGCGAGCCCTGCCCCTGGCATCCCGTTATAGACCGCGTTTCTCTCCTGCCTTGCCGGATGGAAAATCTCCTCGAGCTGATCCTCCGGAATCCCGCAGCCGTTATCCTCAATAATAAAACGGTACATCCCCTGCCCTTTGCTGTCGCCTGCCCTCTCCGTGACCGTCAGGCTCACGTTCCCCTCCGCCTGCGTATATTTAATAGCATTGTCCAAAAGCTGGTTTAATATTTCCCGCAGCCTTATGTAATCAACCTCCACGGAAAAGTGGCTGATCTGCGATTTGTCCAGCCGGAAGCGGATATGTTTTGCCCTGATCGGTCTCTCCGCGCTCTTCTCCACCTCGCGCAGAAGCTCACCCAGATGGTATTCCCGCTCCGTCAGCTCCGCCCTTGCAGGCTCGTTCAGATTGTCTTTCAGAAACTCCTCGAACACCGCCAGAAGCTCCTCCCCGGAGAGGTGGATTTTCTCTATGCATTCACCCACTTTTCCCGGATCCCCGACGCATCCCTTTAAAAGCTCCGCATACCCGATGATGGCGTTTAACGGCGTCCTGATATCGTGGGACATATTGGCAAAAAAAGTGTTTCTTGCAAGGCGCTCCGTCTCCGCCTGCCGAAGCGCAGACTTTAAAAGCGACTGCCGCTCCACCACCTCCGTAATGTCCTTCGACACGGAGAGCGCGACCACATCCCCCGTATGCTCGTTCTTATCCAGAAAGAACAGATAGTGGGACAGCCTCTGCCTGCCGTACATATCTGTCACCCAGCTGTCGTAAGCCTGCTCCCGCTCCCCGTTTTCATAGCAGCGGATCAGTCTTTCTATATTGAAGAAACGTCTGTACTCTTCCAATTCCCCCGTCTCCGTAAAATCCGCCCAGAACCGGGTGAAATCGGAATACTTTTCAAAGGGGGTGATCCCCAAATAGGTGAAGAGATTCTGTACCTTCCCCTCCTCGTTCAGTACGGATGCTGAGATAAACTCGTCCCGCGACAGATTCACTTCCACAAAAGAAACCGCGTTGTATAAAAGCGCCCTCTTAAAATAATCCTCCCGCAGGTGCGCCGTATAGAGCGCTTCGTTCACGCGCTCAAGCTCCGAAAGACGCCTCTGCATACGCTCCGTGGCATCCTCCATAAAAACATAGAAAAGGTCGCCGTAAGTATCGGTATGTACAAAATGTCCGTAATCCTCCACCCAGCGCACCGTGCCATCCTTTCGGATAATCCGGTATTCCACATAGTCAAGATTCTCACCGCTGTGCGCAATCTGTGTTCCGATACTCTTCTCCACCTCGTCGATGTCCTCCGGGTGGACAAGCCCCTTAAACGTGTAGCCCGTCAGCGCCTTGAACTCCTCCAGCGTATCGCAGCCGAAGATCCGCAGCATGGCGCCGTTTATATAAATCAGCTCCTCGACCCCGTCCGCGTGATAAATAAAAAAACCGCCGGGCATTCCCTCAGAAATCTGCTCGATAATGGGCAGCGTCTGCTCGTTAAAGCTGACCGTTAATTCCGATTTTTCTCTCTCAGGTTTCACTGTCTCTCCTCCCAGACTAGATTATACAATTTTATGAAAAAAAAGAAAAGAGCTTAGAGATTTTTTAAAGATTAATATGGTACAATACATTTAAAAGGTGGTAAAATTCATGCGGATACTGCTTGCTGAAGATGATGAAAAACTGAACGAGACGCTTGTTTACGGACTGACGCAGGCGGGATTTATCGTGGATGCCTGTTTTGACGGGGAGGACGCACTCTTCTACGGGGAACAGAATATCTACGATATTATTCTGTTAGACCGCATGCTGCCCTTTATGGAGGGCACGGATGTGCTCGCCTCCCTGCGTGAAAAGGGCATCTCCACACCCGTGATCCTGATTACCGCCCTTGGCACCCTCTCCGATAAGGTGGAGGGGCTTGACCTGGGCGCGGACGATTATCTTGTAAAGCCTTTTGCGCTGGAAGAGCTTCTGGCAAGGATCCGCTGTGTGTCGAGAAGACCGCGCCGTCTGGTGGACGAGGAAACCCGCGCCCTCTCGGATATCGTCTGGCTGCCTGCGGAAAACCGGCTCACAGGACCTGCCGGAAGCTGCACGCTGTCAAAACGGGAGGCGACGCTTCTGGAAGCTTTCCTGAAAAGCGGCGGCGCCACCCTTTCCAGAAGCCATCTTCTCTTAAAAGTCTGGGGACCCGACAGCGACGTGGAAGAGGGCAATCTGGACAACTATATCCATTTTCTGCGCAGACGCCTGAAAACAGTTGGCAGCCGTCTAAACCTTAAGACAGTCCGGGGCGTCGGATATGCTATGACAGAATCCTCCTAGTGTACTGACCATTTCATATCTGGTAAAACTCCGCAGAATATTTTTCTGAGAGTGCTGCTTCACAAACGCAGGCGTAGCGGTGGCTACGGCGAGGCTTGGGGAGTAGTGCTATCAGGAAAATAGGCAAGGAGGTTTGCCTGAATATGAACGTGTCAGTACACTAGCGCCTGTAGATTGGCTCCGGCAGGCAGAAGCGCCGCTTTTGTCTATGGATTTATACCGTTACACGGCACAGAAATGAGGAAACCATGTTCCGAAAAGTACACATATATTTAACGGCGCTCTGCGCCGGCATCACCACTGCAATCCTGATCGTGATGTCCCTGCTCTATCTCTACCTGTCAGAAAAGGAGCTGTATGAAAACCAATTCCGTTCCTTCCAGAACGATATCAATACAATCGCCACCAGCTTAGAGCAGCAGTCCGTCATCTCCATGGAATGGCTCTCCAAGATGGAAGCCCACGGCGGTTATACTTTCTATGCGCTCGACAACGGCATTCCGTTTCTCTACAACCGCCTGACCAATCTGTCGGAATCCTCTGAGATCCGCAGTATCCTGGATGAATGTCTGGAAGTCTACGAGTCCGATTATGAAATCGGCTTTCGTGAGGAAACCGGCGCCGACTCCTACAATACTTGTCACCACGTTGAGTTTCCTTTTAACCCTTCGGGGAAAAAACATGAGTTTCATATCAGTGTCATTGAACTGCAGCGGGGGACGTCCTCCCTGCAGCTTCTGGTACTCTCCCCTCTTGATTTTCTCCGGGAACAAATCACGAGACAGCGAATGCGCTTCCTGCTGATCGATATTGCCGCCATATTGCTCCTGTCCCTCTTTTCCTTTTTCTTCACCGGAAAACTGCTGCAGCCTGTCATTGAAAGCCGCAGGAAACAGACGGAATTTGTTGCGGCGGCATCCCACGAGCTGCGCACGCCCCTCGCCGTAATCCTCTCCGCCGCCGAATGCTGCCGGGACGCGGACACGGAAAAACAGTCCCGCTTTCTCGACACAATCAGACAGGAGGGCGATATTTTGACCTCTTTAGTCAACGATATGCTTACCTTGAGCGCTTCCGACTCCCAGCGCTTCACCTGCCGTCCTGCGCCCGTGGAGCTGGACACACTGCTGATTAACACTTACGAGGCTTTTGAACCGATAGCCGCCGAAAAGGAGCTGTCCCTTTCCATTACGCTTCCGGAGGAGTCACTGCCGCTGTGCACCGCGGACGCTGACCGCATCGTCCAGCTTCTCTCCATCCTGCTTCACAATGCCGTCAGCTACACCCCGGAGGGCGGACACATCGGCCTTGCGCTTTCCCACAAAAAGAACCGCTTTTATCTGACGGTCTCCGATACCGGCATCGGGATTCCTCCCGATGACAGGAAAAAGATTTTCGACCGTTTTTACCGTGCAGAAAAATCCCGGGGCACCAAAGGGCACTTCGGGCTGGGACTTTCTATCGCCGCTGAAATTGTCAGGCTCCACCACGGCACAATCAGCGTCGCCGACCGTCCCGGCGGCGGCAGCGTATTCACGGTCATATTGTGAGAAGTACTTCTAAAACTCGGCAGCAGAGGCTGCTTCGTTAAGAAGTACTAAGTCTGCTTTGCAGACTTTTCTCACATAGGAGAATGCCTAAAATACGGAATTCTCCGCATATCACTTGCCTGGTTTCGGTTTCGGGTTCATCAGCGCGCTCGGTATCTTGAAAAACACATAATTCTGTGCCAGCTCCGTTGCCGCCTCGGAAAGCACGTCGGGGTTTACTCCTAATTCCATCTTTTCCCCTGTGGCGCGTTCCATCGCCTGCTGCCTGAGAAGCGCGCTGCTCACCTCTTTCCTTCCAAGAGCAATCTTCTGCTGGTACTCCCGCTCATTCTCCCGTTTGTACCACGCTTTGGTGGCGAGATCCATATACATCTTGTGCCGCTCGGCCCGCTTTTCCCAGAAACTCTTCTGTTTCTTTTTCCTTGAGGAATCCGTGTGCTTTCCGCCGTTACGGAACCCCATCGGAAAGCTCTCGCCCCGGTACTCCTCCTTCGTAGCGCCGAAATAGTGCACCCGGTAGCTGCCGCCCGCATATGCGCTCCACGGATTGTAGAAGGCGAAATCCCGCCGCAGCGTATCGAGCACCCACTTCTCGTAAGCGGGATCAGCTTTCATCGCCGCGAATCCCTCCTCGGAAATGTTGACCGACACCGCATCCCACTTCTGGGTCGCGCTCGTGGGAAGCGACGATATTTTCTGGTAAATATACATCTTGTACTGATCCATGGACATGGTCTGTGCGGCATACTCGTTGCGGTCCCCCGCCTGGGATGCACCGCCCGCCGTGCCCTGCTTGCTTACAAGCTGATCCCGCACTGTCCCTGCAAAGTTTCCGGAAACCGCATCCTTGCCCGTCTGCATTCTCCGGCTTCCGCCAAAACCGCCGGACGTTCCGTCCTCCTTCACCGCTCCGCCTGCCACATTTTTCATATACTCCAGAGCCTCCGCGTAAAACCGCGTCATCGGCGTAAATAAAAAGCTGCTCATAAGCCGCCCCTCTCTTCGTCCGCAGTATTATCCTGCCGCATACACGATACTGCCTGTTGCCGTTTCTTCTATATATAAATAATACGAATCAGAATGGCAAAAAGTTTCAACAAGATTGTGATATGCAAAATTTATGCGCAGGAGCTGGTAAACGCCGTCTAAAAGTGATTAAAAGTGAGTAAACCCACATTCCCCATTGAAAAAAAATCCCTTTTATGTATAATGATATGAGTAACCGAAACACGTAAAAATACAGAAAACATGAGGACGTAACATGATACAGGCAAACAACGTAACCTTACGCGTAGGAAAAAAGGCCCTCTTTGAGGACGTAAACATCAAATTTACAGAAGGGAACTGCTACGGGCTGATCGGCGCGAACGGCGCCGGTAAGTCCACCTTCTTAAAAATTCTTTCAGGCGTTCTGGAAACAACCAACGGCGACGTGTCAATCACACCTGGACAGCGTCTCTCGGTTCTGGAGCAGGACCACTTTAAGTACGACGCCTATTCCGTTATGGACACGGTCATCATGGGCAACGAGCGGCTCTATCAGATTATGAAGGAGAAGGACGCCATCTATGCCAAGGAAGATTTCTCCGACGAGGACGGCATCCGCGCCAGCGAACTGGAAGCGGAGTTCGCGGAGATGGACGGCTGGGACGCGGAATCCAACGCGGCTACGCTCCTGAATGGTCTCGGTGTCGGGACGGAGCTGCACTACAGCCAGATGGCTGACTTAAACGGTAACGAAAAAGTCAAGGTACTCCTGGCAAAAGCGCTTTTCGGCAATCCCGATATCCTGCTTCTGGACGAGCCCACCAACCATCTGGACTTAGACGCGATCGCCTGGCTGGAGGAGTTCCTGATCAATTTTGAAAACACGGTGATCGTGGTGTCCCACGACCGCTACTTTCTGAATAAAGTCTGCACCCACACGGCGGATATCGACTACGGCAAGATCCAGCTCTATGCGGGCAACTACGATTTCTGGTACGAGTCCAGCCAGCTGATCATCAAGCAGCGCAAGGAAGCAAATAAAAAGAAAGAGGAACAGATCAAGGAGCTGCAGGAATTTATCTCCCGCTTCTCCGCCAACGCAAGTAAATCCAAACAGGCGACTTCCAGAAAGCGCGCCCTTGAAAAAATCGAGCTGGACGACATCCGTCCTTCCAGCCGTAAATATCCTTACATTGACTTCCGCCCCGAGCGTGAGATCGGCAACGAGGTTCTCACCGTGGAGGGCTTAAGCAAAACCATTAACGGAGTAAAGGTACTGGACAATATTTCCTTCATCGTGGGACACGACGACAAAATCGCACTTGTGGGCGGCAACGAGCTGGCAAAAACCACCCTTCTGCAGATTTTAGTGGGCGAAATGGAGCCGGACGAAGGCACATACAAATGGGGCGTTACCACCTCTCAGGCGTATTTCCCGAAGGATAACACGGCAGAGTTTGACAACGACTACACCATCACCGACTGGCTCATGGGCTACTCTCCCGTGAAGGACGTGACCTATGTGCGCGGTTTCCTCGGGCGTATGCTCTTTGCCGGCGAGGACGGCGTGAAGAAAGTAAAGGTACTCTCCGGCGGCGAGAAGGTGCGCTGTCTTCTTTCCAAAATGATGATAAGCGGCGCAAACTGCCTGCTCTTTGACGAGCCGACGAACCATCTCGACATGGAGGCGATCACGGCGCTGAACGAAGGCATGAAGAAATTCAAGGGTGTGGAGATTTTCTCCTGCCATGACCATCAGGTGGTGCAGACCACGGCAAACCGTATTATGGAAATCCTGCCGGACGGCACTCTGGTTGACAAGATCACCACCTACGACGAGTATCTGGAAAGCGACGAGATGGCGAGAAAGCGTACCGTTTACACGAGTACCGCCAGCCAGGAAGAAGACGACTAAGGTGAGAAACGAATAAATGGATAATAGAGGAAAAATATGAGAGCCATTGACCTGCACACCCACACCTGCAAATCCGACGGCAGTTACACGCCTACGGAATTGGTGGATTATGCCATAGAGAAAAATCTTGCCGCCGTGGCAATCACGGATCACGACAGTATAGAAGGGCTTGACGAGGCGGTGGCACATGCGGCTGCCCTGAGAGAGCGCGGTCTTCCTTCCGTGGAAATGATTCCGGGAATCGAGTTTTCCACGAAATACGAGAAGCAGGACGTGCACATTGTAGGGCTTTACATCTCCTATGAAAGAGAAGCGTTCCAAAGCGCGCTTGGCAGCTTCGTGGACTCGCGCGTCAGCCGCAACAGGAAAATGTGCGAAAACCTGCAGGGCGCAGGCATTGATATCACCTACGAAAAGCTGCTTGCCATGTATCCCGATGCCGTGATCACCAGAGCGCACTACGCCTCCTACCTGCTGGAACACGGATATGTGAAAAGCCGGCAGGACGCGTTCGCCAGATACCTTGGCGACCACACGAAATACTTTGTACCGCGGGAGAAGGTGACCCCCTCCCAGGCGGTGGATCTGATTTTAAAGGCAGACGGCGTTCCCATTCTGGCGCACCCTCCCTTGTATCATATGGGAAACGACAGGCTGGACACGCTGGTCTCCTCCCTGAAAGCGGACGGGCTTATGGGAATCGAAGTCTTCTACAGCACTTACAGCAATCAGGATGTGCGCGACATGCAGAGACTTGCCGCAAAATACAACCTGCTTGTAAGCGGCGGCTCCGATTTTCACGGCGCGAACAAACCTGGTCTGGATCTCGGCTGCGGCTACGGCAAACTGTATATCCCAGAGGAAACGCTCCTGAAAATCAAAGCGGCATTGCCCCGCAAAGTATAAATGACACCAGACACAAGTAAGCAATGAGGTGCCCTTATGAAAATACTGTTCACGGATTTGGACGATACACTTTTAAATAACCAGAGTCAGGTTTCCCCGGAAAACAAAGCGTTTCTGGATGAATTTCTGGCGGACGGAAACCGTCTGGTGCTCTCCTCCGGCAGACCGCTTTTGAGCGTCATGGAAGTGAAAGAACTTGCGGGATTGACGCAGCCCGGCATCTTCTTGAGCGCGTCCAACGGCGCCCGTGTCTACGACTGCGACAGAAAGCGCACCATCCGTAAAATTGGGCTTCCGCTCTCCTGCGTCTCCTATATGCAGGAGCAGGCGAAGGAGCTGTCCCTCCATATCCAGACTTACCGCGACAGCGATGTGGACGACGCCATCATTTCCCCTGCGGATGACGAGGAAATCCGTTACTACCGCAGAAAAATACATCTGCCCATGATCGTTTCCGAAAATCTCTGCGACTCTCTCACGGAAGAACCGTGCAAAATGCTTGCAATCAGTTTACATAACTACGAGAAACTGGAAACGTTCCGAAAGAAAATTGCAGACTGGGCGGAGGGTCGGATCCGCACCATCTATTCCAGCCAGATCTATCTGGAACTCTATGACTGGAATGCGGGCAAGGGCAGTTCCCTGCTCTTTCTCTGCGATTATCTGGGCATCCCTGTCTCGGACTCCTTTGCCGCCGGGGATGCGGAAAACGACATCTCCATGCTGGAAGCCGCAGGCTGCGGTATCGCCATGAAAAATGCCACGGACAAAGTGAAAGCCCACGCCGATGTTGTCACAGACCTCGACAACGATCAGAATGGGCTCGCTGATATGATGCGGAAACTGCTCAGATAACAATCAGGTACCTTCCGTCGCCGACCTCAAACACCTCGTCCGCCTCCAGAATCCCTTCCTCATCGGCGCCTTCCGTATCTACGCCCTCCTCCTCAAAAAACTCCCACACTTCCTTCACGGAGTCCGCCACAACCGCCATGCACTCCTCAAGGAAGTTCTCCGCTTCCTCATAGGTCTCCGCAACCTTCTCCGGATAAAGCTGCAGCTGGTTCTCCAAAAAGCACTGTACTACTTTCTCGTCAAACATGACTCTCCCTCCCCTTTATCAATCAAGTTTACATAATACAAATTCTCTTCCTGTCTGCCTCGCGTCTGTGCGATCGGATTCCGACTTTCAGCCCATCTGCCACAGCGCCTACAGCAGTCCCCGTTTCTTTAATTCCTGACAGAGCCGTCCTACCGGCAGTCCGACCACATTGTTATAATCCCCGCAGATGCCTTGAATATGCGCGGCGCAAAGCCCCTGGATCGCATACGCGCCCGCCTTGTCCATAGGTTCCCCGCTGTCCACATACCTTTGTATCTCCTCGTCGGTCATAGTGTACATCGTCACATCCGTACACTCGGAAAAGGTGGCGTACATGGGCGACATATCCTTATATTTCCATGCAAGGGTAACGCCCGTATAAACCTGATGGCTGCCTCCCTGCAAACCCTTTAACATGCGCGCCGCATCCGCTTTATCCGCAGGCTTTCCGAGAATTTTTCCCCAAGCGGAAACCACCGTGTCCGCGCCGACCACGACAAAATCCTCTTTGCCCTCCGCCGTAAGCTTCCCGCAGACATCCACCGCCTTCTGGTAGGACAGCTCCTCCACAACCTCATCCGGCGCTTCCTTCGTGATCTTCTCCTCCACCGTGCTCGGCACCACCTTGAAGGAAATGCCCACCTGTTTCAAAAGCTCCTTCCGCCTCGGCGACGCCGACGCAAGATAAATTTTCATATTTTTTCAATTCCTTTCTAGTCCTTTTCACTTTGGTCATGGTGCATTTTCGGAATAAATACCCTCTTATGCACGGTTCCCGCCTTCTCCTTCGCCGCCGCCTTCGCCTCTTTGCAGAACGCAAGCTGGGCGTTGAACACTTCCTTCCCGCGCTTATCCACCTTCACATAGCTGCCGTCCGGCTGCAAAACCGAGGCTTTCACTGTATCCTTAAGCTGGCTGTCCAGAATGTGTTTCAGTTTCTCCTGCAAAGCCGGCTTTTCGATCGGGAACAGGATTTCCACCCGGCGCTCTAAATTTCTCGGCATCCAGTCCGCGCTGGCGCAGTAATACTCCGGCTTGCCGTCGTTTTCAAAGTAAAAGATTCTGGCATGTTCCAAAAAGTTGCCGACAATGGAGCGGACCGTTATATTTTCGCTGACGCCCTCTATTCCCACGCGCAGGCAGCAGATGCCGCGGATAATCAGATCGATCTTTACCCCCGCCCCGCTCGCCTCATAAAGCGCATCGATCACATCCTTGTCGCAGAGCGCATTCATCTTGGCAATGATTCTTGCCGGTCTCCCCGATTCGGCATGTGCCTTCTCTCTGGCAATCAGATGAATAAATCTGTCCTTCAGCCAATAGGGCGCAAGGGAAAGCCTGTTCCAGCTCCTCGGTTCCGAATAGCCCGAGAGCATGTTAAACACCGCCGTCGCATCCTCCCCGATCATCTCCGAACAGGTGAAATAGCCGACATCCGTGTAAAGCTTCGCCGTGGAATCATTGTAGTTGCCCGTTCCGAGATGGACATAGCGGCGGATGCCGTTCTCCTCTCTTCTCACAACAAGTGTTATTTTACTGTGGGTCTTAAGCCCGACCAGTCCGTAAATGACATGGCAGCCTGCCTTTTCCAGCTTTCTCGCCCAGACAATGTTATTTTCCTCGTCAAACCTCGCCTTTAACTCCACGAGCACGGAAACCTGTTTGCCATTTTCCGCCGCCTGCTCCAGAGCCGCTATGATGGGAGAATTGCCGCTGACACGGTAAAGCGTCTGCTTGATCGCCAAAACCTCCGGGTCCCTTGCCGCCTGTCTGATAAACCGCACCACCGGCTCAAAACTCTGGTACGGATGGTGCATCAGGATATCACCCTCCCTGATCTTCGCAAAAACATCCGCGTCCTCCGGCAGCTCCGGCACAGTCTGGGGCGGCAGATAGCTCTGCTCTTTCAGATGGTCGAAACCCTCCACGCCGTATAGTTTCATCAGAAAAGTCAGATCCAACGGTCCGCTGATAGCGTAAATATCCTCCTTCGGGATTGTCAGTTCCTCCCGGATCAGTTTGAGGAGACGGCTGTCAATGCCCTCCTCCACCTCCAGCCGGATCACCTGCCCCCACTGTCTCTTTTTCAGCTGCTTCTCGATCTCCTGCAAAAGGTCCTCCGCCTCTTCCTCCTCGATCGTCAGGTCCGCGTTGCGCATAATCCGAAAAGGATAGGTGCAGACAATATCGTAGTTCAGGAAAAGCTTGTGTATGTTGCGCTCTATCACCTCTTCCAAAAGGATCAGGCGTCTCCCCTCCTCAGAAGGAATCTCCACCAGACGGGAAAGGACGCTGGGCACCTGCACCGTGGCAAACTCCATCTCCCCGTCGCCGTTTTTCTTCGTCATCAAGGCCACCAGATTCAGGGACTTATTGCGGATCAGCGGAAAAGGTCTGGAGGAATCCACCGCCATGGGCGTGAGCACCGGATAGACGCTGTCCGTAAAGTAGCTGTCCACATACGCCGCCTCCTCCTTCGTCAGATCCTCATGGTGGGTAATGATGCGCAGCCCGTTCGCCGAAAGCTGCGGCAGAAGGGAACGGTTGTAAGTATTGTACTGCTGGTTCACAAGCTGATGCGTCTCCTCATTCACCCTCTCAAGCTGCTCCGTCGCCGTCATTCCCGCAATGTCACGCTTCTTATAGCCCGCGTTCACCATATCCTTGAGGGACGCCACCCGCACCATGAAGAACTCGTCCAGATTAGACGCCGTGATACTTAAGAATTTCAGCCGCTCAAACAGCGGTAACTGCTTATCCCTCGCCTCCGCCAGCACCCTCTCGTTAAAAAGCAGCCAGCTCAGTTCCCTGTTTGTATAATATGATTCATCCGAAAAAACTTTTCCCTGTGCCATAACCCCCTGGTCTCCTTCTTAATTACATACGTTATTTATTTCTCGTGACGCTGCCTGATCACCGGGCGTACACTGTAAACTTCTTCAAAGAAATCAGAACGTCTTGTAAACAGCCCTTTCTCCAGTGTGATATCCACCGACTCGTCCACGGTAATGACAAGCTCACGCTCCTTTAACACCGCCTTCACATCCTTGAACTTCTGCTTATGGCTGCGGTCAAGCCCGTTCGCTACCTTTAATATGGCGGTCAGCTTTGCGATCGTCAGATACGCCTCCCTGTCTATGGTGATATTTCCGCCCATCTCCTGCCAGTAATCAAAGTCCATGTGGTTATACTTTACCACATTCGCCACGATCTCCCGCTCCGTATGGGACAGCCCGATGATTTCCGTAGACATGATGATATTGTAGGAGCACTCACCCAGATTCACGAGACTGATGTACTTGCCGCAGTCATGCAGAAGTGTGGCGATCCGCAAAAGCAGCCGCTCCCTCTTGCCGAGACCATGCACCTTCCTCATACTGTCAAAGATAGTAAGGGCGATCTTTTCCAGCGTCTCGCCCCTGCGCCTGCTGCCCATGTACCGCTTGCTTATATTCTGCGCGCAGGCAATGATATCCTGCTCGAAATCATGCTCCTCTTTGATGATCTTATGTTTTTCCGCATACTCGTAAGCCATACCGTCGCAGAGCGTCACCCCCGGCGCCCAGATCATATTGGCTCCCATCATCTTGGCGATCCGATTGATCAGAATACCCGATATAAAGAGGAGCGGAATGTTTTCTTCCGGCATATCCAGCGCCTTTGCCGCCTGCTGGTTTGACTTGGATCGGATCCGCTCAAGAAATGTCTCCACGACGGGCGCTTCCACGCTGCTCTCCTCCAGCCCCAGAACGTTTTTTCCGACAATGGCGGAAATATAGTCATCCACCACAATGATGTTCTCGATCTGCCCTTCCTTCAAATACAGCTTTTTAAACAGCTGTATCTGGGAACTCACCATCTCGTCAAGAATCACCTCGTACTGTCTGGGGCTGATGTTCAGCCGCCCGAGCTGGTCCTGCAGCCGCAGAACGCCAAGACGCATATTCTGGGTCGTCACAAGCGTATCCTTGTCAAAGAGGGAAATCTGGATACTGCCGCCGCCGATATCCACAATCGCTGTTCCCTTCTCCACGATCTTGTTGAAACGCCCTCTGGAAGCGATCGCCTTGTAATTCAGGAAACGCTGCTCCGAGTTGCTTAACACCTCGATGCGGATACCCGTCCGCTGGGCGATCTGGTCCAGAACGATCATGGTATTTTCCGTCTCCCGGATGGCGCTTGTGCCGTAGGCAGTGTAATCGTCTACCCGGTATGTTTTCATGATATCGTTGTAATCCCGCAGCACCCGGGAAAGCTCGTCAACCCGGTCATAGCTGATCTTGCCCGTGGCAAAGGTGTCCGTTCCCAGATCGATCCGATGCCTGATGTGGTCAATCTCCCGCAGACCGCTCTTTGAAGAAATCTCAAATATTTTCATGCCGAGTTCATACGAACCCACGTCTATCGCCGCAAATGTTTTCATCTTCCCCTCCTGCAACTCCTTCTTCTGCATTCTCTAAACGAGACTTAGAACATCCAAGCCAGCTTGCTGACTTTGCGATACAGCCTTTGCTGTGAGCGATTAGATGTTCTTCTCGCTTTTGCCTAGCAGAAAGTCAATGAACTGCTGCGCTGTCCTGCCGGAAAGCCCGCCATGGGAAAGCTCCCATTTGTTTGCCAGAAGAAGCAGATCCTCATCCGGCACCTTAAGCCCGTTTCTCTCCGCCAGCGTCTTTACGATCTGCTGGAACTGTTTTTTATCCGGCGACCCGAAAAAGATAGTCACGCCAAAGCGGTAGACAAGCGACAGTTTCTCCTGCACCGTATCCCCCGCATGCATGTCCTCATCCCGCCTGTCCGCCTTGTCGCTGTAATTCTCACGGATCAGGTGGCGTCTGTTGGAGGTAGCGTAAATCAGCACGTTCGCCGGCTTTTTCTCCAGCCCGCCCTCGATCAGCGCCTTTAAGTATTTGTATTCCACCTCGAAATCCTCGAAGCTGAGATCATCCATGTAAATAATAAACTTGTAATTCCTGTTTTTCAGCTGCCCGATCACCGCGTTCAGATCCTGAAACTGATGCTTGTACAGTTCAATAATACGCAGCCCCTTCCCGTAGTATTCGTTGGCAATCGCCTTTACGCAGGAGGATTTCCCTGTGCCCGCATCGCCGAACAGCAGGCAGTTGTTGGCGCGTCTTCCCGCCACGAAAGCCTCCGTATTCTCCCGGAGCTTCTGCTTTGGAATCTCATAGCCCACCAGATCGTCCAGATATACGTGCGCGATATTGCGTATCGGAACAATCGTTGCTCCTTTTTCCGTGTGTTCCACGCGGAACGCCTTGTGCAGGCCCAGATCACCCACACCGTACTCCCGGTAAAACTGGGTGAGCGTCGCCTTCATAGCCGCCGCATTCTCGTTCTCCACAAAATGCTGCGCCAGCGTGCAGATTCGGTCACGGATACGCCTGTTATATATCTTGCTGTCAGCGGAAGGTCCCTCGTAATCTAAAACCACTGCAAATTCCGGCGCCTTTAAGACCACCATCATCTCCGTAAAGTCATAGTCAAAAAACTCCTTGAAGATCGCGATATCGTGCAGCACCAGCTCGTTGATACTGCCCTCCACCTCGCCCCGCATCTCGCAGGCACAGCTGTAGCTGTTTTCGTTGTTCACCAGAAGATTCGTCAGATAGCAGTGCCAGAGATTCCCGTAAAACCCGTGGTCCGCCGCCTGCTCGGAGAGCCTGTGCATACACCTGTAAAAGAGCGGTCTCGCCCTGCCGTCCCCGGACCGGTAATGCTCCATCAGCCACACCACATCCCGCAGAATGTCCCCGTCCGCAAACTCCTTGTAGATAATCAGTTCCTCTTCTCTCATCCCGTTCTATCCTCCGCCCGTCATTTCGGAGAATGCCGCATTTCAGGCATTCTGACTTCTTTTCGCACGTTTCACGCTTTAGTAATTTCCAAGTATTCTCAGGTTCCGAGCCTCGTCCCGCAGTCCCCGCAGGGCGTTCTTCACCGCGCCGTCCGCAAAATTCCCCTCAAAGTCAATAAAGAAACGATACTCCCAGTTCCGATCCTCAATCGGACGACTCTCAATCCTCGACATGTTCAGATTATTATAGATAAAGTGGGACAGCATGTGGTAAAGGGAACCGCTCTCATGGGGCACTTCCAGACAAATGCTGATCTTTCCCGCGTCCTTCTTGAATATTTTCTGGTTGGTGACGATAATAAACCGTGTGGAATTGGTGTCTGACTGGTTCACGCCCCGCTCCAGAATATCCAGACCGTAAATCTCAGCCGCCTGCTCGCTGGCAATCGCCGCCTGCGTTTTATCCCCGTCCTCGCCCACCTTGCGCGCGGCAAAGGCATTGTTTTTCAGGCTGACCTGCCGCCATTCCTCGTGCTCATTCAGATATCTGGCGCTCTGCATCAGCGACTGGGGATGGGAATACACCGTCTTTATCTGCGAAATCGACGTCCCCGGCAGCCCCATCAGACAGTGCTCTATTTTTATAATCTGCTCCCCCACGATATAATTCTCAAACTCCACAAGCAAATCATAAATCTCACTGACGATTCCCGCCGTGGAATTTTCAATAGGCAGCACCGCAAAGTCCGCGCTCCCCTCCTCTATTGCCGTCATGGCGTCCCGGAAAGTCTCCACGTGGAAGCTTTTCACCTGCTTCCCGAAATAACGGAACATCGCCATCTGGGAGTAAGCGCCCTCAGCCCCCTGAAAGACCACTCTTGCCTGTTCCGTCTCCAGCCTGTCCACTCCGATAAACGGCAGTCTTCCAAGCGAGCCCGCCTCCACAAGTTTCTTATACTGGAGCTTCCTGCTCATGGACATGATCTGCTCGAAAAGTTCCTGCACACCATGGGCATTAAAAGGGTCATGCGTGAGGGAACGCACTTTTTTAAGCTTTTCTTCCTCCCTGACCTTATCAAACACTTTCTTTCCCGTCTCAATTTTATAGTCTGCCACCTTGGCGGAAATTGCCATGCGCTCCTCGTAAAGCGCCACGATTTTCTCGTCAATCTCATCAAGCTGCCCACGCAGTTCCAATAAATCCATTTTTCCTGTCCTTTCCAGTCGAAGCTTTTCATAGTAAGTTTACCGCAATTTGTTCTTGATAGCAAGCGGCTTTCCAGATATAATAGTAATGTTACAAAGGAGCTTTTGGGGGAGGAAAATCCAATGACAACCAAACAAAAAAACATCCTGTTCCTTTCAATAACAGGAGTTATATTATTAATCCTGTTCCTGTTCGTTATACTGAGCAGCCGTATTCCCATGAACGACGAATTTACCATCGGAAATACGCCAGGTAACCTGAACAACGGCGGGTATTTCTGTGAGATGGACGGACGGGTGTATTTCGCCAACGCCTATGACAACTTCGCCCTCTACTCCATGAATCCTGACGAGACGGATCTGGACAAATATAATGAAGGCGCAGTCTCTTCCATCAACGCGGCAGGGAACTATCTCTACTACGCCCAGGTCAGCGGCGGTACAGATTCGGGCGGCATCGGCGGCGCCGTGCGTATGGCAGGCATTTACCGGAGCAATCTGAAAGGGAAATCCGTGGTCGGTCTGGATCGCTGCGATATCGTCAGCATGCAGCTTTGCGGCAACTATCTCTACTATGAAAAATACGACAAGCAGATCGGCACTTCCCTTGACAAGGTGCGTATTGATAAAAAGGACAAACAGACCGTGGCGGAGGCGATTATCAATCCCAACTGCTACTTGGACGGTAAAATCTATTACAACGGCGCGGCGGAAGACCACTACCTCCACGCCCTTGACATTGCCACGGACAGGGATTCCGTGGTCTGGCAGGGAAACATCTGGAATCCCATTGTGCAGAACGGCTACGTCTATTATATGGATGTGGCAGAAAACTACCGGCTGTGCCGTTATAACTTATCCACCGACGTGGTGGAAGTTCTGACGAACGACCGCATCGATATGTTCAACGTCTATGACAATTACATATATTATCAGGTCAGTTCCTCCGACGCGCCGGCGCTGAAACGGATGCTGACCGACGGCAGCTCACAGGAGACTGTCCGGGATGGCGTATACCAGAACATCAATATCACCTCCCATTACGTGTACTTCAATTCCTTCAACGAATCAACGCCTGTATATAAGACATCCACTTACGGTCCGATCAATGTAACCACCTTTGACGCTGCACGGGAAGCTGCGCTGGAAAATATGGATCTGAAGAAAAAAGACGGTGAAGAAGAATAAACTGGTCAAATCGAGTACGGAAGAATGCGGATCTGCGCATAAAAGGGCTGTCCCCAAAGGACAGCCCTCTCTTTTTATTTCATCCATTTTATAACACATGTTTCTCCCCGTTTCGCTCCACCTCAGCAAGGAGCTCCACCACCGCTTTGTTGAATACGGGATGCCTCTCGTACGGGGCAATCTGCGAAAGCGGCTTCAATACGAAATCCCTGTTCTGCATATCCTTGTGGGGAATGGTCAGCTTATCCGTATCCATCAGCCTACCCTCATAGAGAAGAATATCCAAGTCCAGCGTTCTCGGTCCCCATCGTTCCTTCCGCTCCCTCGCCTCCGCCTTCTCAATCCCCTGCAGGACCTCCAGAAGTTCCTCAGGCGTATAAAGCGTCTCGATGGACAGCACACCGTTTAAGTAATCCGCCTGCTCCACGCCGCCGTAGGGCGTTGTCTCCACCCAGTCCGACACGCGCAGCACCCTGCACCTTTTATCCATGAGCAGCGCGTCCACCGCCGCACTCAGGTGCGCCCGCCTGTCCCCGATATTGGAGCCGCAGGCGATATAGACACGGTGCCATCCTCTCGTGATCTTCACCGAAACCGAGCCGAAAGGAACCGTAATCGGCGCCTCCGGTTTCTTTACCTCCATAGTGACCTGTCTTACATAGGGAAACTGCAGAAGCAGCGCTTCCGAAGCCTTCTCCGCCGCGGTCTCTATCAGCTTGTAGGTATGCTCCGTGAGGAACGTGTGCAGAAAGCGGCAAACGACGCCGTAATTCGTGGACAACCCCAGATCATCCGCCATGCCTGCCGCCCTGGTATCCGTGTCCAGCACCGCGCTGATATAAAAATTCTGCCCTTTTTCATTCTCCTGCCGGTATACCCCGTGATGCGCGTATATCTGCAGGTCTTCCACAATAATCTGATCCGCCATCATGGTCTCCTTTCCCGCTAGTTTTTGTAACCATCGCGGATCGCCTCCGTCATCTTGACTGCACGGGCATTCTCTTTCACATCGTGCACACGCACGAACATAACACCGCGCTGTACGCCGTATACCGTAGTTACCAACGTCCCTTCCACACGCTCGTTTACGGGAAGATCCAGCCCCATACCCACCACGGACTTACGGCTTGCGCCGAGAAGCAGCGGATAACCGAGGGAATGGAACTTCTGCAGATTGTCAATGATCTCCAGATTGTTCTCGTAGCTCTTGCCGTAGCCGATGCCCGGATCCAGAATGATCTTATCAAAAGCGATGCCCTTGCTGCTCGCAATCTCCAGAGACGCTTCCAGATCCCAGAACATTTCCTCAATCAGATTGTTGTATCTCATGTCTTTTCTGTTATGCGCCAGACAGCAGGGAAGCCCGGACTCCGCAATCACCTGCGCCATATTTTCATCATACTTTAAGCCCCAGATATCATTAATCATATCCACGCCTGCCGCGATACCTGCCTTTGCCACCTCGGATTTGTACGTGTCCAGCGAAATCGGCACATTAAATCTGGATTTAATCGCCTCAATCACCGGCGCAACCCTGTCGATCTCCTCCTGCACGGAAATCTGTGTGTAACCGGGTCTTGTGGACTCCCCGCCCACATCTACGATATCCATACCATCTGTTATCATCTGTTCCACGTGATATAATGCCTGATCCAGCTCGCTATACTTTCCTCCGTCAGAAAAAGAATCGGGTGTAATGTTGAGTATTCCCATCACATAAGCATGTCCTTTTGTTCTGAAATCCCTCTGTCCTATCCTCATTTTCCTATCCTCCGTGTTTTTTATTGTATGATTACTTATCCACAGGATTTCACTTTGCTAAATCCTGATTATACCCTTTTTCTCCAATCATACTGAAAAATAACGCCTGCCACTTCGGGTCTTCCTGAAAACAGCCCCTGGACGCCAGCGTCATCGTCCTGCTGCCGGGTTTCTCCACCCCCCGCATAGTCATACAGAGGTGTTCCGCCTCCAGCATGACGATCGCCCCCTGCGGCTTCAAGTGTTCCATAACCGCCTCCACAATCTGGATCGTCATCTGCTCCTGAATCTGGGGTCTTCTGGCGTAAACCTCCACCGTCCTCGCCAGCTTGCTTAAGCCAACCACCTTCCCGTCCGGAAGATAAGCGATATGCGCCTTCCCATAAAACGGCATAAGATGGTGTTCACAAATAGAATAAAAGGTGATATCTTTTACGAGCACAATCTCGTTGCTCGCGACCGCAAACGTCTTTGCCAGATGCTCTCCCGCATCCTCATCCATTCCGGCAAATATTTCGCCGTACATACGGGCGATTCTGTCCGGCGTCTCCCGAAGCCCCGCTCTGTCCACATCCTCACCGATGCCCTCTAAAAGCAGCCTGACCGCCTCTTTAATTTTTGTCTGATCTACCATGGGTGTCTCTCCTGATCGTATCTCTGTGCCCGACTATATCCATCAGTTCTCCCAGATAGGAGAGCGAGCCGAAGGCAACGATAACGGCATCCTTATCTTTTCCCGTCAGCAGATACGCGATTTCCACCGCCTCCTGCACACTGTCCGCCGCAGTCACGGCTCGGTGGTACTCTCTTGCCGCCTGCGCCAGCTCAAGCGCCGGCAGCGCGCGCTCCTTTATGGGCGGCGTTACGGTAATGATATGGGACGCCAGTTCAAAGGTGTGCCGAATCACCTTGTCATATTCTTTGTCCTGTAACATTCCCATTATATAAATTATTTTCCTGTTTGTAAAATAAAAACGAATACTTTCCGCCAATTTTTTGGCGGCATCCTCGTTATGCGCGCCGTCCGCAATAAAAAGCGGTCTCTTTGCGATCACGTCGAACCTTCCATGCCATCTCGTCTGCAAAAGCCCCTGTCTGAGTTTCTCCTCCGAAACCTCGAATCCGCACCTTGTAAGCGCAAGGACCGTCTCCACCGCCAGAACCGCATTTTCGATCTGGAACTGCCCGGGCATGGATATTTCCAGATCTTTATACCTGTCATAATCAAAGCTCTGCTTCGTCACGCCGTACCTGATCCGCTTCGCGCGAGATATATCCGCCGTCAGAAACTTCCCCTTTTTGACCAGGGCAGACTGCCGCAAAACCTTCATCACTTCCTGCGGCTGTTTTACCGATACGACATAACACTTGTTCTTTATAATACCCGCCTTCGCCAGCGCGATCTGCTCCAGACTGTCCCCCAGAATATCCATATGATCCATGCTGATGGAAGCAAAAACCGCCGCCAGCGTTTTGTCTGCCACATTTGTCGCGTCCAGCGCGCCGCCAAGCCCGGTCTCCAACACCACCAGGTCGCATTCCCTATCCAGAAAATATAAAAAGGCAACCGCCGTCTCCACCTCAAAAAGAGTGGGATGCGCACTTCCCTCCGCCGCCATCTGCTCCGCTGCCGCTTTCACTGGCTCCAGATACTTGCAGAGCCCCGACTGCGTGATCTCGCGGCCGTTCACCTGAAACCGTTCCCTGTAATCCCTCACGGCAGGAGAAATATATCTGCCGACCCTGTATCCCGCCGCCTGCATGATTGTGGATATATAGGCAAGCGTGGAACCCTTGCCGTTGGTGCCGGCTATATGTACAAACTTCAGCTGGTTCTGCGGATCACCAAGCGCGGCGCACAGCCTGCGCATGGTGTCCAACCCCATGACGCTGCCAAGCGGACGCAATTCGTCTACATACTGCATGGCTTCGCGGTAGTTCATGGCTTCTCCCCTTTCCCGCCCGGATTCTGTCCCTCTGACATATAAAATTGCACCGCAGCTTCCCGGGTGCTGCCCGTCAGCCCGCACCGCGTATAACCGTGCCAAAACCGGGCAATACTGTCAGTATGAAAAAATTTTTGCACAACTTCATTCACTGCGGACTGCTGGGGTGGTTTCTGGAAATCACCTTCACAGCCTTTCACGCTTTCCGCAGACGGGACTTGACGCTGCCCGGCGCAACTTCCATCTGGATGTTTCCCATCTACGGGCTTGCGGCTTTCCTCGCTCCTGTCTGCCGTCTGCTAAAAAACCGTTCCCTGCTGTTCCGGGGACTGACTTACGCCGGCCTGATCTTCACCGGGGAATTTCTCACCGGCATATGGCTGAACCGCCGGGAACTTTGTCCGTGGAACTACGAACGCTCCCGCTGGAATCTGGCGAATGTGATCCGCCTCGACTTCGCCCCTGTCTGGTTTGTCACAGGGCTGCTCTTTGAGCGGCTCCTTCGTGAAAACGATCCTTCCCTGCGCCCGGACAGAAACTGAACCGGCAGATTTGCTGACTCCTTCATCACCTGCCGGGCACACACGGTCAGTCAGCGTCAATATCAATATCGTCCGCGTCAATATTCAACGTATTGAGCGTGCGCCTCTTCCTCCGTGCAGTCTCAGAAGCATGTAAAATATAATCCTTGACCTCTTTCGCGTGTTTGATATGCGAAAGATACAGCTGCGGGTGCGTATTATCCCCCGTGTAGCACGCTACCGTGCCCAGCCCGAAAATACGCTCTGCCAGACTGGTCTTTAACTCCACGTCCTGCACCTTATATAAATAACAGTCGTTTTCCGTCGTGTTGAGCAGCCCTGTGTTAATGGTGATTACCCGCTCGTTCACCGTATACTTCGTAAAAGTAAAAGGAAGACCGAAAAACAGCCACCGCTTGCGCTCCACGTACTCCCGCGCATCCTCCTTCTCCTCGATATCCCGCATTTCCTCTCTGCTTTCTTCCATGCTTCTTTTCTCCTCTTTTCAGAATCACTCTAGGTTCAGTGTACCACATTCACCCCTATTTCACAATCTTCACATTTTTTCCGCAAAACGCCACGCCGTACTTAAAAATGGTTTTGACGCCCCTCGTCTTCATCTCCGTATCATATTTCCGGTCGTCGATCTGCCCGCGCGCCGACTGCGCCAAAGCTTCCAGCTGCGTTTCATTGACATACTCCTTTGATGCCTTCAGCTCGATCAGGATGCCCGGTCTGCTGTCATCCTTAGGCATAAGCTGGATATCAAAACGCCCCACCCCGGATTCCCGGTTCGAAGTCAGATAATATCTGTCGTCAAACAGGGCGCAGATGCCCAGAAACAGCCCGTGAAAAAACATCTCGCCCGCTGTGTCAAAACTGCTGGCAGACTGCAGGAGCAGCTTCTCCAAACTCTTCTGCAGCGCTGAAATATCATTGGCGTAGACCGCCTCCTGAATGGAAACCGCCGATGACTGGGATACAATGCCGTCCAGCTTCTGCAAAATCTCTTTATTATATACAGCTTTAATTTCCTTGTTTGGCAGGGACACCTCCCCCATAAAATCACCGCTGGGAGAAATATCCACATTCTCCGCTTTCAGATACCCGGCTACGAGAAGAAAACTGTAGATTGTGGAGGGATTCTTCTGTATCTGTGGATAAATAACACCCGTATCTATTAAAGTCGTAAATTTTTCCCCCAGAAGCAGCTTTTCCAGCCGCTCGTAAATATCCTCGTCCGCCCCCGCAATCACTTCCGAAATGATTTCATTGCTGCCTGTAGACTGCCAGAACGCCCTCGGCTTACATCCTATACCGAAATAGTTAATCACGGACCACGGATTAAAAATTTCGGTGTCGCCAAAACGATAACCGTCATACCACTCTTTAAGCTCTCCGAGCTTATCCTCCGCACGGTAATAGGCCGCCATCCGCTCCACCTCTTCCCTGGTAAAGCCAAAATACCGGCTGTATTTATCGTCTATGACGGAATGGATGATCAGATTGTTCAGACCGCTGAAAATGCTCTCCTTGGCAACGCGCAGGATTCCTGTTAAAAACCCGTAAGCCAGATATTGGTTGTCTTTCAGCCCTCCCGAAAACAGATTTCTCATAAAATCTATGACCTCGTCATAGAATCTGTGCGTATGTCCCTGCTGGATCGGAATATCATATTCGTCAATAATGATAATCGCTTCCATGCCGTAATGCCGGTAAAGCATTCTGGACAAAACCTCAAAGGCTCTCGACAGCGCAACAGCGTCCGCTCCTCCTCCTGCCGCCTCCCTGTAATATTTTTTGTCCGCATCGCTGCAGCTTTCCGATGCTTCCAGCTCCCCATGACGGGCAAATTCGCTGCCAATGACAGCCTTCAGCATCTCAAAGGTTTCCCTCCAGGTATTAAATTTAATATCCTTAAAGGAGACAAAAATCACCGGATACTTTCCCTGGTACGCGCGGTACTCCTCACCGCAGTTCCAGATCATTCTGTCCTTAAAGTAGACAGAAGTATCTTCCCCTGTCTTCTCAAAAAAAGTCCGCAGCATGTCCATATTCAGGGTTTTCCCGAAACGGCGCGGTCTGGTATACAGTGAAACCATGGGGCGCTCATCCAGAAAATCCTTAATCAGCATCGTCTTGTCAATATAATAATACTGCGTCGAAGCCAGCCGGTATTCCGAAATGCCGATCGGCAGCGGCAGTCTTTTCTCTCCCTCCTCATGGCTTCCCTTCCTCCTGCCGTCCGCAGGCTTAACCGCATCCTCAGGAATCAGCCACGATTTCCCTTCCTTCACCGCGCCCGCAATTTTTCCGTCCCGGCACAGCCTGGTAACCCGCGTCGTTGAAATTCCCCACAGTTCCGCTGTAGTCTTCACATCGCGCATCGTATCACCCCCATTACTTACAGTATATCTCTCTTTCAGAACAATATCAATCATTTTCAGAACAATGCGTTCACTTTTCAGAATAATATATTGTATTTTCAGAACAATATATCCGCCCGCATCGTCCTTTTATCCCACTTGCACACCCCTCTTCTTTGTGCTATGATATACAAAATATAGTAAACAGACAGGAAGCACACCACATCATAAGGAGGATGCCGCATGACCGCTAAAGATTGTATCGTAGGGCGCAGAAGTATACGCAAATTTAAGGCAGATGCCGTTTCCCACGAGCTTTTGTCCGAGATCGTCGAAACCGCTTCCTACTCGCCGAGCTGGAAGCACACACAGATCACCCGCTACATTGCCGTAGAGGGCGCATTAAAGGAAAAGATAGCCAGAGAGTGCACCACCATGTATCCCCCTAACGGTGATATCATTGCGGCGGCTCCCGTACTGATGGCTGTTACCGTTATCAAAAACCGCAGCGGTTATGAGCGCGACGGTTCGTTCAGCACCCCCCGCGGTGACGGCTGGCAGATGTACGACGCCGGTATCGCGTCCCAGAGCCTCTGTCTCGCGGCATATGAGCAGGGGCTTGGTTCCGTGATCCTCGGTCTTTTTGACCAGAGTGCGGCGGAAGCCCTGTTACAGCTTCCCGAGGACAGGGAGCTGGTTGCTCTTATTCCAATTGGTTATCCCGATGAAACGCCCGTGGCTCCCAGACGGAAACCCGTGGACGAATTATTATCCTATCTATCTTAAATGAAAAAATAGAAGAGATTTTTCTCTTCTATTTTTTTCGACCATACAGCAAAGGAGTGACACATCTATATGAGACATTTAATGAACCCGCTTGATTTCTCCGTGGAGGAGCTGGACAGACTCTTTGATCTGGCAAACAGGATTGAGAAAGATCCCGCAAAATACGCCCATGCCTGCGACGGCAAAAAGCTGGCAACCTGCTTTTACGAACCGAGTACCCGCACGCGCTTAAGCTTTGAAGCCGCCATGCTGAATCTGGGCGGACAGGTCCTCGGCTTTTCCGATGCCGGGTCTTCCTCCGCCGCGAAGGGCGAGAGCGTTTCCGACACGATCCGCATTGTCTCCTGTTACGCGGATATCTGCGCCATGCGCCATCCCAAGGAGGGCGCGCCCATGGTGGCGGCGGAACGCTCCGGCATCCCTGTGATTAACGCGGGCGACGGCGGGCATCAGCACCCTACCCAGACACTTACAGACCTGCTTACCATCCGCTCCTTAAAGGGAAAACTCGGCGGCTTTACCATTGGTCTGTGCGGCGACCTGAAATTCGGCAGAACCGTACACTCCCTGATTAACGCTCTGGTCCGCTACCCGGATATCCATTTCATCTTCATCTCTCCCGGGGAACTGAAAGTTCCCGACTATATCACGGACATGCTGACAGAAAGGGGCATTTCCTACAAGGAAGTAATCCGCCTGGAAGACTGTATGCCGGAGCTTGATCTCCTCTATATGACAAGAGTCCAGAAGGAACGCTTTTTCAACGAGGAGGACTACGTCCGCCTGAAAGATTTCTATATTCTGGATAAATCGAAACTATCCGCAGCTAAAGAGGATATGCTTGTTCTTCATCCCCTCCCCCGTGTCAACGAGATCTCCGTGGAGGTGGACGACGATCCCCGCGCTGTCTACTTCAAGCAGGCACAGTACGGCGTCTATGTCCGAATGGCACTGATCCTGACTCTGCTCGGTATCGAGAGCTGATTATTGAATATCATCCGTTATTTAATTATGCCAATAACACAGCTTTGGCTGCCCCTATCCCTTATACTGTCACACTTTCCTATTAAAATAAAGAAAGAAGGTATTTCCTATGTTAAATGTTGGAAAAATTGAGGAAGGCTTCGTGCTCGACCATATTGAAGCAGGCAAAAGCCTTGAAATCTATCATCACCTGAAACTGGACAAGCTAGACTGCACGGTGGCGATCATCAAGAACGCCCGCAGCAATAAGATGGGCAAAAAAGACATCCTGAAAGTAGAGTGCGATATCGACACGCTGAATCTGGATATCCTTGCCGTGATTGATCACAATATCACCGTCAACGTCATCAAAGACGGTAAAATCGTGGATAAGAAGGAGCTTGTGCTCCCCCGTGAAATCCACAACGTACTGAAATGCAGAAATCCGCGGTGCATCACATCCATTGAGCAGGAGCTGCCGCACATCTTTGTTCTCGCGGATGAAGAAAAGGAAATCTATCGCTGTAAATACTGTGAAGAAAAGGCGGGCAATTCCTCTACGTGGTAAGCGCCCCCCTGCCCTCTGCTTTCTCCTCAAGCTCTCCCCTCGCTTCACGCAGGCAGGAAAGGAGCTTGGGGGAAAACTGACCGCAGTCACCCCTCATAATCATATCGTACGCCTCCTCAGCCGTGTACGCGCTCTTATAACAGCGCTCACTGACCAGCGCATCGTAGACGTCTGCCAGAGAGACAATCTGCGCGGCAATTGGAATCTCTTCTCCCTTCAGCCCTTCGGGATATCCCCCGCCGTCATAACGCTCGTGATGATATCTGCAAATTTCATAACTCGCCCTGCCGTATTCCCCCTCCTGTATATCTCCCAGCATGGCAATGATTTCACACCCTTTTGTTGTGTGCGTCTTCATCACTTCAAATTCCTGCACAGTAAGCCTTCCGGGCTTTAACAGGATGGCGTCCGGGATCGCGATTTTCCCCACATCATGCAAAGCAGCCGCCGCTGTAATCACATCGACGGCTTCCCTATCCAGTTGATATTCCGGGCACGCTTTCGCCAGATGCCCCGCAAGGATTCTCGTGAAATCCTTCACGCGCTTCACATGGTTCCCAGACTCCAAATTGCGGAACTCCACCACATTACTCATGGTTTCCAGAATACGTTCATTCATACGCCGCAGCTCCAGCGCCTGTTTTTTAAGCACGCTGGTCTGCAGCTTTACCAGTTCTTCCAAATGGCGCTTCGTATAATACTTCCCGCCATCCTTATCATCCGTGCGCGAAACTACGCCCGAATTATTCATGCTTCTCCTACCCAATTGCGGAGAATGCCCGTATTTTGGGCATTCTCACTTCTTTTCGCACGCTTCTTCCACGTAAGACTTAGTGCTTCTTGGCGTTCCGTCCAATGGCGGGACGTCTTTAGAAGCACTTCTTACGTTGTTAGACCTGAGCCACATCCTTCATGGAGAAGCTGATTCTGCCCATCTTGTCCTTGCCGAGGCATACCACCGTCACCTTGTCTCCAAGGGTGAGCACATCCTCCACGCGGTTGATTCTCTCCTTCGCGATCTTGGAGATGTGAACCATGCCCTCCTTGCCCGGTGCAAACTCGATGAATGCGCCGAACTCTTTGATGCTTACCACGGTACCCTGGAAAATCTGGCCTTCCTCAAAGTCCGTTGTAATCATCTTAATCATATCTACGGCCTTGTCCATCATCTCGTTTTCGGTGCCGCAGACAGAAACCTGTCCTTCATCGTTGATGTCAATCTTCACGCCCGTGCGCGCAATGATCTCATTGATGGTTTTGCCGCGCTGGCCAACCACATCACCGATCTTCTCAGGATCGATCTGGATGGAAATGATCTTCGGCGCATAAGGACCGACCTCCTTGCGGGGTGCGGAAATGGCGGGACTCATGCAGTTCGCCATAATGAACTCCCTCGCCTCGCGGCATCTGCTGATCGCGCCTTCAACGATAGGCTTCGTCAGGCCGTGGATCTTGATATCCATCTGGATCGCCGTGATACCGTCATGGGTACCGGTTACCTTGAAGTCCATATCGCCGAAGAAGTCCTCAAGACCCTGAATATCAGTCAAAAGTACAAAATCATCGTCCGTGTCGCCCGTTACCAGACCGCAGGAGATACCTGCCACCATCTTCTTGATCGGCACGCCCGCCGCCATCAGGGACATGCAGGACGCACAGGTGGAAGCCATGGATGTGGAACCGTTGGACTCAAAGGTCTCCGACACGGTACGAATCGCATAAGGGAATTCCTCCTCGGAGGGAAGCACCGGCAAAAGCGCTCTCTCTGCAAGCGCGCCGTGGCCGATTTCTCTTCTGCCGGGACCTCTGCTCACCTTCGTCTCGCCCACAGAGTAGGACGGGAAATTGTAGTGGTGCATATATCTCTTGCCCGTGATATTCGGGTCTAAGCCGTCCACCTTCTGAATCTCCGAGAGAGGCGCCAGTGTACATACATTGCAGATCTGTGTCTGTCCTCTCGTGAACATGGCGGAACCATGCACTCTCGGAATGATATCCACCTCAGCCGCCAGCGGGCGGATCTGGTCTAACGCCCTGCCGTCAGGACGCTTGTGATCCTTTAAGATCATCTTGCGAACGGTCTTTTTCTGATACTGGTACACCGCCTCGCCGAGCACTGACAGATATTCCTCGTTCTCCGCGAAAGCCTCCTCCAGTCTCGCCGTGATATTTCTGATATTCTCCTCGCGCACCTGCTTCTCATCGGTGAAGACAGCCGTCTCCATCTCCTCGGGCGTCACGACTTTCTTCATGTCCTCAAACATCTGCTCGGGAACCGCGCAGCTCTCATAAGCGTGCTTCGGCTTGCCCACCTCGGCAACGATCTGGTTGATGAAAGCGATCAGCGTCTGGTTTACCTCATGTGCCTTGTAGATCGCCTCCAGCACCTTTGCCTCCGGCACCTCGTTGGCGCCGGCTTCGATCATCATCACCTTTTCCGCGGTGGAAGCCACGGTCATCTTCAGGTCACCCTTGTCCCACTGTTCCTGGGAAGGGTTGACGATCAGCTCGCCGTCCACCATACCCATCTGCGTCATCGCGCAGGGACCTGCAAAAGGAATATCCGAAATGCATGTGGCAATGGCCGTACCGATCATGGCTACCAGCTCCGGGCGGCATGCCGGATCCACGCTCATTACCAAATTGTTTAAAGTCACGTCATTGCGGTAGTCCTTCGGGAATAAGGGTCTCATGGGACGGTCGATCACACGGCTTGTGAGAATCGCATTCTCGGAGGGCTTACCCTCTCTCTTGTTAAAGCCGCCGGGAATCTTTCCTACGGAATAAAACTTCTCCTCATACTCCACGCTGCAGGGGAAGAAATCAATGCCGTCCCTCGGTTTATCGGAGGCCGTCGCCGTGGATAACACGGTGGTCTCGCCATACTGCATGAATGCGCAGCCGTTTGCCTGTTTGCCGACTCTGCCGATGTCTACCCGGAGGGTACGCCCGGCGAGCTCTAAAGTGTAACTCTTGTACATAATTCTCTCTCCTTCTTCTCGCTTCTCTTCTTTGCTCCCAGTTCATTCACTCTACCGCCATTTCACAGCTCTGCTGTGACTCAAAACAATACGGAGAATGCCTGTTAATTATATGAGAAGAGCGGATTTAGGGTCGGACCTGCCAACCCTATCTCCGCTCATCATCCCTTATTATTTACGAAGTCCAAGTCTCTCGATCAGTACACGATATCTCTCGATATCCTTCTCCTTCAGGTAGCCGAGCAGTCCACGTCTCTGACCTACCATTTTCAGAAGTCCTCTTCTGGAGTGATGATCCTTCGGATTCTCCTTCAGATGATCTGTCAGCTCCTGGATTCTCGCTGTCAGAACCGCTACCTGTACCTCCGGCGAACCGGTGTCACCCTCAGATCTGGCGTACTCTTTAATAATTGCTGTCTTCTTTTCCTTAGAAATCATAAGTTCTCCTTTCCCTCAGGGGTCTGCCCTGATAACCGCCTGACACCAAGAAGGGGCCGGAGTGTCCCGCCTCTGCGTGCCGGCTGAAATTCATACCGTCATATTTTACCACAGTGCTCCTGCCTTGTAAAGCCTGTTTCCCATGGATATTCATAAAAATCAGCGCGCAAATTAGTCTCCCTGACGATAGCCCTCCCCCATCTTTGCGATAATTTCATCGTACTGCCTGTACATCTTCTGCACTTCGTTTTCCAGTATATAATAATGGCGCACATACGGGATCAACAGCACAAGAAACGCCGCCACCACAAAAAGCCAGCTACCCGCGCCCTCCGTTCCAAGCGCCATCATAATAAACGCCATTCCTATGGACAATACGGCAAATAGGGCGAAAATCACCGTGACAATCAGATGAATCAGTCTCTCGTGCTGAAAAAATCCCACCTGCACAAGGTGCTCCTCACGGATCCGCTCCCAATCGGCATCCTCCCGCAAAAGCAGTTCATCCATATATTTTCGGTACGTTAAAATCCGTCTCTCCATCTCTTCCCCTGTTTCAAAACACTCTGTTTCAGAGAACGCAGACAGCATGTCCGATTATGTCGCACAGCCTTCCGTCCGCGCCGCTTCAGTCGTACAGAACCCTCACCGCCTTGAACGGTGTGCGGTAGGATACGTTGGAAATCTTGATTCCGGTCTTTGGGCTGCTGGCATGAACCACCTGCCCGTTTCCAATATAGATCGCCACATGATTGATGGTCTTGCCCTTCGCGTAAAAGATCAGGTCTCCCGGCTTCGCCTCCGACACCTTGATGGTGGTGCCGCAGTTTGCCTGCGTTCTGGAAGTCCGTGGAAGTTTCACGCCGTACTTCTGAAAGACCTTCATCACAAAGCCGGAACAATCCGCCCCCTTCGTCAGGCTGGTACCGCCCCATACGTAAGGGTTCCCGATAAATTCTTTCGCGTACTGGCAGATATCCACCCGCACATCAGAAACGCCCTGCCCGTAGAGCAGCTCCGTCATTGTGACCGCCGTGCTAAGCTCCGCGCTGACCTCCACATACTCGGCGGCAACATATACCTCATCGTCATCCAGCAAAACCTTGACCCAGTCACCCTCCACGGCTGCCACTTCCAGTTCCTCGCCCTGCGCTACCAGCGTAATCACCTCTGAGTCGGTATTCGCCTCAGCCCTGACATTCAGACCGTCGGTGGTCACCTTCGCAACAGTAACCGCCAGCTCCTCCGCCTTATACTTCGCAGGAACCCCCGTCAGCAGATACTCCAGACTCACATATCCCTCCACACTGCCGGACTTGATATGCGCCCATGTATCGTCCGTGTCGATCACCTCGCAGGCGGCGTTTCTGGGCAGTTTTCCCACAAGCCTGCCATCCTCCGCGGCAATGGCACGTATATTCAGGTTATCGCTCACATCCGCAATTCCCAGATTCGTGTAGCCCCAGTTGGCATTTTTCGCCCGCTCGTAGGCAAGCTCATAATCCTCCGCCGTCTTATCGGAAATCAGGATCGCGCTTGAGCCTATGGCGTCCTCATTCAGCACATCCTGCGCTGTCTCCACGTCATTCTCCGTGCCGCTTTCCTCCACACTATTGCCGCTGACCTGCTCTTCCTCCTGCGAAGCATCCTCCGCAGTATCCCTGTCCAGTTTCAGCTGCCCGATCGGCAAAAGATCAGGCACTGGAATGGATGCCTGTACCACAAATGAAGCCAGCAATAAAGCAGCGCCTGTTATTATCAATAAAGTCTTCCTTCTTTTCATGTAAAGCCGTTTCCTTTTCCCCGCATGAAGTTTTTTGTAACATTTCTGTAACAATTACGGGGTTATTATAACAATCACACTCCTCTCTGTCAAGCAGCGGGCGCCGAATCCGTTCCGATCGCCCTGGTGGGCTGCAGTTCACACTCACACCAGATTTCGCATTCCTTTACGTTAACATTTTCTTTGACAGGCAAATTTTACCGCCTAATTCGGCTCAAAATAACTGTTTGCAAAAGCAATATTTGTGGCATGGTCCGCCACCCTCTCAAGCCCCGACACGATATCCGAGAACATCGCGCCCGCCTCGGGCGTACACTCGTTGTTGGAAAGCCGCTCAATATGACGCTGCTGCAGCTCCTTTTCCTTCTCGTCAATTGCCTCCTCCAGATTTCTGATATCCTCCACATGCTCTTCTGTGCTCTTGACGAACATCTCGAAGGAGAACCGCAGAACCGTATTGACCATATCTATCATCTCGCCCAGTTCCCGCTGCGCCGCCTTGGAGAAGCCCACACCGGTCTTTTCCCTCTGCACCGCCGCATCCACGATGTTCTCCGCATGGTCACCGATACGCTCAATATCGTTTACCACATGGAACAGCGCGCCGATGCTCTTCAAATCCTCGATCGGCAGGGTTGTCTGGTTAATCTTCACCAGATAATTGGTGATGGCGTGGCTTAGGAAGTCGATATTCTTCTCCACCTCGTAAACCTCGTTGATCTCATCCTGGTCGAGTGTAATCAGCGCGTTCATGGCGCGGTTCAGATTCTCATTTGCAAGGGAGCCCATACGGTCCAGCTCCTTGATTACCTCCACCACCGCCGTTGCCGGATTTAAGACCACTTTCTCACCGATATACTTAAGTTGGTAGCTGTCCCGGTAACCGATCTTCTTGTCGTCGCCGGGCACAAGCACATAAGTCAGCTTCACAATCTGCCTGATAAACGGCATCAGCAGGACAACCTGAAAAATTTTAATGGAAATATGCGCATAAGCCACCACCCTGCCCGGATTATTGCCGGTAAACGCCATAAGCGCTGCCGCAAACGTATCCACCGTCGCCAAAAGGACAAGGAATACAATAACCGTTCCAATTACATTGAAAATAAGATGAATCGCCGCCGCCCGCTTCGCATCTTTCTTTCCGCTTAACGAAGCTATCATGGCAGTTGCACAGGAACCGATGTTACAACCGAGAATGGTAAACATGCAGATATCTATTCCCATCATCCCCTGATTGGCAAGAAGCACCAGTATACTGACCGTCACGGACGAACTCTGGATTACCGCCGTTAAGACAGTGCCCAGCAGCACCGCCATGAGAGGCGACTGCAGGGACGCAAACATATGTAAAATTTCCGGAGAATCCTTCATACCGGACATCGCTCCCGACATCGAACTCAGTCCCATGAAAAGAACGCCAAAGCCGATAATTGCCTCTCCCCATCTGGAAATCTTCTGTTTCTTAACAAACATGAGAATCAACACGCCCGCAAGCAGAATCACAGGCGCCGCTTTCTCCAGCTTAAAGGAAACAAGGAGCGCCGTTACCGTCGTACCTACATTGGCACCAAGAATGACGCCAGCCGCCTGCGTAAGCGTCATCAGCCCGGAGTTGACAAAGCTGACCACCATGACCGTACATGCTGAAGAAGACTGGACCACCGCCGTGAAAAACACGCCCACTAAAATAGCCATAAAACGGTTGGTCGTCAGCCGTTCCAGTATCCCTCTCAACTTCGCGCCCGCAACTTTCTCTATACTGTCGCTCATAATGCGCATACCATACAGAAACAGCCCCAAGCCGCCCGCCATGGACAGAATAATCGATATACTCATCTTGATTTAACTATCCTTCCTTTGTTCTTTTCCCCATTGAAAAGCTACACGGTTCTATTGTATCGAAAAAAAAATCCTCTTACAACCCCTTACGACAAAAAAAGACTTTTGGACGGCATCTATGAGAAATTTCTCCCCGCTTCCACATCCGCCTCAATCTGCCGGCGCAGCGCCTCCACACTCCCAAAGGCACGCTCTTCCCTGCGAAAGGCGAGAAGCTCCACAGTCATATCCCTGTCATAGACTTCCCCCTCGAAATCATAAAGATAAGTCTCCACGCCAAGAATTTTATCCTCCGAAACCGTAGGCTTATATCCCACGTTGGAGATGCCCCGGTAACTCTTTTCGCCGAGTTCCGCCCTGGAATAGTAAACCCCGTTCGGGGGCAGAAGTTTTCTCTCGTCCGGCAGGAGATTCGCAGTAGGCATCCCGAGTTTTCGCCCAAGCTGTCTGCCGTGAACCACCTTTCCGCTCACGCGGTAGGGTGAGCCCAGCATGAAGGAAACCTTCTCCATCTCGCCCGCCCGGACTGCCTGCCGCACTCTGGTGGAGCTGACTTCCTCCCCGTCCACACATACCTTGTCGATCAGTTCCACCCGGTAACCACAGTTGCCGGCATAGTCAGCCAGAAGCGCATAGTCTCCCGCGCCGCCCCTCCCGAAAGAGATGTCCGCTCCGGCACAGAGATATGCCGTCTGCATCTGCGCAGCAAGATAACGCGTCACAAAATCGGCAGGATCCGTTGCCGCCGTCTCCCTGTTTAAGGGAAATTCAATCAGCACATCGATTCCCAGCCGCGAAAACATGTCCCTCTTCTCTTCGCGGGTTGACAGTTCCTTCGTTTCTCCGCCGAAGAAAGACGCCGCCGAAGTATCAAAGGTAAAAACTACCGTCTGAAGCCCCCTCTTTTTCTGCTCCAGCACCCGGTCCAGAAGACGTCGGTGTCCCAGATGGATCCCGTCAAACTTCCCAAGGGCGACGGCGCTTTTGTATTCCAGATGAAATTCTGTCGTATTTTCTATAATTACCATATTACCTGTCCCGCTTCCACACCTATTTGCCATCCCGCCTGCTGCCGCTGTCGTATTGCCCCACTCGCAGCAGACATTTTATAACAATCGCTGTTATTGATCTGACAGAAACATTTTCACAGGTCTCGCTTCCCGCTCAGCGGCATAATACTCATAAATTCCGTAAAACCGCCCCGCCTCGTCATACATCCGCAGCCGCTCCTTCTCACGCAGTAGAACATGATCTCCAAGCATCTCTGCCGGAATTTTGTTCCCGTTCTCCAAGAGCCTGCGCGCCGCAGATACCGTCCTCATCTCCCTGCAATCCGAAAAAACGGCATCCGGCAAAATCATAACGCTCGATATTTTATTCTCATCCCGCAGCTGCTCAATCTCTGCGAGGCGCAGCGCATCCTCAATCCTGAAAATACCCACACGGCTCCGCGTCAGGGATGCCATGGCTCCGCCGCATCCGAGTTTCTCCCCGATGTCATGGCAGAGCGTCCGAATGTAGGTGCCCTTCGAGCAGACTACCCGGAATCGGACCGTGGGAAGATTCATTTCCAGAATCTCCAGCTCCCGGATCTGTACTGCACGGGGCTTCCGCTCCACCTCTTTTCCCGCCCTTGCCAGCTCATACAGTTTTTTACCGTTCACCTTGAGAGCCGAATACATAGGCGGAATCTGATCGTAATCGCCACGAAAACCGAGAATGCATGCCCGTACCTTCTCTTCCGTAAGCGCCGCGAGCGCTTCCTCCTCCGCATGAAACAGCACCCGTCCTGTTAAATCCTGCGTGTCCGTCACCACCCCCAGCCGCAGCGCTGCGATATATTCCTTGTCCCAGTCCGTCAGCATGTCGCACAGTTTCGTGCACGAACCAAAACATACAGGAAGCACGCCGACCGCATCCGGGTCGAGTGTCCCTGTATGCCCTATTTTTTTCTGTTTACAGATGCCGCGGAGCTTCGCCACAACATCATGGGACGTGAACCCCGCCTCCTTATAAACATTCATAATCCCGTTGTACATATATCTTTCTGTCACTTTCTGATATCCTGTCCTCAAAATCCAGCACGCGGCACGGAACTTCCAAATCGGCTTTGTCGGCTTTACGGTACAGCCCCTACTGCTGGGTTTTAGAAGTTCTTCTCGTGCTTTCCCAGCCAAGCTGAGCCGCAATCTCCCGCGACAGGTTGTTGATATTATCGTGATATGTACCGTTCATCGTACATCCCGCGGCGCGCACATGACCGCCGCCGCCAAATTTCACAGCGACCTCCGCCACATTGACACTGCCGTTGGAGCGCATACTCACCTTGTACTCCAGCGTGCCGGTTTCATACATAAAGATGGCGCAGTCCACGCCTTTTACTCCCTGCAGATAGTTGACAATACCGTCCAGATCTTTCGGACCAACACAGTAAAATTCCATCATACGCCGGCTTACCATACTGACAATGCACCTGTCATCCATGAAACGAACGCTGCCCAAAATCGCCCTGCCCATAATCTGCGTCTGGAAATACGTCTTCTCATAGAAGGTTTCCTCAATTAGTTTAGAAAAATCAAATCCAAATTTAAGTAATTCCGCCGCTATCTGCATCGTGCGGGGGGAGGTGTTGGAGTAACGGAAAACACCCGTATCGTGGGCAATCCCGACATAGACCGCCTTGGCGATCGCCTCGTCCACCAGCTCCGGCTCCATCAGTTCATAGAGCAGTTCCGCTGTGGAACTTTTCTCCGTCTCTATGATATTCACGTCACCACAGCCCGTATTGCTGATATGATGGTCAATGTTGACACGTCTCTTTGCCCGCCTGAAAACAGGCAGTGCGTCTCCCAGACGCTCATCATTGCAGTCCAGCGCAAAGAAAACATCATAGGTTTCATCAGTATTAAATTCTGATTTAATATCCTCTATTCCTTCTAAAACGTGGAACGGCGCCGGCGGCTCCTCCAGATACACGTCAACCCTCGCTCCGGGCAGTTCCTTTTTCAGATAATGATACAGCGCCAGACAGGAGCATACACAATCCCCGTCGGGTCTCATGTGCCCGCCGATCGCTGCCGTCTTCACATTCTTTAAATCATCGATCCTCTTCATGTTCACTCCCCTTATCAAGTTCAGCGGCTTTCCCATCCGATGCCACCACTTCCTCAATCCTCTTCGACATATTCACCCCATAGGCAATGGACTGATCCATAATGAAATGAATCTGCGGCGTATTGCGGAGATTGACGGTTCTCGCGAGCTGCCCGCGTATATACCCTTCCGCGCTCCGAAGCCCCGCCAGCGTATCCGCCTGCGCTTTCTCATCGCCCAGCACACTGATCCACGCTTTGCAGGTTTTTAAGTCCGGCGCCACCTCCACTGCCACCACCGAGGTCATCGGCGCAATCCTCGGGTCTTTGATCTCCCCGCGGATCACCTCCGCCAGCACCCGCTGCACCTCCCCGTTGATACGGGTATTTTTAACACTGTTTTTACGCATTACTTCCTCCATACAGCTCCGACTTTATTGAGACAGTTATCGCGGCACTTCCACCATGATATATGCCTCCACAATATCCAGCTCCTCCATCTTATCAAAGCCTTCAAACACAAGACCACACTCGAAACCGGCTTTCACTTCCTTCACGTCGTCCTTGAAGCGTTTCAGGGATGCCAGCTCGCCCTCGTAAATCTGCTCATCGCCCCTGCGGATACGGATCTTACAGCCTCTCTGGAACTCGCCGTCCAGCACATAGGAACCCGCGATATTGCCGATCGCTGACGCCTTGAATATCTGGCGCACCTCCGCGTGACCGATCACCTTCTCCTCGAAGATCGGGTCTAACATACCCTTCATAGCCGCCTCGATATCCTCGATCGCCTGATAAATTACCTTGTAGAGACGCACATCCACGCCCTCGCGCTCCGCGACTGTCTTCGCCTGCGCATCAGGTCGCACATTAAAGCCGATGATAATTGCGGAGGATGCCGATGCAAGCGACACATCCGATTCGTTGATGGCGCCCACGCCGCCGTGAATACATTTCACGACAACCTCCTCGTTGCTCAGCTTCATCAGGCTCTGTTTCACGGCTTCCACGCTGCCCTGTACATCCGCCTTGACGATCAGGTTCAGCTCCTTCAGATTGCCCTCCTGAATCTGATTGAACAGATCGTCAAGGGACATCTTCGTCTTAGTATCTGCAAGCATCTCCTCTTTATGCTGTGCCATGTAGGTCTCGGCATAAGATTTCGCGCTCTTGTCGTTTTCGTGTACGATGAACACCTCTCCGGCGCTCGGCACATCGGATAAGCCCAGAATCTCCACAGGTGTAGAGGGCGTCGCTTCCTTCACTCTCCTGCCCTTGTCGTCGATCATGGCACGTACTTTTCCATGGCTTGCCCCTGCGGAAATGAAATCGCCCACATGGAGTGTGCCCTTCTGCACCAGCACTGTAGCGACAGGACCTCTTCCCTTGTCAAGTTCTGCCTCGATCACCAGGCCTCTCGCGTTTCTGTTCGGATTCGCCTTAAGCTCCAGAATCTCCGCCGTGAGCAGAATCGTCTCCAAAAGGGTCTCAATACCTTCTCCCGACTTCGCTGAAACCGGCACAAACTCTGTCGATCCACCCCAATCCACCGGGATCAGTTCGTACTCTGTCATCTCCTGCTTCACACGGTCTATATTCGCGTTTGGTTTATCAATCTTATTGACGGCTACGATAATCTCAATCCCCGCTGCCTTCGCATGGTTGATCGCCTCCACCGTCTGCGGCATAACGCCGTCGTCAGCTGCAACTACGAGCACCGCAATATCCGTGGAGTTTGCGCCGCGCATACGCATTGCCGTGAACGCCTCATGTCCGGGCGTATCCAGGAAAGTGATACTCTGCCCCTTCGCGCTTACCGTGTACGCGCCGATCGCCTGCGTGATACCGCCTGCCTCCTTATCCGTCACGTTTGTCTTACGGATCGCGTCAAGCAGGGAGGTCTTACCGTGGTCTACATGACCCATAACGCAGATAACCGGGGGACGCGCCACCATCGTGGAGGCGTCCTCTTCCTCCTCGCGCAGAAGTTCCTCGATCACATCGACCTTGACTTCCTTCTCACAGATAATCTCATACTCAATGGCGATATTTTCCGCCTCTTCAAAGCTGATGTCCGAATTTAAGGTCACAATCTGTCCCTGTAAAAAGAGCTTCTTGATAATCGCGGAGGGCTGGATCTTCATCTTATCCGCCAGCTCCTTGATGGTCAGCGTATCCGGAACCGTAATCACCTTGATCTGCTCTTCCTTGGACTCCGCGGGCTTTTTCTCCGGCTTGATAAAGCGCCCTGCCTTATTGCGGTTCTTTGCCGCAGCGTCGTCCTCCTCATAGATATGGTCTTTCTTCGACCGCTTATCCCTCTCCTGATTTACTCTGCGCTTCTCGTCGTCCCTGTGCTTCTCCGCGTCCTTGCCGGGCGCTTCAGCGATAAAGTCCTTCGGACCGTTATTTTTCTTAAATCGATTGTCCTGCCCGCCATTTCCTCTCTGAGGGCGGTCACCACCGCCACCGTTCCTGCCGCCAGAGAAGGGAGCGCCGCCACTTTTACGATCACCCTGACCGCCGTTATAATTCGGTCTGCCCTGACGCTCAGGTCTGCGATTTTCTCCTGCACTTCCCGCTTTCTCCTGTCCGGCTGCCGGCTGCGTCCCGGCTGCCATATTTTTATTGTTTTCCCGCTTTTCCTGCTGCCTCTGCTCCAGCCTTCTCTCCTGCTGCTGTTTCTGCCTCACATCATAGGGCTCCGCCGTCACAGGAATCGGCTTCTGCGTGGGGCGTATGATCTTATGGGGCGTATTCTGGGGCTGCACCGGACGGGCGCCGTTAGACATCGGTCTGCCGTTTCCGCCACCACGGTTCTGTCCGTTCCCGCTGTTCTGATTCTGCCTGCCTCCCATCTTGGAATTGTGAGGATTGCTCACGAAGATGATCCGTTTCTTCTTGGGCGTCTCGCTTTTATTTTCTTTCTTTTCATTTTCTGCCACCTGCTTCTGAGGTGTGGCATTCACTGCTGCCTTCTCTTTCCCGGCTGCCGGCGCGGCATTCTCCTTCGCGGAGGATTCCGTTTTCTGCGGCTTTTTTTCCGCTTTCTGCGGTTTCTCTTCCACGGCTGAAGCAGGCTTCTCTCCCGAAAAGCCAAATTCCTTTCTCACCAGGGCGATCGCTTCGTCCTCAATCGAACTTTGCGCCACCTTTACCTCATATCCCTTAGCCTGAAGAAAGTCGATCAGTTCTTTACTTTTCCTGTCTACCTCTTTCGCAAGCTCATGTACTTTCATCTTCGCCATACTTACTACCTCCAACTATTCCGAATCTCCTAAATGCTTCCGTATCGAATCTGCAAATCCCTCATCTGTCACCGCAAGAACTGATCTTTCATCCTTGCCCATGGAATGTCCCAGCACAGCTTTCGTCCCATGGAACGCACAGGGAACCTCATAAAAATCACACATGTTACTATACTTTTTTCTGGTATTACCCGACGCATCCTCAGCTATGATGACCAAGCTTGCTTTACCGCATTTCACAGCCTGTTCCGTTGCAAATCCGCCACTGACAACATTTCTGGAGCGTGCGGCAAGTCCCAGCATGGATAATACCTTATCTTTCCCCGGTATCTGTTTCATGCCTGCCCTCCTCAAATTCCTTCTCCAGATTCACGTATATTTCATCCGGTATGCGCATCTTGAAGGACCGTTCCAGTCCCTTGTTCCTTCTGGTTTTCGACAGGCACTCCGCGTTCTTACAAAGGTAAGCGCCCCGACCGTTCTTTCTCCCGGTCATATCCAGGGAAACATCCCCTTCCGCACTCTTTAACACCCGCATCATCACTTTCTTATCCTTCATTTCTCCGCAGCCCACACACTGGCGCAGGGATACTTTTTTTGCCATACCGTCCCTCACTTCGCGTTATGCTTCGCCTTCCTCTACATACTCCTCAGAGCCGCCTTCTTCAGTGTACGTCTCGTCATAGCTCTCGTAGCCTTCTTCCTCGTAACCTTCTTCGTCATACTCCTCGTCATCGTAGACATAGTCCTCATACCGGAAACCGGGGGCGTCTTTCGCCTGCGTCTCGCTCTTGATATCAATCTTATATCCCGTCAGCCTCGCCGCCAGTCTCGCATTCTGTCCCTCCTTGCCGATCGCAAGGGAAAGCTGGTAATCCGGCACCACCACCTTTGCCGTCTTCTCGTCAGGATCGGCAAATACCGATACGATCTTGGCGGGAGACAGGGCGTTCTGGATCAGGTTGCCCGGGTTTTCATCCCAATTTACGATATCAATCTTCTCCCCGCACAGTTCATCCACAATGGAATTAACCCTCGCGCCATTGATTCCCACGCAGGCGCCCACAGCGTCCACGTTGGGATTGTTGGAGCGCACCGCAATCTTCGTCCTGCTGCCCGCCTCCCTGGCAATGCTCATAATCTCCACCGTGCCGTCCTTGATCTCCGTCACCTCGGACTCGAAAAGACGTTTCACCAGCTCCGGATGCGTGCGGCTCACCAGAATCCTCGGTCCCTTTGGCGTGTTTCTCACCTCCAGAATATAGACCTTGATTCTCTCCGTCGGGCGGAAATGCTCGGTGCGCACCTGCTCGTTCTCATTTAGAATGGCGTCCGCCTTACCCAGATTGATGGAGATGTTCTTGCCCATGTAGCGCTGCACGATACCCGTCACTACATCCTTCTCCTTCTCAAAATACTGGTTGTAGATAACGCTTCTCTCCTCCTCACGTATCTTCTGCAGGATCACGCTCTTGGCATTCTGGGTGGCGATACGTCCAAATTCCTTGGAGCGTATCTCCACACGGACGATATCGCCCACCTTAGCTTTGAGATCAATCTCCTTCGCGTCCTCGGGAGAAATCTGCATGACCGGATCTTCCACCTCATCCACAACCTCTTTCTCCGCGTAACAGTAGTAATCGCATGTCTCTCTGTCGATTTCCACCTTCACGTTGTCCGCCTTGCCAAAATGATTCTTGTAAGCGGTGATCAGCGAATTTTCTATCGCCTCAAACAGGGTATCCTTGCTGATCTCCTTCTCTCTCTCCAGAATATCCAGCGCCTCCATTAATTCCTTATTCATTTTCCATTGTCCTCCTATGTTTCATTCCTAATGAAAAAATCGTCGCTCTAAAAATCTAGTGCGAGCCTGACCGTTGCGATGTCAGACCTTTCAAATGTACGCGAAACACCGTCCTGTCCAATGGTGACAGTTCCGGCATCAAAAGCCTCTAAAATCCCGGAAAATTCCTTCTGCCCGTCTATGGGCTTATATGCTTTCAGTTCAACAGCCTTTCCAAGGCTTTTCTCCATATGTCTGTCTTTCTTTAAGACTCTGCCAAGCCCCGGGCTGCTGACTTCCAGAATATAGGCATCCGGAATAAAATCCTCCGCGTCAAGCGCATCCGACAGGGCACGGCTCACGTTCTCACAGTCCTGAATGTTCACGCCCGCTTCCTTATCTATATAGACCCGCAGATAATAGTCCTTTCCCTCCTTCACATACTCCACATCATAAATTTCCACACCATACCGCTCCACAATGGAAGCGAGAAGGTGTTCCGTCTTCTCCTCGTATGTCTCCCGTTTTGACATAACAAATAACAACCTCCTGCACGGAAAAGAGCGGACTCGCAAGTCCACTCTTTATCTCAATAACTATTCTTAATTCTTCTGTATTATAACACCCTTTTTCTTCCATTGCAAGTGTTTTTAAATCTTGTAAGATTTGACAGCGCGGCGGATATCCTTTACTCTATAAATAGTTTTCAATTACGGGGGAAAAAAACAATGACCAACAAGCGAAACCGCCTTTTACTGCTGCATCTGCTCCAGAGTTTTCTTACTACCTGGGCTTTGATGAAATCCTCCCGCATGGAGCCGGGCAATATCCTTACCTTTGTGTTCTATCTTCTGGTATTTTTCTTCTACCGGCACGTGAACCGCAGGATGGATCTTCTGCAGGTTTCCAACCGCGTGGCGCTGCTCACCGCAGTCGTCTTTACGTCCCTCTATATGCTTGTGGACTATCCCCATTATGTGGAGCTGCTCACAAGCAGACTATACCGTTTCATCATTCTGGCTGTGGTCTTTGCGGGCTTTGTCTGCCTGTTTTACTATCTGCTGCACTTTTTATATTCCTACGCATGTAACCGAAAAAGACTGTACCTCCTGCTGCTGACCCGTTATCAGGATATACCCTACACTTACGAGGGAAGCCGCCCCCGCATTTCCGCCTGCTTTTCCGCGTTTGCGAATTTTATCCGCAGCCACACGGCTCTTTGCACCTTCCTGTGCTGCCTGTTCTGCTGGCTCCCCTACTACCTCTATCAGTATCCGGGCATTATGACCCCTGACAGCATCAACCAGCTGGAACAGATTCTTGGCGTGATCCCCTGGTCCAACCATCACCCCTGGGTCCACACGTTGGTATTCGGCTTCTTCTATCACATCGGCTACGCACTCACGGGCAATATGGTTACAGCCGTATCCGTCTACACCTTTTTCCAGATGTGCCTTCTTGCGGGCAGCGTCGCCTATTTTATTTCCACCCTGCGCTCCCACAAGATCAGACCTTTCGTCCTGCTGCTGATCATGGCTTTCTACGCGCTGATTCCCTACCACGCCGTCTTTTCCGTCACAGTCTGGAAAGATATTCCCTTCGCGGCGGCGGTGCTCTTTTTCAGCTGCGCCGTCCTCCGGCTGTCCGTGCAGAATCAAGTATGTTTCAAAAATCTTGCCGTCCTGTTTATCGCAGGCGTTATGATATGTCTTTTCCGCTCAAACGGCTGGTATGCCTTTCTTCTCGCCATGCCCTTTCTGCTGTTCGGTTTCCGCCGCAAGGCAAAAGCCGTCTACCTGCCGCTTTTCGCCGCGCTTTTTGTCGCCGTGATCGTCAAGTACCCTGTCATGAGCGCTTTTCATGTACAACAGCCAGACTTCATCGAATCCGTCAGCATTCCCATGCAGCAGATCACAGCCGTTATTTGTAACGGCAGATACCTGTCTGACGAAGAACTCGCTTTGATAGAGGAGGTTGTAGACCTGACTTACATACACGATCTCTACAATCCCACCTTCGCGGACAATATCAAAGAACTCGTCAGAGCCGGCAACCAAGACTATCTGGTCACCCACAAAAACAAGTTCTTAAAGCTCTGGATCGACCTGGGTCTGCGTTATCCCGGCGATTACCTCACCGCCTACGTAAACCAGACCTACGGTTACTGGTACCCCGACTCCTTCTATCTGGTCGCGGAGGCAGAGGGTGTCAGCGCCACGGACCTGGGCGTATCACACACACCGCTGATCGGCGGTCCTCTGGTCATCAAGGCAAAGGAAATCGCCATTAAACTTGGCAGCATGGTGCCCATCTACGGCACGCTCTGGAGCATGGGCGTCGCCTGCTGGGTTCTGCTTTTCAGCATCAGCGTCTCCGTCATCCGCCGGGACTACCACAGACTGATCTGCTATCTGCCGGGCATTGCCCTGCTTCTTTCCGTACTCGCCGCCACACCTGTCGCCACGGAATTCCGCTATGTCTACTTTCTCGTACTCTGCCTGCCCTTTTATCTGATCACGGCAATCCTGCCGGCGGAGACGGATGCGCCTGCCTAAGTCAAAACCGCCGTGAATGCCATACCCGCTTTTCGCGTGAGCCATTGCCGTAAGAAGACACCCCGTTCCTGAAACGCCAGCGCCACGCCATTCCGTTTATGGCAGAAAGATACAGTCCCCCGTCTTCAAATACAGATATTTCGTATCTCCCATGTCCTTTGCCAGACATTCCTGCGCCACATCCCCGGTACAATGGTTAAATCCTGCGATCGCAATCCCCATATCTCCAAGTATTTTCATGGTTTCCGCAAGTCTCGCCTCATCTGCCTCCACCAGATGGGAACCGCCAAAAACCGCATATACTGGCTTCCCGAAACGTTCCCTCACACTCTCGATCATATTTAAAATACCCGGATGACTGCAGCCCGCAATGACGATCAGCCCTTTCACGTCCTCGATCACCAGACAGACCTCGTCCGGAAACTCGTCCTCCACCATGCCGGCGGCCGTCTGCCTTACAAACCGGGCGGGCGGTTTCTCAAACGCATACTTTCTCTCAAAGCTTCCCGCCACATGGCATCCCTCAAAAAGCGTGAGCGCGCCTTCGCAGATCATATGGCTGGTATTTTTCTTCTCCAGGAACTCCTGCCCGAAGCCGCAGCCCAGATACGTGTATTTTTCGCCGTCGCGGGCATATTTTTCCTCAAAAAACTGCGGCCCCGTCACAAGCGGCGCATGCACGCCGTGGGACGCCATGTCCGGGTAACCGCCCGCATGGTCGTAGTGGCTGTGGCTCAGGACCACATAGTCCACATCTTTTAAGGACACATGCATCTTTTCCGCGTTTTTGCGCGCCGCCTTCCCCGCGCTGCAGTCAAACAGTATCTTTTTATCTCCCGTCTCTACCAGAAAGGACAGCCCGTGCTCCGCAGTGAGTGCCCTGTTCCGTGAAAGATTGTTTTCCAGTAATGTGCGTAAAATCACCATCTTCTTTTTCCCTTCCCTGTTAATGCCATTCTCAGACCTCTCCATTGCCTTGCACGCCGCGCGTCCCGCATGCTGTAAAACAGCAAACTTCCATATGCGGGTCTGCGCATATAAAAAACACCGCAAACCACGTTATCCGCAGTTTCCGGCATCCTTTAGGGTTGGGCTGTTCTAAAACAGTCAACAGCTCGTAGGGGAATCGAACCCCTGTTTCCGCCGTGAGAGGGCGGCGTCTTAACCGCTTGACCAACGAGCCATCTGTTTGGCACTTGCTTATCTTATTATATTTTGGGAAAGAATGCAAGCCTTTTTTTCGAATTTCTTTTAAAAAATTCTATTTTTTTCTCTGCATCCTCCCAAAACCGCATAAAAACAGGCTTCGCCGTGCTACAGCACCTTACTCAAAAAATCAATCGTCCTCGGCTCCTTCGGATGATCCAGCACTTCCTCCGGCGTTCCCTCCTCGATGATATAACCGCCTTCCATAAAGATTACTCTGCTTGCCACCTCTCTCGCGAACCCAATTTCATGGGTAACCACGATCATCGTCATACCGTCCCGTGCCAGCTCCTTCATAACTGCAAGCACCTCGCCCACCATCTCCGGGTCAAGGGCGCTGGTCGGTTCGTCAAAAAGCATGATATCGGGATTCATTTCCAGTGCACGCGCTATCGCCACGCGCTGCTTCTGTCCACCGGAAAGCTGGCTGGGATAGGCTCCCGCCTTATCGGACAGCCCTACCCGCTCCAAAAGCTGCATCGCCTTGTTATTCGCATCCTCCTTTGAGAGCGTCTTCAAATGAACCGGCGCCAGCGTCATGTTCCTTAAGACATTCAGATGGTTAAACAGATTAAAATGCTGGAACACCATGCCGATATTCTCACGCACCTTGTTGATATCCGTATGCTTATCGGTCACGTCAAAACCGTCGATCACGATCTGCCCGGAGGTCGCCTTCTCCAACTGGTTCAGACACCGCAGAAGGGTGGACTTCCCGCTGCCGGAAGGACCGATCAGCACAACCACTTCGCCCTCGGCCACCTCCAGACTGATGTCCTTAAGCACTTCCAGCGAACCGAAGTTCTTCTTTAAATTCTTCACCGAAATCTTGACATCCGCCTTATCTGCCACGGTTGATCCTCCTCTCAATCTGTTTGGAAACCTTACTCAGTATCGTAATGACTATCAGATACATAATGCCGACAATAGCCCATGCCTGCAAATTCTTGAACGTATTGCCCATGATGGTCTTACCCACGTTCGTAAGCTCCGGAAATCCGATCACGGAGAGAATCGACGTATCTTTCAAGGTAATGATAAACTGGTTTATGATCGACGGAATCATCGTGCGCACCGCCTGCGGCACCACAATCAGCGCCATCCCCGCGCCGTAGGAGAGACCGAGACTTCTGCCCGCCTCCATCTGCCCTCTGTCCACGCTCTGGATACCCGCCCTGACGATCTCCGCCATGTACGCGCCACAATTCATGGAAAGCGCAATTGTACCTGCCTGCAGGGCATCCATCTTAAAATTCGTAAACCCAAGGCTCTGAATGCCCGCCGGAATACCAAAATAGATAAAATAGGCCAACACGATGAGCGGCACGCCGCGCACCGCATCCACGTAAACCGTGCCGATAAAGTTAAGCAGCCTGTTATGCCCCACATTCATCAGCCCGAAAATCATGCCGATCACGGAGGCAAACACAAGGGAAAGCAGACACAGCAGAAGCGTGTGCCCCATCGCCTTCAAAAGCATCGTCCCGTATGTCTGAATTATCATTACCATAAATTTTTCTTCCTTTTAATTTATTTCTCTAAGTATTTTGCTATAATCTCATCGTACTTGCCGTTCGCCTTAATATTCTTAAGACCCGCGTTGAACATGTCGAGAAGCTCCTGGTTCTCAGCATTCATGATGGCAAAGCCGTAAGGCGCACCCTCGCTCTCCATGCCCTCGGGAATCGTCAGCGCAAGACCACCCGTCTTGATGGAGTCAGCCATGATCGGCGTATCTTCCACACAAGCCGCAGAGTTGCCTAAAATCACGTCCTGATACATAGTCGGTGAATCCTCAAATACCGTGGTGGTAAAACCGTACTGGTCCTTTAAGCTCTCTGCAAAGTCCATGCCCGCCGTGCCGTTCTTCACTGCCACGTTTTTGCCCGCAAGATCTTCAAAGCTCGCGATCGTACTGCCCTCCGCAACGACAAAGGTCTGTGTCGCATCATAATAACCGTCAGAGAAAATCCAGCCGGAATCAATACGCTCCTGCTTGATGGTCGCGCCCGCAATCAGCGCGTCCGCCTGACCTGCCTGCACCGCTGCCACACCGGCATCCCAGCCAAGGCTCTTCAGCTCATATTTGAATCCCTGATCCTCCGCGATCGCCGCCAGGACATCCACGTCAATGCCTACAAAATCACCATTCTCATCGGTGAACTCAAAGGGGCGGAACACCGTATCCGTCGCCACAACCCACACCTTATCGCTGTTCGCGCTGCCACCGCCGCACGCCGTCACACCGAGAGCCATACATCCTGCCAAAACCATTGCTAAAAATTTTTTCATACCTTCCTCCATTCCAAAGCGTCATGCCGAGTTTGCCGGCAGGCATACCCACAGGAACCGCTAAATACTTTATTAACAAGAAAAACGGTGTACTGTTGGCATCGACACCGTCTTTTCCCGCTTTCTTAAGTATATGAACTTTTCCATTCCTTGTCAAGAACTTTGTATACAAATATACAAGTATGTTCGTTCTTGCATTACTTTTCACATCCGCGCCATGCACATGCTGTATGGCGTCGGAGCCAGCGCCAGTGCATTCCTTGCTGCAATTCACACGGAATAATCGTAAATTGATGCAAAAACTGACGTGCGTGTGTGTTGTAATGTTCTTATAAGTCCGCCGCCGCGGCAAGAATCATCTCCACAGCCTTCTCAATACCCAGCTTCTCCGTGTTGACCGTCAAATCAAAGTTTCCCGCGTCGCCGTAAGCCCGCTTCGTATAATACTCACAGTAGCGCTTTCTCGCCTTGTCCACCGCCCGCACATCATTCGCCACCTGATCCGCCGGCACCTGATCCATCATCTTCGTCATTCGCTTTACCCGCCAGTCAAATCCGGCGTGTACAAACACGTTCAGGCAGTGGTCGAACTCCCTCAGGATGTAATCGCCGTTTCTCCCGACAATCACACAGCTCTCTTTGTTTGCCAACTCCCGGATGGCGTCCCTCTGTGCCTGCCACAGTTCCTCCTCCAGCGGCTTATTGTAGAAATCAAACAGGCTCTGGGCAAAGCCGAAATTTTTCGGCACACGCTCGTCCCACCTGCGCACCTGCTCAGGCGACAGGCCTTTTCCCGAAACCGCCGTCTTTAAGATGATATCCTTGTCATAATACTCAATGCCCAGCTCCTTTGCCACGCGTCTGCCGATCTCGCCGCCGCCCGCGCCGAACTCCCTTCCTATTGTCACGATTTTTCTCATTGTTTTTACCCTCCCTCATTTATACCAGGTCAAAGATACTAATCTGGTTGGACTCGGGGATATTCCCAAGCAGTCCGAGCCGGCTCATCAGATCCGTTACCGATTTGGAAACCCTCGTCCGCTCCCAGAAATCATCCTTGCTCAAAAACGGTCCGTCCTTTGCCGCCTCCACGATGGCGTCCGCCGCCTTCTCCCCCAGACCGTCGATGCTGTTTAAGGACGGCATCAACTTTCCGTCCACGATCTGGAACAGCCTCGACTGCGCCGTAAAGATATCAATCGGCACAAAGTCAAAGCCTCTCGCGTACATCTCCTGCACGATCTTCATATCCTTCTGCGTATCCTGCTCCTTCTTGGAAAGCTCGTCGCTCCTGCGCCTGTAATCCTCCATCACGTGCTCCAGATGAGCCTGCCCCTGACACATGATCTCATAGGAAAACGCCGACGCGCGAATACTGAAATATGCCGCGTAATAGGCGAGGGGATAATTGATCTTACAGTAGGCAATGCGCCACGCCATCATAACGTATGCCGCCGCGTGCGCCTTGGGGAACATATATTTAATCTTCTTGCAGGAGCCGATATACCAGTCCGGCACCCCCTGCGCCTTCATCGCCTCAATCCATTCGTCCTTCAGGCCTTTGCCCTTCCGCACGCTCTCCATGATGGTAAAGGATAAGGACGGCTCCACCCCCTGCTGCATCAGGTAAATCATAATGTCGTCACGGCAGCAGATCGCCGTGGAGATGGTCGCAAGCCCCTCCTCGATCAATGTCTGCGCATTGCCAAGCCACACGTCCGTGCCATGGGAAAGCCCGGAAATACGCACCAGATCGGTAAAACACTTGGGCTTGGCATCAATGACCATCTGGATAACAAACTCCGTGCCAAACTCCGGGATGCCGAGGCACCCCAGCTTACAGCCTCCGATCTGTTCCGGCGTAATCCCCAGCGCCTCCGTTGACTGGAAAAGCGACATGACACCCTTGTCATCTAAGGGAATCGCCGTCGGGTCAATTCCCGTCAGATCCTGCAGCATACGAATCATAGTCGGGTCATCATGCCCCAGAATATCGAGCTTCAACAGATTGTGGTCGATGGAGTGATAGTCAAAATGGGTGGTGACGATATCCGTCGTCATATCGTTGGCGGGATGCTGTACCGGGGTAAAGGAATTGATGTCCTCCCCCACAGGCAGAACCACAATGCCGCCGGGATGCTGCCCTGTGCTCCTGCGGATGCCGGTACAGCCAGTCACAATGCGGTTAATCTCACACACCCGCTTATGCCTGCCCCGCTCCTCATAATATTTTTTTACATAGCCGTAAGCCGTCTTGTCCGCCAGCGTGCCGATGGTGCCTGCGCGGTACGTCTGGCCGTTGCCGAAAATCACTTCCGTATATTTATGCGCCTTACTCTGGTACTCACCCGAGAAATTCAGGTCGATATCCGGCTCCTTATCCCCTTTAAAGCCGAGGAACGTCTCAAAGGGAATGTCAAACCCTTCCTTGTTAAGCGGCGTTCCGCAGACCGGGCAGTCCTTGTCCGGCATGTCGCACCCCGCGCCGCCGCCGTAAGCCTTCACTTCCTCGGAGTCAAAATCATAATAATGGCACTTTGGGCACAGATAATGGGGGCTTAACGAATTTACCTCCGTGATACCCGCCATATTTGCCACAAAGGAGCTTCCCACAGAGCCACGGGAACCCACCAGATAGCCATCCTCCACGGATTTCCACACCAATTTTTGCGCAATGATGTACATCACTGCAAAGCCGTTGGAGATAATGGAGTGCAGCTCCTTTTCCAGCCTGTCCTCCACGATCTTCGGCAGCGTCTCGCCGTACAGCTCATGCGCCCTGTTGTAGCAGATGTCCGTAAGCTGCTTATCGCTGTCCGCTATGACCGGCGGGCACTTATCCGGGCGCACCGGCGACATAACCTCAATCATATCAGCGATCAGGTTGGTGTTCGTGATCACCACTTCCTCCGCCTTGTCACTGCCGAGATAGGAAAATTCTTCCAGCATCTCCTCCGTGGTGCGAAAATACAGGGGCGCCTGATTGTCCGCGTCCGGGAATCCCTGCCCCGCCATAATGATGCGCCGGTAAATCTCGTCCTCGGGATTCAAGAAATGCACGTCGCAGGTGGCGGCGACAGGCTTGTGGAACTGCTCTCCCAGCCGTACAATCTGCCTGTTGACCTCCATGATATCCTCCATGGAATTTATATCCGGCACCCGCTCCGACTCAATCATAAAGCGGTTGTTGCCAAGAGGCTGTATTTCCAGATAGTCATAAAAATTCACAAGCCTTGCGATCTCCGCGTCGGACTTTTTCTCCAGAAGCGCCCGGTAAAGCTCCCCCGCCTCGCAGGCGCTCCCCAGAATCAGCCCCTCCCGGTACTGCGCAAGCAGGCTCTTGGGAATCCGCGGTCTTCTGGAAAAATAAGTCAGATGGGACTCAGATACCAGACGGTAAAGATTCATACGCCCCACATTGTTCTTCGCGAGAATGATCGCATGGTAGGTCGGCAGCTTTTTGATAATATCGGGACTCGCTTTCCCTCTGGCATTGATTTGTGCAAGGGTTGTAATTCCTTCCTTTGCCATCATGGGAATCAGCTTCACGAAGATTTCCGCCGTCGCCTCCGCGTCGTCCACCGCCCGATGGTGGTTCTCCAACGACACGCCAAGTGTCTTCGCCACCGCATCCAGCGTGTGCTTTTTCTGCCCAGGCAGGAGGATTCTGGCGATTCCCACCGTGTCCACATAGGTAAAGTCATGGGAAATGCCCTGCCTGTCGCAGTTTTCCATGATAAAACTCATGTCGAACTGGGCATTGTGCGCCACCAGAATACAGTCGCCGCAAAAGTCTAAAAACTGTGGCAGCACCACGTCAATCTGCTCCGCGCCCATTACCATATCATCTGTTATTCCTGTCAGCTTCTCAATCTCGAAGGGAATCGGCACAAGCGGGTCCACAAACGTGGAAAAGCGGTCCACAATCTTACCGCCGCAGACCTTTACCGCGCCGATCTCAATAATGCGGTTATTGGTAGGGGAAAAGCCCGTCGTCTCGATATCGAACACCACAAAATCCGCCCCGAAATCCTGCCCCTTCTCATTGGTGGCAATCTCATGCAGATCGTCCACCAGATAGGCTTCCACCCCGTAAATCACCTTGAAAAAGCCCTGCTTGTCCGGCTCCGGCTCTCCTGCCTCTTTACAGCGGTTTTTCTCCGCCTTCCACAGATCCTCCCACACATGGTTCGCATCGGGAAAAGACTGCACGACCCCGTGGTCGGTGATGGCAATCGCCGGATGTCCCCATTTATAGGCTCGCTTCACGATATCCTTCGCCTCGGAAACACCGTCCATATCGCTCATCTTCGTATGGCAGTGAAGCTCCACCCGCTTTCTGACGCTCCTGTCCTCGCGGGAAGTCGTAAAGTCAGGGATTTTTTTGATACCCGCAAGGGACCCGATCGTCAGCTCGCGGTCGAACTTGTCAACCGCGGTCATACCTTTTAGCTTGACAAAGGCCCCCTCTTTCATAACGCTCGTTATTTCGTCAACCTGCTCATTCCGCACAAAAAATTTCACCGTCATCGTATCCGTGAAATCCGTAATATCGTAAATCAGTATAGACCGCTCGTTTTTGATCTCCCGCTTGTCCTTCCTGATCACCTTCCCCCGAATCACTACCTCGCCCATTTCCCCGATAATATCCTCGATGGGCATTGCCTCCTCCTCGAAGTCCCTGCCGTAAATCACATCCGGGTTGTCGGAGCGTTTCAGAGGCCGCTTAAAGTCGCCCTTCTCCCTGTCCCTGCCGCCGGAAAACTTTTTGGACGGGAAAGAGCCCCCCCGACCGCCGGGCAGTGACGTATAGGCAGAACCCCCGGACGTATCCGGCTTTCCTGCGCCCCCAGACTGCCTCACGCCCTCGGATTGTCCCGCGCTTCCAGACTGCCCTGTGCTCTCAGACTGACCTGCGCTTTCAGACCATCCCGCGCCTCCAATCGGGTCGCCCGCCGGCTGTCCAGCAGACAGCCCGGCGCCTTTCATCTGCACGGCAAACCCTGCTCTCGCCGAGATCTCCGCCACCTGTATTGCCAGACGACGCTCTTCCTCCTCGCGGTTCTTGCCTGTTGCCTTCTCTTTATAAGAAAGTTCCACCTGCACCGGGATAGCGCATCGCTCGTTATATATCTTTTCCAGAATCCGCGCAAGCTCCCCGCCCTTCTCCCTGCCAAACACCGTGTCCTCCAGCGTCAGCAGCAGCTTGTCCTGCGAAAATTCTATATCTGCCCTCTTAAACAGGCTGTACTCCACAGGCGACGTCTCCTTAAGCTCCAGCAGAATGCTCTCCCGGTAAGCGTCCATCAGCTTCTCCGGGTCATACTGCGAGGAGAGCGTAAAATGCTCATAAAACTTAACGACAATGGGCATATTCGGGAAAAACTGTTTCCCGATCTCCTGTTCCACCCGAAACACATCCTCTTTATGAATCAAATGCTCGGAGGCGATATAAACGCGCAGAAAATCCTTCCGCCTGGTGCTCGTCACCTTCTCCACCGTAACGTTCTCAAACAGGTCATGCAGTCCCGTATCCAGTTTTAAAGTCGGAAATACCTCAAAAAAGACTTTACTCATTCCAGTGCAAAAGCTCCTCCCGCAGTGTGTCCAAAAGCTCCTGCTCGGGCACCTTCCTCACAATCTCTCCTTTTTTAATCAAAAGCCCCTCGCCGATACCGCCCGCAATGCCGATATCCGCTTCCTTCGCCTCGCCGGGACCATTCACCGCGCAGCCCATGACAGCCACCTTGATATCCAAGGGAATGTCCTGCACCATCTCCTCCACCTGTGCCGCCAGCGCAATCAAATCAATCTTCGTCCTGCCGCAGGTAGGGCAGGATACCACTTCTATGCCGCCCTTTCTAATCCCAAGTGTGCGCAAAATAAGCTTTGCGGATTTGATTTCTTCCACGGGGTCGCCCGTCAGGGACACCCGGATCGTATCGCCGATGCCCTGATTTAAAATGATGCCCAGTCCCACGGCGGATTTAATGTTTCCGCTCATTACCGTTCCCGACTCCGTAATCCCCACATGCAGGGGATAATTCGTCTTTGCCGCCAGAAGCTCATGCGCCTTCACACACATCATCACATCCGACGACTTGATACTTATGACAAGATTATCATATCCACAGTCCTCGATGATGCCCACCTTGTCAAGCGCGCTCTCCACGATGCCCTCCGCCGTCACGCCGTGATATTTCTCCACAAGCTCACGCTCCAGAGAACCGCTGTTAACCCCCACGCGAATCGGGATATTGCGCTCCTTCGCCGCCGACACCACCGCCGACACCTTGTCCTTCCCGCCGATATTTCCCGGGTTAATACGGATTTTGTCCGCGCCGTTCTCCATCGCCGCGATCGCCATCTTATAGTCAAAATGAATATCCGCCACCAGCGGGATATGTATCCGTTTCTTAATTTCCGCAAGCGCCCGCGCCGCCTCCATATGGGGCACCGTGCACCTGATAATCTCGCACCCCGCCTGCTCCAGCCGCAGAATCTGCGCCACCGTCGCCTCCACGTCCTCCGTGGGCGTGTTCGTCATGGACTGGATCAAAAGCGGATTCCCCCCGCCGATTTTTTTATCTCCAATATTTACTACCTTCGTCTGCTCTCTATGTGTCCCCACGTCTTCCTCCATACTTCCCTATTTCTATTTATAAACGCTGGCTAATTGCAAAACTCATCATAAACCTATATTTATTGTGCAAATAGCATAACCATAAGCAGACCCTTGGAAACTGTTTAAATCCTTTGGATTAAAACTGTCAGTGCTTATGAGGTTTTTCACGAATTTAGCACTGTTACGCCTGGACCGGAGCGAAAGCGCGTCTGTGTTGGTTATACTATTTGTACAATTCCAAATTCACACAGAGAATGCCGCTTTTCAGGCATTCTCTTAGGTGAGATTTAGTAATTCTTAGCGAGGCAGCCGTTGCTGCCGAGCTTTAGAATTACTTCTCACCTTATTATAAACGATAAAAGTCTGTTAGACAAATCTGTTTTTCTATATGCCGCACAAATTCCCTCCCCCTCCTGCTTTTTCTCCGCCCGCCCTTCCGGAACAAATCCCGCATAACCTCCCCTGCCACCTGATAGCGCAGCTCCGGCTCCTCCCTTGTACAGCGGTCTATGATTTCCTCCAGTTCTTCCGACAAAAGCGGGTTGTAACAGGACACGGGAAAGGAGTTGTCTGGCGAGTCGCCGGGAACCGCCCCGGTTACCATGTAATAGAGAGTTCTCCCAAACGCATACAGATCGCTTCTCTCGTCCGCACGGACGCCGAGTCCGTCCTCACCGCGCTGCTCCGGCGCCGCGAACCCGTCCGAGTACGCCATCCGCCCCACGCCCGCTTCCCCAAAACATCGCAGAGCCGCCGCCCCGAAATCCACGAGTTTCAGACTGCCTTCCCGGCAAACCATAATATTATCCGGCTTCAAATCCCTATAAATAACAGGCGTTTCTCTTGTGTGCAGATAATCCAGCACATCGAGCAATGCCGCTGCCCACAGGCGCGCCTGCCCTTCTTCCACGCGTCCCTGTTTCTCTATGTAATTATGTAAACTTATTCCCTCTATATACTCCATCACCAGATACCATCCATCCTCGTGAAGAAGCTCATACACCACCGGCAGCATCGGGTGCCGCAGATCCCGCAAAAAGGAGGCTTCCTCCGGCTCCTCACGTCCCCACAGCCGCTTCACCGCCACCTGCCTGCCAAAATTCTCATCCTCCGCCAGATACACGCTCCCCTCGCCGCCTTGCCCGAGAGCCCTGATAATCCTGTACTTTCCCACCTGCTTGCCCTCCTCTATTACGTTTTGCAGTTATCTATTACCCTGCCGCCTTTATGTAAACCGCCGAAAGATTATCCGCCTCTCCCCGCTTCATACAGGTCTCCCCGATCTCCTTAAGCCGCCGCCCGATCTGCTCCTCCCCCGTAAGCTCCCGGGGATTCATTACCCCCTGCAGCTCCTCTGAGGCGACACGGCGTCTGAAACCATCCGTACAGAGAAGAATCCCGTCCCCTGGCTTTAACACGCCTATCCCATGCTGCGGCGTAAAATAATCGAAACTGCAGAGACATTTCGTCAGTTTCCGCCCATCCTGCGCGTGATCTTCCGTAAGCTGCTCCATGCGCTGCCCCCGCAGGCGGTACGCCCTGCTGTCCCCCAGATGCCATAACAGCCATGTCCGCTCCCACACGGCAAGCGCCGTCATTGTTGTTCCCAGAGAAATTTCCTCCTGCGCGGCATACCGCTTCATCTGCTCCTGCATGTGGAAAACCAGTCTGTCCAGAGACCTGCGTATCACCCAATACCGCTTATCCTTCCGTATCATGGCAAACAGCTCCGTATAAAACCAGTCCCGGAACTGTTCCGCCGCATAACCGCTTGCCGCCTCACCGCGGGAAAGCCCGCCCATACCGTCGCAGACCGCCGCCAGAAGCACGCGGCCCCTGCCCGTCAGCACCTGCTGCAGCAGGACCGAATCCTGGTTCTTCTCCGCCTCCCTGCCCCTGTTCCAATATACATTTGTCAAATAGCGCACGTTATATATGCACCTCCCTTTTGCCGCAGCCTGTTATTACAGCCCGGCTTTTCTTCCCATAACATCCAGTTTTACCCGGCAGTCTATCAACAACACACATTATTATAAAAATGGAAACCCCGCGGGAACCCCGCCCTGTCACTCATGTACCGTGTCATCCGTTCTCCGCAGAACATGAACGGTTAACAGGATACGCACCACGGACTCAAGAACAGAATCCGATGCAGCTATCATACTACAGTTTTCCCGAAACTGCAAGCAGGAAATCGAAACAGAGAAAAAGGTGCAGATCGAAAATGACCTGCACCCTATTACAATTCACACCTACGTCAGTTCTCGCACCGGTTCACGCCAAACGGGTGCGAATTACAGCAATTGTATGCGCCGGCATCCCCATCAGCGCATCAGCCTCATAATATCGTTGTACATAATAAAGACCATCAATACCATCAGCACCACCAGCCCGGCGAAATGCACCATGCCCTCCTTCTCCGGCGGCACGGGTTTTCCCCTGAGCACCTCCACGAACATGAACACCAGCCTGCCGCCGTCCAGCGCGGGAAGCGGCAGAAGATTCATAATGCCCAGATTGACGGATAAAAGCACCATGATCTCAAGCAAAGTCAGAATCGCATAGGGTGTGCCGTAGTTTTCTTCCGCCGCGTCGTAACTTTCGCCCACCAGCTGTGCAATCCCCACAGGACCCGACACATCGTCCTTCGACACCTGCCCCTGCACAAGCATCCGCAGGCTCTTGTATGTGATCTTCACCCAGTATTCCACCTCATAGAAACCGTACTGGAACACCTGCAGGGGATTGCACCGCAGATACTCGCCGCCGTTGGTAATCCCCATATAATAACGCTTGTCATTTTCATCATACCGCGGAATAAGCGTAGTCACAGCCTTCTCCCCGTTTCTCTCATAGGTGATTTTCATCTCCTCCCCCTGATTCAAGGCGGAAATCATGGAAACCTCCCGGTAAAAGTGGATCGGCTCATGCCCGATTTTCGTGATCACGTCGCCTGTCTGCAATCCCGCCTCCGCAGCGGCGGAACCCTCCTGCACCGTACCCACCGTCGGCAGGTCGGCTCCCGAAAACGCGCTCAGAATCACCGCCATGACAAAGGCGAAAATGAAATTAAAGAAAGGTCCCGCAAAGACCGTGGCGATACGCGACCAGACGCCCGCCTCGGTAAAAGCGATCCCCTCCGGCGTGTCCGCGCTCCCGGATTCCTGATCCTGTTCCCGCTCCACACCGTCCTCACCGTCAAACATACAGGCGCCGCCAAGCGGCAGAAGCTTTAAAGAATATTTCGTACCGCGCTTCCTGAAGGAAAACAGCGTCGGTCCCATTCCCACAGAAAATTCCACCACGCGGATGCCGTTTCTCCTGCCGATCAGAAAATGTCCCAGTTCATGGGAAATCACTACTAATCCAAATACAATGATAAATAAAATAATTGTCCTGATCAAATCGCTACTCTCCAAACTTTAATCTGATATACTCGTAAGTTTCCGCCTCCGCCACCAGTATTTCATCCACCGTCGGATTTTCAGTCACCTGATGGGCGTCCATAGCCGCCCCGATCAGTTCCGGTATCTCCAAAAACCGAATCTTCTTATCCAGAAACAGCGCGACCGCCTTCTCGTTCGCCGCATTGAATACGGTGGGAAGGGATCCGCCCCTTTCCGCCGCCCGGTACGCCAGCGCAAGCCCGCGGAACGTGTCCGTGTCGGGCTTTTCAAAGGTCAGGCTTCCCAGTTTACATAAGTCTACCCTCCCAATCTCCATCGGACGCCTGTCCGGATAAAACAGCGCGTACTGGATGGGCAGCTTCATGTCCGGCACACCCATCTGTCCCATAATCCCGCCATCCGCATACTGCACCGCCGAGTGCAGAATGCTCTGCGGGTGCACCACCACCTCGATCTGTGAAAGCGCCACGTCGAAAAGCCACCTCGCCTCCATCACCTCAAGCCCCTTATTGCAAAGCGACGCGGAGTCGATGGTCACCTTTTTCCCCATAGACCAATTGGGATGCTTGAGCGCGTCCTCCACCGTCATGTCCGCAAGCTCTTCCTTTCTCTTTCCCCGGAAAGGACCGCCCGACGCCGTGAGCAGAATCTTCTCCACCCGCGCCCGGTTTTCCCCGTGCATAGACTGGAAAATCGCACTGTGCTCGCTGTCCACCGGCAGGATCGAAACGCCTTTGCTCTTCGCAAGCGGCATAATGATATGCCCTGCCGTCACCAGCGTCTCCTTATTTGCAAGGGCAATGTCCTTCCCCGCCTCGATTGCCGCAATGGTTGGTCTGATACCGATCATTCCCACAATGCCGGTAACCAATACCTCCATCTCCTCCGCCGTGGACACTTCCAAAAGCCCTTCCATGCCGCTCACAATACGGACAGGCAGGTCCCTCACCCGCCCACGCAGGTCATCCGCCGCCTTTTCCTCCCAGAGCGCGGCAATTTTCGGTTGAAATTCCCTGATCTGTGCCTCCAGAAGCGGTACGTTGGAGCCCGCCGCCAGAGACACGACCTCCAGATCCTTTTCCTTCCTGACAATATCAAGTGTCTGTGTCCCAATGGAACCCGTAGAACCCAGTATTCCTATTTTTTTCATCTTAATCCTCGCCATCCCGAAGTCTTCCTGTCCATACGACTTCTCTGCTTCTCATCTGTCTCCCGGCGCATTTGCGCCCTCTATGCCATACCGCTCCCGCTGTCACGCTGTCAAAGCCACACCATCGTTTCCCTGAACATGCGCTTCCCGGCGCTACGACCATAACCCTGTCGCCAGCGCAATCCCCAGAAACACGATCGGCGCTGCCACAATCACGCTGTCAAAGCGGTCCATAATCCCGCCGTGACCCGGTATCAGCTTGCCATAGTCCTTAATCTCATGGTCCCTCTTCACCGCGGAAGCCGCCAGATCCCCCACCATGGAGACAAGCGCGCCCGCCGCGCCCAAACACGCCGCAAGCGGCAGCGACAACGTCATCATCGTATATTGGTTAACCACAAAGTGCGTATAGAGAACAGACAAAAGCGCCGCCCCAAGAATGCCGCCCACCGCGCCCTCTATGGACTTTTTCGGACTTAACTTCGGCGTCATCTTGTGTTTCCCAATCAGCACGCCCACACAGTAAGCGCAGGTATCGCTCCCCCATGATGCCAAAAACACAAACCACACCAGATAAATCCCATCGTCAAACCCTTCCCGCAGCAGATAGAGGAAGGACAGCATCACCGGACCGTAGAGAAAACAAAACACGGCGGACATAATCTGGTTCGCATGATATTTCGGAAAAGTAAACACATAGACAAACAAAAAAGCGAGAAACGCCGCCATAATCACCATCATCATGACCGGAAACGCAAACGTAACATCCCTTGCCAACGCAAGCCCGATCAGCGCATAGTATACAAGCGTCATCACAAGCCCCACTATGACCGGCGCGCTAGGTTCCGGCTTCTCCCCGCGCACTTTACACGCGGCCGTCAACTCCTGATAAGCAATCACGGAGACCCCGAAAATCACCACCGCCAGAAGCGCGCCGCCCGTCAGAAACACGCCCAGCGCAATCGCCACCAGCACAATGCCGCTCAGTAATCTCGTACGAAACATACAGACGCCCTCCTTCTATTCTTTCACCAGACCGTAGCGTCTGTCTCTCTTATTATATGCCGCCACCGCCTTCTCCAATTCTTCTTTTGAAAAATCCGGCCACGCGATGGGCGTAAAATAAAACTCAGTGTAAGCAAGCTGCCAGAGCAGGAAATTGGAAATCCGCTGCTCTCCGCAGGTACGGATCAGAAGGTCAGGCTCTGGGATACCCGCCGTGTCAAGCGCGTCTGTAAGCCTCTCCTGCGTAATCTCCTCCGGCAAAAGCGCCCCGTCCTTCACCTGCTTTGCCAGTTTTCTCACCGCGCGGACAATCTCGTCCCTGCCGCCGTAATTGATGGCGATCTGAAAGTGCAGACCCGTATTATCCTTTGTCGCCTCCTCCAGCTCCCCGATCCGCTTTCGGATATCCTCGTCCAGCCGGGATTTTTCCCCGATCACACGCACACACATGTTATTTTTTGCCGCCGTTTTCAGGCAGGTCTTCATGTAGTTCCGTAGCAGCCCCATGAGCGCGTCCACCTCGTCCGCGGGGCGGTCCCAGTTCTCCGTGCTGAAAGCGTACACCGTCAGGTATTGAATCCCCATGCGGTAAGCCTCCTCGCATATCACTTCCACGGTTTTCGCACCCTGCACATGCCCGTAATTGCGGGGCATCCCCTTGCTTTTCGCCCATCTGCCGTTGCCGTCCAATATAATCGCTACATGCTGTGGAACCTTCATCTCCCCCGTTGTTGTATCACCCATACTTTTCCGTCCTTCCCGTTTCCGTTCACTCCGTTTTATATTATGTAAACTACAAAAAAGGAAAGGGGCGACAGAATCACCCATTCTGTAAGCCCCTCACAACCCAATTTGTTAGACAGTCAGAATCTCTTTTGACTTCTCCTCCACAAGTTTATCCACATCTTTGATAAACTTGTCCGTCAGCTTCTGCAGCTTCTCCTCCAGTTCCTTGATCTCGTCCTCGGAAACCTCGGTTTTCGCCAGTTTTTTCAGCGCGTCATTGCCGTCCCGTCTGGTATTGCGGATAGCAACCTTATTCTCCTCGCCCCGCTTTTTGATATCCTTCACCAGCTCTTTGCGGCGCTCCTCGGTAAGTTCCGGAAATACCAGACGAATCAGGGAACCGTCGTTGCTGGGCGTGATTCCCACATCCGACGCCATGATCGCCTTCTCAATCTCCTTGATCAGACCCTTTTCCCAAGGTGCAATCTGCAGAACTCTCGCCTCAGGAACCGTGATATTACCCACCTGCTGAATCGGCGTGGGCGTCCCATAGTAATTCACTTTAATCTTATCGAGAACATGCGGATTGGCACGCCCTGCACGGATCGCTCCCAGATCATTCACCAGAAAATCGTAAGATTTCTGCATCTTTTCCTCATAGGGCTTCATTCTGTCATCCATACTGTAATCCTCCATTACATACATCATAACTCAATACTTTCAAGAATTACGCTGTAATTCCTGCGATTCTGACTATAAGATCTGAGATGTTAACCGTTAGGTTTACATCGGTTAACCGTTAGGTTTACATCCGTTATACAGTCACCTTTGTGCCGTTAAATTTGCCTTTGACAGTGTTTACGATGCTATTCTCCTCATTCAGCCCGAACACCCACATGGGCATTTTATTGTCCCGTGCCAGAATGGAAGCCGTCATATCCACTACCTGCAGGTTTTTCGCAATCACCTCATCGATCGAAACCTCATCATACTTCTTCGCGTCCGGGTTATTTCTCGGATCGTCGTCATAAACGCCGTCCACCGCCTTCGCCAAAAGGATCACATCCGCATCCACCTCGACAGCCCGGAGCACCACCCCTGTATCCGTGGAAAAATAGGGATGTCCTGTACCGCCCGCGAAAAATACCACCATATTTCTCGAAAAATACTTATTCGCCCTGTCCTTGGAGAAAAGCTTCGTGAAGGAGCCGCACTCAAAGGGAGTCAGCACCGATGTCATCATACCTACGGAACGGAATATCTCCGATACATAAATACAATTCATAATCGTGGCAAGCATGCCTATCTGATCCGCTTTCGTCCTGTCAATATTCTCACTGGACCTGCCGCGCCAGAAATTACCGCCGCCGATAACAATGCCCACCTGAATGCCATCGTCAACAAGCTCTTTTACCTGTACGGCTACCCCTCTCACTGTCTCCTCATCAAAACCCGTCTTTTTCTCGCCCGCAAGGGCTTCTCCGCTTAACTTCAAGAGTATACGCTTCATATTATATCGATCTCCCCTGTACGACCGGATTTACTTTTTCTTCTTGAACTCCTCAAAGAAGGATGTCGGATTCACATCCGCATAGCACTGGGAACACATACCCTCAATCACCGCACCGTTGTTGATCTGTACGGACTTGGATTTGATATTGCCCATCACAATCGCTGTGGTATCCAGGATAACCGGACCCTGCACATCGATATCACCCTTGACAGCGCCGGCAACCACCGCACTGGTGGCAGTGATATTTCCAATCACCACGGAACTCTGACCAATCTTCACACTGCCAAGACTGTTCACCTCGCCGGTAATCTTCGCGCCCTCGGCATAAATCTCAGCCGCCTTGGAATTACCCTGAATTGTACCGGTGATATTCAGCTTGCCAAGAATGTCCAGATTACCATTGACCGTACCAATCAGTTCCATGGAACCCTCTGAAACAACATCACCCGTTATTGTCATGCCCTCCGTCACAACCGCTGTCTCGTCTACCGCCACACGATTTGCCTGTACTTCCATATTCTTTCCTTTTCCTCCACTGTTTTGATCTTTCTCTGCCGCAGGCGTTTCCGCCTCGATTAATACCTCTTCTGCCATTACCGGTTCTGCCTCCTCTTCTTCTATTACAGCCTCCACGACTGCCGGCTCTTCTGCCACAGGTTCTGCCGCCGCCTCTTCTGCCATCGGTTCGGGCGCCAGAATTTCATCTTCCAAAGGTTCCTCGACGAACTCCGGTTCAAGTTCCGGCTCCGCCTTCGGTTCGGGCGCCGCCTCAAGTTCAGGTGTTCCCATCTCCTCGATTTTATCCAACATTCCACTCAAGTCCAAAGACTCAAGCGCATCATCTGCAGAGGGCGTCTCCGATACCGCAGCATCCGCAGGTACCTTTTCCCCGGTCAAGCCTTCCGCCGCCAGAGCTGCTTCCAGCTCTTCTTCCGGCATCAGTTCATTGACAGCCTGGGATAAGTCGTCCTTCAAATCCGAAAAAAATCCCATTCCCTATTCCTCCATTCTTTAATCATTGCTTATATGATGAATCGCCTCCGTATCATCTGTGATCGGAACGATCTTCGTATCTTCCATAGCCTGAATCCGCTCGATCAGCCCCGGCAGCGCCTTCACCGTAGAATCCTTGTCAGACGCATCGTGCATCAGTATAATCGCCTCCTGGAACTCCTGCAGTCTCGCCGTCGAATTTCTGATGATAGCTTCCGGGCTGATATAGGCTGACGTGGCGTCTCCCGAAGACACGTTCCAGTCAAAATAACTCATGTCCTGCTCTTCCAGATATGCGATCAGTTCATGCATGTCCACCCGGCTCACCGTGTTGCTGCTGCCCCCCGGGAACCTGCAGTACCTGCACCAGACGCCGGTTGTATCATAGAGAAATTCCTGCAGTTTCGTGAGATCCTCCACATAGCTCTCTTTTGACTGATAGATTTCATTGTACTTGTGGCTGTAGGAATGCATCGCCAGCGTATGCCCTTCCTCCACAATTCTTTTATATAACGGCTGATATTTTTCTTCCTCTTTCCCGACCACAAAAAAAGTCGCCTTCACATCATACTCTGCCAGAATATCCAGTATCTCATCGGTATTGCTGCTTGGCCCATCGTCAAAAGTAAGGTACACCTTTCTGATGCCCTCCTCTGTCTCGGGAACTTTGCTGTCTGGATCGGACACATCGCGCCGTGACTCATTCACGCCGGATGCCGTATACAGTTCCCCGCCTGTCCCCTCTGCGCTGGCTGCCTGTCCCATTGCCATCGCTGGCACCGCCTGCTCACGAAGCGCTCGCAGTTCCCTCTTCGCCTCGTAGAGATTTACGCCGAGAACCACACAGAGAATCAACAGGATCAGTATCGTGGAAAGCGGAATAATAACGAGCAGCCGTTTCATCAGTTGAAAATGTGCATCCTGTTCTGCATCCATCTTCATCGGCTCCTTTTTCATTCTCTTATCCCACATTCTTTTATACTATATCACATTTGACAGATAACGAAAAGAAATTTTGTAAAAAAAGACACAAGAAAATTTCGCCAGATCACCATATCGGAAAAATGATCCGAAAAAATTTCAAAAACACGGTTGCAAATTCAAAATCCAAGTGCTATAATTCGCCTCAACAGAGCACAAAGATGTGATTTTCACACATTTTTGTGCTTTTTCTTTTTATACAACACACCGGGGTTGTGTCAGTGCAGCATCCGCAGTCCGGGTCGAAAAAAAAAGCAAAGCCGCGCAGAAAAGAGGACAAGATGAAAGACATTATGAAAGTATCGACCGTTGCCTTTAACGCAAAGTGGGGTGACAAAGAAGCCAATCTGAACCGAATGGCCGGCTACATAGAAGCCGCAGCGGCAGAGGGTTCCAATCTGATCGTTTTTCCCGAGATGGGGTTGACGGGATATGACGACGAGGAGGACAAGCCTCTGAAAGAAAAAATGCAGTATAAACTGGCCGAGACAGTGCCCGGCCCCTCGTCCGAAAAAATTGCGGAGCTTACAAAAAAACTCGGTGTTTATGTCGCCTACGGCTTCCCTGAGAGAGATGCCGAAAAGAGCGATGTCATCTACAATGCCGCCTGTGTATGCGGCCCCAAAGGAATCATCGGCTCCTACAGAAAGATTCACCTTCCCTATCCGGAGCCTCACTGGGCAACACGCGGGGACAAGCCTTTTATTTTCGAGACCCCGTGGGGCCCAGTCGCGCTCGGCATCTGCTATGATTCCTACTGTTTCCAAGAGCTGATGCGCTACTATGCGGCTAAAGGCTGCCGCTTATATATCAACTGCACCGCGCTGGCAAAATGCCACGGTATCGCTTTGGGCTCCACCACGCTGGAGGCGGGCGTCATCACCAACCAGATTTATATTGTCTCCTCCAATCTTGCCGGGAAAGACCTCTACAACGTATTCTGGGGCGGCGCCAGCATCATCGGCCCCAGCACCAACTTCTGGGAGGCGGAGTATTTTGCGGGCTATCCCTTCACCGACCCGAAGGCGATCCAGAACAAGATGTACACCGCAACGATAGACCTGACGCTGGCATCCCGCGAAAAATTCGAGCCAAACGCCCTGATTAACGGCAAGACGGACTATCGGCCCGCTGTCTATAAGGAATTGATGGAGGATTTGCTGAAGGATCCGAAGTTTCAGGAATAAGCCGTGAACGGCTGTTTTTCAAACAAGTGTATAAAAAAGCCCCTGAAATTTTGTCCTGTGCCTTAGTCCAGTCCGTGGGCAGGGTCACGTTATCCTGCCATACGGGCTCATCGGGTGCTGTGTCATCTATCCAGTAGGCATGAAGGGTATGGGCAGATGCCGTTGTTACAATGGTATTCGCATCGACCTTAGTACCCTGTCCGTCTGCCTCGGTGTACCAGCCCCGAAAGGTGCAGTCGGTTCTGAAGGGTACGGGAAGGGCGCCATATTTGCCGGCGTAAGTCACATTTTGGCTTGCGGTGAGATCTCTGCCGATCGCGCCATGGTTATCAAATGTTACCTCATAGGTGTTGGGCGTCCGGCAGATTGCATTTCTATTCGGTTAAATGGTGTGGTTATTCAAGTAGTCCGTCACTTACGGTGATAACACGGTTGCTGCTTTTCGCCGCTTCCGGTGAATGCGTAACCATGATAATTGTCTGTCCGCGTTCCTTGTTGATACGCTGCAACAAACTCATTATCTCCGCTCCTGTATGACTATCGAGGTTTCCCGTCGGTTCGTCTGCAAACAGGATTTCGGGATTTCCAATTAGTGCGCGGGCGATTGCCACACGTTGCTGTTGTCCCCCGGACAATTCGCGTGGGGTATGCCCCCGTTTGTCCGATAAGCCGACCAAGCCCTCCGAGAATATAAAGCAGCGTACTTTTTCCAGAGCCGGACTGTCCCATGATGGAAACAAATTCACCCTGTATCACTTTCAGCGATATGTTTTTAAGCACTCTTGTTTTGGTATCACCAAGCTGAAAGTCCTTAATTATATTTTTGCCCTCAATGGCAACTTCCTCTGTTAATATGTTCATTTGGCAACCCCTCCTTACTCAAATTTTATTTCTTCCACCAGTTTCATTTTTCGGCTTTTAAAAATTGGTACTATGGAGCCAAGCAGGGTGACGATAATTCCTAATGTCCCCGCAACGAGAAATGTCCAAATGTCCAGTTCCGGTGTCATTGAAATTTGGGGTCCCGCAACAAGGAAAATAGTCTGTATTTCCATGTAAGAAACAACAATCGCAATGACAGCGCCGATAAGCCCGGAAGAAAAGCCCTCTATCAGTGTCATCTTTCTGTTTTGACGGTTACTGAGTCCAATGGATTTATACATGGCAATGGTGCGCCGCTTTTGTATATAGTTGATTAAAAGGTTATTGATAACGCCGACAGTCGCAAGCAGCAGGATAAAATAGGTCATGCTGTGCATTGGCTGTAAAAATGCGCCAACAGTTGCGAGCGCGTCGTTATTAAATTCCTCCACGGTACGGCTCCAATTTGAGGTTTCCCCAAACAAAGCCCGTATCTGTACCATGATTGCGTCGGGGTCTTCGGCGGTATAAGCTAAAATTCTTAAATACATAAAGAGGTAATACTTTTTCTGCTCCGTCCATCTCTTTTACCTGTTCCACAAATTCCGGCTTCATATGTCCGTCGGCAAAACCTTGAAGCTCTGCGCCATGAAATACGTCGCTGATATAAGTTGTCACAAAATTCCCCACTACACGGATTGCAATAATCGCTGATATGCTGATGAACAGCAGCGTAATATTCTGCGTGACATTCTTATTATCTTTCATGTTGCGGGCGGCGATCCTGCCCTCATTTCCTGCTACCGCACCATAGAAGCGCTCCAATCCTGCGCTTGCTATATTTGTGAAAATCGGTATCACAAGGATAGTAGCAGCAATCAGACCTAACAGGGAAAAACCGCCCGCAAGATAAAGCATAGTGCCGGACGCAAAGTGCGGCAGCAAAGCGGACACGATAAACAATACAATCCCTATTCCGACAATCAGAGGACGCGGAATATGCTTTTCCTCCACCGTACCTAAGACAATATCCTTTATCGGCAGCCGGCTTGCCCTGCGGACAGGCAGCCATGCCGAAAGCAAAGACACGATCACCGCAACCGCAAAAGAAAGAATAACGCCGGGAATAGATATAACAAGGGGGATTTCAATTCCCTGCGATAATGATTTGCCCATTCCCTGCAAAATGCCTTTTAATACAATCATACCGATAGGAATACCAATCAACCCGCCTGTGCAGCCGTAAAACAGGCTTTCCAAAAGCAGAATACGGGTTACGGTCTTTTCTGTCGCGCCGATACTGCGGAATGTGCCAATGATCGGTAAACGGTCTAAGGTAATGACTTTATAGCTGCTGTAAATGATAAAAATACTCATAGTTAATGAAAAGAAACTGATTAGAAAGAAAGGCATGGATTTCTGCCTTGCGTCGGCGGCTATCTGCGCTTCATTGACAACCTCCGATACCCGGTACTTTCCGTTATCAAGAGCATTTTTCAGTTCAGAAATAAGATTGTCTGTTGTACTATTTGGGGCGGGTTCAATCAGAATTTCGCTATAACCGTCCTCCCACCCCAAAACTTCTTTTATGGTTTCCAAAGGCAGAAGTGCTGTTGCACCCCTTGTGTGACGCAGGAAAACTGTGTCATAAGCGGCAATTTCCGCTACTTCAAAATCCACTGGCGAGCCATTTATATCATACAAAGGCGGCGCCCATTACGATTTTCACTTTCTCTTCATACTTATTTGACACTCCTTACCAACCTTTTTTCGTGATGACCCGTTTGGGCTTTTTTGCCTTCTTTACGGCTGCGCCTTTTTTCGTAGTCGCCACAAAAGCGGCGGAAACCAGCAGAGCGGCCAGCAAACTGAATATACAAATCAGCGGGTTCCAATGTACGCCCTTATCATAGCTGCGGTATCCTACCAGCCCCATACTTGCGGTCACGGGATACAAATTCGCCAAGGTCATATTTCCTGCCGCGAACATTCCACCGTAGCCATAGACAAAGGCGACGACCGCTCCAATCAGGTGCCCGCTTGGGATACGGGCGGCTATGGCAATGACCGGCAGGACTGCGATATAGAGGAACAGGCAGTTCAGCGTGATCTGCGCCGCGGCTTGTAGAATCGCCGGCAAATCGCCTCCGGGAAAGCCCAAAAGGAGGGCTGCGGCCACAGTGAATATCGTGCTGACCATCCCCAGAAACAGGGAAAGCAGTCCGCAGACGGTCAGCTTGCCAAACAGCAGAGCGGGAAAGGACAGGGGAACCATCAGGATGTTTTTCAGCGTATCGTCCGTTCCCTCCCGGCTGATGATATATCCGGTAATCAAAGCGATGCACATGGGGAAAATTGTTGTGATGTTGTTCTTCAGGACCTGCTCCACGAAAAAGGAGAAGGTCCATACACTTCCATCCTGGGCGGTGGTGGAGAAAACGGTCAGCAGGACGGACAGCAGCATCAGGAAAACCCCTGCCCAGACCATGTGATACCGTTTCAGTTTCCAAAACTCGGTTTTCATCAATACCAGCATTTCAATTCCCCCCTCTCTTTTTATACAGCCGGTCAATCAGCAGAATGGACAGGACAGTCATTGCACTCAAAATCAAGACGGTCTGCATTGTTGAGGGAATCAGGTATTGCAGTTCCCCCAGGCTGCCCTTGACGCCATGCCGAACCATATCCCCCGCGCACCAGAGGTTTGTGAGGGGAATCGGCATCAGCCAGCACAGAAACTTCGGCAGGGCACCGAAGCTGCTTTCAGCGGTCAGGCTTAACACGCTGTAAAAGATGCACAGCAGAACGGAGAAGATATAGGTCTTGCTGAAAAAGACCACCAGCACTACCAACGGCAGGGTGCCCGCCGTGACGAAAACTCCCATCTCTACCGCCACCCACAGCTTGTAGCCCAGCCCGCCCACCTCGGCAATCAGGCCCCCGCAGACAATG
>ERZ779626.30-NODE-30-length-105384-cov-22.629352_pt1 | contig 105384 bp, 98 predicted proteins | sample MGYA00514209_ERZ779626 | MGnify/ENA primary metagenome ERZ779626 (study PRJEB29562, sample SAMEA4376713) | mouse gut metagenome | isolation source: Cecum | study: EMG produced TPA metagenomics assembly of the A DSS colitis mouse model was used to assess the...
AGAGATCCAAGCGGGCCAGGAAACCGCGCACAAAGATTTTTTATTGCCACCCATACAGCGCCTATGAACGGGGATCCAATGAGAACATGAACCGGATTATAAGGCGGTTTTTTCCAAAGGGGACCAACTTCGACAATGTGAGCGCGGCGGAGGTGGCGGAGGTAGAGGAGTGGCTGGCAAACTATCCGCGCCGGATCCTGGGGTGGAAAACGCCGAAAATGCTTTATGACGAATACATGACCGTGGCGGCCTGACCAGCTGAACACGGGAAAACGACCAGGCCGGAAACGCCCAGGGGCGCCGGCCAATTCTTTGCGCCATTTTTGCACCGCCAGCGCCGTGGAGGCGAGGAAAACGGGGATCCCACCTGGAGCGGGACCCCCGTTTTTAGGGCTATTAAAAACTTTTTATAATTTTTTGTAATTTAGTCTTGACATTTGGCTGTCGAGCCGCGCTTCGGCGCACTCCCGCCGCTTCTCAAAAGGGATTTGTTCATTATAGCAGGAAGTCGCACCCATTTCTTTAAGATTCTATGAAATTCTCCCCTGCTTTTTCCGTAAGAATCCAAACTTCGTCTCACTGCACACCACCGCCACGAAAATCAGGACAAACCCTGCCAGCATCCGGACGCTAACCCTGTCCCCGGCGAACGCCACGGAGCACAGCACCCCGAACACCGACTCCAGGGAGAGAATCACCGACGCCGAGGCCGGGTCGGACCAGACCTGCCCCACGTTCTGGAACAGCAGCGCCACCGTGGTGGCCATCACCGCCAGGTACGCCATGGGCAGCAGCACCTCCGCCCTGGCCAGGGCTCCGGCGGGAAAGGTCTCCGTCAGCGCGCCGCCCACCCAGGCGTACAGCGCCGCGAAGGCGAACTGGAACACGGTCAGCAGGTAGATGTCCCTATCCGGGGACACCTTGGCCACCGCCACAATGTGGGCGGCGTAGAACACCGCGCACACCAGCGTCAACGCATCGCCGGCAGTCACCGTCAGATCGCCGGTGAGGCTCACCAGCCCCACCCCTGCCACGCACAGCGCCGCCGCCAGCAGGTTGTAGCGGTCCGGCCGCCTGTGGGCGAAGGCCCAGTAAAAAAAGGGCACCAGCACGCAGTACACCGCCGTCAGGAAGGCGTTCTTCGACGGCGTGGTCAGCGCCAGCCCGTAGGTCTGGATGGAGTAGGCCAGATACAGAAACCCGCCGATCACCGCCCCCCGCCACAGGTAGTCCGGCGTAAGCCTCCGCCACTTCCTCCAGCAGACCAGCCCCAGCAGCACCGCGCCGGCGGTAAAACGGATGGCCAGCAGATACTGCACTGGCAAGGCATCCAGGGCGTCCTTCATAATAAAGAAGGAGCTCCCCCAGATAAACGCCGCCGCGAACAGCATCGGCTTGGCCAGCTTTTTCATCACATGTTCACCCATTGCTTCTCACCTCGTCCTTGCAATCCTAAGAAAAAATGTGGTACAATAGAGCCAGGATGATATACTACCAAAGAGGTGGAAAAATGGCAAGACTTGACCGGGATTTTTTTCTGCGGGATACAGTAACGGCGGCTCAGGAGCTGCTGGGGACCTATCTGGTGCGGGTGGATGGGGACGAGACCATGGTCTGCCGGATCACGGAGACGGAGGCCTACGTGGGGGCCGTGGACAAGGCCTGCCATGCCTACGGCGGCCGGCGCACCCCCCGCACGGAGACCCTCTACGCCGCCCCCGGCACCGCCTACGTCTATCTCATCTACGGCATGTACAACTGCCTGAATTTTGTCACCGGACCGGAGGGCGTCGCCTCCGCCGTCCTGGTGCGGGGGTGCGTGCCGGTGTACAATTTGGACGCTGTCTCCCGGCGGCGTTTCGGCAGGGAGACAGCGGAGCTGAACGCCTATCAGCGAAAAAACTGGATGAACGGCCCCGGAAAGCTCTGTAAAGGGTTATCCATTGACCGCTCTTTGAACGCAGCGCCCCTGGGCGGAAACGCCCTGTATCTTGCCCACGATTTGCCGGAGTACGGCCTGGAACGGCGGCGGCCGGACCTCCCCTTTCACACTGGAAAGCGCGTCGGCATCGACTACGCCGAGGAGGCCGTCGACTTCCTCTGGCGGTTCTGGCTGGACACGTAAAGGAGAATACTTGTATGCTGCTATTTGATCTGGACGGCACCCTCATCGACTCCAATGGGGTCTGGCTGGAGGTGGATAGGGCCTTCCTGCGCCGCCGCGGCCTCCCCTACACCCAGGCCTACCGGGATGGCGTGGCCCACTCCATTCTCTCCAACTGCGCCGTCTTCACCAAGGCCCACTTCCAGATGGAGGAGTCCTGCGAGGCGATCATCGCGGAGTGGATGGAGCTGGCCAAGGACGCCTACGACCACGTCCCCCTGAAGCCCCACGTCCGGGAGTACCTGGACCGCTGCCGGGAGGCGGGGCATCGGATGGCGGTATTCACCGCCTGTGTGCCGGAGCACTGCCGCTCCGCCGTCAGCCGGCACAGCCTGGAGCCCTATTTTGAGCGCATCATCTACGCCCAGGAGCTGGGGGAGGACAAGCGCTCCCCGGCTATCTTCCGCCGCGTGGCCCGGATGCTGGGGGTGAAGCCCGGCGAGTGCGTCTTTTTCGACGACTCCCTGGCCGCCTGCAAGGGGGCCAAAGCCGCCGGCATGACGGTGGTGGGCATCCGGGACGGCTGCTTCGCCGGTACGGAGGCGGATATGCGGGAGCTCTGCGACCGGTATATCCGTGATTTTGGGGAGCTGCTGTAGACGAAAAAAGAGGGCGCGGAGTTGGCTCCGCGCCCTCTTTTTCCGCTCAGTTGCTGTACGTCTGGGTAAACAGGTCCGCCATAGCCTGGGCCTCCTCGGGATAGACGAACATGCCCACATACCCGCTCACAGAGGTGACAACCCCCTGCTCCCAGGTCTCGCAGGACGCCGGATACCACGCGCCGCCGTCGGCCTGGGCGGTGATCCGGGCGTTCATCGCATCCATGACTGCCACAAAGTCGTCGAAGACAGCGTCCTCGGACAGCCGCACCAGCCCCACGGCCGCGTTGGCCATGCTCATCCGGGTCTCCTGCATGAGGACCTCCTCCACGGCGGCGATGCCGCTGAGGCCGGGGTAGTAGTTGTCCAGCAGCTCCCCGTCGATGACCATCATGGCCCCCAGTCCCTCATAGCTGCCCTGGAGCGTGGCAAAGAAGTCCGCCAGCGCCGGGAGCTCCGCCGTCTCCCCGCCGCCGTCCGGCAGCGCCGGCTCCTCCTCCTTCCAGCCGCACCGGACGATGCACGAGAAGCTCACCTCGTCCCCGCCGTACTCCGCCAGGACCGTGACGTTGGTGACGCCCGGACCCACGGCGGTCACCTGGCCGCCGGTCTCGTCCACCGCCGCCACAGCCGGGTCGTCGGAGGTGTAGGTGCACGCGTCGGGCGCGTTGCCGTTCACGTCCCACACCGTCAGCCGGAAGGTCTCTCCGGCGGAAAACAGGGTCACATCCTCATGGCTGACCATGGCCCGCCAGACCTCCGGCTCCGCATCCTCCTGGGGCTCGCCGTCCTCGGCGTTCTCCTCCTCCGGGACCTGGGGCGGCAGCACCGGCTCCTCCCCCTTCTCGTCCGGCTCCCCGGCGGGGGGATCCGCCGGCGCGGCGGGCTCCTCCGGCTGGACCGCGGCGGGCGGATCCGCCTCCGGCGCGCCGTCCTTCCGGCCGCAGGCCGTCAGGCCCAGCAGCATCCCCAGCGCCAGCAGCAGGGACAACCATTTTTTCATCGCGCATGTACCTCCTGATCTTGTAGGCTGTATGCCTCCTGGCCACCCTACCATATCAGTCGATTTTTGTCAAGGCGTGACCGCCCCTTTGGACTCAGTCCAGGACCACAGATTTTTTCTTCCCCTTCCCGTTCCTGGGATATTCCCGGATCCTGGTCACATACTCCAGGTTCACCGCCTGCAGCTGCCCCTGGGCGTCCTCCAGCAGCAGCCCGCCGCCGCTGACCTCCCGGATGATCCCCGCTATGCTGCCGTCATTGGAGTTGATGGTGTAGATGATGCACTCCTTGCCGGTAAACTGCTTCGCCAGCGCTTCCATGTCCTCCGCCTCCTTTTTCCTGTTTTTGATATGGTGCACGACCGCCGCCGTCTTCTGCTCGCTCCTCTGCCGGAATACCACAAAAAACAGAAGCCACAACACAGCTACCCAATACCACAAAGCCGCTCCCTCCTCTGCTTTCGCGCTACATCCGCACCTCCGCGCGCAGATAGCACCTGGCGCTGAACGCCACTGCCGCCAGGACAGCCGCTGCGCCCACGCCGCCCCAGGCCGCCGGGGGCAGCAGCCCCGCGACGAACACCATGCCCTCGCCCAGCCGGGCCAGCAGGCTGGTGCTGCCCCGCTGCATGGCCTGCACGCTGTTGGTGATCACCCCAGGCCCGAAGCACAGGAGAAACCACACCAAGGCAAAGCCCTTGGCCCCATACCGCAGCTGCAGGGCCCCCAGGCAGAAGTCCACCGCGCAGACTCCCCCAATAAAGACGATCCAGACCCACCACTCCGCCGTCCACCACGCGAGCACGGTGAATATTTCGAAGTTCAGCTCCCAGCCCCGGTACAGCACGCTGTAGAACCACAGCTCCAGCTTATTGAGCACCCACGCCGTCCCGATTCCCGCCAGCGTGTTGAGGGCCGTCACCAGCGGGTCCGCCAGCAGATAGGACCGGCGGGTGCAGCCCATGGACACCGCCATCCGGTACCGCACCGGCGCGCCATGGCCCCTGGCCAGGCTCCCGAACGCGGTGCCCATCAGGGCCATCATCGAGCCGATGGCGGCGTAGTCCCGCTCATCATTGAGTCCGGCGTTGATGCCCAGCACGATCAGCACACCCAGCAGGAACAGCCCGCCCTGTATGCCCAGCATGATCAGCATGCCGTCGCGGTTCGCCCGCATATGCTGCAGAAAAAATCTCATGTCCCTCTCCCCCTCACAGCTTTACTTCCCGCCGCCGCAGCAGCAGCCACTGGAACCCCAGGTCCAGCCCCAGGGAGACCGCCGCAACAGCGGCCAGCCACCAGGGGGTGGCTGCCAGATAGACCGCCAGCTCCAGGGCGTTTGTCAGCAGGACCCCCCCGGCGGCGCTGGCGAACCCCACCAGGCCGCCTCCTACGCCGCAGATGATGATGATCACGATCATGCCCGCCCACTTCCACTTGACAAACAGGGTCCCCATTATGCTCCCCAGGTTGGAGCAGGTGAGCAGCACACACAGGATGGTGGGGATGCTCCGCAGCCCAACGGCGGACGCCTCCCCCGGCGCCGCCAGCCAGATGAGGGCGCACAGCGCCGTGGTCACCGCGATGATCAGCCCCCGGAAGTAGAGGAAGCCCGCCAGCACGTTTTTTCTCGTCTCCCCCATGGACAGCAGCAGCGGCACATACAGGGTGTGGGTCCCGCTGTTGCCCATCAGGATGCAGAACACCGTGCTGACGCACAGGAAGTAGGGCGTCGCCGTGGCGAAGGTCCTGACGTCCAGATTCTCCTCGCTGAAGGCGCACAGCGCCGCCAGCACCACCGTGATGCACAGCACCACCCCCGTGCACTCCCAGGTGTACCGGGTCCAGAATCTGAGATTCCGCTTCACTGCTTCTCCTCCTCCCCGCACAGGGCCACGAAGGCCCGCTGGAGGTTCACGGGCTGGACGGACACATCCCGGCTCTCGTCCACCCGCTCCCCCGGCTTGAGGAACACGGTGACGCCCTTGCTGCGGCCCACGGTCTCCGGCTGGTGGACCTCCAGGCCGGCGGTGGCGGCGTCCACCTCCTCGATCTTTCCGCTGACGTGGACCGCGCTGTCCACGAAGGCCTGGGTGTCGGCCTCGATGAGGACCCTGCCCTCGTGGAGGATGATGACCTCCTCCAGCACGTCGGCGGCTTCCTCGATGATGTGGGTGGACACCACGAAGGTCCGGCCGGAGCTGGCGTACTCCTCCAGCAGCAGCTTGTAGAACTGCTCCCGGGCCACCACGTCCAGCCCCGCCACCGGCTCGTCCAGGAAGGTGTAGGGGGCCTTGGAGCACAGGGCCACGACGATGGTCACCATGCTGAGCATGCCCTTGTTCATCTTGGCGAATTTCTTCTTCAAATTCAGGTTGAACAGCTTCACCAGCCGCTCCTCCAGCTCCCTGTCCCAGTTCTCGTAGTACGTGGACGCGATGCGCAGGTACTCCTTGGCCTTCATGGAGGACAGGCCGCTCTCGGCGGTGGCGTTCAGCTCCCTGGAAAAACACAGCTTCTCCAGGCTCCGCCGGTTCTCCCACACCGGCTCCCCGTCCAGGGTGACGCTCCCCCTGGTGGCGGGGTTCTGGGCGGTGAGGATGGACAGCAGGGTGGTCTTCCCCGCCCCGTTGCGGCCGATGAGGCCGTAGATCTTCCCCGGCTGAATGTCCAGGGTCACCTCCCGCAGCACGTCCTTGCCGCTGTAGGTCTTCACAATATGCTCACAATGCAGGCTCATAGTGTTCTCTCTCCTATCATATTCACTAATTCTTCCCTGGAAATCCCCAGACTCCTGGCCTCCGCCAGCAGGGGCGCCACGTGGTTCTCCGCGAAGGCGGCCCGCCGCTTCGCCAAAATCCGCTCCCTGGCCCCCTGGGCGACGAACATGCCGATGCCCCGCCGCTTGTAAAGAATCCCCTCGTCCACCAGCAGGCCCACCCCCTTGGCGGCGGTGGCTGGGTTGATGGTGTAGAGCTTCGCCAGCTCGTTGGTGCTGGGCACCTGCTCCTCCTCCAGCAGAATCTCCCGCAGGATGTCGGTCTCGATCATCTCGCTGATCTGGAGATAGATGGACTTCTGCTCGGTCAATCGCTCATTCAAAATTGATCCTCCCTTCTTCATCAGTTGAGTGGTTCATTACTTGTGTAACTAACTATACAGCTAGTGCGCCCGCTTGTCAAGGGGGCGGGGCAAAAAAATTTGCCCCGCCCCCCCCTCGCGCCGAACGGTCTCACCGCGTACTGACCTGCGCCTCCTGTGTTTTTTCGTCTGCTTCGCAGCCTCTTGACACCGCTGCGCTTCCTGTGCTATCTTACATGCATACGTCTGCTTCCAGCACAAAAATTTTAAAAACCGCTGAAAAACATGAATTAAGTGTTGAAAAACTTGCCACCTTGGTGCATAATGGAAAAAATAGCCCATGAGCCGCGGCAGGGATTGCGCTGTCCCGGTAAATGGAATACATAGGATGGAGGCCCTCCGATGCTTGGCAATTATATTCGCAATCTCAGAAAAGAGAAAAATCTGACCCTTGCCGCGCTCTCTGCGGCTACGAACCTGTCCCCTGGCTACCTCTCCCAGGTGGAACGAGGAATCGCAGACCCCTCCCTTTCCTCCCTGCGGCGCATTGCCAGCGCACTGGACATTCCCGCCATGCTGCTGCTGGACGATCTGGACAGCAAGCAGGCGACGACCATCCCGCGGCACAAGCAGCCCATTGTCAATATCCCCGCCTCCGATACGGTGTGCTACCGCATCATGACGCCCCTGCCCAGCAGCGAGTACATGCCCGCCTCCCTGGTGCTGGAGTTCATCCTCCTCCCGCACGCGCAGGACTTTCCGTCCCCCATTTACCACAATACGGAGGAGATTGTCATCCTCACCCGGGGAGAGATCACCGTTATGCAGAGGGGGCAGCCCATCCTCCTGCGGGAGGGGGACACCACGACCTTAGTGAAAAACGTCCCCCACCTTTTCATCAATCACGGGGACAGCGAGGCAATCGGTCTCTCCATTATGACGCCGGCGATCTGGAGTCTGAACCTCTAAAACCGCAAAAGGGCCCCCGAACCGTTCCAGGTTCGGGGGCTCCGTTCTGTGCTTATGAAAACAGCCGCCCACAGGCTCTGTTTGTTTTAGGGAAGCACTGAATAAACCAGACGGCGTGCACCGGTTGTGAATACAGGTTCCTATACCTCCCGCCAGCGGGGGCACCGGACAAAATGCCCCTCCCCCACTTTCTCCATCTCCGGCGCCTGGCAGGCACAGGCGTCGTTGGCATGGACGCAGCGGGTGTGGAACAGGCAGCCGCTGGGCGGACAGGCCGGGTCCGGCGCGTCTCCAATCTTCAGATCCAGGTGGAAGTCCTCCCCCTGCACGCCTTTTTTAATGCTGGGCGCGGACTTCAGCAGGACTTTGGTGTAGGGATGCCGGGCGCTGTCATAGATCCGGGCCGCTGGCGCGGCCTCCATGATCTTCCCCGCGTACATAATCAGCGTATAGTCCGCAATCTGGCGGACTACCGCCAGGTCGTGGGCCACAAAGAGCATGGAGAGATGGAACTCATCCTTCAAATCCATCAGCAGGTTGAGCACCTGGGCCTGCAGGGAGACGTCCAGCGCGGAGATGGGCTCGTCCGCCAGAATCAGCTCCGGCCGCTCCACCAGGGCCCGGGCAATCACTACCCGCTGCCGCTGGCCGCCGCTGAGAGAACGGGGGTAGCGGGAGCAGTAGCTGGTGTCCAACCCCACCTTAAAGAGGGTCTCCGACACCAGTGCCGCGCGCTGGGCCGCGTCCTTCATGCCGTTGAGGATGAGGGGCTCCTCCAGGGACTCCTGGATGGAGAACCTGGGGTGGAGCGCGGCCATGGAGTCCTGAAAAATCATCTGAACCCGGCTCTGCATGTTCCGGCGCTCCTGACGGGTCAGCCCCGCCAGGTCCTTCCCCTCAAAGAGAATGCGCCCTGCGGTGGGCTTTTCCAGACCGAGGACCGTCCGCAGCAGCACCGTTTTCCCGCAGCCGCTCTCCCCCACCAGGGCCACCGTCTGGCCCCCGGGGATCTCCAGGTCAACTCCGTCCACCACGCGCTTGGTGGCTACCTGTTTATTGAACAGCCCCTTTCTGATGGGATAGTGCTTGACCAGCCCTTCCAGGCGCAAGATCGTGTCTGTCACCATTTCTCACCTCAATCCAGACTCGTATCGTCGGAAGTATTGTAATCCATCAGCGGATAATGACAGGCGACCTTCCTGTCCTGACCGCAGTCCGTCAGAGGGGGCTGCGTGTGAAAACACTTCTCCTGGGCCCACTCACAGCGGGAGGCGAAGGCACAGCCCTGAGGCGGATTAGCCATGTCCGGGGGGAACCCCTCGATGGACTTCAGCCGCTTCGTTTTGCGCGCCTCCAGCAGGGGCACTGAACGGATGAGCCCAATCGTATAGGGGTGGTGGGGATGGAGCAACAGATCCCGCTTGGGGGAGCTCTCCACGCAGCGGCCGGCGTACATGACGAAAATGTCATCCGAGAACTGGGAGACTACGCCAAAATCATGGGTGATGATGATGACGGAGTTCCCCACCTGATTTTTGACCTCTGTCAGCGCCTGAATGATCTCCGCCTGGATGGTGATGCCCAGACTGGTGGTGGGCTCGTCTGCAATGAGCAGGTCGGGCTTGAAGATCATGGACATGGCGATGAAAATTCTCTGCCGGAAGCCCGAGGAGAACTCGCAGGGGAAGCGTCCCATCACGTCCTCCCAATTGTTGATGCCCACCAGCTTGAGGGCGTCGCGGCACTTCTCCTGGCACTCCTCCCTGGACGCGTCCCGGCGATGGACCTTGTAGGCCTGGATCATCTGCTTCCCGATGGTCATATAGGGATTGAAGGAGGTGGTCGGGTCCTGAAAGATGAGGGAGATCTGGGAGCCTCGGATCTTCGCCATCTCCTTCTCGCTCAACTTCAGCAGGTCCTGCCCCTTGAAAAAGATCTCGCCGCCCTCCACCCGGCCGGGGGCGTCCACAATGCGCATGATGGTGCGGGAGGTCACGCTTTTGCCGGAGCCGCTCTCTCCGATAATGCCCAGCACGCGGCCCTTGCGCAGCGTAAAATCCACGCCGTCCACCGCCTTGATGACCCGGTCCTTCCCGATATGGAAGTAGGTCCGGATGCCCTTCACCTCCAGCAGGACTTCGCTCTTCTGCGCAGCGGCGGCCGCCGCTGTCTCTTGTACGGTTTTCATCCTTTCACCTCCCCTATTTGCTGGAATCCATATTCTTTTGAAGATCGTCGCCGATCAGCGTCAGGGCTACGGCGATGATGAGGATGACCAGGCCGGCGATGCCGGTGATCCACCAGTGGGTGGAGATGTAGTTGCGCCCGTCGGCCATGATGTTGCCCAGAGAGATGGTCGGCGGCTGAATGCCCAGGGACATGAAGCTGATGCAGCTCTCCGTGAGGATCACGTTGGAGATGTCCATGGGTACCGTGGGCAGGATGCCGGGCAGGATGTTCCGGCCCAGGTATTTTGTGGCGATGCGCCAGTTGCTGGAGCCCATTGTCCTGGCCGCCGCGATGTAGTCCATCTCCCGTTCGATCATCACGCTGGAGCGCACCATGCGCCCATAGACGGGCCAGGTCGCCAGCATCAGCACCACCGTACAGCTCCCCACAGTGGGCGTGACAAAGGAGACGATGATAATGACCATCACGATAAAGGGGATGCCCATCTGAATGTCGGTGACGCGCATGAGCACATTGTCCAGCGGGCCGGGGTAGTTCATGCCCGCCAGGATGCCCACCAGCACGCCGACGGCGACAGCCCCTGCCACCGCGCAGATGCAGATAATCATCGAGGTGCGGATGCCCATAATCAGCCGGGACAGCAGGTCCCGCCCGATGTAGTCCGTCCCCAGAAGGAAGCGGGGGTCCGCGCCCTCCATCCAGAACGGGGGCAGCAGCTTGTCCTTGGGACTGCCGGCCGCCGGGTCATAGGGGCAGAGGCTCTCGGCAAATAGGGCCACCAGCAAAACCAGCACCATAACGATCAGCCCGATGGTGAACCCGGGATTCTTTTTGCAGAAGGCAAGGCCTCCCCGGACGGAGCGCTTCAGGCGCAGGGCCAGACCGTTCTCCTTTCGAAGCTCAACAGCAGTTTGTTCCATATCTTACAGCCCTCCCTGCGCTTTACGGATGCGCGGATCAAGATAGAGGTAGGATATATCAATGAGCGTGTTGACAATGATAAATACCATGGACACCAGCATCACCAGCGCCTGCACCAGGTAGTAGTCACGCCGGAGGATGGCGTTGAGGGTGTGGAGCCCGATGCCGGGGAAGCTGAAGATGTACTCCACGATAATGCAGTTGCCCACCAGCGCCCCCAGCTGGGAGCCGATCAGGGTGATGATGGGGATGAGGGAGTTGCGCAGCGCATAGCCGAAAAGGCTGATGCTCCCGGGGATCCCCCTGGCCTTGGCGGCCTTCACGAAGTCCTGGGAGAGGCTGCCGATCATGTTGGTCCGGATGTTCTTTGTGATGACGCCTGTCAGAGGCAGGGCCAGGATAAAGGCCGGCAGCAGGATATTGGTATAGTTCTTATACCCGCTGGCGGGCAGCAGGCCCATCTTCACACAGATAAGCTGAATCAGCAGAATCGCCAGCCAGTAGTTGGGCAGGGACTGGGCGATGACCGCCACCATACTGATCAGGCGGTCCACCCAAGTGTGGTGGAATACCGCCGCCACCAGTCCCAGTGACAGCCCCAGCACAACAGACACCACCAGCGTCAGCCCCAGCATGGCGGCGGTCTTTCCCGCCGACTGGGTGACCACGTCCACCACGTCCATCTTCTGGAACCAGGAGTAGCCCAGATTGCCCTGGAACAGGTTCTTTACATAGATCACCAGCTGCTCCGGGATGCTCTTATCCAGTCCCATCTCCTGCTCCAGCGCCAGGATGGCCTCCTCCGAGGCAACGGAGGACATCTGGCGGGCCGGGCTTCCCGGTATCAGCCGCAGCAGCACAAAGATGAGCACCATGACCATCAAGAGGACCAGACAGCCCTGCAGGAGGCGTTTGACAACAGTTGTAAGCATTTGTCTCACCACGGATACGGTCGGTATCCAGCTCCTATTGTTAGATTCGCGGATCAACCGGGGGCCGCGTCCCCCGACCGTTTTTTTGCGGCTCCCCCGCGAGAGCGCGGGAGCCCTGTCTCGTAAAAGCTGTATTCACAGGCGTTGAACGCCGTCTGGCCGGGTCTTTTACCGCCCACCCGGCATCCCCCGCCTATGAACACAGCTTCTAAAAAAACGCCGGCCCGGTTCTGCCAGGCAGAGCCGGGCCGGTGCGCGTATCAGCCGCCGGGAGTCAGCCGGGCCGGCCGTCAGTTGGCAAAGCTGAGCTCGTTAAACAGCATGTTCGACGTGGGGTACCCCTTGAAGCCCTGAAGGTCAGAGCTGAAGCCCCAGATCATGGTGGAGTCAAAGAGGGGGAACATCGAAAGGCTGTCGTTGAGGGCGGGCCACAGCTCGTCCTGAATGACCTGCTTGCGCTGCGCCGGGTCCACCGTGCCGCTCTCCTTGGCAATCGCCGCGAAGACGGTCTCATCGGTACTGAAGTCCATCAGGCCGTGGGGGGCGTTGAAGCAGGTGGCCAGCATCTCGTTGTCCTCGTTGCCGATCATCCAGCCGGTGTCGATCATGTGGCAGGAATCCTCGGCGTACAGCGCCTCGGACCAGCTGGCGCTCTCTTTAGGCTGGAAGTCCACGTTGATGCCGATCTCATTGAGGCAGGAGACGATGTACTCGCCATACTCCTTGGTCTTGGGATAGAACCCGGTGGAGGTGATGTAGGTCAGCGTGGGCAGGCCCGCTCCGTTGGGGTATCCCGCCTCAGCCAGAAGCTGCTTGGCCATGTCGGGGTCATAACGGATGAAATCGTCGCACACGGAGTAGTTGGTGCAGGTCTGGGCCAGCCAGCAGTCCGCCTTGACCGCGTTGCCGTCCATGATGCTCTCGATAATGGTGTCCACATCGATGGCGTAGGCGATGGCCTTCCTGACCAGGGGGTTGTCCATGGGGGCCTGGGTGGTCTTGAAGACCATGTACTTCTGCTCATTCACAGGGGCGACCGTGTACGCCAGAGACTGGTTCCCCTCAATGATGGGGATCTGCTCGGCCTCCACCCGCTCAATGAGGTGCGCCTCACCGGACTGTAGGGCGGCCAGGCGGGTCTGAGACTCGGGGACATAGCGGAACTCCACATGGGGAATTTTGGCGGCCTTGGACGCGTCGAAGTAGCCGTCGAACTTCTCCAGGTAGACCGTCTCGTTCTCATACTTGGAAACCTTGTAGGGACCAGTCCCGTTCAGGCCCTCATTGAGCTTGTTGTTGTAGACGTCGTCGGAGGAGAGGATGCCCGCCTCGTAGTAGGTCAGCAGATTCAGCAGGGCGGCTCTGGGCTCCTCGCTGGAGGGATAGATGCGGCAGGTGTGCTCGTCGATGACCTCCACCAGGTACTGCTCCCCCCACTCGCCGCCTCGGGCGGAGTCGGGACGGCTCATCCACTCCACGGTGGCCTTCACATCCTCGGCGTCAAACTTGCTGCCGTCGTGGAAGGTCACGTCGTCGCGCAGGTGGAAGATCATGGAGTAGCCGTCGTCACAGTACTCCCAGCTGGTGGCCAGGGAGGGCTCCACCTCATGGGTTTCATAGTTGAGCTCAACCAGATAGCTGAGCACAACAGCCTGCAGGTGCACGTTGGCCAGAACCGTGTTGCCGGCGGGGTCCCAGCTGCCGGAGAAGGCCTCGGAGGAGAGGACCACCAGGGTGTCCCGGTCCGCCCCCGCGCTCTGGTTCCCCTGGGCGTCGCCCCCGCCTCCGCTGCCGTCTCCTCCGCCGCTTCCGCAGGCGGTAAGCGCCAGGAGCATGAAAATCGCAAGGGACAGGGCCAATAAACGCTTGATTTTTTTCATCGCTGTTTCCTCCTTGATTGCATCAGTTGACTCGTTCTTCTATTCTAAGGGCATCGCTTCAAAAGCCGGTGCACCTTAAAAACCCCCGACACCCATTTTGTGTACTGACGAAATTTTAGTATTTATAAAATAGTTAAATGATTTTTAATGAGGTATAAAACAGCACTTCCTTTTTCGCTTATCAAGTTTAACAAGTATATTCTGGAAATCAAGTTCTGTTTTTAGTCATTTTACAGTATAATTCTCCATTCGTCAACATATATTCCCAAAATTTTTTTATTTATTTTTTGCAAAATATTTGCTTTTATCAAAAACTCAGTGTATAATGGCAGAAAGAGTCGAGGCATCAAGGCGCATATGACAGAGATATGCCGGTATCGTCGATGCGGTTGAGAATCGGTTAAGAGGAGACAGGAGGTATAACCATGCTGAAAAATGAATCCGGATACCGCGGACTGGAGAGCGCACTTCAAAACGGTTACCACCGGCTGGAGGAGACGGAGCTTCCGCTGCTGGACGCCTATTGCGGGCGGTACAAGGCGTTTCTCACCGTCAGCCGCACAGAGCGTGCCACGGTGAAAAACGCGATCTCCCTGGCGGAAAAACAGGGTTTCCGCCCCTACGAGACGGGGGCGGCGCTGCAAAGCGGCGACCGGGTCTATTACAGCAACCGGGACCGCTCTGTGTGCCTGGCCGTCATCGGCACGCGGCCCCTGGCCCAGGGGATGACCATCATAGCCGCCCACATCGATTCCCCGCGGCTGGATGTCCGCCCCCGCCCGCTCTACGAGACCGACGAGCTTGCCTATCTGAAAACCCACTACTATGGCTGGGTGCGCAGGTATCAGTGGGTCGCCACCCCGCTGATGCTTCAGGGCGTAGTGGTCCTGCGCGGCGGGGAGAGCGTCAGCGTCTCCATCGGGGACAGTGACGACGACCCCAGGCTTGTCGTGACTGACCTGCTGCCCCATCTCTCCGCCGAACAGGACAAGCTCCCTCTGTCTTCCGCCCACCCGGGGGAGGTGATGAACCTCCTGGTGGGCTCCCGGCCGCTGCCGGACTGCGACAAGGTGAAGGCTGTGAAGCTCCGTGTGCTGGAGATCCTCCACGATAAGTACGGCATCGCGGAGGACGACCTCATCTCTGCCGAGCTGGAAGCGGTTCCCGCCTTCCCCGTCAGCGACGTGGGCCTGGACCGCAGCCTCATCGGGGCCTACGGCCAGGACGACCGGGTGTGCGCCTACGCCGCGCTGGATGCACTGCTGGAGCTCGAAGCGCCTGCTAGGACCTCCGTGTGCATTCTGGCGGACAAGGAGGAGGTGGGCAACAACGGCGTGAGCGGAATGCGCTCCGCCTCCTTCGACTACTTTCTAGAGGGCCTGTGCCGCTCCCAGAACTGCTGGCCCCGGGAGTGCTACCGGAACTCCTTCTGCCTGTCCGCCGACGTCACCTCTGCCTTTGACCCCGGCTACGCCGACGCTTTTGAGCAGCGGAACACCGCCCGCATCAACCACGGCCTCGCCGTGTGCAAGTACACAGGCTTCAAGGGGAAGGAACAGGCCTCCGATGCCTCCGCAGAGCTGGTCGCCTACGTCCGGCAGGTATTTGATGCCGCCGGCGTACTTTGGCAACCTGCTGAGATGGGCCGCATCGACCTGGGCGGCGGCGGGACCGTGGCCCTGGAGCTGGCCAACCGGGGAATTGATACGCTGGATGCCGGCGTACCGGTGCTCAGCATGCACTCCCCCTTTGAAACCGTCTCCAAGCTGGACTGCTACATGATGTACAAGGCGTGCCGGGCTCTGTACAAGGCCTGATTCTGTTTCCTGAAAAAGAATCAAACAGGCCCTGACCTCCTCGGAATTCCTGGATGTCTGCCCGGCGTTCCCCCAAAAAATAGGCGGTCCCTGCACAGCGGGCGAAAGAAGCCCGACCGCGCAGGGACTGCCTATTTTTTATCGTCGCTGCGGTTGAGAATCGGTAAAAAGGAGGCGGTGAAAACCGTGCGCGGCGAGGCGGAGAACGCGGGCGGGCTGACGCCCGCCAAGGACGGCAACGATGCCCACGCCCTGTTTTAACCGCCGAGCTTTACCGTTTTTCAACTGCTTCTACGATAGCATATGTTAGGCTTTCAACAGCAAAAGAGGGGGCGTCCCCTTGCGGGAACGCCCCAGACGTGGCTTATTTATCAGCCCTGCTCGCGCATCTTGGCGAAGCAGTCACTGCAGTACACAGGACGGTCGCTCTTGGGCTCGAAAGGCACACGGGCCTCGCCGCCGCAGGAAGCGCAGGTAGCGGTGAAGTACTCACGGGGACCGCGGGCAGCGTTCTTGCGGGCGTCGCGGCACACCTTGCAGCGCTGGGGCTCGTTCTGGAAGCCGCGCTCGGCGTAGAACTCCTGCTCGCCGGCGGTGAACACGAACTCGTTACCGCACTCCTTGCAAACTAAGGTCTTGTCTTCGTACATGATTTTACCCTCTCTTTGAATAGAAAAAAATATATTGCGGTCAGCCTTTGCTGAGATCGCCGGAAGAAAGTTGCCGCGCGGCCTTGCGGCGGATGCGCTGCACGGCGTTGTCCACCGATTTGGGGGACCGAGACACCGCTTCGGCCATTTCCTGTGTGGTCAGGCCGTCTAAATAGTACCCCAAGATCTTTGCTTCAAACTCGGACAACTGTCTGCACACGACACTCAATTTGTCTCGCACCCCCTCGCGCCCGATAATCAGGTCCTCGGGGTTGGTTTGGGAGACCAGCGGCGCGCCAAGAACGGAGGTATGACTGTCAAAGAAGGGTATTTCAAGAGGAACCGACTGGTTAAGCGGCATATGCTTGTCGCGGGCGGCAGCCCGGACCGCGGAATATAGCCGGTTACGGATGCAAATTTCTGCGAAGGTGCGAAAGCTGGCGGACTTGCCGCCCTCGTACTCCCGCAGGCCGTGAATCAGGCCGATCATGCCCTCCTGGATGAGATCGTCGCTGTCGCCGCCCGCCAGGTAGTAGGGGCGGGCCAGCTTGCGCACCAGGCGCGTATATCTCTTTACCAGAATCTCCTCCGCGTCCCGCTCTCCCTCCCGGGAGAGGCGGCACAGCTCCTCGTCAGGCAGGGCCTCATAAGCGGCCAACCGGGCTTCACTGATCGACATGGCTATTATACCTATTATCCCTATCTCTTGTCAAGTAAATATTAAAAATTTGTAAACAGTTTCTTCAGATTTTTAGCGTTTTCACCAAATCCGCCAGCCGCCGGGCGCACGCATCCGCCTGCTGGGCGGTTTTTGCCTCCACCATCACCCGGATCAGGGGCTCCGTACCGGAGGGGCGGACCAGCACCCGGCCGTCGCCGCCCAGGGCCTCCTCCTCCCGGCGCACGGCCTCGCCCAGGGCCTCGGAGGCCATAATGCCCTCCTTCAGCCCCGGCTGGTTGGGCAGATCCACGTTCACCAGCGTCTGGGGGTAGCTGGGGCAGATGGCGGCCAGCTGGGAGGCGGTCTTCCCGCTGCGCTGGAGAATCTGCAAGAACTGCAGGGCCGTCAGCTGGCCGTCGCCGGTGGTGGCATAGTCGGTAAAGATGGTGTGGCCCGACTGCTCCCCGCCGATGCGGTAGCCGAACTCCAGCATCTTCTCCAACACGTTCCGGTCTCCCACGGGGGTGCAGACCAGCCGGATATTGTTTTTGTTGCAGAACTCATGGAGCCCCAGGTTGCTCATCACGGTGCCCACGATGGTCCGGCCGGTGAGCAGGCCCTGGTCCCGCATGTAGAGGCCGCATACGGCCATGGTCTTGTCCCCGTCCACCACCTGGCCCGTCTCGTCGATCATCAGGCACCGGTCCGCGTCGCCGTCGAAGGCGATGCCCAGGTCGTACTCTCCGGCGGTGACCATAGCGGCCAGGCTCTTGAGGTGGGTGGAGCCGCACTTGAGGTTGATGTTGACCCCGTTGGGCTTGCGGTGGATGAAGTCGGCCTCGATGTCGAAGCCGGCGAACAGGTCCGGGGCGGTGGCCGCCGCCGCGCCGTTGGCGCAGTCAATGAGCACCCGCAGCCCCCCCAGGCCGCTCTGGACGGTGCCGGCCAGGTGCTTGATGTACTCGTATTTGAGGTTTTTCATGCCGTGGATGCGCTTGCCGATCTCCCCGCCCTTTTTGATGGGCATGGGCTCGTCGGAGAGGATTTTTGCCTCCACCCGGTCCTCCAGCGCGTCGGGCAGCTTGTAGCCCTGGCCGTTGAAGACCTTGATGCCGTTGTGCTCAAAGGGGTTGTGGCTGGCGGAGATGACCACGCCGGCGTCTGCCTCCACCTTGATGGTGAGGTAGGCCACCGCCGGGGTGGGGATGGTGCCCAGGGGCATCACGTCGCCCCCCACGGAGGTGATGCCCGCGATCATGGCCCCCTCCAGCATGTCCGAGGAGATTCTCGTGTCCATGCCGATGGTGATGAGGGGCGGGGCCCCCTTCTCCTCCGTCAGAACCATGGTCACGGCCTGGCCCACCCGGTAGGCCAGCTCCGCCGTCAGGTTTTCCCCCACAATGCCTCTGATGCCGTCGGTCCCAAACAACTTGCCCATCTGAAAACTCCTTCCCTGGCGGCCCCTGCGGGCCCCGCCCAGCTTGCTGTATATCTCAAAATCTTTTTCAGCTCCCGCTTTGAGGGAGCCTTCGGTCACAGTCTCTTGCGGCAGGCCGCCGGTCAGCCGGCCCGCCCATCCTCCACCCACTCCACCAGATCTCCCGGCTGGCACTGGAGGATATTGCAAACGGGCTCTAAACTGGCCAGATTGATGGATGTATTCCCGCTTCTCATCTTTTGCAGTGTACCCTCTGACAAAATTTTTTCCTGCCGCAGACGATAGCTGGAGTATCCTGCTTCTTTTAACTTTTCTAATATATTCACTTTGTATTTTAACATGTTTTACTCCGTATGACATTTATCTCGTGCATCTCGAGAAAACAGTTGACATTATCGACTTCGCGTGTATAATAGGAATATCATAACAAAAAGGAGTATACCCCTATGGACGAACTGATGCAAGCCCTGTTCAACGACATTATAGACCGTCTGCTGGGACGCTACTACCCCCAGACCGATTATGCCCGGCGGAGCGCGGCCCGGGATGCCATCGGCCGCAGGCTCTGGACCCAGCTGCCGCCCTCTCAGCGGGCACTGCTGGAGGAACTTCAGCGGGCCTACGACGCCGCCCAGATGGCGGAGCTGGAGGCCGTGTTCCTGGCCGCCTTCGACCAGTGCAAAGCCCTGGCTTGCTCCCACAGCGCTTAAAAGGTCAGCTGCTCCATAACCGGCGGCGTCCCGCCCGGCACGGCGAGGCCCAGGTGCTGATAGGCCTTGCCCGTGACGCACCGCCCCCGGGGGGTCCGGGTCAGAAACCCGATCTGCATCAGGTAGGGCTCATAGACGTCCTCTAAGGTGACGGCCTCCTCGTTGATGGTGGCCGCCAGGGTCTCCAGCCCCACCGGGCCGCCGCCGTAGTACTCAATGACGGCCCGGAGCATCCGCCGGTCGATCTGGTCCAGGCCCAGGTAGTCCACCTCCAAAGCGGTGAGGGCCTTGTCGGACAGGGACTTTGTGATGACCCCGTCCCCCACCACCTGGGCGAAGTCCCGCACCCGGCGGAGCATCCGGTTGGCGATGCGGGGGGTGCCCCGGCTGCGGCGGGCGATCTCCATGGATCCCTCGGGCTCGATGGGGGCGTCCAGGATGCCGGCGGACCGGGTAACGATGAGGGCCAGCTCCTCCGGCGTATACAGCTCCAGCCGCAGCGTCACGCCGAACCGGTCCCGCAGGGGGGCGGACAGCTGCCCCGCCCTGGTGGTAGCCCCGATGAGGGTGAACTTGGGCAGATCCAGCCGGATGGAGTTGGCGGAGGGGCCCTTGCCGATGATGATGTCGATGGCGAAATCCTCCATGGCGGGGTAGAGCACCTCCTCCACGGAGCGGTTGAGCCGGTGGATCTCGTCCACAAATAAAATATCGTTCTCGTTGAGGTTGGTCAGCAGCGCCGCCAGGTCCCCCGCCTTCTCAATGGCGGGGCCGGAAGTGATGCGCACGTTGACCCCCATCTCGTTGGCGATGATGCCGGACAGGGTGGTCTTCCCCAGCCCCGGGGGACCGTGGAGCAGCACGTGGTCCAGGGGCTCCGCGCGCATCTTGGCGGCCTGGATGAAGACCTCCAGATTGCTCTTGGCCTTCTCCTGGCCGATGTACTCCTTGAGCCGCTGGGGCCGCAGGGAGTACTCGTTCTCGTCCTCCCTGGTGAGGGAGGTGGTGACCAGGGGCTCCTCCTCCACGAAGGGGGCCCCGCCGGAAAAGTCGATGCTCATTTCTTACAGCCCTTCCGCCAGCGCCTGCACCTGGTCCAGGAAGGCCTCCTCGCCCCAGGTATTGATCTTGAAGAGCATCGCCTGACTGCCCCCGGAGGTGATGGCGGAGAGGAACAGGTCCTCCCCCTCCCCCGCCAGGGTCAGGTTCAAGCTCACCCGGTTGCCCCCGACCACGCTGTAGCGCTCGTAGACCCGCACCGCGCAGCGGACGGCCCCGCCGCGCCAGTCGCTGCCGTCCTCGAAGGAGGCGGAGGCGCTGCCCTCCAGAATGCCCTTATCCAGCCGCCGGAGGACCTCGTCGAAGTTCCCCCGAAAATGCCGCTCATACTTTGCCATAGCGTTCTCCTTATTTCACCATATTTTTCAGCGCCAGCCGGATGATCTGCTCCAGAGGCTGTCCGTCGATGTCCACCCCCTTGAGGGCCATGTTGATCTCCGCCTGGGAGTACCCCAGCACCGCCAGGGCGGCGCTGGCCTCGGAGAGCTTGTTCTGCGGGATGATGGTCACCGCGTCCATGGTGACGCTCTCCCCTGACCCGGAGACGGTCTGCCCCTTGGCCAGCTTGTCCTTGAGCTCCAGGATCACCCGCTGGGCGATGCGCTTGCCCACGCCGGGGGCCCTGGTCAGGGTCTTCTCGTCCCCGGTGATGATGCTCATGGCCAGATTGGCCGGCGTGCTGGAGGAGAGGATCCCCAGCGCCGCCTTGGGTCCCACGCCGGAGACAGAGATGAGCTGCTGGAAGAGCTTCAGCTCCTCCTGGCTGGCGAACCCGTACAGGTCCATAGCGTCCTCCCGGACGCTCAGAAAGGTAAACAGCTTGGCCCTGTCCCCCTTCTTGATCTGAGAGAGGGTGTACGCCGTGGTACGGCAGGCGTACCCCACCCCGCCGCAGTCGACGACGGCCAGATAGGGCTCGATGTGGGCCACTGTGCCGGAAACATAGTAATACATGGCAACTCCCGAAGCAAAACAACGTTTTGTGCAAACAGTTTTTCTAGTGACGCGTCTCCATATGCATGGAAGAGTCTCTCACCGCGTGTCATAGCGCCTGGGATCAAACCGCCGCTCGGTATTGAGCAGGCTGGTGGCGCTCCTGCCGTGGCAGATGGCGATGGCCAGGGCGTCGGCGGCGTCGTCGGGCCTGGGGATCTCCCGCATCTTCAGCAGCCGCTGGGTCATCAGCATCACCTGCCGCTTGTCCGCCCCGCCGTAGCCGGCCACGGCCTGCTTGACCTGCATGGGGGTGTACTCGAACACCGGCACCCCGGAGCGCTCCACCTCCAGCAGGATAACGCCCCGCCCGTGGGCTACGGCGATGCCGGTGGTGATGTTCTTGGAGAAGAACAGCTCCTCCACCGCCGCCTCCTCTGGCCGGAACTGGTCCAGCAGCTGGACCATATCCCGGGAGATCTGGCACAGGCGGCTGGAGAGGGGGATACCCGGCGGCGTGGTGATGACGCCGTATTGGAGCAGCCTTGCGCCGGTGCGGTCGGCCTCCACCAGCCCAAAGCCGATGGTCGCCACGCCGGGATCGATGCCTAAGATGCGCATGAGAGGACTCCTTTGTTGATCTGGCCCCTATTCTAACATCTGTATGAGAAAAAAACAAGGGGAAAGAGGAAAATCGCCGGGGACTCCCGTCCCCGGCGGTTTTCCCCGTCCGTCAAAAAAAGCCCTCCGCAGGAGTTTACCGCCCGCAGGCGGCAAATGCAATCACATCGTTTTTCCCGCGGCGTGTACGTGGGAAAAACACTTTGCGCAGAGCGAGCGTCGAATTGTGCGCCAAGAGCGCACAACCGAGGCGCAGAGCGGCGCGAAGCCCCCTTCCCAAAAGTGGCCGGCCACTTTTGGGAGGAAAATCGCCGGGGACTCCCGTCCCCGGCGGTTTTCTTACCGGCCGCCCTCTCCGAACACCAGCGCCGCCGCCCTGGCCGACTGGGCGGCGTCCCTTGTGTAGAAGTCCGCGCCGATCTGGTTGGCGAACTCCTGGGTCACCACCGCGCCGCCCACCATCACCTTGCATTCCGCGCCCGCCTTCCGGAGGGCCCGGATGGTCAGGGCGATATTCTGGGCCGTGGTGGTCATCAGGGAGCTGAGCCCCACCAGGGGCGCCCCCGTCTCCAGGGCCGCCCGGACTACCGCCTCCGGCTCCACGTCCCGGCCCAGGTCGACCACCCGGTAGCCGTAGTTCTCCAGCAGCATCTTCACAATGTTCTTTCCGATGTCGTGGACGTCCCCCTTGACGGTGGCCAGCAGGATGGTCCCCTTCTCCCCCGCCCCCTCGGGCAGGCGGCGGCGCACCACGTCGAAGGCCGCCTTCACCGCCTCGGCGGAGGCCATCAGCTGGGGCAGGAACAGCTCCCCCCGCTCATAGGCCTCCCCCACCCGGTCCAGGGCGGGGATGATGTGGCTGTTGATGACCTCCAGCGGCCCCTCCCGCTCCAGCAGCGCCTGGGCGGCGGCGGGGACGCTGGATTTCTGCCCCATGGCCACCAGCGCCTCCAGGGACGGCTCCTCCCGCCCCTGGGCCCACGCACCGCCCAGGCGCTGGCGGCTTGCGATGTAGTCCGCGCACCCCGGATCCCTGCCGGTCAGCACCCGCATGGTCTCCAGGGTGTCCATCACCCTGGAGGATCCGGTGTTGATGATCGGCACGTTCAGCCCCGCCGCCATGCAGGCGGCCAGGAAGGCGCAGTTGAGGGCGTCCCGCTCCGGCAGGCCGTAGCTGACGTTGGACACCCCCAGCACCGTCTTGTACCCCGCCCCCCGGACCAGCCGGATGGCCTCCGCGGCCGCCAGGGCCCCCGCCTGGTCCACCGACGCCGCCATGGCCAGGCAGTCCAGGAAGAGGTCCTCCCGCCGCACGCCGGCGGCCTCCGCCAGCCGGGCCACCGACAGGGCGGTTTCCGCCCGGACGGCGGGGTCGCTGCTGATGCCCCCCTCGTCCAGGGCCAGGACAATGAGCCCCGTGCCGTACTTCACCGCCAGGGGCAGGATCTGCGTCAGGCTCTCCCGCGAGCCGTTGACGGAGTTGAGGATGGGCCGGCCCCGGCAGAGCCGCAGGGCCCGCTCCAGCGCGATGGGGTTCGCGCAGTCGATCACCAGCGGCAGCGGGGACACCCGCTGTACGGCCAGCACCAGCGCCGGCAGGGCCTCCGCCTCGTCGATGTCCGGCAGCCCTGCGTTGACCACCAGGAAGTCCGCGCCCTCCTGCTGCTGGGTCGCGGCCGCCTCGGCGGCCCGGTCCCAGTCCTTCCCGTAGAGGGCCGCCTTCATCTCCCCGCGCCCTGTGGGGTTCAGCCGCTCCCCCACTACGGCCAGGGAGTCCGCGGACAGCGCTGCGGCCCCCTGCCAGCCGCACAGGCGGCACACCCCGTCCGGCTCCCTCTGAGGGGGCGCGCCCCCCTCCATCAGGGAGCGCAGGGCGCGGATGTGGTCCGGCGTGGTGCCGCAGCACCCCCCCAGCAGGGCAGCCCCCGCCTCCAAAAACCGCTTTCCCCAGGCGGCGAACTCCTCCGGCCCCACGTCGTACACCGTCCGTCCGCCCTCCAGCCGGGGCAGGCCGGCGTTGGGCTGGACCAACACCGGCAGGTGGGTGGCCCCCAGCATGGCTCCCAGGGGTTCCTCCATCTCACGGGGCCCCACGGAGCAGTTGAGCCCCACCCCGTCCGCCCCCAGGGCCGTCAGGGTCACGGCCGCCGCCGCCGGGTCCACCCCCAGGAAGGTCCTGCCGTCCGCGCCGAAGGTCATGGTCACCAGCACCGGCAGGTCCGTCCGCTCCTTCGCCGCCAGCAGGGCGGCCTTGGCCTCCAGCAGGTCCCCCATGGTCTCGATGAGCACCAGGTCCGCCCCGGCCCGCGCCCCGGCCTCCGCGATCTCGGCGAACATGCCGTAGGCCTCGTCGAAGCGCATCTCCCCGAAGGGCTCCAGCAGGGACCCCAGGGGCCCCACGTCCAGGGCCACATACCGCTCCGGCCCGGCGGCCCGCCGGGCGGCGGCCACGCCGGCGGCGATCAGAGGGGCCGGGTCCTCCCCCAGCTTCCGCCGGCTGGCCCCGAAGGTGTTGGCGGTGATGATGTCCGCCCCCGCCCGGACGTAGGCCCGGTGGACGGCCTCCACCGTCTCCGGCGCCGTCAGGTTCAGCCGCTCCGGGCACTCCCCCGCCCCCAGGCCGGCAGCCTGGAGCATGGAGCCCATGCCCCCGTCAAAGAGGTGATACGAAGAAACATGCATCATACGCCTTCTCCCTTCCAAATCCGTCACCGGTCCATCACGCCCAGGGCGGAGCCCACCGCCCCGCCGCCCAGCACCAGCGCCTTAACGCCCCTCTGCAGGCTTGTCCCCTCCGGGAACGCCTCCGCCGCCGTCCCCTCCGGGACCCGGAACAGCCACCGGATATACTCCCTGTCCCCCGGGTCCTCCCGGACGATCCGAAACCGCCTCTGAAAGGCCAGGATCCGGGAGTCCCCGGACAGCAGCGGCGTCAGGGCCGGGGACAAAAGCCACGAATGGCAGCTGTACCCGCCCTCTCCATACGCGGGGGCCTGGGCGCGAAAAAACCTGTCCGCCCGGTCCAGGGAGCCATCCACCGCCGCCGGCGACAGATCCGCATCCGACGGGATGTGGACCGCCACCGACCTCTCCCCGTCCCGCTCCTGGAGCTCGTACTCCAGCGTTCCCAGGCGGAACAGCCCCATGCTGGTCTGCCGGTAGGTCCACCAGCCCCTGTCAAAAAACATACGGCCGTTTCTCTCCAAGCACTCCGCCAGGAATCTGGGGAAGCACCGCATGGTGTCCCGATAGACCGCCGGACCGATCCCCCGCTCCCGGTACCGCTCCCACGCCCGCCTGGCGCACTCCAGCTGGCAGTACAGCATCCCCAGCCCGCCGGCGTCCTCCCCCAGCAGCGTCCGCAGCGCCTCATAGCCCCGGGCTGCGGCGTCCCGCTCCAGCAGCTGCGCCAGGCAGGGCTCCAGCCTCTCCATATCCAGCGCCCCGCCCACGCGCGCCAGCCGGTCAGCCATCTCCGGCTGCAAATCGATGAGGCGGTACAGCGACGGCAAATCCATTGCAGCTCTCCTTTTGTGTAAAATTCTGTTTCCACAGCAAAAAAACGTGCCCAAGGCACGTTTTTCAGCTACGCCCTCGGATGGGCCTTGTGGTAGACATCCTGGAGCTTCTGCTTGACCATGTGGGAATAAATCTGGGTGGAAGAGATGTCCGCATGGCCCAGCATCTCCTGGATAGAGCGCAGATCCGCCCCGTTCTCCAGCAGGTGGGCAGCGAAGGAGTGGCGCAGGGTGTGGGGCGTGATGTCCTTTTTGATCTGCGCCTTCTCCTGGTAGTACTTGATGATCTTCCAGAACCCCTGGCGGCTCATGCGCTCGCCGCCCATGTTCACAAACAGGGCCGGCTCCCTGGGGGTGAGCACCATATGGGGCCGCACGTCCCTGATGTAGTCCGACAGGGCCTTGACCGCGGCGCTGTACAGGGGGATGATCCGCTCCTTGCCCCGGCTGGAGCAGCGGATAAAGCCGGCGGCCAGGTTCACATCCTCCACGTTCATTCCGATCAGCTCGCTGACCCGGATGCCCGTGGCGTACAGAAGCTCCAGCATGGCGTGGTCCCGGTAGCCCTTGTCGTCCACGCACTGGGGCTGCTCAAGCAGCTGCTCCACCTCCCGGCCGGTGAGAATCTGGGGCAGCTTGCGCTCCGTCCGCACCGGCGCGGTGTGCCGGGCCGGGTTGCTGCGCACCGCGCCCCGCCCCTGGAGATAGCCGTAGAAGGACCGCAGGGAGGCCACGCCCCTCGCCACGCTGGCGGCGGACTTCCCCTTCCCGGACATGTATCCCATGTAGCGCTCCACCTGCTCCTGGGTGCAGGCGGACAGCTCCGCCCCCTCCACCTCCGTGAGGTACCGGGCAAACTGGGTCACGTCTCGGACGTAAGAGGCCACGGTATTCTCGGAGGAGTGCCGCTCCAGCTCCAGATAGTGGGCGTACTCCATGATATAATTCGCCAACACGCCCCCTCCTCTCCCGAAAACCGGTCAAAATACCTCCCCCATTGCCAACCGGAACAGGAGAGGGGTCACCAGCCGCTCACAGCACACACCCACGGCCAGAATCACCGCGCACAACACAAACAGCAGAAAATAGCGGCTCCCGTACAGCACCGGCGCAGAGCGCTTCCCCCTCCCGAAGGAGAGCAGGAACAGCTCGATAGACATAGGCCACGCCGCCTCCGCCAGCGCCAGAAAGCAGGGCAGGGTGAACACCAGCCGCACCGCCAGCGCCCCCAGGGCCAGCAGCACCCCTGCCCGCCCGTAGCACCGGACGAAGCAGGAGACCGCGTACATGCTGCAAAAGCCGAACAGCCCAGACAGGGCCGGAATCAGCGCCGCCCCCACCGAGGAGAACCCCAGCAGAAACAGCGCCGCCGCATAACCGAAATAGGCCGCCGCGCAGCCGCCCAGGGACACCGCCACGCCCCCCGCGTCATACAAACCGCAGTAGTCGTTCAGGTACCGGCCCAGGGCCGCCTGGGACGCCTCGCCGCACCCGGCGGCATACAGGTGGCCCCCCAGGGCCCCCGCCAGAAACAGCGCCGCCAGCGCCAGCCCCCGCAGCAGGGACGGGTCCCAGGCGCCCCACCTGACCCCCCGCAGGACAGTCCGTCCTCGCATTTTCCATCACCTCTTCACCAGCATATGCGGGGTGGACAAGGTTTAGAAGCGGCCCGCCGTTTTATGTGGACCAGCGCCCGGACGCCCCCTGTGGGGGAACCTTATTTATCATAGTTCAATTTCCCCCGATTGGCAAGAGAAAAAAGGAAACTCGGGACATTTTGTCAATTATCACGAAATCTTATGTAAACAGCATTATGTAAATCTACTATCGACAGCCCCGCCGTCCCTCCCTGCCCCGAACATTTTGTGTGCCCCCCGGAGGCCCGGCACCACATCTGGAAAAATCCACGAATACATCTCGTAATCAGCAGTCTGTGCCGCCGCCGGCCATTTCCTTTAATTTTGGTTATTTTCACCTCTTGACAGAAGCCCTGCAGCGCGGAAGCGCCGCTAAGCATCTCAGCCCCGCCGCTTCCGGCGAGTCCGCTTCCCCCGGCTCCCGCCCCCGCGGGGCAGATTGTACCCCACCAGCGCCGCCAGCAGCCCCCCCGCCGCCATGGACAGCCCGATTCCGGTCAGGCCGTTGTCCACGCAGATGGCGTCCGCAGTGAAAAAGGCCGCCGCCAGGGTCAGGGTGAGAAACACCGCCACCACCACCGGCACCGTCAGCATGCTGGTCCCCTTCCCTCTCACCACGCTGTACCCGCAGCCCAGGAAGGAAGCCAGCAGCGCGGCGGCGCAGGTCATGGGGTAGAGCCGCTCCATCCCCACCGCCCCCCTGTGGATGAGCAGGGCGTAAAAAAACTGCATCGCCACATAGACGGCCAGCGCCAGCAGGCCGCCGACCACACTGTTTTTGACCATCCCCTTGGGCAGAGACATGACTACCTTAGACATAACAGAACCTCCCGGCAAATCTACTGATAAACCAGTATATTGACCGGAAGGCTCGGTTATTCGGTTATTTCTCCTCGCCGCTCTCCTCGATGCCGGCGGGCTCTTCGTCGCTCTTTTTGGCCTTCCTGCCCTTCTTGTCCTCGGGGGGATTGCTGTTGTTGGTGGACACGGACCACTTGGTCAGCTCCATGCGCACCCGGTCGTCGCTGGTCTCGATGATGATGTTCTCCTCCGTGACCTGTACGATCTTGCCGACGATGCCGCCGATGGTGGTGATCTGGTCGCCCTTCTTCAGGCTGTTGCGCATCTCCTCCGCCTGCTTCTTCCGCTTGTTCTCCGGGCGAATCATCATAAAATACATCAGCGCCAGCATGACGACGATCATGATTAAGAAAGAGCCGGAACCGGCTGCAGCGCCTCCAGCGGTATAAAACATAGGCATATCGCGTTTTCCTCCTTACCCAAAAATTTGCGAGTTTCGCTAAAACAAAACGCTTTTGTTATTATACCCGACTTGCCATGGTTTGGCAAGTCCTAAATTTGCACCCTGTCAAATTGGTGTTCACAGGCGGGCGACAGGCGGGCTGCCCGTGCTTCAGACACATCATTGGAAAGAAACATGCCTCTTGCCCCTCCCCCTGTTTTGGGGTATACTAAAGAAAAACACAAAGGAGCGATCCCCTTATGCCATCCATCGAGGAACTGAGAGCCCGCTTTCAGCGCGACCGCTTCGCCACGGAGCTGACCGGCGCGGACATCCGGGAGGCGGAGCCGGGGCGGGCGGTGTGCGCCCTGTCCCTGCGACCCGTCCACCTAAACGCCAACGGCGCCCCCATGGGCGGGGCCGTCTTCACCCTGGCGGACTTCGCCTTCGCGGTGGCGGCCAACGGCTTCGCGGAGCAGGTCACCGTATCCCAGCACGCGTCCGTCACCTTCCTCTCCCCCGCCAAGGGCCGGGAGCTGCTGGCGGAGGCCAGGTGCCTGAAGGCGGGGCGGGCCACCTGCCTCTACCAGGTGGAGGTCCGCGACGAGCTGGGGACCTACGTGGCCCACGCGGAGGTAAACGGCTTCACCCTCCATCAGCCGGCGGCCGGCGGCCCGCCCCCGGCGGAGTGACCCTCCATTTTCCCGGTTTTGCGCCTTTTCCCCGAAAAAAAGATTGTAATTTCTCCCAACATGATATATACTAGGAGGGCATTCTTGATTTGGGAGGTCCTACCATGAAGAGTACATGGCGCTTTGTGATGAAGATCATCGGCCTGTCCCTGGCGCTGGCCGGCGTGATCTGCCTGGTGATCGGCTGCTGGGACAAGCTGGCGGAGGAGGCCGCTGCGGCGAAAAAGGCCCTGTGCGGCGGGCGCTGCCCCGAGTTCGACGATTACGACGACGACCTGCTGTGTGAGTAAAGCGGAAAAGAGCGTTCCCCCGGATGCCGCCGGGGGAACGCTCTTTTTATACGCATCTCCGATGAAATGCGGATTCCCGGCGGCGGGCTACAGCGCCGCGTACAGCGCCGTCAGGTGCTTGAGCATCTCCACCACCAGATCCATACCCTCCACCGTGGCGCACTCGTAGGGCCCGTGGAAGCTGAAGCCGCCGGTACCCAGGTTGGGGCAGGGCAGACCCATGAAGCTCAGCCGCGCGCCGTCGGTGCCGCCCCGGATGGGCTTAGTGAAGGGGGTGAGCCCCGCCCGCCGGGCGGCCTCCCGGGCGTTGTCGATGAGGTGCATGCACCCGCGCAGCTGTCCGGCCATGTTGTAGTAGCTGTCCTTCAGCTCCAGGGAGATGGCGGCCTTGGGGTGGGCGGCCTGGACGGCGCGGACGGCCTCCTCCAGCACGGCCTTCTTCTCCTGGAATTTCTCCCAGTCGTGGTCCCGGATGATGTAGGCCATCCTGGCGGCGGCCACGTCCCCGGCCATCTCGTCCAGGTGGAAGAACCCCTCGTATCCCTCGGTCCTGGCGGGGACGGCCCCGGCGGGCAGGCGGGCGTTGATCTCCATGGCGATGAGCAGTGCGTTCTCCATGGCGTCCTTGGCGGAGCCGGGGTGGACGGACACGCCGGTGACGGCGATTTTGGCGGAGGCGGCGTTGAAGTTCTCGTACTCGATGCCCCCCTCCACGTCCCCGTCCAGGGTGTAGGCGTACTGCGCGCCGAAGGCGGCCACATCGAAGTGGTCGGGCCCCTCCCCAATCTCCTCGTCAGGGGTAAAGGCGATGCAGAGCTTCCCGTGGGGCAGGTTCTGCTCCCGCAGCTCCTGAACCAGGGTCATAATCTCGGCGATGCCCGCCTTGTCGTCCGCCCCCAGGAGGGTATCGCCGGAGGCGGTGATGAGGGTGCGGCCCTTCATCTGCGCCAGCACCGGGAAATCGGCGGCGCGGATCACCCGGCCCTCCTTGGGCAGGACCACGTCCCCGCCGTCGTAGTCCGGGTGGAGGATGGGCTCCACCCCCGCCCCGGAGAAGGCGGGGGCGGTATCCATGTGGGCCAGCAGCCCCAGGGCCGGCGCACCCTCGCACCCCGGCGCGGCGGGAAGGATCCCCGTCACCACCCCGAACCGGCTGACCCGGACCTCCTCCAACCCCAGCTCCCCCATCTCCCGCTCCAGCAGCCGGACCAGGTCCCACTGCCGCTGGGTACTGGGGCTGGTCCCGGTCCCCTCGGCGGACTCTGTGTTGATTTTGACGTAGTTGAGCATTCTCTCATAGGCGCGCATAAACGGCGTCCTCCTTCTATCAAAGTCAGTACTCGATCCCCCGCCGGGCGGCGACGCCCTGGTCAAAGGGGTGCTTGATTTTCTTCATCTCCGTGACGTAGTCCGCCGCGTCCAGCAGATTCCGGGAGGGATTCCGGCCGGTGAGGACCACCTCCAGCTCCTCCGGCCTCCCGGCCAGCAGCGCCAGCAGCCTCTCCTCCTCCACCATGCCGGTGGTGCAGGCGCTCATGGCCTCGTCCAGCACCAGCAGATCAAAGTCCGCTCCCCGCCGGAAGGCCTCCTCCAGCATAGCGGAGTAGTACGTCCGGGCCTCCCGCTTCTCCTCCTCCGTGAGGGTCCAGCTAAAGCCGAAGGTCCGGGTCTGGGGAACCGTCTCAATCCCCGGCACGCCGGCCAGGGCGGCGAACTCCCCGCTCTTTCCGTCCTTAAAAAATTGCAGCAGCAGCACCCTACGCCCGCTGCCGGCGGCCCGCAGGGCCAGCCCCAGGGCGGCGGTTGTCTTCCCCTTGCCGTCGCCGCAGTAGATGTGCGTCAGTCCCGGCATGCAATGCCCCCTTTCATGGATCATCTTCGTATACGCGGCTCATCCGCGCCTTTAATCAAACCGCACACGCCAGTTCTCCGCCTCGCCGGCGGCGAAGCACATCATGATCTGCTCCCTGCTGGTCTTCTCCTCCGCCAGCGGCTCCGGCAGCTCGTCTCTGGCAAAATACCGGCGCTCCGTGGTCTCGATGTTGGGGACAAACTCGCCCCCCAATGCGGAGCAGAGCACAAAAACTTTCATCACCCCGTAGGCGTACCGGGGCGCGTTGTGCCGGTTCCTGTCCTGTACCGCAATGAGGCGCTCCGCCCTCACCCGCAGCCCGGCCTCCTCCAAGGTCTCCTTGACCACATTTTCTGCCACCGACCGGTTGACATCGCACCACCCGCCCGGCAAAGACCAGGTTCCGTTGCGCTCGTGGACCAGCAGGATTTTCCCCTCCTGAAAAACAGCGGCCCGCGTGTCCACCTTGGGTGTCTGATACCCGGTCTCATTGCAGAACAGACCCTTCACCTTTTCCACAGGAATCTCCGTCCGGTGGGCCACCATCTCCGCAGCGATCTCCCGCAGCCGCTCATACCGCTCCCTGTCATAGGGGTCCCGCCCGTAGGCCAGCCCCGCCTGGGCCAAGCTCTGGATCTCGACCGCCCACTGGAGCCACCGGTTTTCCTCCTTTATCACCGTCTCCTCCCCTCCTACATCCAGATGGAGAACACCCGCAGCACCTTTTCCAGCACCTTTCTGAACCAGGAGCGCCCCTCCCACCGCTCCGGGTCCACGGCGGCGCTGCGGGCCATAACGCCCTCCATGTCCGCCAGGATCTCCCGGATGGCGGGCGCGCCGTAGAGGACCGTACCGCACTCGTAGTGGAGCTGAAAGCTGCGGTAATCCATGTTGACGGAGCCCACCAGGGCGATCTCCCCGTCGGCCACCAGGCTCTTGAGGTGGAGGAAGCCGGGGGTAAATTCGTAGATTTTCACGCCGTGGCGCAGCAGCCGCTCGTAGTAGGACCCGGCCACAATATAGGTATACTTGTGGTCCGGTATGCCCGGCAGCAGCAGGCGCACGTCCACGCCGCTGTCGGCGGCCATGCACAGGGCCCGGACCATGCCGTCCTCCACGGCAAAATAGGGGGTGGTCAGCCAGAGGCTGCGGTGGGCGTTGGAGATGCACTGGTAGTACAGATCCTCCGCCGGGTTGTCGGGGTTGTTCATGGGCCCGTCGCCGAAGGGCTGGCAGAAGCCGGCCGCCTCCCGCTCCTCCAGGGGGCGGTAGAAGTCATGCTCGCTGTGCAGCCGCTCCCCCAGCATCTCCCACATGTGGATAAACTGGGCGGTGAGCCCCCAGGCCCCCGGGCCGTCCAGCAGCACGCCGCCGTCCTTCCACTCCCCGAACCGGCGCACGCGCCCCACGTACTCGTCCGCCACGTTCACCCCGCCGGTGTAGGCGTACTGCCCGTCCACACAGAGGATCTTCCGGTGGTCCCGGTAGTTGAAGTAGAGGCGGTTCACGTACTGGTGGACGGGATTGAACACGCACACCTCCATCCCCTCCTCCCGCATGCGCTCGATGGTCTCCGCGCGCATGCGGGTGATGTTGCCGAAGTCGTCGAAGATGATCTTGACCTCCACGCCCCGCCGGGCCCGGTCGGCCAGCACCTCCCGGATCTGGTCCCACAGCTGCCCCTCCGCCAGGATAAAGAACTCCAGGAAGATAAACCGCTCCGCCCTGGCCATCCGCTTGACGGCGTCCGCAAAGAAGTCCGCCCCAGAGGAGAAATAGGTCACGCCGGTGCCCCGGTAGAGCAGGAAGTCCCGGCGCTGCAGCAGCTCCGAGGCCCGCCGCCAGTTGGGCAGAGCAGCCGCCAGCCGCTCCTGGTCCACCAGGGCCCGCCGCCGCTCCGTGTCCCGGCAGGAGGGCGGGGGCAGGGGCAGCAGGTTCAGCCGCTTGCTCTGGATGTTCCCGCCCCACAGGACGTACAGGACCATCCCCGCCACCGGCAGGGCCACCACCAGCAGGGTCCAGGCCAGCTTGTAACTGGAGGAGACCGCGCTGGACTGGATATTCACCGCCACCGCGATGGCCGCGATCTCCAGCGCGGCGAAGGCGATGGCCGCGTGCCCCTGGAGGAAGGCGGTCAGAATGATGACCGAGCCGATGTTCACCACCAGCAGCACCACCGCCATGGCGATGCGCAGGGAGGCGGCAATGCGGCGCTCCGTGGTCTGTTTGACGGGATGCTTTTTCACGGGCGGCTCCTTTCTCTGCCAAATTTTTTATCTGTCTGAGGGCCCGCGGCCTCCGCGCCTTTTCGGGGCGGGACCATCCCCTCCCCGCTGGGCCCGGCGGCGGCCATGTTCCAGCATGCGCCGCCGCCCCTCTTTTTATCCGTTCTCCTCCAGAAGCCCGTGCTTTACGTCCCACAGCCTCTGGGACAGATCCACATAGTACTTGTGGGGGTTGTCGAAGCGCTTGACCTCCTCCCAGAGGGTGTCCACCTGCTCTAAGCAGTACCTCCGGATATCCGGCAGGGCGGGCAGGTCGTAGACCAGTTCCCCGCCCCGGAAGATGGGCGTCTGCAGCTCCTTGGCGGTGAAGTTGTAGACCTCCTTCTTCTTCCAGGTGGCGTCGGGGTCGAAGATGGTCAGGGGCCGGCTGTCGTCCACGATCTCGTCGTACACGGTGAGGTAGTCGGCGATGGCCTTGCCGGTGTCGTTGCCGAAGAAGCGGTAGAGCTTCTTATAGTGGGGCGTGGTAATCTTGGCCACGTTCTCGCTGATCTTGATCTTGGGGAGGACAGCCCCCTCCCCGTCCTCCACCGCCACCAGCTTGTACACCCCGCCGAACACCGGCTCGCTGCGGGCGGTGATGAGCCGCTCGCCCACGCCGAAGGCGTCGATCTTCGCCCCCTGGAGCAGCAGGTCCCGGATCAGCTCCTCGTCCAGGGAGTTGGACGCGGAGATGGTGCAGGTCTCCCAGCCGGCCTCGTCCAGCATCTCCCGCGCCTTTTTGGTCAGGTAGGCGATGTCCCCGGAGTCCAGCCGGATGCCGCACTTGGTGATGCCCAGGGGCCGCAGGACCTCGTTGAAGGCCCGGATGGCGTCGGGCACGCCGCTTTTCAGCGTGTTATAGGTATCCACCAGCAGCACCGCGTTGGTGGGGTAGATCTCGCAGTAGGTCTTGAAGGCCTCATACTGGCTGTCAAACATCTGCACCCAGGAGTGGGCCATGGTGCCGGCGGCGGGCACGCCGTAGAGCTGGTCGCTCAGGGCGCAGGCGGTGCCGTGGACGCCGCCGATGTAGGCCGCCCTGGCCCCCACGATGGCGCCCCCCTCCCCCTGGGCCCGGCGGGAGCCGAACTCCAGCACCGTGCGCCCCTGGGCGGCCCGGACCACCCGGTTGGCCTTGGTGGCGATGAGGCTCTGGTGATTGATGCACAGCAGGGCGTAGGTCTCAATGAGCTGGGCCTGGGAGGCGGGGGCCCGGACGGTCACCAGGGGCTCGCCGGGGAAGACCGGCGTCCCCTCGGGCACTGCCCAGATGTCCCCGGTAAACCGGAAATGGCGCAGGTAATCCAGGAAGTCCTCCTGGAACAGGTTCTTGCTCCGCAGGTAGTCGATGTCCTCCTGGCCGAAGTGCAGATTCTGGATGTACTCTACCAGCTGCTCCAACCCCGCCGCAATGGCGAAGCCGCCCTTGTCAGGCACCCGGCGGAAGAAAACGTCGAAGTAGGTGACGCGCTCCTGCATCCCCTGGCGGAAGTAGCCGTTGGCCATGGTCATCTCATAGAAGTCGAACAGCATGGACAGGTTCAGTCTCTCCTTGCGCTCCATAAAAACGTTCCTCGGTTTCTTTTGTAGTCGGCGCCGTCCTGTGTCCCCGGCGGCCTTTCCCCTATAGTATAACTTTTTTCCAGGTTTTGCAACGATAGAATTGACAATTCACCGGACAGGTTCTAATATAAGGGGGCCGGAGACGGCGTATTTGATGAAACATCCACGGAGGGCGTTCATATGTCCATCATTTTAGGCATTGACATCGGCGGCTCCACCACCAAAATTGTGGGTCTGCAGTCCGGCGGGACCACCATCGCCATGCACCGGGTCCAGGCCCAGGACCCCATCACCTCCCTGTACGGGGCCATGGGGAATTTTCTTTTTACCAACCGCCTCCAGCTGGGGGACGTGTCCCGGATCGCCCTGACGGGTGTGGGGGCCTCCTACATTGACGAGGACATCTACGGCATCCCCACGGAGAAGGTGGAGGAGTTCTCCGCCGTGGGCGTGGGCGGCCTGGCCCTGAGCGGCCAGGACCGGGCGGTGGTGGTCAGCATGGGCACCGGCACCGCCTTCATCTGGGCGGAGCGGGGAAAGCCCGTGCGGCATCTGTGCGGCTCCGGCGTTGGGGGCGGCACCCTGGCGGGGCTGTGCTCCCGCCTGTGCGGCGCCCGGCAGTACAAACAGATCGTCAAGCTGGCCGGCGAGGGGGACATCACCCGCATCGACCTGACGGTGGGCGACCTGACCCGCAACAGCCACCCCTCCCTGCCCCTGGACATCACCGCCGCCAACTTCGGCAACGTCTCCGACGACGCCACCGCCGGCGACTTTGCCGCCGGCGTGGTCAACATGGTGCTCCAGTCCATCGGCACCACGGCGGTGATGGCCTGCCGTGCCTGCGCCTGTGAGACGGTGGTGCTCACCGGCTTCATGTCCAGCCTGCCCCAGGCGGCGGCCTGCTGCGAGCTGTTCACCCGGCTCCACGGCGTCCGCTTCATCATCCCCGACAACGCCACCCACGCCACCTCCATCGGCGCCGCCCTGTCCATCTGCGACGGAGGCGCCCCCCGCCCCCACTGAGAGGAGATTTCTGTGACACTAAGCGAATTTTTCAGCGCTCACCCCGCCACCGCCGTGGCCTTTTCCGGCGGCGTGGACTCCGCCCTGCTACTCAGCGAGGCCCGGCGCTGCGCCCGGCGCGCCGCCGCCTACTTCGTCCGCACCCCCTTCCAGCCCGCCTTCGAGCTCGCCGACGCCCGCGCCACCGCCCGCCTCCTGGAGGCAGAGCTGACGGTGCTGGAGGTGGACGTGCTGTCCCTGCCGGAGGTCGCGGCCAACCCGGCGGACCGCTGCTACCACTGCAAGCGCGCCCTGTTCACCCGGCTGACCGCGGCGGCGGCGGCGGACGGCTTCCCCCTGGTGCTGGACGGCAGCAACGCCTCCGACGACGCGTCGGACCGCCCCGGCATGCGGGCCCTGGCGGAGCTGGGCGTCCGCTCCCCCCTGCGGGAGTGCGGCCTCACCAAGTCCCAGGTGCGCGCCATGGCCCGCCAGGCGGGCCTCCCGGTGTGGGACAAGCCGTCCTACGCCTGCCTGGCCACCCGCGTCCCCGCCGGAACGCCCCTCACCGCCGCCGGCCTGGCCCGGGTGGAGCGGGGGGAGGCCGCCCTGATGGCGCTGGGCCTGTCCGACTTCCGCCTGCGCCTGCGGGGGGACGAAGCCCTGCTCCAGGTCCGCCCGGAGCAGATGGAGCTGGCCCGCGCCCTCCTCGCCCGCCCGCCGGAAACTCTGGTCCGGGACTTCGCCGCCGTCGCCCTGGACTCCGTCCCCCGGGAGAGCCGGGAGAGCTGACCGCACTCACAGCCGCGCCGCCCGCAGGAGGCTTCCTCCCGCGGGCGGCGTTTTCATACATATGTAGAGGCGTGCCGCCGGCCGCCCCCCGCCGGGGGCAGCTGGGGCAGCAGCGTCCCCGCGGCGGCCAGCAGGAGAAACAGCCCCGCCTGGTGCCGGATGGTCAGCACCAGGGCCGCCGCCGTGAGCAGCGCCGCGCAGCCCAGCCCCACCCGCCGGCAGAGCCGGTCCGCCGCCAGGGGGTCCGCCAGCCAGCTCACCAGCAGGTGGAGGGCCCGCCCCCCGTCCAGGCTGGGCACGGGCAGCAGGTTGAACGCCCCCAGCAGTATGTTGGCCCCCGCCAGCACGTAGTCCCCCGTCACCCGCGCAAACACCAGGGCCAGCAGCAGGTTCACCCCCGGCCCCGCCAGCGTGCAGAAGATCTCCCGCGGATAGGACAAACGGCGGGTGTCCGCCCGGATCTCCGCGCCGAAGGCGGTCAGGCGGAAGCGCTCCACCCCCGCCCCCATCATCCCCAGGGCCGCCAGGTGCCCCAGCTCGTGGCACAGGGCGGACAGGGCGACCAGGGGCAGCACCGTCCCCGCCCCCGCCGCCAGGGCCAGCGCCACCATGGCGGCAAAGCCCCAGCTCACCTCCAGCTTACCCGATTTCCACATAGAAGATCGGGTTGAGGTACAGATCGCCGTCGTGGAGCTCGAAGTGGAGATGGGGCCCGGTGGCCAGGCCGGTGTCCCCCACCTCCGCGATCTTCTCCCCCTTGGCCACGGCGCCGCCGGCGGCGGTGACCCGGCTGCAGTGGGCATAGAGGGTAATGTAGCCCCCCTGGTGCTGGAGCATGATATAGTTGCCCAGGGTGCTGCTCTCCCCTGTGGCGTACACCTCCCCGTCGGCGAAGGCCAGGATGTCCGTGCCCTGGTCCGCCGCCAGATCCACGCCGTAGTGGAACTTATTCCCCCCCTCGATGGGGTGCTCCCGCCAGCCGAAAGCGGAGCTGAGGGCCCCCCGGATGGGGGAGGTGTGGGCAAAGCCCAGGTTGCGCTGCTCCAGGCTGGCGTTGTCCGGCATGGCGGGCATGGTGTAGACATAGGAAACGGCCTCCGCGGCGGTGGTGTCGTCCTCCTCCTCGGGCTCCGCCGCCGGAGCGGCGGGGGGCTCCGGCTCTCCCGCCGGCTCCTCCGGCGGGAGCTGGGGGGCGGGCGCGCCGTCCAGGTCCACCACGATCTCCGCCATGGGCTCCGCCTCCGCCTCCGGCAGGCGGACCGCCGTGTAGCGCAAAAGCCGGGCCCCGGGGTCCAGGGACGCCTTTGTCCGGCTGGGGGCGGCGCTCTCCTCCTCCAGCGGGGGGCTGGGGCTGAAGACGGCGGTATAGGCGTCCTGGAGGGAGTCGCTGACCGCCGCCTGACCGCTGACGGCCCGTCCCATGGCGGCAAAGGCCTCCTTGAAGTCCGCGTTCCGGCCGATGAGCTGGCCGGCGGACCGGGCGAAGCCGCTGACCGCCTCCGGGAACAGCAGCTTGACCGCCACCAGGAGCACAAACACAACCCCGCAGATGGTCAGCCGCGCCAGGGCGCGGCTCTCGGCCTGGGCGGCGGTCCGGCGGCCCCCTCTGGCGCTCCCCCGGCGCATCTGCTGGGCGCGGCGGCGGGCAGAACTGGTTCGGTTCAAAGCAATCCCTCCTTTTTCTTCCCCTAGTCTATGCGTCCGGCCGCCCAATTTATGCACAGGCAGGTTAGAGCGCCCTGTTTTGGTAAAACTAGGAGGGAGGTGATTGCATATGGAATCAATTTGGCATCAGACCTCCGCTGCGGCCCCCCGGCCGCCGCTGGAGGAGGACCTGTCGGCGGAGGCCGCCGTCATTGGCGGCGGCATGGCCGGCATTCTCACCGCCGCCCTGCTGGAGGAGGCGGGGGTGCGCACGGTGGTGCTGGAGGCGGACCGGGTTGGCTCCGGCCAGACCGGGAATACCACCGCCAAGGTGACCAGCCAGCACGGAGACTGCTACCGCCGACTGGAGGAGCGGCTGGGGGCGGAGGCCGCCGTTCAGTACGCCGGGGCCGGCCAGGAGGCGGTGGAGGCCTTCCGCCAGCTCATCCGCCGCCGGCGGCTGGACTGCGCCTGGGAGGAGCTGCCCGCCTATCTCTATGCCCTGTCCCCCCGCAGCTCCCTGGAGGAGGAGGCCGCCGCCCAGCAGCGGGCGGGCCTGCCGGTCCGGCTGACCCGGAAAACCGGCCTCCCCTTCCCGGTGAAGGAGGCCCTGCGGTGCGACGGGCAGGGCCAGCTCCACCCCCTGCGGCTGCTGCACGCCCTGTCCCGGGAGCTGACGGTCTACGAGGGCGCCCGGGTGCTGGCAGCGGAGGGGGACCGGCTGCATACGGCGGGGGGCTCCGTCCGGGCGGAGCGGATCATCTTCGCCTGCCACTTCCCCTTCGTCAACATGCCGGGGTACTACTTCCTCCGGATGCACCAGGAGCGCAGCTACGTGCTGGCCCTGTCCGGCGCGCCGGCGCTGCCGGGGATGTACTACAGCGTGGACCCCGGCGGCCTCTCCCTGCGCACTGCCCAGGGCTTGCTGCTGGCGGGGGGCGGCGGGCATCGGACCGGGGAGAACCGCTCCGGCGGGGCCTACGCGTCTCTCGCCCGCTCTGCGGGCCTCCTGTTTCCCGGCGTCCGGGAGGCCGCCCGCTGGTCCGCCCAGGACTGCATGACCCTGGACGGCGTGCCCTATATCGGCCCTTTCTCCTCCTCCGCACCTGGGTGGTACGTGGCCACCGGCTTCGGCAAGTGGGGCATGACCGGCTCCATGGCCTCCGCCCTGCTGCTGCGGGATCTGATCCTGGGCCGGAGGAGCCCCTGGGCGGAGCTCTTCTCCCCCCAGCGGTTTACCCCCGCCGCCTCCGCCGCCTCCCTGCTGGACAACGGGCTCCACGCCGTCAGAGATCTGGGGCGGCTGCCCCTCACCACCGCCAGGGGGCCGGCCCAGGCCCTGCCCCCCGGCCACGGGGGCATTGTGGAAGCGGGGGGGCGGAAGATGGGGGTTTACAAGACGGCGGAGGGCACACTGTACGCCGTGGACCCCCGCTGTCCCCACATGGGCTGCCAGCTGGAGTGGAACCCTGACGAGGAGAGCTGGGACTGCCCCTGCCACGGCTCCCGCTTCGACTGCCGTGGCCGTCTGCTCTCCGGCCCCGCCCAGAAGGGGCTGTCGGGGGAGAAACTGTAAAAATCTCCGCGGCCGTCAGACGGGCTATACCCGCCCACGGGAGCTCGCGCCCCCCAGACACGAATAATTTTTAATCACTTTTTCGATGGTGTGCACGTCCGTAAAGTGCCCCAAGGCGGCGCCTTCAGCGCCAGACCGCACAGGGCGCAGCCCACGGAAAAACGCCCCTGCCGGCCAAACGCGGCCCGCTCCTTCCCTCTTCAAAAACACCCTGCTCTTTTTTGACACACGCAAATAGAAAACGAGGAGACCGGACATCGTCCAGGTCTCCTCGTTTTACGCTCTGTTCCGTCAGTGCTGGTACTCGAACTCCAGATTGTACATGCTCACCAAATCGCCGTCCCGGATGCCCATAGCCTCCAGGCGGTCGAAGAGGCCGCTCTCCCGCAGCATCCTGTCGAACCAGTTGCGGCTCTCGTAGTCGCCGAAGTTGGTGTTGGCAATCAGGCGCTGGAGCCAGGGCCCCTCCACCAAGTACACATTGTCCTCCACCGTGATCTCCAGAGGCTCGCTCATATCCACCTTGGGGGGCCGCCTGACGTACTCCGGCTGGTAGACCGTCACCGGCGGCAGCTCCCGCAGCCGGTTGGCCACGGCGTACACCAGCTCCCTCGTCCCCTGGTGAGCGGCGGCGGAGACGGTGATCAGGGGGAAGCCCAGCGCCTCCACATGGGCCCGCAGGGTCTCCAGAAGGCCCTCGTCCGCCATGATGTCCGTCTTGTTGGCCGCCACGATCTGGGGCCGGGCGGCCAGGTCGGGGCTGTACTGCCGCAGCTCCAGATTGATGGCGTCAAAGTCCGCCACAGGGTCCCGGCCCTCGCTGCCGGACACATCTACCACGTGGACCAGCAGCCGGCAGCGGTCCACATGCCGCAGAAAATCGTGGCCCAGGCCAGCGCCCTCGCTGGCCCCCTCGATGATGCCGGGGATGTCCGCCATGACGAAGCTGACCCCGTCGTCCACGTACACCACCCCCAGGTTGGGGTAGAGGGTGGTGAAATGGTAGTTGGCAATCTTAGGGTTGGCCCGGCTGACCACGCTGAGCAGCGTGGATTTGCCCACGTTGGGGAAGCCCACCAAGCCCACGTCCGCCAGCAGCTTCAGCTCCAGCACCACCTCCTGGCTCTCGCCGGGGAGGCCGCTCTTGGCGAAGCGGGGGGCCTGCCGGGTGGGGGTGGCGAAGTGCTGGTTGCCCCAGCCGCCCTTCCCGCCCCGGCAGAGGACGAAGGGCTCGTCGTCCGACATGTCCTTGATGATCTCCTCCGTCTCCAGGTCCCGGACCAGGGTGCCCCGGGGGACCCGGATGACCAGGGATTTGCCGTCCTTGCCGCTCTTGCGCTGGCCGGCGCCGTCCACGCCGTTCTCCGCCACGTACTTGCGCTTGTAGCGGAAGTCCATCAGGGTGGACAGGTTGTCATCCACCTGCAGAATAATGCTGCCGCCGCTGCCGCCGTCGCCGCCGTCAGGCCCGCCGGCGGCGATATACTTCTCCCGGTGGAAGGAGACGCAGCCGTTACCGCCCGCGCCGGCCTTCACACTGATGCGGGCCTTGTCAATAAATGTTGTCGCCATAGAAGGTCCTTTCTCGGCTTGCGCCGGGGATTGTGGGACGCAAAAGCCGTACCCATCGTCTCAGCACACATCCCTGCGGCCAAAATTACTTGCGGCTTCGCAAAAAAAGCGCCGCATATATCCGGTATTCCCGCGCCTTTCTGCCCTGCCGGCAGGATTTTGTCCTGTATATCTGCGCGCTTCGGCTGACGGTACGCTTCTCAGCCTTTCTGGGGCCGTCTCCGGCCGCGGCCGGCCCGCCGCCCGTCGGCAAAGGCCGCCAGACGGCCCACCCGGGGGGGATCAGAGGAGATGCGGCGCATGGTGGGTTCCGGCCGGGGCACGGGGATGGGGGCCGCCGCCTTGCTCCCCTTGGCGGGCTGGAGCATGGCGGGGTTGGGCACCGAGCGCTCCACCTTGAGAATCACGGCCTCGCGGTCCGGCGAGGGCATGCCGGCCGCCTTCTCCGCCGGGGCGGCCGGCGGCTTGGGCGCCGCCGGCCTTTTCGCCTTTATCGCCGGAACGACGGCCGCCTTGGGGGCGGCGGAAACTGCGGGGAGTCTCTGGGCCCTGGGCGCCGCCGGGACGCCGTCCGCGCGCTTCACGCGGCCCGCCCGCGGCTCCCGCTGCTTCTTGGGGGAGGCCTCCAGAATCTCCATGGGCCAGGGGTGGTCCTCCACCACCGGCACCTTCTTCTTGGTGAGCTTCTCAATGTCCTTGAGATAGGCCAATTCGTCGTAGTTGCAGAAGCTGATGGCCACGCCGCTGCGGCCCGCCCGGCCCGTGCGGCCGATGCGGTGGACATAGGTCTCCGGCACATTGGGCAGCTCGTAATTCACCACCGCCGCCAACTCGTTCACATCGATGCCCCGGGCGGCGATGTCCGTGGCCACCAATACCCGGATGGCTCCGCTCTTGAAGCTGTCCAGGGCCCGGATACGGGCGGTCTGGCCCTTGTTGCCGTGGATGGCCATGGCGGCGACGCCCGCCCGGCCCAGCTCCTTCACCACCCGGTCCGCCCCGTGCTTGGTGTTGGTGAACACCAGCACGCTGTCCAGGCGCTCGTCCTGAAGGACGTGCTGGAGCAGGAGCTTCTTGTTGCCCTTGTCCACCTTGTAGAGACGCTGCTCGATGGCGTCCACGGTGGAGGACTGGGGCGTCACCTCCACCCGGATGGGGTCCTTCAGAATCTGCTTGGAGAGCTCCGCAATCTCCTGGGGCATGGTGGCGGAGAACAGCAGGGTCTGCCGCTTCTCCGGCAGGCGGGCGATCACCCGGCGCACATCGTGGATGAATCCCATATCCAGCATCCGGTCCGCCTCGTCCAGCACAAAGGTCTCAATGGCGGAGAGGTCGATGTGACCCTGACTGCACAGGTCGTTGAGACGGCCCGGCGTGGCCACCAGCACGTCCACCCCCCGCTGCAGGGCCTCCACCTGGGGGGCCTGGCCCACGCCGCCGAAGATGACGGTATTCTGGATGCGCAGGTACTTGCCATACTGGTCAAAGCTCTCCTTTATCTGTAAAGCAAGCTCCCTTGTCGGCGTCAGCACCAGAGCGCGGATGGGCTTGTGGGACTTCCCTACCCGGCTGTTGAGCCGCTGGAGTATGGGGATGGCGAAGGCCGCCGTCTTGCCGGTGCCGGTCTGGGCGCAGCCGATCAGGTCTCCCCCCTTCAGCACGGTGGGGATGGACTGGGCCTGGATGGGCGACGGCACGGTGTACCCCAGTTCGTCCACCGCGCGGAGCAGCTGGGGCAGCAGGTTGAGTTCTTGAAAAGTCATAATGTTCCTTTTTCTATTAAAATCCGTTCAGAATGTACCGCCCCTGACGGGGCGGCCCCGCTTATTATATACGCTTTCCTCTGGAAATGCAATCCCCTGACCGCTTTTCCTCTCCAGATTGAGAAAAAGATGGAGGGGCCGGCCGCCGGCTCCTGTCCATATTCCCTTGTCAAGGTGCGCTCTGTGCGGTCTTCTTGACCCTGCCGCACGCGGCCCGGTACCTGGCCTAGTCGCACTTACTTTCGGACTTGGTTACCGCGGTGGTGGTGCTCCCTACAAACTGTAGGGCGGAAACGGGGGGAAGTTGTACGCCGGCGTGCAACGGGCTGAGAAATTTTTTCGCGTGTAGCAAAGAGTACGGCTCCCTTTATCTTCATAAAATCAATTTTTTCCCCTTGACACGGGAGGTCTAATCTGGTAGACTGTCTATAAGGTCTACTCTATTAAACCAAGGAGGTGCGCCGTGGATACGCCGAAAATTTTTGAGAGCGAGTTCCGCTTCTGCCAGATTCTCTGGGACCACGAGCCGGTGAGCAGCACCGAGCTGGTCAGGCTGTGCCGGGAGAGGCTGGGGTGGAAGAAATCCACTACCTACACCGTCATCAAACGCCTGTCGGAGCGGGGGGTGGTGCGGCTGGAGAACGCTGTGGTCACGGCCCTGGTCTCCCGCCGCCAGGTCCAGCACAGCGAAAGCCGGGAGCTGGTGGACCGGGCCTTCGGCGGTTCCCTGCCCCAGTTCATCGCCGCCTTCGCCGGCGGCAGGCCCCTGAACAGAGAGGAGGCGGAGGAGATCCGCCGGCTCATCGACCAGTACGAGGAGGTGTGAGATGGAGCAGGTATTCTTGTCCTTCCTCAACCGGAGCATCGCGGCGGGGTGGCTGGTGCTGGCCCTGGTGCTGCTGCGTCCGGCGCTGAAAAAGGTCCCCAAGGCGGTACGCTGCCTGCTGTGGGGGCTGGTGGGGGTGCGGCTGGTGTGCCCCTTTTCGCCGGAGAGCGCGCTGAGCCTTATGCCCAGCGCCGAGGCGGTACCCCGGACGGCGCTGACCCGGCCCGCCCCCCAGATCGACACCGGCCTGGCCCTCTTCAACAGCACGGTCAACGGCTATCTGGACAGCCGCTTCCGCGAGGCCGCCCCGCCCGCCGGACAGGCGCAGTCCATCGCCGCAGTCCTCGCCTGGGTGTGGATCGCGGGGGCGGCGCTGATGGGGCTGTGGGCGCTGGCGAGCTGGCTGCGGCTGCGGCGCAGGGTCGCCGCGGCAGTGCCGGACGGCGGCGGGGTATGGCTGTGCGACAGCATCGCCTCCCCCTTCCTGCTGGGGCTGCTACGGCCCCGCATCTATCTGCCCGCCGGGCTGGACGGCCGCAGCCGGGAATACGTCCTGGCCCACGAGCGCGCCCACATCCGGCGGCGGGACCACTGGGTGAAGCCGGCGGGGTTCCTGCTGCTGGCGGCCTACTGGTTCAACCCCCTGCTCTGGCTGGCCTACGTCCTGCTGTGCCGGGACATCGAGCTGGCCTGTGACGAGCAGGTGATCCGGGAGATGGGGGCGGAGAGCAAGAAGCCCTACTCCCAGGCTCTGCTCCGGTGCAGCGTCCACCGGGGGATGATCGCCGCCTGCCCCCTGGCCTTCGGGGAGGTGGGGGTGAAGGAGCGGGTGAAAAATGTGCTGAGCTACCGGAGGCCGGGCTTCTGGGTGATGCTGGCCTCCCTGGCGCTCTGCGCCGCGGCGGCGGTGTGCTTCCTCACAGACCCGGTGGGGTTCCGGCTGGACCTGGAGGCCAACCCCATCGAGGCCGCCTCGGCCCTGGACTTCCGGGACGGGGCGGAGGGGAGCTGGGCGCTGAGCGCCGCGCAGCTGGAGGAGCTGGGCAGCCGCCTCTCCCTGCTCCCCGGTCTGCGCAGCAGCGACGCCTTCGAGGGCCTCACCCCCCTCTACCAGCTGAGCCTGCGCCTGGAGGACGGCAGCCTCGTCCACATCAGCGGCTACAACTGGGAGGGAACCCAGGTGGATCTGACGGCGAAGGAGCGGCATTATAGGATCAACGACCGGGATTTTGCCGCCTACCTGGGCCGGGTGTGCGCTGGGGCGGATGCGGTCCGGGCGGATCTGGCGGACGCACCGGGCATGGGCGCTTCCGACGGCCCGCCGGTCTACGCCGGAGGCGCGCTGCTATACCAGAGCCCGTTCCTCAGCTCCTACTTCTCCAGCAGCGGCGGACTGTATACCAGCGTGATGGAGGACGGGGACACCCTGCGGATCGTGGACAGTGACGGCTCTCTCTTCAAGTACGCCCTGGAGGAGACGGTGCACTACCGGCCGGAGGACCTCTATGACGATGAGACCGGTTTCGTGAATCTTGCCCAGGAGGAGGCCTGCTTCGGCCGGAAGCTGATTCCCGAGGACGCGGAGCGGATCACCCGGCGGACCTACCTGTCCGAGGAGCCCAACGCCGACGGCGTGTATGGCCGGGAGGCCGTCTGGGAGGTGGACTTACAGGGCGGGGGGAAGCGGATGTGGATTGGCGGCACGGGGCGGCTCTTCGCCCTGGTCAATCCCCGGGAGCAGTTCCAGTTCTTTGCAAATGTGGCGGCCCTGTGGACCTGCGACCCCCAACTGCCCACGGCCATCCCCGTCCGGTTTGAGATGGACGCCGCCGTATCCGCCGGGAGCGGTGCTCTGGCCCTGGACCCCAAGAGCGAGGCGTGGACGGAGGACCCCCTCGCCGTGGAGGCGGGACAGACCGTCTACTGGAGGCCCGCCGCCCCAGGGGAGGCGCTGGCGGCAGAGGCCGCGCTGCACTACAGCTTCCCCTCGAAGATGCTCAGCGGCGCCGGCGCCGTCAGCGATTCCATCAGCCTGCGGCCCGCCATGGACTACGAGGGGATTTATGGCGGCAGAACCTACGGCATCAGCCAGGACTGGCTGGGCCTGGCCAGCAGCCAATTCCACGAGACGTATGTCCGCATGGACGGGCAGACCGGGGCGCTGGTAATCTCCAACCGGTCCCTGAATGCCGGCGGGGAACCCGCCGGACCGTCCAGCGATTGGGGCGGCAGCATCCTCGGCGGAGAATTGACGCAGGATTTTGTGACCTGGGACGCCGAAGCCGGAGAGTGAGACAGAGAGGGAGGCCATCCGGCCTCCCTCTGCTTATTTTTTCGCCGCCAGGAAGGCGGAGACGCTCCAGGTGGTCCAACTCTCACAGTCCCGCGCCGCCTCGGCGCGCAGCCAGCGCGTATTTTCCGTCTCGCCCATGAAGCGCAGACCGTCGCAGCTGAAACTGCCATAGACCAGATCGTCCACTGCGCTCTGGGGCAGGCGGCCCGCCGACGCCTGAGCGGCGTTGTACCGGGCGGCGGCAGCGTCCACATTGCAGTAGTTCAGCAGCAGCCAGCCCGCCAGGGCGATGGGCGCGGCGGCCCGGAAGAACCGGAACTCCCGCCGCCAGACCTTCCGCACCGTCAGAATCAGGAGGATGGCCAGCATCCCCATGCCCCAGTAGGTGAGCAGGCGCTTGAAGGACAGGCCGTAGGCGGAGACGTACAGGGTCATCCGCCAGGCGGCGCTCACCAGCAGCACCGCCGTCAAGGCCACCAGGGCCGTGGCCAGAACGCGCAGGGCCCCGCCCTCCCGGCACAGCCATGCCGCCGCCAGGATCACCGCCACATTCAGCCCCGCCAGGCCCGCCAGCTGGAAAAACCCGCTGCGGGCGTACTCCGCGAAGCTGATCCCCGCCTGGGCCAGGTAGGCCCGGTCCCCGAACAGGGCCGCCGACTGCACCGCCAGGAAGAAGAGATACAGTGCGCCCAGCGCCCCCAGAAGGATGACGGCGGGCAGGCTGTCCCACCGCCGCCGCTCCCGCCGCTCCGCCGCCCTCCCCTCGGTGTGGGCGGCAAAGTACAGCAGGGAGAACACAAAGGGCATGGCGCACACCGCCAGCAGCAGCCGCCCCGCGGTGGGGCCCAGCCGGAGCTCCAGGCCCCGCAGGGCGCTCCCCGCCACCAGGGCGAAGAGGGCGTCGGCGTCCATGAGCACACCGGCCACCAGCCACAGGGCCGGGAGGGTCACCGCGATTCCGACGGCCGCCGGCAGGCTCCGGGAGAGGCTGCGGCTCTGCTTCACGCCGCCGGCCGCGTCCAGGAACGCGCCGCAGCGGACAAAGGGGCCCTTGACGAGCAACCCCAGCCGTTCGGGCAGCATCCCCGCCTCCTGCCAGGGCAGCCGGGCCCCGCCGCAGAGCTCCCAGGTGTGGACCGCGACGAGCAGGAGCAGCGCCCCGCAGTTCCAGAAGCGGAACCACTGGTTGGAGAACAGGGCGAAAGCCAGCGCCAGCAGGGCGGCGGCCCCCAGCAGCACCCGGTTGACCCGGCGCTCCAGGCCGGCGGTCCCCCGGTAGAGAAACAGGGCGGCGTACCACCCGGCGGCCAGCACCGTCACCCCCAGGCCCGGCAGGCGGCCCCCCCTCCAGTCCATCAGAAGGCTGACGGCGAGATACCCCAGGGCCAGGGACAGGGGCAGCAGCCGCCGCTCCCGCTCCCCCACCGGCCAGCTCCTGCGCTGGAGCGCCGCGATCTGCGGGGCGGGCTGGTTTTGCGTGTTGTTCGGTTCCGTCATCATGGCATTCCTCCTATTGCAGCGTCGGGGCTGTCCCCCTCCCCCAGCAGGGCCATCAGCTTCTCGTCCGCCTCGCAGACGCTCTGGTAGGGCTGCTCCAGCCAGACCCGGCCCTGCTCCGTGTAGACGAACACCCGGCTGCTGCCGCCGCTTTTGAAGAGAAACTCCACCCGTATGGCGCCGGGGACGGCGGGGGCGTCGTGGATGCTGGCCCGGCAGGCGGGGCGCGCGCCCTCCATGGCCCGGATCAGGACGGCGGCATAGTCCCCGCTCCGGCGGACGGCGCGCCCCTCCCCGGCGGCGACGGTCACCCCCGCCACGTCCGCCGGGTCCGGCAGGACGACGGGCGCGGCCAGGGCGCGGCACCCGGTGAGCAGGCACAGCAGCAGGCAGACGGCGGCCCTTCTCACGGCGTCTCCTCCTCCGCGTACTCCAGCAGGTCCCCCGGCTGGCAGTCCAGGGCCCTGCAGATGGCCTCCAGGGTGGAGAAGCGCACCGCCTTGGCCTTGTTGGTCTTCAGGACGGACAGGTTGGCCAGGGTCACGTCCACCTGTCCGGAGAGCTGGCTGAGGGTCATCTTCCGCTTGGCCAGCATCACGTCCAAATTCACAATAATCGGCATACCGCTCCCCTCCCTCAGATGGTCAGATCGTTCTCCGCCTTCAGGTCGGCGGCCTTCAGCACCAGGTGGCTGAGCAGGAAGGCCGCCAGGGCGATGGCCAGGCCCACCACGCACACCCCGATGCCCAGAAGCCACACAGGTCCCCCCGCCAGCAGCTCCAGCGTCACCGTCCCCACCGCGCAGTAGCCCGTGTCGATGAGGGCGCAGAAGCCGATGCCGCTGAGGAGCTTGGCGTTTTTGTAGCAGAAGGAGTTGTCCCGGCCGACCTCTGTGCAGATCATCCAGAACAGCCCCAGGGCGATGGCGATGGGAATCGCGCTGACGCTGACGGCGATCACCCCCGGCGTCACCAGCCAGGATACATCGGCGCTCTGCCGGCCCATCTCCACGATGGCGTCGGGAAAAATTTTCACATAGCACAGCGCCGCCATCGCCGCCAGAAAAAGAATGGTGCCCTTCAGCGTCCGCACCAGGCCAAGTCGTTTCATTGTCAGGTCCTCCCTCTTCAATATAGCCAGATCATACCAGCTAAATTCCTGTTTGTCAATATATATTTATCGATTTACAATAAATATTTTGGCTTTACCAGCAAGCCCCCCTGTGCTATAATGGAGGGGAAGCAACACAAAGGAGGAGACGAGATGATCATTGGACTTGCCTATGCCCTCCCGGGGGAGATCCGCAGCATTCTGAAGACGGCGGAGGCCCGCCTGCTGGAGACGGTGTGCGGCGCGGACATCTATGAGATCGAGCCGGGGCTGCTGGCCTACGTGGGCGGCGTGGGAAAGGTGAACGCCGCCATGAGCACCCAGCTGTTTATCGACCGCTACCACCCCGACTGGATCGTCAACGCCGGAGCGGCGGGGAGCTTTCTGGATCTGCCCATTGGGACCACGGTGCTGGCGGACTGCTTTGTCCAGCACGACGTGGACACCACCGCCATGGGCGACCCTATCGGGCTGGTGTCCACGGTGAACCGGGTGGAGTTCCCCACCGACGAGCCGGAGCGGCTGGCGGACATCCTGCGGGAGCAGGGGGTGGACTTTTGCACCGGCAAGGTGGCCACCGGCGAGGCGTTCATGGTCCGGGGGGAGCGGACGAACTGGGTGGCCAAGACCTTCTCCCCCGCCCTGTGCGAGATGGAGGGTGGGGCCATCGCCCAGGTGTGCCTGCGCAACGGGGTGAAATTTACGGCGCTGAAGACCGTGTCTGACCGGCTGTGCCAGGAGAATAACGCCAATGAGTACTTCCACTATGGGGAGGCCATGGCGAAACTGAACGGGGTGGTGGCGCCCTTTGCCAGGGCGCTGCGGGACGCCGCGGGACGCCCGCCGCGCGGGAGCGGGGAAGTGTAGAATGCTGCGCTATATCAAGCGGCATAAGCTCCTGCTCCTGTTTGAAATCCTGACGGCTGTGAGCCGGGCCGTGTGCGAGGTGCTGCTCTCCTTTGCCATGGGCCATATGACCAACGCCGCCGTAGACCGGCAGGTGGACGCGCTGGTCCGAAGCTCCGTCCAGTGCGTGGCATGCCTGGCCGCCCTCTACGTGCTGTACATAGGGGAGATCCGCCTGCGCAAGAGCCTATCCGGGCGCTGCCTGTGCGCCGTCAAGGCGGACCTGTACGCTGCTCTGGCGGCCCGGGGCGCGGCCAGCTTCCACAGACAGACGGACTCCTATTACCTCAATCTGCTCTATGGGGATATGGATCTGCTGGAGCGCGACTACTTTGACGCGCTGTGGCGCAGCATCAATCTGACGATTCAGACCGTATTCTGTGTGGCGGCTTTGATGACGGTCAGCGTCAAGCTGTTTGTTATTTTCGCCCTGGTATCCACTGTTCCCCAGGCCGCCTCCCGCCTGTTCCGGAGGCTTCTGGTGCGCGCCAAGGACGCATTTTCCAACCAGAGCGCCCGCTGCATGCAGAGGGGAAAGGAGCTGATCGGCGGCTTTGACACCATTCTGTTCTTCTCTAAGGCGGAGGTGTTTATCTCCCGTCTGCTGCACGAGGACCGGGCGCTGGAGGAAAAGCGGCGCGGGCGGGACGTGTGCAATGCCGCTGTCTCCTATGGCGCAACCACCATCAATATGATCGCCCAGATCATCTGCATGGCGGCAGCGGCCTACTTTGTGGCGGTTGGCGAGCTGCGCTTCGGCGCGCTGACCACCTCCACGCAGCTGCTCAATTATACCTTTACCCCACTGAATACGGTGATCACCTGTATCCTGTCCATCCTGTCCACCAAGGGCATCCGGCAGAAGCTTCTGGATTTGATCTCCACGCCGCCCCCTCAGGGGACGCGGGCCTTTCACAATGGGGATATTTGCTTTGAGCATGTGACGGCGGGCTACGGGGCGCGCGACATCCTGCAGGACTTCTCCTGCCGGCTCAAGCAGGGCGGGACATACGCCGTTATCGGCGCCTCCGGTATGGGAAAAAGCACTCTGGCCCGCGCCCTGGTGGGCTTTACAGAGTTGCGAGGCGGCAGGATCACCATCGGAGGCGTGGATATACAGGAGGTTTCCCTGCCGGAGCTCTACCGAAATGTCCTCTATGTCCCCCAGAGCACCTTCCTCTTTGAGGGCACCGTGCTGGAAAACATCAGCTTTTTCGGCGGGGAATCCCCCGCCAGGGAACATGCGCTCCAAGCGGCGCTGCCGGAAGAGCTGCTGTCCGCCCAGGCGGGCGGAGACCGGGGCAAGGCGCTGTCGGGCGGGGAGATGACGCGGATTTCCATTGCAAGAGCCCTGTGCTCCACTGCCTCCGTGCTGCTGTTTGACGAGCCGGCCAGCGGACTTGACCCAAACACGGCCGCAGAAATCGAACAGCTGCTCCAGCATATTTCCGGAAAAACGGTTCTGATCATCACCCACAACTGGGACCGGCAGTATTTAGAGCGGTTCGACGGCGTGATCCAGATCGGTGCGCCCGACACCGGCGCAAAATAAATCATGCATCAAGCAGTGTCTTTCTGCTGAAAGGAGCCTTCTTATGGAACGTATCGCCAGTTTTCAGGTGGACCACAACAAGCTGGTCCCCGGACTGTACCTCTCCCGCAGGGACGGGGAGGTGACCACCTTTGACCTGCGCTTCAAGAAGCCCAACACAGGCGATCTGCTGAGCAACGCGGAGATGCACTCCGTGGAGCACATCATCGCCACCCTGCTGCGCAACGGGCGGGCCAGGGACGCCGTGGTCTACTTCGGGCCCATGGGCTGCCAGACCGGGTTCTATCTGCTCGTCGACAGCCGGCGGCTGTCCGACGCGGACGCGGTGGCGCTGGTGAAGGAGACCTTCGCCGCCGGCGCGGTTTTCGACGGGCCCATGCCGGGAAAGAGCCCGGTGGAGTGCGGGAACTACGTCAATCTGGACGTGGACCTGGCAAAAAAGCAGTGCGCTTACTTCGCGGACGTTATTGACGGCTGGACGGCGGAGCGGCTGGCGTACTAGAGGAACGAAAAACGGACCGGAGCCTGCTGCTCCGGTCCGCTTTTATGCCGCTTATTACCTTACAGCTTGAAGCTGTCCTTCAGCCCGACGCTGCGGTTGAACACCAGATGTCCGGGCCTGCTGTCCCGGCTGTCCAGGCAGAAGTAGCCCACCCGCATGAACTGGAAGCTGGCCGGCGCCTCCGCCTGGGCCAGGCCCGCCTCCACCTTGCAGCCGGCGACGGTCTCCAGAGAGGCCGGGTTCAGGCACTCCAGGAAATCCTTGTCCGCCGCGTCGGGGGCGGGGTCGGTGAACAGGTTGTCGTACAGGCGGCACTCCGCGTCCACCGCCGTGGCGGCGTCCACCCAGTGGATGGTCGCCCCCTTCACCTTCCGGCCGTCGGCGGGGTTGCCGCCCCGGCTCTCTGGGTCGTAGGTGGCCAGAATCTCCGTCACGTTCCCCGCCGCGTCCTTTTTGCAGCCGGTGCAGGTGATGAGATACGCCCCCTTCAGCCGGCATTCCGGGCCGCCGGGGTACAGGCGCTTGTACTTGGGCACCGGGGTCTCCAGAAAGTCCTCCGCCTCCACGTACAGCTCCCGGGAGAAGGTGATGGCGCGCACGCCGTCCTCGGGGCGGTTGGGGTTGTTCTCCACCTGGAAGGTCTCGCTCTGACCCTCGGGGTAGTTGGTGATGGTCAGCTTCACCGGGCGGATCACCGCCATCACCCGCCGGGCGGTCTCGTTCAGGTCCTCCCGCAGGCAGTGCTCCAGGAAGGCGAACTCCACGGTGCTGGAGGCCTTGGCCACGCCGATGCGCTCGCAAAAATTCCGGACGGAGGCCGGCGTGTAGCCCCGGCGGCGCAGGCCGCAGAGGGTGGGCATCCTGGGATCGTCCCAGCCGGAGACCCGGCCCTCCTCCACCAGGGTCCGGAGCTTGCGCTTGCTCATAACGGTGTAGTTGATGCCCAGGCGGGCAAACTCGATCTGGCGGGGCCTGGCGGGCAGGTCGCAGTGCTCCACCACCCAGTCGTAGAGGGGCCGGTGGGCCTCGAACTCCAGGGAGCAGAGGGAGTGGGTGATGCCCTCCAGGGCGTCCTCAATGGGGTGAGCGAAGTCGTACATGGGGTAGATGCACCACTTGTCCCCCTGGCGGTGGTGATGGGCGCGGCTGATGCGGTAGATGACGGGGTCACGCATGTTGAAGTTGCCGCTGGAGGGGTCGATCTTGGCCCGGAGGGTCATGGAGCCGTCGGGGAACTCCCCGGCGCGCATCCGGGCGAAGAGGTCCAGGCTCTCCTCCGCCGGGCGGTTCCGGTAGGGGCACTGGGCGGGGGCGTTCACGTCCCCCCGCATCTCCCGCATCTGGTCGGGGGTCAGCTCGCAGACGTAGGCCAGGCCCTTCCGGATGAGGGTCACGGCGCACTGGTACATCCTCTCAAAGTAGTCGGAGGCGTAGAAGAACCTATCGCCCCAGTCGAAGCCCAGCCAGTGGATGTCCTCCTGGATGGCCTGGACATACTCCACGTCCTCCTTGGAGGGGTTGGTGTCGTCCATGCGGAGATTGCACAAACCGCCGTACTTCTCGGCGGTGCCGAAGTCGATGCACAGGGCCTTGCAGTGGCCGATGTGCAGGTAGCCGTTGGGCTCCGGGGGGAAACGGGTGTGGACGGTCATGCCCTGGAACCGGCCGCCCTCCGCGATGTCCTCGTCGATGAACTGGTGAATGAAGTTCCTGCTCTCCTCCTCGGGGATGGGGGTCATAATTTCCTCGGCCATGCCGTCACGCTCCTCGCTGATTTTTTGGAACCTGTCCAAAAACAGGTACGGTGTATTATACAAAACATCCAGAAAAAACGCAAGAGATTTTTCAAATTCTCTTGCATTCCAGGCCTTTCCATGGTACACTTTTTCAGGCATTTTTGTAACAAAGGAGCACGCCGCAATGGAGCTGTTTGAAATATACCAATCCATGGGCCTCAGCCGGGCCGTCTTCGACCGGGGGGAGGCGGTGCTGGCCGGACTGGCGGACCGCTTCCGCCAGATCGACCGGACGGCGGAGTTAAACCAGGCCAAGGTCCTCTCCGCCATGCAGAAAAACCGGGTGGGGGCCAACCACTTCGCCGCCACCACGGGCTACGGCTACGACGACGACGGCCGGGAGCGGCTGGAGCGGGTCTACGCCGACGTTTTTCACACCCAGGCCGCCCTGGTGCGGCCCCAGATCACCTGCGGCACCCATGCGCTGACCGTGGCCCTGTCCGCCAATCTTCTGCCGGGGGACGAGCTCCTCTCGCCGGTGGGGCTGCCCTACGACACCCTCCAGGAGGTCATCGGCATCCGGCCCAGCCCCTGCTCCCTGGCGGAGTACGGGGTCACCTACCGGCAGGCGGACCTGCGGGCGGACGGCGGCTTTGACTACGACGCCATCCGCGCCGCCATTCACGAAAAAACCAAGCTCATCACCATCCAGCGCAGCAAGGGCTACGCCACCCGCCCCTCCTTCTCCGTCAAGCAGATCGGGGAGCTGATCGCCTTCTGCAAGCGTCTCAAGCCGGACGTGCTGGTGATGGTGGACAACTGCTACGGCGAGTTTGTGGACGCCTTGGAGCCCTCCGATGTGGGGGCGGACATGGTGGTGGGCTCCCTCATCAAGAACCCCGGCGGCGGGCTTGCCCCCATCGGCGGGTACATCTGCGGCGCCCAGGCCTGTGTGGACCGGTGCGCCTACCGGCTCTCCGCGCCGGGGCTGGGCCAGGAGGTGGGGGCCAATCTGGGCATCCTGCCGGCCTTCTACCAGGGCTTCTTTCTGGCCCCCACGGTGGTGGCGGGGGCGCTGAAGGGGGCGGTGTTCGCCGCCGCCCTCTATGAGGGACTGGGCTTTCGCTGCGTCCCCGGCGCGGGAGAGGCCCGCTGCGACATCATCCAGGCGGTGGAGCTGGGCAGCGAGGCGGCCATGCGGGCCTTCTGCGCGGGCATCCAAGCCGCCGCGCCGGTGGACAGCTTCGCCGCCCCCGTCCCCGGCGACATGCCGGGCTACGACAGCCAGGTCATCATGGCCGCCGGCACCTTCGTCCAGGGCAGCAGCATCGAGCTGAGCGCCGACGGCCCCATCCGCCCCCCCTACGCCGTCTACTTCCAGGGCGGGCTCACCTGGCAGCACGCCAAGCTGGGGGTGCTGCTCTCCCTGCAGAAACTGGTGGACGGAGGATTGGCCGCCCTATGACCAACGTCACCCCCAACCACTACTACCGGCGCAGGCCGCCGCCGGACCGCCCGCAGGCGGCCGGTCCCGGCCGCTGAAGCGAATCGGCCGGGACCCACGCCTTCCAATTCAACAGCCGATATTTGAATGTGTGAAGGAGATCCATATTTATGTGGTTTTGGCTTGCGATTATTGCGCTGCTCTGCTGGAGCGGCTCCGACCTGTTCTCTAAAATTGGCTGCCGGGACGCCTCCGACAGGTACAGCCATCTGAAGATGGTGATGGCGGTGGGCGTCGTCATGGGCCTCCACGCCTGCTTCGAAATCTTCGTGGGCGGCGTGGAGATCAGCCTGGGCATCATTCTGACCTACCTGCCCGTGTCCCTCCTCTACATCCTGTCCATGGCCCTGGGGTATCTGGGACTGCGCTACATTGAGCTGAGCGTCTCCTCCCCCATCTGCAACTCCTCCGGCGCGCTGGTGGCAGTGCTGACCTTCCTGTTCGTGGGGATGGAGGGCTATACCCCCCTGGCCCTGTTCGCCGTGGCCCTGGTGTGCGCGGGCGCCATCGGCCTGGGGGTGGTGGACTCCACCGAGGACGCGGAGCTCCGGGCCGCCCGGCAGCAGGAGGGCAACTACAGGTACGCCAAAAGCTGGGTGGCCCTGGCCCTGCCGGTGGCCTACTGCGTGCTGGACGCGGCGGGCACCTTCGCCGACAACCGGGTGCTGGAGACCCTCAACGAGGACAGCGCCAACGTGGCCTATGAGCTGACCTTCCTTCTCGCGGCGGCGGTGTGCTTCGTGTACGTGGTGCTCATTAAGCGGGACCGCCTCCTCCCCAAAATGGAGGCCCCCAAGTACGCCGGCGCGGTCTTCGAGACCGCCGGCCAGTTCGCCTACATCTACGCCATCGCCGACACGGAGCACCTGGCCATGTCCGCCCCCATCATCTCCGCCTACTGCGCCGCCTCGGTGCTGTGGAGCCGCCTCTTCCTGAAGGAGAAGCTGTCCTGGAAGCACTACGGGATGATCGCGCTGATCGTGGCGGGCATCGTCATCATGGGCGCGCTGGATCTGTAAGGGCGTTCTCCCCGCAACGAAAGACTTTCAAAGCACACAGGAGGTATCTATGGGCATGCGGGAACGGATCATGGACTACTCACTGGGGAACCATCTGCGGCTCTACTGGCGGCTCTTCCGGCGCAGGGAGCGGACCCGCAGCCGGCTGTTGTCCGACGCGCTCACCTTCCTGCTCAACCGCATGGCCCACAGGCGGGGCGGGTACATCGGTCGGGGGGCGCAGATCGCCGGCATCCCCTCCTTGCCCCACGGGCTCCACGGGATCTACATCTCCCGCTATGCCAGCATCGGCAGGGACTGCCGCATCTACCAGAACGTCACCATCGGCGAGGTGGGCGGAAAAGCGCCCCGGATTGGGGACGGCTGTCTCATCGGGGCGGGGGCCGTGCTGGTGGGGGACATCCGGGTGGGCTGCCGCGTGAAGATCGGCGCGGGGGCCGTGGTCTCCGCGGATGTGCCGGACGGCTGCACGGTGGTCTCTCAGCCCGCCAGGATTCTTCCGGGAAAGCCGGAAACAGAGTGAACAGAGAGGACCGGGCATTTCTGCCCGGTCCTCTCTGCGTGTCAAAAAAGGTGCTTCGCACCTTTTTTGAGAGGGAAGGACCGGGCCGAGCGCGGCCCGCAGGGTACTTTTTCGACGTACACGCCGCCGAAAAAGTGATTAAAAAGGTTCGCGTCTGCGGACGCGAACTCCTGCGGAGGGCTTTTTTGACAATCTGAGAGGCCCGGGCATTTCTGCCCGGGCCTCTCCTCTTTTACGCGGCCGCCGACACGTTGTAGAGGGAGTAGAAATACCCCTTCCGCTCCATCAGCTCCTCAAACCGCCCCCGCTCGCACACCGCGCCGCTGCGCAGGACCACGATCTCGTCGTACTGCTCCAGCAGCGCCTCCTCCAGGCGGTGGGTGACGACCAGCCGGGTCAGGCCGTCCAGGTGGAGGATGGCGTCGGTGACGGCGAAGGCCGTCTGGTTGTCCAGGGACGCCGTGGCCTCGTCCAGCAGCAGCACCGGCGTGCCCCGCAGCAGACACCGGGCAATGGACACCCGCTGCCGCTCTCCGCCGGAGAGGCCGCCGCCGTTCTCCCCGCAGCGGTAGTCCTCCCCCCGCTGGGCGATGAGGCTGTCCAGGCCGGAGCGCCGCACCGCCTCGTCCACCCGCTCCGCCGGGAAGTCCCGGAACATGGTGATGTTGCGGCGGATGGTGTCGTCGAAGAGGAACACGCTCTGGCCGATGAGGCTCATCAGGTCGTAGAGGCTGTTGGGGTCCACCTCCCGCAGCTCCCTGCCGTCGATGGCGATGGAGCCCTCGTAGCCATCGCAGGCCCCCATGAGGAGATTGAGCAGGGTGCTCTTGCCGCTGCCGGAGGCCCCCACCAGGGCGTACTTCTTCCCCGCCTCCAGCCGGAGGCTCACGTCCCGGAGCACCGGCGCGCCGCTCTCGTAGCCGAAGGTGACGTGCTGCAAATCGATGGCCTCCCGCAGCACTGGCTCGATGGCCACGCCGGAGCGGCCCGCGTTCTCTTCGGTGACCCGGGCCAGCTTCTCAACGAGGCCCGCGGCCGCCCTCCGGCCGGCCCAGTACTGGGGAACCACGTTGATCGGCTGGATGACAAAATTGCAGAGGTTGACGAAGATCAGCACCGTGCCGGCGGTGATGTCCCCCCGGATGGCCAGGAAAGCCCCCAGGAAGAAGATCCCGAACTGCAGGATCTCGGAGCACAGGTTCTGGCTCACCGCCGTCAGCAGGCACTCCCACCAGTAGCGGCGGCGCTTGTGCTCCTCCACGTCCCGGTTAGCCCCGTCGAAGAGGGACCGGGCCTCCCCCTCCGCCTTGAAGCTCTTGATGACGGAGAAGCCTGCGAGCAGGTCCTTGAGCTGGGAGACGAAGCCCTCGTTCTTGTCGCTGACGGCCTTCTCCCGGACCGCCAGCTCCCGGCCCATCAGCAGCGAGGCCCCCAGGGGCAGCACGCTCAGGCAGATCGTGGCGGCGGTCAGAACGGGGCTGTACCAGAACATCATCCCCAGCGCGCCGAAGAAGAGCAGCACAAAGTAGACCAGCTGGAACGAGCGCCTGAGGTAGTTCTCCTCCACAGAGTTGACGTCGTTGGTCAGAACGGAGATGTACCGGCCCGTGTTCTCCCGGGAGAAGGCGCTGATGCTCTTCTCCGAGAGATTTTGGAAGGCCAGGGATTTATACTGGGCCAGGGCCTTGTGGATAAAGGTGCTCTTGACCCGGTACATGGCGGTGTTGACGCAGAATATGGCCGCCACAAAGACCACGGTAAAGAGCAGGGTTCGCTTCAGCCACTCCACATCCCCGGAGGTGATGACATCCACTACCTCCCCCAGCAGCCAGGAGCCGATGAGGTTCTGGGGCACCGACAGCAGCAATAGGAGCATGGCGGCGGCGCAGCGCAGGCGGTTGCCCCGGTAGAAGGCGCGGAAATAGGCGCGGGCGGCGGGATTTTTTTCTGGTTTGCGGTTCATCTTGTTTCTCCTTTCGTTGACAGGGTGTGCTGGCGGTCCCCGGCATCCTCCACGTTCTTCTGGGTCAGCCGCCCGTACAGGGAGGAGTCGGGGCTCCTGGTCATCTCCGGCGTGTCGTGGTCATCCCAGGCCAGGTAGAAGGCGTCGCTCTTCTCCTGCAGACAGCGGGCAAACTGCATGAAGGGGACAAAGGCCCAGTTTTCGTGGACAACATAGGCGCTGATGGAACCGGTCTCCAGCTCCAGGTCCAGCTTCTTCACCAGGTGGAGCTCCGCCATGGCGGCCAGCAGCTCCGCCGCCTCCGCCGCCGGCAGGCTCAGCTGTCTCGCCAGCACCTCCGGCACGTAGTAATGGGGCGCTAAATCGTTGTGGAGCCGCTCCATCAGCTCCAGGCAGCCCGGCCTGGCCAGGAGCGCAAAAAGGCGGCGGCAGCCGTCCCGGTCGGCAAAATAGGCGGCGTAGCCCGCCGCCGGCCGGGGCCAGACGGACATGAAGGACATCTCCTTCGACCCCACGCCGAACAGCAGCCCCTCCTCCATATCCACCGCCAGGCGCAGCAGGACCTTCTCTCCCCCCGCCATGACGGTGCAGCTCTCCGTATAATCCAGATTCGGCATACAGGCGGCCTCCATACGGTGCACCATGATGGCCCGCGAAGCGCTCCAGGCCATCCGGCAGAGCGCTGAGACCCGCTCTCCCTCCGGGAGGGACCGGAGCCAGTGGTCCACAGTGCCGTCGATGTCCTCCACCACGCCCCCCTCCCTGCCAAACAGGGCGTCGATGGTCACCCCCAGCTTATCGGCGATGGCGGGCAGCAGGGCCACGTCCGGCGTGCCCCCGCACTCCCAGCGGCTCACCGCCTGGGTGCTCACCCCTGCGGCCCTGCCCAGCTCCTCCTGGGTCAGGCCGGCGGCCTTGCGGAATTTGGTGATCTGGGCGCCAATCAAGTTGTTGTCCATGCTGCGGATCCTCCTGTTCAACGGATGCTTGTATTATACATCAACGAGCAGTTGTATACAAGGCACGCCTTGTTGGCAAAAATCAACCATTCATTGTATCGCGCCCCTCATTCCCGCCGTTGGCATATTGTTCCGGGCCGGCGCATAGTCTGTAGCGTCAGCCGGCGGCAAGGCCGGACTACCAATGAGGTGAACGTACATATGGAGGAAACACGCAACTTTGTCCAGCTCCGGGGCACCGCCGCCGGGGAGCCGGAGATGTCCCACGAGAACCACGGGCAGCGGTTCTACCGCTTCCCCTTCGCTGTGCGGCGGCTGTCCGGGCAGACGGACACCCTGTGGGTCATCGCCACCGGGGACCAGCTCTTCCGCCTGCTGCCCCTGGAGGGCCGGCGGCTGGCGGTGGACGGCCAGCTCCGCTCCTTCAACAACAAGAGCGGCCAGGGGAGCCGGCTGGTGATCTCCGTCTTTGCCCAGCTGCTGGTTCCGGCGGAGGACGAGGGGGAGGATCTGAACGCCATCCAGCTGCGGGGCGTCATCTGCAAGCCGCCGGTGCTGCGGCGCACGCCCCTGGGCCGGTGCATCTCCGACATGATGCTGGCGGTAAACCGGCGCTACGGCCGGGCGGACTATCTGCCCTGCATCGCCTGGGGCCAGGTGGCCATGATGACCGGGCGCATGGATGTGGGGCATGTGCTGGCCCTGGAGGGCCGGGTCCAGAGCAGGACCTATACCAAGGTGGTGGAGGGCTGCGCCCAGGAGCGGGTGGCCTTCGAGGTCAGTATTATGCATCTGCTGGAGCAGGGAGAGGCGTGAGCGGTAAGCTCACGCCTCTTTCTGCCGCCCCTGCGGGGCGGCGGGGGGCTGCCTATCAGCCCCCCGCCGTTCTGCCATCCTCCCTGTTTACCCAACCCCAAAAGTGTGCTATGATAGACCCACCAATCCAACAGACACGGAGAATCCCCCTATGAAAAAAACCATCCTCATCGTGGACGACGACATCCACATCGGCAACCTGCTGGAGGAAACCCTGCACCGCGCGGGCTACGCCGTGCGGAGGACCTACTCCGGCACCGAGGCCGCCCTGCTGCTGGAGCGGGAGCGGCCGGACCTCATACTGCTGGATCTGATGCTGCCGGGGCTGAGCGGCGAGGAGCTGCTGGCGCGCATACGGGGCGTCCCCGTCATTGTGGTCAGCGCCAGGGCGGACCTGGACAGCAAGGTCTCCCTCCTGTTGGGCGGGGCCGCGGACTACGTGACCAAACCCTTCCAGACCAAGGAGCTGCTGGCCCGGATCGCCGCCCGGCTGCGGGAGGCCCCCTCCCCCGCCGGGACGGAGATTGCCTGGGGCCCCCTGCGGCTGGACGCCGCCGCCAGGGCGGCCTCCGCTCCCGGCGGTCAGGTCCGCCTCACCCCCACCGAGTGCGCCATCCTGAAGCTGCTGATGGGCAGTCCCGGTCAGGTCATCACCAAGTCCCTCCTGCTGGACCGCATCGCCCTGGACACCCTGGACTGCACGGAGACCTCCCTGAAGATGCACGTGAGCAACCTGCGCCGCAAGCTGCGGGAGGCCGGAGCCGGGGACTGCATCGAGGCGGTGTGGGGCATCGGCTTCCGGCTGCGGGACCCGGAGGAGGACCGGTAGCGGAAAATCTTTACCTTTTCTTTACCCTCCTCTTTACCGCTTCCTTTACCCCTGTCTGCTACAATACCGGTATCGCAAAGGAGGTATGGTACACCATGGATTATGTACTGCAAACAGACGGCCTGTGCAAACGCTACGGCCACTTCACCGCCCTGGACGGGCTGACCATGCGCGTCCCCAAGGGGGCCATCTACGGCTTCGTGGGCCGCAACGGCGCGGGCAAAACCACCCTCATCCGCCTCATCTGCGGCCTGCAGAGCCCCACCGCCGGGAGCTACCGGCTCTACGGCGCGGAGCACACGGACCGGGCCATCTGCCGCACCCGGCGGCGCATGGGCGCGGTGGTGGAGACCCCCTCCATCTACCTGGACATGACCGCCCGGGACAACCTGCGGGAGCAGTACCAGGTGCTGGGCCTGCCGGATGAGAGCGGCATCGGGGCGCTGCTGGAGCTGGTGGGCCTGGGAGACACGGGGAAGAAAAAGGCCCGGAACTTCTCCCTGGGCATGAAGCAGCGCCTGGGCATCGCCGTGGCCCTGGCGGGGGATCCGGACTTTCTGGTGCTGGACGAGCCCGTCAACGGCCTGGACCCCCAGGGGATCATTGAGATCCGGGAGCTCATTTTGAAGCTCAACCGGGAGCGGCAGATCACGGTGCTCATCTCCAGCCACATCCTCGACGAGCTGGCCCGGCTGGCCACCCACTACGGCTTTATCGACGGCGGCCGGATGGTCCGGGAGCTCAGCGCCCAGGAGCTGGAGGCCTCCTGCCGCAAGTGCGTGCGCGTGGAGGTGACCGGCGCTCAGGCCCTGGCCCGGGTGCTGGACGGCATGGGAGTGGAGTACAAGATTCTCTCGGATCGCACAGCCGATGTATTCGCCCAGCTCAACGTCTCCCAGCTGACCCTGGCCCTGGCCAAGGAGGACTGCGAGGTCCTCTCCATGCAGGAGCGGGACGAGAGCCTGGAGAGCTTCTTCATCAACCTGGTGGGAGGTGGCAGCGATGACTAACCTCCTGCGGGCCAATTTCTTCCGTTTGCGGAAAAACTTCCTCTTCTGGGGTACGCTGGCCCTCAACGCCGCCTTTGGCGCGGCCATGTGCGTGGCCCGCTTTCAGGAGCACCGGACTTACGGGTTTTTGGTTTCGCTGGACTCCGTGTTCTTCGGGTGGGCCATGTCCATCGGCCTCCTTTTATCCATTTTCATCCCCCTCTTTTTTGGCACGGAGTACAGCGACGGGGCGATCCGCAACAAGATGGTCCTTGGCCATAGCCGGGTATCCATCTATCTGGCCAACTTCCTCACCGGCTTCGCCGCGGCCCTGGCCTTCAACGCCGCCTATATGCTCGCCAGCGCCCTGGTGGGCATCCCCCTCATCGGCTGGCTGACGGCAGACACAGGCGTCGTCCTGCTCTGCACGGTGGGCGCCGTCGTGATGACCGCCGCCTACTGCGCGATTTTTACGCTGATCACCATGCTGTTGAGCCGGAAGGCGGCCGCGTCGGTCATGGCGATGACGGCGGTGCTGCTGCTGTTCGTCGCCGCCGTATCGGTGAGCGAGCGTCTGAACGCCCCGCCGGAGATCGTGTTCTACTCCCTCTCCATAGACGGGGAGCCGCAGGATCACCTGGAGCCCAATCCCCTGTATCTGGAGGGAGCGGCGCGGGCGGCATATGAATTTGTGTCCGACCTGCTGCCTACGGGACAGTCCAATCAGTACGCCAATCTGACGTTTGCACGGCCCGGACGGATGATGGCCCTATCAGCGGCGCTGACCGCCCTGTTCACCGGGGCGGGGGCGGCCGTCTTCCGGAGAAAGGACTTGAAGTAGAGATGGTCAACCTGCTGAGCGCCCATTTTTTCCGTCTCTGGCGAAGCCGGGCCTTCTGGGCGGCGATGGCGGTCATGGCCGCCGCCGGCGTGTTCGAGGTAACCGTTGGGTACCTCTCCGCCCGCAATCTGGGCGAGGCCCTGAGCCTGGACAGCCGCTACATCATCTTCGTACTGCTGTCCGGCATCGTCCTGGCCGCCTGGACCAGCCTCTTCCTCGGCGCGGAGCACAGCCAGGGCGGCCTGCGCCGCAAGCTGGCGGCGGGCCACACCCGGCAGGCGGTGTACGCCGCCGGTCTGCTGACCGCCATGGCGGCGGGGACACTGCTGTGCCTGGGCTATATCGCCCCGGTGCTGGCCCTGGGCTTCCCCCTGCTGGGGAGCTTTCACATGGGGGCTTGGGCGGTGTGGAGCTTTACCCTCCGGGCGGTGCTGATGACCGCCGCCCTGGCGGCGGTGTTCACCATGAGCGCCACCCTCTACGCCAACCGGGCGGCCTGCGCCGTTCTGAACCTGACTTTGGCCTACTTCCTGGTGTTTTTGGGGATTTTTCTCTACTCCCGGCTCTCCGAACCGGCGGTGACTCCGGCCTTCGAATATATCCTGAACGGCCGGATTGTGCTCCAGGAGGCCCAGGCCAACCCCGCCTACACCGGCGGATTGCGGCGGACCGTCTACGCCCTCCTCTTCGACCTCCCCGGCTGTCAGGCGGTCCAACTGGCCGCCCACGCTGCGGAGCCCCTGTGGCGGCCCGCGGCGGCCAGCCTGGCGGTCATGGCGGCGAGTACGGCGGCGGGTCTGGCGGCCTTCCGGCGCAAGGATTTGAAATAGAAGGAGGAGCCCGCATGAACCGGCTGTTGAAAAGCGAACTGAGGAAGCTGACCCGGTCCCGCCCGCTGCCAGCCTGCCAGCTCCTCCGAAGGGCGAAGCTGACATAAAGAACTGTGAGGGATTGTGATGACGGACGTTCTCTGGGCGGCCCTGTGCGGCGCGCTGGCCGCTGCTGCGGCGCTTCTCATTGGAAAGGTAGTTCTCCTGCGCCGGTCAGCGGCGGAGATCCGGCGGCAGCTGGGCGAGCATCTGGAGACGGACACCAACACCCTCCTCTCCATCCCCAGCCGGGACAAGGCCATGTGCCGCCTGGCGGCGGATCTGAACGTCCAGCTGCGCCGCCTGCGCGGCCAGCGCCAGCAGTACCAGAGCGGCAACCTGGAGCTGAAGACGGCGGTGACCAACATCTCCCACGACCTGCGCACCCCCCTGACGGCCATCTTCGGCTACCTGGAGCTGCTGGAGGGGGAGCCGCAGACCGGGGAGGCCGCCCGGTATCTGGCGGTCATCCGGGACCGGGCGGAGATGCTCAGCGCCCTCACGGAGGAGCTGTTCCGCTACTCGGTGATCCTCTCCGGCGAGAGCGGCGGCCGGACGGAGGCGGTCGCCCTGGGGGCCGTGCTGGAGGAGAGCCTGGCGGCCTTTTACACCGCCCTGCGGGAGGCGGGGATCACGCCGGCGGTCCGCATGCCCCCCGTCCGGGTGGTCCGCTCCCTGGACCGGGGGGCGCTGGCCCGCGTGTTCTCCAACCTGCTGGGCAACGCCGTCAAGTACAGCGGCGGCGATCTGGAGATCACCCTGACGGAGTCCGGGGTCATCACCTTCTCCAACACGGCGGCGGACCTGGGCGGCGTGGAGGCCGGACGGCTCTTCGACCGCTTCTACACCGTGGAGGCCTCCCGCCAGTCCACCGGCCTGGGGCTGTCCATCGCCCGGACCCTGGTGGAGCAGATGGGCGGGACCATCACGGCCCAGTGCAAGGGAGACAGGCTGTATATTCAGATAGTATTCCCGGAGTGTCAGAAAAATGGATAATATCTGAAATTTTCTGGAAATTTTTCTTGCAATGTGTTTATTTTTTTGGTATACTAAATGCATATCAAGTACCTGGCCATATAGAACACTTGCAGACAACAAGGGGCGCACAATGGGTGCGGCTCGAATTTTGGTTCAAGAAAGGAGCATATCTTGTGAAAAGCTTTTTCGCGAGAGGGCTGTCCCTTTGCCTGATGTGCCTTTTTGCCGCCGGTCTTTTGACGGTGCCAGCCTCCGCAGTCGGGGAAACGGAAGACGCGGAGCTGCCGCCGTACACGGAGGACTCGCTGGCGGACATGTCTTGGTTTGAGGATGCTGCTGTAAAGGCCGCAGTCCTGGCAGTACAGCATGCCTATCAGGAGCAATGGGCGGAAGAAGCCGCCGCACAGGCCGGCGTCTGTAATAATCCAAACCATTCAAAAACGTATCAGTATGCATATTTATATATGTCCGGCACAGCATCCGGCCATACCAAGGTAACTATGAAGTATAAACTCTGCACTATCTGTGAAAGTTCGGAATTGGTAGAGGAAACTTCGACAAGGGAAGGCCACCAGTCCGTCACAATGAAGTATATGTCCTCCAACCACAGCGGGTCATATACCAAGCATACTCATACCTATGGCGGCACCTGTGCCTGTGGGTATACTATAACGCGATCTGTCTCTGCCGGCTGCACCGCCGGCGGCTGTGTGGATCCCTATAGCGTCACAGAGCCGTGAAATACTGAGTGCTGAAGGCCCCCCGCAGTTCTTTGACTGCGGGGGGCCTGTTTCACTTTTTCCGGTCACACCGCGGGGCGGAACGCCTGCGCCTCCTGCCGGCTCTCGTCCTGGCGGGGAGCGCCGCCAGGACGCGCCGCCTCCGGGGCCTCCCGGCGGCTGCCGGCGTTGGCCAGCATGAGCTTCAGGCGGTTCTCCTGGTTGACCCTGGTGGCCCCGGCGTCGTAGTCGATGGCCACAATGTTGATGTCGGGGTTTTTCGCCTTGATGGGCTTCATCATGCCCTTGCCGCAGATGTGGTTGGGCAGGCAGCCGAAGGGCTGGGTGCAGACGATGTTGTTGACCCCCTTGTCCGCCAGCTCCAGCATCTCCGCCGTCAGCAGCCACCCCTCCCCCATCTTCACCCCCATGCTGATGGTCCCCTGGACCAGGCTGATGGTGTGGGTAAAGAGGGTGGGCGGCGTAAAGCGGCCGTGGGAACGGATGGCCTCGATCATGTCCCGCTCCTTGTTCACCAGATAGCGGTAGGCGATCCTGTAGGCAAGCTGCACCCGCTTCTGCATACCGTAGAGCTTGTGGTCCAGCAGGTTGTTGTATACGCAGTACAGGCAGAAATCCAGCAGGCCGGGTATGACCGCCTCGGCCCCCTCGTCCACCAGGAACTGCTCCAGGTTGTTGTTGCCCAGGGGGGAGTACTTCACAAAAATCTCCCCCACGATGCCCACCTTCACCTTCTCGGTCCGCTCCACGGGGATGGCGGCGAACTGGTCCAGGATGCGGCGGTAGTTGGCCTTTACCTGCCGGTAGCCAGCCCGGCCGGAGGTCATCTCCTCCGCCAGGCGCTCCGTCCAGCTGTCCGCCAGGGCCTGGGCGGCGCCCCGCTCGGTCTCGTAGGGCTTGCACTGGTTCACCAAGGTCATCAGCAGGTCCCCGTACAGCACGCCGTACATCATCTTCATCACCAGCGGCAGCGTCAGCCGGAAGCCGGGGTGCTTCTCCAGCCCCGCCAGGGACAGGGAGATGACGGGCACATGCCCCATTCCCGCCTTCTCCAGCGCCTTGCGCAGCAGATGAATGTAGTTGGATGCCCGGCACCCTCCCCCGGTCTGGAAGAGGATGAGGGCCACCCGGTCCGGGTCGTACCTGCCGCTCTGGAGGGCGTCGATGAACTGGCCGATCACCAGAATGGCGGGGTAGCAGGTGTCGTTATGGACATATTTGAGCCCCGTCTCCGCGATCCGGGGCCCGCTGGTCTCCAGCAGCTCCACCTTGTAGCCCGAGCGCTCCATCACCTTGCCGATGATCTTGAAGTGCATGGGCAGCATATTGGGCACCAGGATGGTGTGGGTCTTTTTCATCTCCTCAGTGAAGACGACGTAGCCTTTTTCTTGGTCGGTCATAGGGTGGGTTCCTTTCGCTCAAAATCGGTCTCGCTTATTTTTTTGCGGCATGATACAAAAACTCTGTCTCTTCAGGTTCAGATTTTCCGTAATACACATCGATTGCGTCTGACTTGCACTCCAGAACATAATAGCCGAAAATTACTGTGTCATCGGAAAATACCTGTTCTGGATACTTTATGTATATCCGGTTGTTTTCTATGGTTTCTATATGGGAGGAATCAGCTAAAAATCGATAAGAATTTTCTGATTCATAATCGGAAATATCAAATCCACCGGCTGTCTTTTCAATCGTCAGTTTACCGACCCCATCCCCCGATGCATATTCATATTCTCCTATCAGATCTTCAAGAGCAAGCGGCGCGTCCTTCGCTGTCTGACCACATGCCGCAAGCATAAGCAGCACCACAAAAACTGCCGCCGCCATTGCCGCTTTCTTCACCTCTAACCCCCCTTCTCCTCCAGCGCCCCGATCAAACTCCTGAGCCGGATCTTCACCGCCCCCAGGTTGGTGATCTCGTCGATCTTAATCTGGGTATACAGCTTCCCGCTCTCCTCCAGGATGCGCCTTACTTCGTCCGTAGTGATGGCGTCCACCCCGCACCCGAAGCTCACCAGCTGCACCAGCTGCACGTCCGGGTTCTCGCAGGCGAACCGGGCCGCCCGGTAGAGCCGGGCGTGGTAGGTCCACTGGTTGAGCACATGGACCGGGACGCTGTCCGCCAGGTGGCAGACGCTGTCCTCGCTGACCACCACAAAGCCCAGGGAGGCGGCCAGCTTGTCGATGCCGTGGCCGATCTCCGGGTCGATGTGGTAGGGCCGCCCCGCCAGGATCATAATGCGCCTGCCGTGGGACCGGGCCCAGGCCACCGCCTCCTCGCCCTGCCTCCGGACGGCCAGCATGTGGCGCTCATAGGCGGCAAAGGCCGCGTCCACCGCCCTTCGGACCTCTTTTTTCGTCACATCGCGGAACACCGGCGACAGAGAGCCGTACAGCTCCTTCGCCAGCTCCTTCCGGTCGTTGATGTTCAGGAAGGGGTACAGGAAATGGGTCCGCTCCAGATCGTCCATATTCCCGTGGAGCAGCTCGGCGTAGTAGGCCACCACCGGGCAGTTGTAGTGGTTGTCGCTCCCCCGCTCGTCCACGTTGTAGGTGAGGCAGGGATAGAAGATGGCGTCCACCCCCCGCTCCAGCAGCGTCTCCATGTGCCCGTGCATGATCTTGGCGGGATAGCAGGCGGTGTCGGAGGGGATGGAAAACTGCCCCTTCTCATACATACGCCGGGAGGACAGCCCCGAGACCTCCACTCGGAAGCCCATCGCCCCAAAAAGCGCGTGCCACAGGGGCAGCAGCTCGTACATCCCCAAAGCCAGGGGCAGCCCCACGCTCCCCCGGAGCTCCGCCCCCGGCTCCAGCCCCGTCAGCGCGTCCCGCTTCCAGGCATAGAGGTTGGGCAGCTCCTCCGCGCCAGCCAGCCCCAGCCCCTTCTGGCACTGGTTGCCGGAGATATATTTCTTCTGGTCGCCGCCGAAGCTGTTGACGGTCAGGCGGCAGTGGTTGGCGCAGCCCTGGCAGGTGGCGGCCTTGGCGGTGTGGGCAAAGTGCCGGAGCTTTTCCGGGGAAATCAAGCCGCTCTCCCTCAGGTCCATGGCGTACAGCGCCGCGCCGTAGGCTCCCATGAGACCGGCGATGGCGGGGCGGATCACCTCTTTGCCCAGCTCCATCTCAAAGGCCCGGAGGACGGCGTCGTTGTAGAAGGTGCCCCCCTGGACCACCACGTGCTCCCCCAGCTCGTCGGCGCTGCCGGCCCGGATGACCTTGTAGACGGCGTTTTTCACCACGCTGACCGAGAGGCCCGCGGAGATGTCCTCCACCGTGGCCCCGTCCTTCTGGGACTGCTTGACGGAGGAGTTCATAAACACGGTGCACCGGCTGCCCAGGTTCACGGGGGCCTCCGCGTGGAGCCCTTTCTCCGCGAAGGCGGCCACATCGAAGCCCATGGACCTGGCGAAGGTCTCGATAAAGGACCCGCAGCCCGAGGAGCAGGCCTCGTTGAGCATAATGGAGTCGATGGCCCCGTTTTTGATCTTAAAGCACTTGATGTCCTGGCCGCCGATGTCCAGGATGAAATCCACCTCGGGGCAGAAGTGCTTGGCGGCGGTGTAGTGGGCGATGGTCTCCACCACCCCTCTGTCCACGCCGAACGCGGCCCGGATAAGCTCCTCGCCGTAGCCCGTCACCGCGCTGCCCCGGATGACCACCCGGTCCCCGCACAGTCCATAGATCGTCTCCAGCTGCTCCCGGACAATCTCCACCGGGTTGCCCCGGTTGGAGCTGTAGTATGTATAGAGCAGCTCCCCCTTCTCTCCCAGGAGCGCCGCCTTGGTGGTGGTGCTGCCGCAGTCGATGCCCAGCCAGGCGCTGCCGGCGTAGTCCGGCAGCGACCCCTCCGCCACGGCGGCGGCGGCGTGGCGGGCCCGGAAGGCGTCGTACGCCGCCGCCGAGGAAAACAGGGGCGGCAGCAGGTTCTCCTCCGAGCGGACGCAGGTGCTGTTGGCAATCTTCTCCCGCAGCTGGTCCATGGTACAGCTCACGCCGGACGTCCGGGCGTACAGCGCCGCCCCCATGGCCACGGCAAAGCGGCCGTACTCCGGGAACACCGCCTGCCCGTCGTTCAGCTTCAGCGTCTCCTGAAATCGCCGCCGCAACCCCTTGCAGTAGTAGAGGGGCCCGCCCAGAAAGAGCACCTTGCCGGTAATCCGCCGGCCCTGGGCCAGGCCGGCAATGGTCTGGTTTACCACCGCCTGATAGATGCTGGCGGCCACGTCGGCGTGCTTGGCCCCCTGGTTGAGGAGGGGCTGGATGTCCGTCTTGGCGAACACGCCGCACCGGGAGGCGATGGGGTAGAGCCGGGTGCTCTCCAGGCTCAGCGCGTCCAGCTCGTCGGCGGTGACGTTGAGCAGGGTGGCCATCTGATCGATAAAGGCCCCGGTGCCCCCGGCGCAGGAGCCGTTCATCCGCTCGTCGATACCGCCGTCGAAAAAGATGATCTTGGCGTCCTCGCCCCCCAGCTCGATGACGGCGCTGGCGTCCGGCTCCAGGGTGCGCACCACCTCGCCGGTGGCGAACACCTCCTGAACGAAACTCACCCCGGCCCCCTCCGCCAGCCCCAGCCCGGCGGAGCCGGAGATGGCGGCGGTAAGGAGCCGGCCCCCCGCATAGGGCGCGGCCTGCTCCAGCAGCTCCAGGGTCTTCTGGCGCACCTGGGAGAAGTGGCGCTGGTATTTCTCGTAGATGATCCGTCCATCCTCCACCAAAACAACCTTGGCGGTGGTGGAGCCGATGTCGATGCCAAGGGTCAGTTCGGTCTGCTTCATATGTTCACTCCATGCCCCGCCGCTCTCCCGCAGGGGGGGCGCATCAATTTCCTTGGCATTATAGCACAAATGCAGCGATTTGTTTATGGACAATCTGTTAAATATGTGTTAAGGATTCGCGGAAAAATTGCGGAAAGTTCCACAGAAGATCTCCATAAAGCGGCAAAACGCGCCTGGAAACCGGCGGTTCCGGTTCCCAGGCGCGCGCAGCGGCGATGCCCGCCGCACCCATCTTCATAAAACGCATCGTCCCGTCATCGGGCGCAAATCCAGGCTTCGCAGCGGCTTCCGTCCCGCGCTCACCGCTCCTTCCGCTCCCTTTTCTCCCGGGAGGCGGGATCAGCTCTCATCCACCTGCCGGATGACGTCGATGATGGTGTTGTTCCGGTACATGACCACCCCCACCACGCGATCCGTGTAGCGGATGGGGTCCGGCCGGCCCACCAGGGCCAGCGCCTTGTCTCGGAGCTCCTCAATGGTATAGACCTTGATGCCGGCCCTTCTCAGCTTCCGCTCCACCTCGGGGCGGCGGGGATTGACCGCCACGCCCTGATCGGTGACCACCACATCCACCGTGCCGCCGGGCGTGACCACCGTGTTGACCCGGTCAATGACGCAGGGGATGCGCCCCCTGGTCAGGGGGGCCACCACGATGGAGAGGCTGGCCCCCGCCGCCGTGTCGGGGTGGCCGCCGATGGCCCCCCGGATGACCCCGTCGGACCCCGTGAGGACGTTGACGTTGAAATCCGTGTCGATCTCCAAAGCGGAGAGGATCACGAAGTCCAGCTGATCCACCGCCGCCGCCGAGAGGAAGCTGGCGTAGTAGGTGGCGCTGATCTGGTGGTGAAAACGGTTGTTTTTCAGGCTCATGGCCGCGTCCAGATCGAAGCTCTGCACGTCCAGGACGCGGTCAATGAGCCCCTCCTCGTGCATGGCGGCGATCTGCCCGGTGATGCCACCCAGGGCGAAGCGGCAGCGGATGTTCCGCTCCAGCATCATCTCCCGGAGGAACCGGGCGGCGGCCAGGGACGCGCCGCCGGAGCCCATCTGCATGGAGAAGCCGTCGTAGAAGTATCCCGCCGCGTCGATGACCTGGGCGGCGGTCTGGGCGATAAGCAGCTCCTTGGGGTTTTTGGTATAGCGGGTAGCCCCGCTCATAATGCCCTTGGGGTCGCCGATGTCGTCCACCACCACGATGTAGTCCACGTTGTCCTCCGGGATGGCCCAGGGGGCGTTGGGGTAGCGCACCAGGTGGTTGGTGAGGACCACCACCTTGTCGGCGTATTCCGCGTCGGTGCGGGCGTAGCCCATGGAGCCGCAGGCCATGTGTTCGTCGTCCCGGCTGTAGCCGTTGGCGTTGCCGTAGGGGTCGCAGGAGGGGGCCCCCAGGAAGGCCACGTCGATGTGGAGCTCCCCGCTGCGGATGGCGGCGGCCCGACCGCCGTGGCTGCGGAAGACCACCGGGCAGTCCATGAGCCCCCGGGAGATCTCCTCCGCCAGCTCCCCCCGGAGGCCGCTGGTCTCAATGTGGGTGATGACGCCGCTTTTGATGTGCCGGATGAGGGGCGCATGGACGGCGGCCAGGGAGCTGGCGGCCAGCGTCAGGTTTTTCAGGCCCATCTCCGCCAGCTTCTCCACCACCTGGTTCACCACGTGGTCCCCGCCCCGGAAGTGGTGGTGGAAGGAGATGGTCATGCCGTCCTTCAGTCCCGCGGCCCGGATGGCGTCCTCCAGGGAGGGGAGGATCTTGTTCTCGCGGGAGGAGCGCTCCAGGAAGTTCTCCGTGTGCTTCTCCGGCGTCCCGGAGAAGGCGCCCCGGTGGGCGATCTCCTCCAGATGGGGAATCTGCGTCAGCAGCTGTGCGTCCATGGCCTATTCCTCCTCTTCCACTGTGTTGTCCGCCTCGAACAGCTCGATAAGCCGCTGGGCCCGGATCACCACGGGCTTGTCGATCATCTTGCCGTTGAGGCTGGCCACGCCGCTGCCCCGGGCGTTGGCCTCGGCGATGGCCTCCATGACGGCGTAGGCCTTCTTCAGGTCGCGCTCGCTGGGCCGGAGGGCCTTGTGGAGCATGCCGATCTGCCGGGGGTTGATGACCGATTTGCCGTCAAAGCCCAGCTTGCGGATCAGCTCCACCTCCGCCAAAAAGCCCTCCTCGTTGTTCACGTCGGAGTAGACCGTATCCAGGGCGGCGATGCCGGCGGAGCGGGCGGCGTTGAGAATCATGCTGCGGGCAAAGAGCAGCTCCGTGCCGTCGGAGCGGGTGGTCTTCAGGTCGGTGACGTAGTCCTCCGCCCCCAGGGCCAGGCCGATGAGCCGGCTGCTGGCGTGGGCGATGGCCCGGGCGTCCAGCACGCCGTTGGCGGTCTCGATGGCGGCCATCATGCCGGTGGCCCCCACGGGGATGCCGTGGGCGGCCTCGATGCGGGCGATCTCCCGCTCGCAGTCCACCACGTCCTGGGCGCTGTCGGTCTTGGGCAGGCGCACCACGTGGACCCCGGCGGGGATGATGGCCTCCAGGTCCCGGATCCCCAGGCCGCTGGAGAGGTCGTTGATGCGGACCACGATCTCCTTTTTGCCGAAATCCAGGGTCTTCAGGGCGTTGTGCACCAGGAAGCGGGCCGTGTCCTTCTCGGTGTAGGCCACGGAGTCCTCCAGATCAAACATGATGCTGTCCGCGCCGTAGATGCGGGCGTCCACAATCATGCCGGGGTTGTTGCCGGGGACGAACATCATGCTCCGGCGGAGCCGGTCCTTCACATAGCGCCTCTCCATCACGTCTCCCCCCACTGCTCATTCTCCCGCTGGGCCGCCCGGAAGGCGGCGGCGCTCACCCGGGCCCGGACGGTGCAGTCCAGCGCCCCCCGGTCCACGGCCTGGACGTCGGCGTGCTCCACCCCCAGCTCCCCCAGGGTCTCACGGATGACGGCCTCGATCTGGCGGCCGAACTGCTGCATGACATTGCTGGTCAGATCCAGGGTGATGCCGCCGGACTCCCTGGGATCGATGGTGACCATGATGTCCCCGGACTCCATGGTCCCGGCGGCGGCGGTTTTGATCAGTTCCATATCGCACCTTCTTATCAGCAAATCGTATTACGCCAGCTTCTGTGCCAGCCGCTGGGCGATGGCATCCAAAAACTCCTCGCTGCTGACGGCCCTGGCCTCAAAGCCCGGCTCTACCAGCCCCACCAGGTCCTTGGTCATAATACCCGCGTTGAGCGTATCGAAGCAGGCCTCCTCCAGCTTGCCGGCGTAGTCCGCCAGATCGGCCAGCCCGTCCAGCTCCCCCCGCTTGCGCAGGGCCCCGGACCAGGCGAAAATGGTGGCCATGGAGTTGGTGGAGGTCTTCTCCCCTGCCAAGTGCTTGTAGTAGTGCTTGGTCACGGTTCCGTGGGCGGCCTCGAACTCGGTGGTGCCGTCGGGGGCCACCAGCACGCTGGTCATCATGGCCAGGGAGCCGAAGGCGGTGGAGACCATGTCGCTCATCACGTCGCCGTCGTAGTTCTTGCAGGCCCAGATGTACCCGCCCTCGCTGCGGATGACCCGGGCCACCGCGTCGTCGATGAGGGTGTAGAAGTAGGTGATTCCCAGCTCCTCAAATCTGGCCTTGTAGCCCTCGAACTCCTCCTCGAAGATCTTCTTGAACTCCCCGTCGTAGACCTTGGCGATGGTGTCCTTGGTGGAGAACCAGAGGTCCTGCTTCGTGTCGACGGCGTACTGGAAGCAGGAGCGGGCGAAGGAGCGGATGGATTTGTCCTTGTTGTGGGCCCCCTGCCAGACGGTGGGGCCGTCGGTCTTCTGGACGGTGACGGTCTTCTCCTCCGCGCCGTCGTCGCTTTTGAAGGTCATGGTGCAGGTACCGGCCTTCTCGGTGACGAAGTCCACGCTCTTATAGACGTCGCCGTAGGCGTGGCGGGCGATGGTGATGGGCTTTTTCCAGTTTTTCACCACCGGCTTGATGGCGTCGATGCAGATGGGCGTGCGGAAGACGGTGCCGTCCAGGATGGAGCGGATGGTGCCGTTGGGGCTCTTCCACATCTCGGTGAGCTGGGGGTACTCCTCCATGCGCTGCTTGTTGGGTGTAATGGTGGCGCACTTGACAGCCACGCCGTACTTTTTGGTGGCGTTGGCGGCGTCCACAGTGACCTGGTCCCTGGTCTCGTTGCGGTGCAGCAGGCCCAGGTCGTAGTACTCGCTCTTCAGATCCACAAAGGGCAGAATGAGCTTATCCTTGATCATCGCCCAAAGAATGCGGGTCATCTCATCTCCGTCCATCTCCACGATGGGGGTGGTCATCTTGATCTTTTCCATGGCGTTTCTCCTCCTCAATCCTTGCCGTACCCGGCGGCGTAGTAGTTCATCAGACAGCCCTCCTGGAGAATCAGCCGCTCGTCGGCGGTGAGCCCCGCGCACTTGAGGGCCAGATCGCACACGCTGCCGTCGGCGCGGATGACCTTGGCGGCCATGTCCTCCACGCCCTCCGCCACGGCCTTCCGCACGCCGGGGATATACACCCAGTCGCCGTCGGCATAGGGGAACTCCGCGGAGGCGTCCATAGTAAAGGGCACGATGCCCCAGTTGATGCAGTTGGAGCGGTAGCGCTTGGTGGCGTACTCATAGCAGATGTTGGCGAAGCCCCCCAGCACCTTCTGGCAGGAGGCGGCCTGCTCCCGGGCGGAGCCGTCGCCGGGCTTGTTGGCGAAGACGCAGGAGCCCACGGTGGTCCGGGCCGCGTCGCCGCCCACCTTGGCGAGCACCTCCGCCACCTCGGCGGGCGTCTGGCCCCGCTCCCTGGCCTCCTCCAGGGCGCGGACGGCCTTGGAGCGGCCCACGTACTCCGGTGTCCGGCGGCTGAGGGCGAACTCGCTGAGACCGATGGGGTTGGACCGGTAGGAGCTGGTCTCGCCGGAGGGGATGAGCTCGTCGGTGGTGGTGACGGGGTCGTGAATCACCGCGCACAGGCGCACCAGCAGGTCCTCCTCCAGCCTGGGCATCTTCGGCCAGTCCTTGATGTTGGGGCCGTAGCGGAGCTCGGCAGAGGGATCGGCCTTGCCGAAGCCCTCGTAGCACCGCTTGGCGTAGACGCTGCCGTCGTAGCGGTAGGTCAGCTCCTCGGCGGTGGGCAGGGCGTAGTCGATGTCGGTGGCGGCGGTGAGCACGCCCCCGTTCCGGGCGGTGGCAGCGATGGACCGGGCGTCCATCAGGGCCACGGCGGCGATCTGGCCGCTGCCGGGCTTGCTCCCCTCCCGGTTGGCGAAGTTCCGGGTGGCGTGGCGGATAGAGAGGGTGTTGTTGGCCGGGGTGTCCCCCGCGCCGAAGCAGGGGCCGCAGAAGGCGGGCTTCATCACGCACCCGGCCTCCATGAGCTTGGCGGAAACGCCGTTTTTGATGATGGCCAGGGAGATGGGGGTGGAGGAGGGGTACACGCTCATATCGAAGTACCCGCAGCCGATGCTCTGGCCCTCCAGAATCTTGGCAGCCTCCACGATGTTCTCGTACATGCCGCCGGAGCAGCCCACGATGACGCCCTGGTCGCAGGTGACCTTGCCGTCCACGATATTGCGCTTCAGGTCCATGGTCACCTTGCCGCCCAGCTGCTTGTTGGCGTTGGCCTCCACCTCGGCGAAAATCTTCTCGGGGTTGGCCTGGAGCTCGTGGACGGTGTAGGCGATGGAGGGGTGGAAGGGCAGGGCGATCATGCACTCCACCTTGGAGAGATCGATTCTGACCACGCTGTCGTAGTACGCGCCGTTCTGGGGCTTCAGCTCCTTGAAGTCCTCGGGCCGGCCGATGTTCTCATAGTACCTGCGGATGGTCTCGTCGGTCTCCCAGATGGAGGTCAGGCAGCTGGTCTCGGTGGTCATCACATCGATGCCGATGCGGTAGTCGCAGCTGAGCTCCCGCACGCCGGGGCCCACGAACTCCAGCACCTTGTTTTTCACATCCCCCTTGGGGAAGGTGGCGGCCACCAGGGCGATGGCCACGTCCTGGGGCCCCACCCCCTTGCGGGGCTTGCCCTCCAGGTAGACCATGACCACCTCGGGGGCGGGCACGTCGTAGGTGTTCTCCAACAGCTGCTTGACCAGCTCGCCGCCGCCCTCGCCCACGCCCATGCAGCCGTAAGCGCCGTACCGGGTGTGGGAGTCGGAGCCCAGAATCATCTTCCCGCAGCCCGCCAGCCGCTCCCGGGCGTACTGGTGGATGACGGCCTGGTTGGCGGGGACGTAGATGCCGCCGTACTTCTTGGCGGCAGACAGGCCGAAGGCGTGGTCGTCCTCGTTGATGGTGCCGCCCACGGCGCACAGGCTGTTGTGGCAGTTGGTCATGGCGTAGGGGACGGGGAACTCCTTCAGCCCCGACGCCTTGGCGGTCTGGATGATACCCACGAAGGTGATGTCGTGGGAGATCAGGGCATCGAACTTGATGCGCATCTTATGGGGGTCGTCCCCCTTGTTGTGGGCGCGGAGCACGGAGTAGGCGATGGTCCCCTCCCTGGCCTGGGCCGGAGCGGGCTGGTTCTGGGCCTCCTCCGCCCAGACGATCTGGCCGTCCAGCAGGTACGCGCCTTTTTTGAACACTTCTACCATAGATGTTTTCCTCCAGATTCCGGCGGCAGGTTCTCGCCGTTTTGACGCTATGAGTGTAGCACAACGCCCAACCTTTTGGAAGTAGGAAAGCGCAAAAAGTCGGCTCTCCCCGCAATTTCGTACGGTTGACGAAGCCCCTTCCTCCCAAATCGGCCGTTTTGCAGCTCCATGACAGTCCCCTTGCAAAACACCGTCCGGCATGACGGCAAACATGCGAAGCCGCTGTGGCCGGGATGAAGCGCCGCCGGGCCGCCTGGGCAAAAAAATGCACAAAAAGGGCCGGACGCCGAAGCGTCCAGCCCCCGCTGAGAATCTGTCCGGGTCTGTCAGTCTGCTCTTCCGCCGTTGGCGGCCCACTGCCGCTCCAGGGCGCTCCAGTCCCGGATGGTCTGGATGGCGCTCCAGATCTCGGTCACGCCCAGCTCATCCCGGTCGTACTCGTGGCCGTTGGTGGCCTCCTGAATATCCGCGTAATACCAGGCGTCCTCGGGGTTGTCGGACCACACCTGCATACCCTCCAGCAGGTGCTCCTTTACGGGAGCCCGGCCCAGCATGTTGTTGATGATGGAGGCGGCCTCGGCCCGGGTGATGGGGTCGTCAGGCCGGAAATTGCCGCTTGTGTCGCCGGCGATCCACCCGGCGGCGGCCGCCCGGCCGATCTCCACTGCGGCCCAGTGGCCCGCGGTGTCCTTGAAGCTCCCGCCGGCCACGCCCTGGACCTCGTCGCTGAGGAAGCGCACGGCAATCACGGCGAACTCCGCCCGCGTGATGCTCCGGTTGGGCCGGAAGGCCCCGTCGGCGTAGCCCATGAGCTTGCCGGCGCTGGCGGAGGTGGAGACGGCGTTGTTGAACCACTGGCCGGCGGTCACATCGGAGAACTGGTTCTCCGTGGCCCAGTGGGCCTCACGGAACTCGTCGGTCATCAGCCGGAAGAAGATGGTGGCCGCCTCCGCGCGGGTGATGTTGGCCAGGGGGCGGATGGTGCCGTCGCCGTAGCCGATCATGTAGGCGAAATGGTCCCTGTTGTTCAGCCCGATGGCCCCCGCCAGGGGGATCTGCTCATCCACGATGGTGGTGGTGTCTCCGCCCAGGGGCACGTCGGGATCGGGAATGGTCACGCCGGGCTCCTCCGGCCCAGCGGGCTCCTCCGGATCGACCGGCGGCGTCACAGGCTCCTCCGGCAGCCGGGCCGTAAAGTACACGTGCAGCTCGGCGCCCTCGGCGGTGACGGCGGTGCTGCCCTCCGTCCGGGAGAAGTCGTAGGTCACCCCGTCCCGTACCACGCTGCCGGTGCTGTAGGAGATGGCGCTTCCCACTCTGCCGGTGCCGCCGCTGCTCTCCTCCTCGCCGCCGTAGTGGTAGATCACCCGGTAGGAGCCCAGCTTGGCGTAGGTGTTGTAAAAATACGTGGAGACGGGATTCCCCGTGCTGGAGACGTGCCAGGTGTTGTCCCCCTGGAAGCCCAGGGTGCTGTCCCACTCATAGCCGTCGATCTGGTTGTTGTTCTGCACGACGGTCACCTTGGTGCCGGTCATGGGGTCCTCCGCCTTGGGGTCCACCGGCACCCGGACCATCCAGGAGATGACGTGGAATTTGCCGTCCTCGCCATCGGTCAGCCCGCCGTTTCCGTCGGGATACTTCACGGACTCCAGAAACTCCTCCGCTTCCGCCCTGGTCAGGGTTCTGGTGACGGTCTCCCCCTGCCACTGGTAGCTGTAGGTCACGCTGAAGTTCTCCGGAATCTCCCCGCCCGCAAAGAAGGCGTTGCTGGCGTCCCGGAAGGACACCCGCAGCTCCACCTCCCGCTCAAAGGGCTCCTCCACCGTGCTGCAGGCCCGCTTCTCCTCCGCGCCGCAGACGGTACAGGTGTAGGTGACCTTCCGCGCGCCGCCGGAGACCACCTCGTCGTACATCACGCCGCCGTCCCAGGCGTGGTCCCCCGTGGGGGCCAGAGGGGCGCTGGCGGTCTCGCCGCAGGTGGGGCAGGACCAGAGCTTCTCCCCCGCCTGAGCGCAGGTGGGGTTCTTTACCGTCGTGACGGCGTCGGGGTGGGTGCAGGCCACGGCCCGCACCTCGCTCTTCCCGCAGCCGGTGCAGGTGAAGACGGCGGTGCAGGGCTCCTGGCCCGCCATGCCCTCGTCCCAGGTGTGGGCCTCCGTGGCGGGCAGGACAGTGGTCTTCCTCGCACCGCAGACGGGGCAGGACCAGACCGTCTCCCCCGCCTGGCCGCAGGTGGCGTCCGTGGTCTCCTCCGCCGCGCCCTCATGGGCGCAGCCGTCCACGCTCACCTCCTGCTCGTCGGTCTTCTGGCAGACCGTACAGGTGAAGACGATGGTGCCGGGCTGGCGGATGACGCCGTCGTCCCAGACATGGCTGTCCGTAACGGGAACGGGCTCCGCCGCCCTCTTCTCCCCGCAGTCCGGACAGGACCAGACCCGCTCCCCCTCCTGGGCGCAGGTGGGCGCCTTGGTCACCGCAAAACCGCCGTTGGGGTGGCTGCAGGCAACCTCCCGCTCGTCGGTCTTGCCGCAGACCGTGCAGGTGAAGACGATGGTGCCGGGCCGGCTGGTATCGCCCTCATCCCAGGTGTGCTTCCCCGTGGGGCTGATGAACCCGATGCTGTCCTTACCGTCGCCGCACAGCTTGCAGGCATTGATCTGCTGCCCCATTGCCCCGCAGGTGGGCTCCTTCAGGATGGTAATCTCCCGCTGATGGCGAAGCCTGCGGATGGTGCCGACGCCCTCCTCAATGACCGTACCGCACACGGTGCACTTCAGATCCATGCGGCCCTCCTCATTGCAGGTGGCCTCTTTGCCCACAACCTTCTCCGTCCGTTCATGTTTGCACGTTTCGGGATCCGGATCCGCAGAACCGCTGCCAACGCCCGTGCCGCCGCAGCTGGCGCAGTCCGCGTCCGAAAGAACGCGGCCAGTACCGCTGCACTTTGAACACGTCGTTGTGACCGGTTGCCAGGTGCTCATATCAAGCCCAGTTACCGTTCCCTTCCCGCGGCACGGCCCACATTTTTCCTCTGTGGGCGCTTTCCCGCTCCCCCCGCAGGTGGAACACTCCCCCGCGGCCATCGCGGCGGCGGGCAGCATGCCCAGGCACATCGCGATGGTGATAAACATCGCAAGCCCGCGCCTGCGCCAATGCTTGTAAAATCTCATATATAACTTCCTTTCTTTGCTCTCTGTTCGGATGCAAAGGATCCGGCGGCCGGGCTGCCATAGCTGTCGCCGTAGGCCCCTTAGCTTTGCGTCCCGTCATTTCTGGCGGTTTGCTGATAATAAAATAATCAGTAGCTGGGCCGGCATGGGGACATGGTCCCTACAGCCCCCTGGCTTTGCGTCCCGCCCTTTCGGACGGTTTGCCTTTTATAATCAGCAGCTTGGCAGACATAGTACGTTGCGCACCTTAGTTCCATAGCTTTGCGTCCCACCGTTTCCGATGGTTTGCCAAAAGTCACGCGATATATACGCGGGCTTCCTTGTTCGTTCCGCCCCGCCCTCCCGCCGGACGGCGGGGCCCGCCTGCAGGGCGGAAGCTCCACCGCGCACGTCTCACACATATGAATCCCTCCCTTGTCGTTGATCACGGAATGGTGATTCCGTGGTATACGGGAGGCGGAGACCCCGGCGGACCTGCGGATTCCTTTTCTGCGGATGCAAAAAAATACGCACCGACCCAAGCCAGGCTGAAATTTTTCTTCATTCTGGCTTATTTGTGCTGCAATTATTTTCTACAATCTTTGTCCGGCAGCTTGCATTTTCTATAGGAGGATAGTATACTACATATGTATATGGCTTCAAAGCGGCATGCGGCGAGCCCGCTGTACCACGGAATCACCATTCCGTGGTTTTTCTATTTAGAGGACCAGCCGCATTTTTTCCAGCTGTCTCCGGTGTGTCCGCCCGGATTCCGCCGTATAAATCCGTGTGGTGTTTACGCTGGCATGCCCCAAAATGTCCGCCAGGCGCACAATGTCCTTCTCCAGCGCGTAGTAGGTCCTGGCGAACAGGTGCCGCAGGTTGTGGGGAAAGACCTTGTTCTCCGCCACCCGCGCCTCCCGGCACAGGCCCTTCATGCTCCGCCAGATGTTGCTGCGGTCCAAAGGCCGGCCGCTGCGGGTCACGAAGATGATCCCGGCAGCGATGCCCCGTCCTCTGGCGTACCGCAGGAGCACCTTCTGCAGCCGCGCGGGCAGAAAGACCGTCCTGGCCTTTCCCTTGTTGGTGACCTCCACCCGCCCCGCCCTGGCGGCCTCCACGGTGAAAAAACGCAGCTCGCTCACCCGGATGCCTGTGGCGCAGACGGTCTCCATCACCAGCAGGAGCCGCTCGTTTTTCCGGCCTCTGGCCGCCGCCAGCAGACGGCGGTACTCCCCCTCCGTCAACTCCCGGCTCTCATCCCGGAAGGCCGGCCGCTGGACCCGGACGGATTTCAGCCGGCACTCCCCCCTGTCCAGAAAGGCGAACAGGGCGTTCAAGGCCGCCACCGCCCCGTTGATCCCCGCGGCGGAGCGCTCCCCCGCCACCGCCGTTTTGTAGGCGCTGGCCAGCTCCCGGCTCACCTCCCTGCCGGAAAGCCAGACGCAGAACCGCGCCGCCTCCCGGCGGTACTTCTCCACGGTGGCCCCGCTGGCCTCTGCTGTCTGCAGATAGGCGGCAAAGGCCTGCACATCCTCCATATTCATAAAAAAATCCCCCTGTCTGTGTGATTCCTTCATAGTCTCACACAAACAGGGGAATTTCACTCCTATTGATTGAATTTTCAGCAAAGCGTGGCGTACATAACCGCCTTAATGGTGTGCATCCGGTTCTCCGCCTCATCGAACACCACCGACTGGCGGGATTCGAACACCTCGTCGGTGACCTCCATCTCCCGGATGCCGAACTTTTCGGCGATCTGGGCCCCGATGGTGGTCCTGGTGTCGTGGAAGGAGGGCAGGCAGTGCATGAAAATGGCGTCCTTCCCGGCCCTGTCCATGACGGCGGCGTTGACCTGATAGGGCTTGAGAAGCCTGATGCGGGTATCCCACACCTCGTCCGGCTCCCCCATGGAGACCCAGATGTCGGTGTAGACGATGTCGGCGTCCTTAGCGCCCTCGTCCACATTCTCGGTGAGCCGGACGGAACCGTGGTTTTCCGCCGCAATGGCCTTGGCGGTCTCCACCAGCCCGGCGGCGGGGAACAGCTCCCTGGGCGCGCAGGCGGTGAAGTGGATGCCCATCTTGGCACAGGCCACCATCAGGGAGTTGCCCATGTTGTTCCGGGCGTCCCCCATGTAGGTGAACCGCAGGCCTTTGAGGGAGCCGAACTTCTCCTCCATGGTCAAAAGGTCCGCCAGCATCTGGGTGGGGTGGAACTGATCGGTCAGCCCGTTCCACACCGGCACCCCGGCGTACCGCGCCAGCTCCTCCACCAGCTTCTGGTCGAACCCCCGGTACTCGATGCCGTCGTACATCCGCCCCAGCACCCGCGCGGTGTCGGCGATGGACTCCTTCTTCCCCATCTGGGAGCTGCCGGGGTCCAGATAGGTGACCCCCATCCCCAGATCGTGCCCCGCCACCTCAAAGGCGCACCGGGTGCGGGTGGAGGTCTTCTCGAACAGCAGCACAATATTTTTCCCCTCCAGATAGCGGTGAGGAACGCCGTTGTACTTCATCCGCTTGAATTCCCTGCTGACCTCCAGCAGGTAGCGAATCTCCGCCGGCGTGTAGTCCAGCAGCGTCAAAAAATGTCTGCCTCTGATGTTGACTGGCATAGTTGCATTCCTTCTTTCTCTTTGTCTCAGCGCCTGAAGGCGCGGGCTCTTACTCCTGTCCGGGGCTGCTCCCCCCTGGCGGGGAGGGCTCCAGCAGCACCACCGCCTCCACATGCCGCGTTCTGGGGAACATGTCTACCGCCGCGGCCCTCACCGCCTCATACCCCAGCTCCCTGAACCGCTTCACATCCCTGGCCAGGGTTCCCGGATCGCAGGAGACGTACACCACCCTCCGGGGCCCCATGCCCGCCGCAGCGGCGATGACCTCCCCGCTCAATCCCTTCCGGGGCGGGTCCACCACCACCACGTCCGGCCGCAGCCGCTCCGCCGCCAGCCGCTCCGCCACCGCGCCCGCGTCGCCCAGGAAAAACACCGCATTTTCGATGCCGTTTCTCCTCGCGTTCTCCCGGGCGTTCGCAATGGCGGGGGCCACGATCTCCGCGCCCAGCGCCCGGCCTGCCCGGCGGGCCATTACCAGCGTGATGGTCCCCGCGCCGCAGTACAGGTCCAGCACTGTCTCCCGGCCTGTGAGGCCCGCGAACGCCAGGGCCTTGCCGTACAGCCGCTCCGCCTGCTCCCGGTTCACCTGGTAGAAGGACGGCACGCTCAGGCGCAGGCGCAGGCCGCACAGGGTGTCCTCCAGCTCATCCGTCCCCCAGATGGTCCGGTACTCCTCCCCCAGGGCCACATTGGTGTCCTGAGTGTTGACGCTGAGCACCACGCCCACCGTTTTCGGGACCGCCCGGCGGACGGCCGCCGCCAGCTCCTCCTCGCAGGGCAGACTCCGGCCGTTCACCACCAGGCACACCAGCGCCTCCCCCTCCCGGTTGGTGCGCACATAGATGTGCCGCAGCAGACCCCGCCGGGTCCTCTCGTCGTAGGCGGGCACGCCGCGCTCCCGCAGGCAGCGCTCCACCGCCGCCGCCGCCGCGTTGGCCTGGGGGGACTGGAGGCGGCAGTCCAGAGCAGGGACCACCTGGTGGCTCCTGGCCCGGTAGAAGCCGGCCTGTCCCTGGGGACTCACAGGGAGCAGGCTCTTGTTGCGGTAGCCGTCCAGCCGCTCCCCGCCCAGAATCTCCTCCACCGGGACGCCGGCGCCGCCCACCCGCCGCAGGGCGTCCTCCACCCGGCAGCGCTTGGCCTCCAGCTCCTCTTCGTAGCTGATATGGCGGAAGTCACACCCGCCGCAGGCGGGGTAGTGGGGGCAATCCGGCTCCCGCCGGGCGGGGGACCGCTGGAGAATCTCCTCCACTTTGGCGTAGGCGACATGCTTGAGCACCTTGAGGATGCGCACCGCGCAGACCTCCCCCCGCACGCCGCCGTGGATAAAGACCACCTGCCCGTCCACCCGGGCCACCCCCAGCCCCTCGGCGGTGTAGCCGGTGACGGTGACGGTGTGAAGTTGGTTTTTCATCAGCTGCGCCATAGGAGACCTCCTGAGACCTGATTCTAATCAAAAATATAGGTATCCACGACGCCTGTTTCCTCCGTATGGAAAAAGGCTTTCAGCATCATCGCCGCCGGGTCGCAGTCATCACACTCAAAGCACAGCGTGTCATGCGTGCGGAACTGGCGGGCGAGCAGGCTTTGGGCAAAGGAGGGGAAGGAACGAGTCTCCACTGTACCGGCATAAGCGATCTCGCCGTCCTCGACAAACGCAAAATGAAGAACCTTGCCATTCTCTATCTGGCAGAGAGCGCTCTCCGGCAGTCTGGCAAAGAACTCCGCCTCGCCGGCAGTCAAGGGACTGACCGCCTCGTGAGTCTCCCTGTAATAGTGGTAGAGCTTCCTGCGGCAGGCATCATACGCCTCCATGCCCCTGCTGCAGGCCGTCAGCGGCACCCGTTCCTCCATCGGACCGGTCAGACCGGTCCGGTGGACCTCCATCTCATAGCAGCGCCTGCGGCACCGGAAGCCCCCCGCCAACAGGACCGGCACGACCGGGTCCGACGGCCCGGCCACCGCCTGCAGGGGGCACCCGACTTCCTTTCGCAACAGGGAGAACAGCTCCCCCGCCGGGAGCTCCTCCGTCAACAGCTGAAGCCGCACATAGCAGTTCCTGCCATGGAAGGGATTTCTGGATATTTCGACCCGCGCCGCCGGAACGCCTCTGAGGTAAAAGACAACCCCTCCGCTCTCCTTTGAAAGAAAAGACTGTATGACCTACGCCTCCCACTTGTCGATGAGCTGCTTGAGCTGGTCGGCGAAGCGGCCCAGATCCTTGTTGGTGCGGCCCTTGCTGCGCAGAATGACCTCCTGGAGCAGCTTGCCCACGGACGCCAGACGCTGGTAGGACGCGGATACCTTGACGCCGGGGATGTGGGCCTTCCGCTCGGGCAGGTAGCCCCGCTCCAGCAGGCGGTTGGCCGCCAGGTCGTAGACCTCCGTATACTGGGGGGCGTGGGCGCTGAGGCCCAGGCGCTCCAGACTCTCGGCGAAATAGGGCGCCACCTCCCGGTCGCCGTGGACCACAAAGAAGTGGGCGGGGCTCTCAAAGGATTGGGCCCACTCCAGCAGGTGGTCCCGGTCGGCGTGGCTGCTCAGGCCCTTGAAGTTCACGATCTCCGCCTGGACCGCCACCTCCTCGCCGAAGAGCTTCACACTGTGGGCCCCGTCCAGCAGGGTGCGGCCCAAGGTGCCAGGGGCCTGGAAGCCTACGAAGACTATGGTGCTCTCCGTCCGCCACAGGTTGTACTTCAGGTGGTGGCGTACCCGGCCCGCGTCGCACATGCCGGAGGCGGAGATGATGACCTTGGGGGTCTTGTCCATGTTCAGCAGCTTCGACTCCTCCACCGACTCCGTCATCCGCAGGCCGGGGAAGGAGAACATGTTGGTCCCGTCCTTCACCAGCGCCAGGGCCTCCTCGTCCAGGTAGCCCTGGAGGTCGCCGCAGAAGATGGTGGTGGCCTTGCTGGCCAGGGGGGAGTCAATATAGACCGGGAAGTCCTGGACGGATTTAACCAGGTGCTCCTGCTTGATGCGCCGCAGGAAATAGAGAATCTCCTGGGTGCGGCCCACGGCGAAGGCGGGGATGATCACGTTGCCGCCGCGGCCCAGGGTGCGGTCGATGACCTTGCTGAGCTCGGAGGTGTAGCTCCACACCTCCTGGTGGTTGCGGTCGCCGTAGGTGGACTCCATCACCACGTAGTCCGCCTTGGTCAGCAGCACCGGGTCCCGGATGATGGGCTGGTTGATGTTGCCGATGTCGCCGGAGAAGACGACGGTCTTCGTCACGTCCCCCTCCGTCACCTCCAGGGTGATGCTGCACGAGCCCAACAGATGGCCCGCGTCGGAGAAGGTCACCGTCACCCCCTCGCACAGCTGGAAGGGCACGCCGTAGCGCCGGGTGTGGACATAGCCCTGCACCCGCTGGGCGTCCTCCACAGTGTAGAGAGGCTCCACCGGCGGGCGGCCCGCGCGCTGGTTCTTCCGGTTCTCATAGTCGGCATCGGACTGCTGGATATAGGCGCTGTCGATGAGCATGATCTCCATCAGACGGGCCGTCAGCCGGGTGGTCCAGATCTGGCCGGTGAAGCCCTGGCGCACCAGAAGGGGTATGCGGCCCGTGTGGTCGATGTGGGCGTGGGTGACGAGCACGTAGTCGATGGTACCGGGGTCAAAGGGCAGCTCCCGGTTGTCGGTCTCGTCCCGCCCCTGCTGCAGCCCGCAGTCCACCAGAATCCGCTTGCCGTTCACCTCCAGGCAGTGACAGCTGCCTGTTACGCACTGGTCCGCGCCGTAAAAGCGAAGCTTCATAGATAGGCCCTCCTTTTGTTTGGTGGTTCCATTATAGCACACTTGTCGGAATTTGACAATGCGGCAGGACCTATATTTGGAAAATCAATTTGCGCGTGCACAATATGCTGTTGTCAAGGTGCGCTCCGTGCGGTCTTCTTGATCCCGCCGCACACGGCCCGGTACCTGGGCCTGGTCGCACTTACTTTCGGACTTGGTTACCGCGGTGGTGGTGCTCCCTACAAATGCAGGGCGACATGGGGGAGATGTTGCACGGCTTTGTGCATCCGGCGGGAAATTTTTCTTTTTCTCCCCTCCGCCGGGGCAAAAACAGGTGACAAATGCCCGCGCGCCGTATATAATAGGGGCAGAATCACCAGAAAAAAGGAGTTTTTCCTATGGAACACATCCGCCAATCCGCTCTCAGCCTGGCCCCCGGCCTCCGGGAGCTCTTCTTCACCCTCCACCAGTACCCCGAGCTGGGCAACCAGGAGCGGCAGACCGCCGCGCTGGTGCGCCGGCGGCTGGAGGAGCTGGGCATCGAGTACGTCCCCTCCGCCGGCACCGGTACCGCCGCCCTCATCCGGGGGGGCCGGCCGGGGAAAACCGTGGGCTTCCGGGCGGACATGGACGCGCTGCCCATCATCGAGGAGACCGGCCTGCCCTACGCCTCCCGGAGGCCGGGGGTGATGCACGCCTGCGGCCACGACTTCCACACGGCGGCCCTGCTGGGAGCGGCCCTGCTGCTCCAGGAGCGGCGGGAGACGCTGGCGGGCCATGTGAAGCTCTTCTTCCAGCCCGACGAGGAGGGGGACGGCGGGGCGGAGCGGATGATCGCGGCCGGGTGCATGGAGAACCCCGCCGTGGACGCCATGCTCTGCTGTCACGTGGAGAGCGGCATCCCCGCCGGCACCCTGTCCGTCCGGTCCGGTCCCATCTGCGCCGCCTCCAACCCCTTTACCGTCACCCTCCGGGGCCGGGGCACCCACGGGGCCAAGCCCCACCTGGGCAGCGATGTGATCGCGGCGGGCGCCCAGCTGGTCACCGCCCTCCAGACCATCTCCAGCCGCCGCACCGACCCCACCGAGCCGGTAGTGGTCACCGTGGGCAGCTTCCACAGCGGCGCCGCCGGGAACGTGCTGCCGGAGGAGGCCGTGCTCGCGGGCATCCTGCGCACCATGAGCGGCGGGGCCCGGGAGCGGGTGAAGGAGGATCTGCGGGCCATCACCGCCGGCATCGCCGCCGCCATGGGGGTGGAGGCGGAGGTGCGCATCACGGAGAGCTACCCCTGCTGCGCCAACGACCCGGCTGTGACAGATCTGGTGCGCCGGGCGGCGGCGGAGATCCTGGGGCCGGAGAACGTGCTGGAGATGGGGGAGCCCTCCCTGGGGGCCGACGACTTCGGCTATTTCGCCAACCTGGTCCCCAGCTGCTACTACTACATCGGCGTGGGCGGTGCGGACGGGAGCTGCGCCTTCCCCAACCACAACCCCCGCTTCGCCGCGGAGCCGGCGGCCCTGCCCCTGGCGGCGGCGGTGGCGGCCCAGGCGGCGGCGGATTTTCTGAAGGGGTGAGCTGATGATGACGATTCCCCCTCCCCTGAGGCCGGGGGGCACGGTGTTCCTCACCGCCCCCTCCTCCCCCCTCTCCGACAGCCAGCCCGCCGCGGACATCGCCGCCGCCGTGGAGCGGCTGGGCTTCCGGGCCGCCGTCGGAGCATCCTGTATCGCGCCCGCCACCGCCAGGGGCTACGCCGCCGCGCCGCCGGCGGTCCGGGCGGCGGAGCTGAACCGCGCCTTCGCGGACCCCGGCGTGGACGCCGTCTGGTGCGTCCGGGGCGGGTCCACCGCCTGGCAGCTGCCGCCCCTGCTGGACGCGGGGTGCATCGCCGCCCACCCTAAGCCCTTTATCGGCTTCAGCGACGTAACCACCCTGCACCTGTTCCTCCAGCGGCAGTGCGGCCTGGCGAGCTTCCACGGCCCCACCGCCAACCGGGTCCTCTCCTGGGGTGAGGACGACTTCTCCTGGCGCAGCCTCCGCGCCGCCCTGTCCATGGGCCCCTGCCTGCCCCTGGAGAATCCCCCCGGCGAGCCCGTGCGGGTCCTGCGGCCCGGCAGGGCCAGGGGGCGGCTCACCGGCGGAAACCTGTCTCTGGTGGTCCAGACCCTGGGCACGCCGGAGCAGATCGACGCCCGGGGGAAGATCCTCTTCCTGGAGGACGTGGGCGAGGCGGTGTACGCCATCGAGCGGATGCTCCACCAGCTGTGCCGGGCGGGGGTGCTGGGGGCGGCGGCGGGGCTGCTCTTCGGGGACTTCACCGGCTGCCGCAACGCCTACCGGGCGGAGTACGGGCCGGAGGCGCTGCTGGCGGACTTCTTCCGGGACTGGCCGGGGCCGGTGGTGTGCAACGTCCGCTCCGCCCACTGTACGCCCATGGCGACGCTGCCGCTGGGGGCGGTGTGCCGGGTGGAGGGGGAGAAGATCTGGTTTTGCAGGGAATAGACGAGAAGCGGGGGAGGAGGCGCGCGCCTCTTCCCCCGTGTTTTCCCAATTTTGATCGACGTCAGAACGTGTCCAGTTCCACCGTCCGGCCGCCCTCCCGCCGGGAGGCCTCCGCCGCCAGGGCCATGACGTGGCTCTCCACGCTCTGGGACACCCCCGTCAGGCTCTCAGTGGAGCCGGAGGCGATGAGGCGGCACAGGTCGTCCATCAGCCCCTCGTCGCCGCCGCCGTGGCCGGCGAAGCTGCCGCCGGACTGGTTGAGGTCGATGACCTCCTCCGGCTGGCCGAAGCGGCGCAGACGGATCACCCGGTCCTCCAGACTGCCCTCAAGCTCCCCCTGGGTACCGGTGATCTTAATGGTCCGGTAGCACCGCTCGGTGAAGGCGGTCATGGTGAAGGTGGCGTGGATGTTGTTGGCAAACTCCAGGTTCACCGTCTGGTGGTCCACCACGTCGTTGTCGCAGTGGTAGACGCACCGGCCGTAGGGCCCCGTCTCCAGGGCGGCGCGGATGCTCTCCGCCGTGGGCTCGGCGGCCACCACGTTGCAGGGCCACTTGGGGCCCACCACATCCAGGCCGCAGTGGACGTTAGTGAAGTAGATCTTCTCCGCGTCGTAGGGGCAGCTCTCCCTGCACCCGCACCCGTCCAGGCACCGCAGGGCCGCCCCCTGGGGGGCGTTCTCCCGGCGGAAGTGGTCCAGTGCGCCGAAGCTCTGGACCCGCAGGCACCGCTCGCCCGCCAGCCAGCGGAGGATGTCCATGTCGTGGCAGCTCTTGGCCAGGATCATGGGGCTGGTCTCATCGCTGCGCCGCCAGTTGCCCCGGACAAAGCTGTGGGCGTAGTGCCAGTAGGCCACGTGCTCCACCGCGTCGATGGTCTCGATCTTCCCGATCTCCCCCCGGCGCAGCAGGTCGGACAGAGCGGCGTAAAACCGGGTGTAGCGCAGCACGTGGCACACCACCACCGCCCGGCCGGTCTCCAGGGCCTTCCGCTCCAGGGCCCGGCACTCCGCCAGATCCGGGGAGATGGGCTTCTCCAGCAGCAGGTGGTAGCCCTTGTCCAGGGCCGCCAGGGCGTGGGGCACGTGCTGGCGGTCCTGGGTGGCGATGATCATCACATCCGCCAGGCGGGGCTGGGCCAGCAGCTCCTCCGCCGAGGCGAAGCACCGCTCCTCCGCCACGCCGCAGCGCCGGCGCAGCAGCTCCAGCCGCTCCGGGCGCACGTCCGCACCGGCCGTCACCTCCATCCGCTCAGGGTGCTTGGCCTGATAGGACGCGTAGGCGTCCAGGCCCCGGCTGCCGCAGCCGCAGACCGCAAAGGTAATCTTCTCGCTCATCGTATGTTTCCTCCCCCATCTCATCCATATTTATGACGCGCCGGACGCGCGTTTTTTCATGTCTCCACAAATGTCAGCACACAGCGGTAGACGCCGTCCCGCTCCTCTGTCTCCAGCGCGCCGCCGCCCCGCTCCATCAGCGCCGCCATAGCGGGCAGGCCCACGCCGTGGCTGTCCCGGCGGTCCGGCGCGGGGGACACGCGGTTCTCCACGTGCAGGCGCACCGTCCCGCCCCCCTCCTCGATCCAGAGGTCCACGGGAGCGGACCGGTCGGCGTACTTGCGCAGGTTGGAGAACAGATTGTCAAACACCCGCAGCACGTCCTCCGTGCGCAGATACAGCCCGAAGGGCCGGTCGAAGACCGGGGGCCGGATGGCAAAGCCCTCCCGCTGGAGATCCCCGCACTGCTCCGACAAGATCTGGCCCAGCAGCGCCGGGCCGTCCACCGGCTCCGGCGGGGCGGCCAGGGGCTCCTTACGGCTCTCCACCTGCGCGCCGGCAAACAGCTGGTCCGTCATGCCCTTGATCTGCTCCGCCTTCTCCTGGGCCAGGCGGAGAAAGTCCGCGCGCTCCGCCTCCGTCTGGTACTCCCCCCGGCGGAGGATCTCCAGGTAGCCCATCAGCTTGGTCAGGGGGGTGCGCAGATCGTGGGACAGCTCGGCGATCAGCCGGCTGTTGGCCCCCACCGCCTCCCGCTCCCGCCCGATGCGCTCCACCACGCTCAGGCGCAGGCGCTCGATGTCCGCCCCCAGGCGGCTGAGCTCGTCGCTGCCCGGGGCGGAGATGGCGTGGTCCAGATCCCCCGCCATCAGCAGGCCCGTCTCGCGGGTCAGGGCCCCGATCCGGCCCAGAAGACGCCAGATATAGGGCACCATCACCCCGCAGAAGCCCGCCAGGGCCGTCAGCAGTCCCACGGCCCGCCCCAGGCTCTCCAGCCAGAGGCCGCTGCGGGAGAAGGTCAGGTACATGGTCCCGTCGGCGCACACAATCTCGTGGACCCCCACGAGAAGATCCACAGCGCCGGAGAAGACCCAGTCCTCCGTATACGCCCCCGCCGCCGGGGTAAAGCCGAACTGCATATCCTCCATATCCTCCGAGCGCGCGCCCGGCTTATCCACTACGCTGATGACCACGCTGTATACGCCGTCTCCCAGGGCGCCGGCGTCCTCCTGCCAGCTGCTCACGGCCTCGGCCACGGTGAGGCCACGCTCCCGGACCTGCTCCTGGTAGGCCCGGACCTGCTCCTGCTCCCGGTCCTGGAGCCACTGGCGGAACCACTCGCTGTCCTGGACAGCGGGCGCCGCCACCCCGCTCACCAGGTAAAACAGCGCGAAGGCCAGGGCCAGAGCCAGCACCGACACCCCCACCAGCTTGGCGCCCAGTCCCCGCCTACCCAACCCGGTACCCCTTTCCCCACACGGTCTTGATGTACTCCGGTCGCCGGGGGTCGTCTTCAATCTTCTCCCGCAGACGGCGGATGTGGACCATGACGGTGTTGCCCGAGGAGGCGAAGTAGGGCTCGTTCCACACGCTCTCGTACAGGTTCTGCAGGGAGAAGATTACCCCCCGGTTCTCCACCAGCAGGCGCAGAATGCGGTACTCCGTCTCCGTCAGGTCGATCTCCTCGTCCCGGCGCCAGACCATGTTGCCCCGCAGGTTCACCCGCAGTCCGCACCACTCCGCCTCCTGGGCGGCGGCCTCCGGCTTGCCCTTGTATACCTGGTAGCGGCGCATGAGGCCCTTCACCCGGGCCAGCAGCTCCGGGTAGGAGAAGGGCTTGGAGAGGTAGTCGTCCCCGCCGCTGGAGTAGCCCATGGTGAGATCCGAGTCCTGGCTCTTGGCGGTGAGAAACAGCACCGGCACGTTCCACCGCTCCCGCAGGCGCAGGCACACGTGGTAGCCGCTCAGGCCCTCCATCATCACGTCCAGAATCACCAGGTCCGCCCCGCCGCCGGTGCGCTCCAGGTAGGCCAGGGCCTCCTCCCCGCTGCCGGCCTGCACCACCTGGAAGCCCTCGCTGCTCAGGAGCACCCGCAGCACCTCCCGGATCTCAGCGTCGTCGTCAACAACGAGTATCTGATTGCCCACGGCCGGACCACCCCCTTTCTGCCGACAATTGTACAAAATACGCGGCGAAATTGCAAGGGCTGCAAAGGAAAACTTTCCTCTGTAAGAAAGAATTAAGATTTCCGCTCCATGGCCCGGTAGATCAGCTCCATATCCAGGTGCTCCCGCACCGCGTCCGCCAGGAGGTCGTACTGCCGCTCCCTGTAGGCGGCGGCGTCGAAGGCGCCCAGGCGGGCGAAGTCGACCCCCTTTTTCCGGCACAGGGCCTCCAGCACCGCGTCCGCCGCGCCGGGGGCGTCGAAGACGCCGTGGAGGTAGGTGCCGTAGACATTCCCGGCGCTCTGGAGTACCGGCAGGTCCTCCTCCCCCCGGCCCATGTGGATCTCGTAGCCCTCGTAGGCCATGCCGGTCAGGCCGGAGAACAGGCCGTCCACCCGGGCGAACCGCCCCCGGCTCTGGGTCTGGACCTTTTCGCCGCGAAAGACGGTATCCACCGGCAGCAGGCCCAGGCCCGCCTCCTCCGTGCCGGCGGCGGCCTCCGCCCCCTCCGGGTCGGCGATGGAGCGGCCCAGCATCTGGTAGCCGCCGCAGATGCCGAACACCGGCGTGCCCGCCGCCGCCGCCTGCTTGACGGCGGCCTCCAGCCCGCTCTGGCGCAGCCAGCGCAGATCCGCCAGGGTGCTCTTGGTGCCCGGCAGGCAGATGAGATCCGGCTGATGCAGGTCCCGGGGGGTGTCTATGTAGCGCAGGGAGACGTTCTCGTAGCGCTCAAAGGGCCCGAAGTCCGTGAAGTTGGAGATGCGGGGCAGGCGGATCACCGCCACATCCACCAGACGGCGGTCCGAGACCCGGTCAAAACGGGCAGAGAGGCTGTCCTCGTCGTCGATGTCCAAGTGGAGATAGGGCACCACCCCCGCCACCGGCGCGCCGCACAGCTGCTCCAGCTGGCGCAGGCCCGGCTCCAGGATGGCCCGGTCCCCCCGGAACTTGTTGACCACCACGCCCGCGATCCGCGCCCGCTCCTCCGGCTCCAGCAGGGCCACCGTGCCGTAAAGCTGGGCGAACACGCCCCCCCGGTCGATGTCCCCCACCAGCAGCACAGGCGCGTCCACCAGCCGGGCCAGGCCCATGTTCACAATGTCCTCCCGTTTGAGGTTGATTTCCGCCGGACTGCCCGCCCCCTCGATGACGATCACGTCAAATTCCCGCTCCAGGCTCCGGTAGGCCTCCAGCACCGCGGGCACCAGCTCCGGCTTGCACCGGTAGTAGGCCATAGCGTCCATGTTCCCCAGCACCCGGCCGTTGACGATCACCTGGCTGCCCATATCGGTGGTGGGCTTGAGGAGAATGGGGTTCATGCGCACGTCCGGCGGGATGCCCGCCGCCTCCGCCTGGACCACCTGGGCCCGGCCCATCTCGCCGCCATCGGCGGTGATGAAGGAGTTGAGGGCCATGTTCTGGCTCTTGAAGGGGGCCGTCCGGTACCCGTCCTGCCGGAACACCCGGCACAGCCCCGCCGCCAGCAGGCTCTTGCCCGCGTTGGACATGGTCCCCTGGATCATGATATTTTTCGCCATAGCGCTCCTCCCGTTTTCCTCACCCCAGGATCTCCCCCAGGGCTTTCAGCAGCGTCCGGTTCTCCTCCCGCCGCCGCACCGCCGTCCGGTACCAGCCGGGGCCCAGGCCCCGGTAATTGGCGCAGTCCCGGATCAGAATCCCCCGGTCCAGCAGCGGACCGGACAGCTCCGCCGGGCTCTTTACCAGCAGATAGTTGGCCTGGGAGGGGCAGACCGTGAGGCCCAGGGCCTCCAGCCCCTCTTGCAGATACCGCCGCTCGGATTGGATGAGCGCCCGGCTCTCCCGCAGATACGCCTCCTCCCCCAGGGCCGCCAGGCCGGCGGCCTGGGCGGGGACGGACACGTTCCAGGGCTGGGTCTGCCGGCCCATGCGCTCCAGCAGCGCCCCCTCCCCGCACAGGCAGTAGCCCAGGCGCAGCCCCGCCATGGCATAGCTCTTGGTGAAGGCCCGGAGCAGAAACAGCCGCCGCCCCGGCCTCAGCAGCGGGGCCAGGGAGGTCCCCCTGCCGCCGTCGCTGAGCTCCAGAAAGCACTCGTCCACAAAGAGCCAGCCGCCCCGCCTCTCGCAGAGGGCCAGGATGCTCTCCAGCAGCGCCGGGGGGACGAGCCGGCCGGTGGGGTTGTTGGGGTTGCAAAGGAAAACTACTTCACAGCTTTTGCGTTCCAGCTCTTCCAGGAGCTTTTCTGTCAGTGCGAAGCCCTGCTCCTCCTCCAGGGCGCAGCGCTCCACGCGGCACCCCGCCGCCGCCAGGGCGGCGGCGTACTCGGAGAAGGTGGGGGCCAGCTCCAGGGCCGTCCGGGGGCGCAGGGCGGCACAGAAGGAGAAAATCAGCTCCGCCGCCCCCGCGCCGCAGAGGACGGCCTCCTCCGGCACCCCCTCCCGGTCCGCCAGGGCCGCCACCAGGCGGCGGCAGTGGGGGTCCGGGTAGCGGTCCAGAAGCTGCGCCGCGTCCACCACCGCCCGGACCACGCCGGGGGGCGGGCCCAGGGGATTGGTGTTCACGGAGACATCCAGGGTCACCAGGCGGCCGTAGATGTCGCCGCCGTGGGGATTGTTTGCTTGATACAGCATGCTTTACACCAGCTTAGTCTAAGGATTTACAATTCTTTGGCCCGCGGCCCTCAGAGGAGGCAGCGGACCGCCGCCCACCGCGCCAGGGCGCACACCGCCAGGGCCAGCGCCGCCGTCACATACAGCAGGCGGCAGGCCCGGGGGATGTCGGCGCGCTCCACCGCCCGGACAGGGTCGCCGATGGCGGGCTTCCTGTGGAGCACGCCGTGATACCAGGCGTCCCCGGCCAGCTCCAGGCCCAGCAGGCCCGCGCACACAGACTCGGTCTGGGCGGAGTTGGGGCTGGCGTGGCGGTACCGGTCCCGGCGGAAGATGCGCCAGCCCCGGCCCGCGTCCATCCCCAGCAGGCCCCCCGCCGCCAGCATCAGCAGGGCCGACAGGCGGGCCGGGAGGTAGTTGGCGGCGTCGTCCGCCTTGGCGGGGATGTACCCCAGGTCCCGGTAGGGCGGCTCTATGTACCCCAGCATGGAGTCCATGGTATTCACCGCCTTGTAGAAAAAGCCCAGGGGCGCGCCCCCCAGGGCTAAAAACACCAGGGGGGCCACCACGCCGTCAGAGGTGTTCTCCGCCACCGTCTCCACGGCGGCCCGGCAGATGCCCGCCCGGTCCAGCCGCCGGGTGTCCCGGCCCACAATCATGCTCACCGCCCGGCGGGCCCCCTCCACGTCCTCCGCCGCCAGGGCGTCGTGCACCTTCATGCTCTCCACCCGCAGGGATTTTACCGCCAGAATCTGCCAGCACATGGCGCTCTCCGCCGCCAGCCGCAGCCAGGGGCTCACCCGGTGGCACAGCCACAGCGCCAGGGCGGGAACCCCCGCCGCGGTCAGGACGGTCAGCAGCCACAGCACACCGCCGGCGGCCCGCTCCCCCCCGGGCGTGGCGGGAAAGATCCGGCGCAGGCCCCGCTCCAGAGCGGCGATCAGCCGCCCTATGGCCGCCACCGGGTGGGGCCACCCCTGGGGGTCCCCCAGCAGCAGGTCCAGCCCGAAGCCGATGACCATCGCCCACAAGCTCCACATGGTTCGCTCCCCCCTTATCGCTGAAACGTAAACAGATGTACCGGGTTCTGCCCGGTCATCAGGTGGTAGGGCCCCGCCGTCCGGCTCCGGGCGGCGGTGAGGGAGACGGCCTCCCATTCTGTGAAGGAAAACTCCTTGCCGCACGCTGTCAACTCGGCCACGGACTCCAGCGTGACTGCCGACGCCACGATGCGCACCGCCGGATTTTTCTCCAGCAACAGGGCGATGATGGCCCGCATATTGCCCGCGCTGCCGCCGATGAAGGCGTGGGTGGGCGCGGGGAGGTCCTGGCAGGCCTCCGGCGCGGCGCCGGGGACGATCTCCAGGTTGGCGGTGTGGAAGCGCCGGCGGTTCTCCTCCAGCAGCGCCAGGGCCTCCCCCTTCCGCTCTATGGCGTACACCCGGCCCCGACGGGCCAGCAGGGCCATCTCAATGGACACGGAGCCGGTGCCGGCCCCTATGTCCCAGCACACCGCGTCCTCCGTCAGGGCCAGCTTTCCCAGGACCAGTCCGCGCACCTCGCTCTTGGTCATGGGCACCACCGGGCCCTCCCCGCTGCGCCGGAAGCAGCTGTCCGGCAGGCCGGGGACAAAGGGACGGGCGCTGTCGTTCTCGATGAGCACGGCGCTGAGGGTGTCGAAGGCCCCCTCCGCCAGCGCCGCCGCCGTGCCGGCGGTGATCCGCTCCTCCGGGTAGCCCAGCCGCTCCCCCACGGTGACCCGGACAGCGCCCAGGCCGGCCTCCGCCAGGGTGCGGCAGAGGCCGGCCGCGCCGCCCTCCCCCCCCACCAGGACGAAGGTCCGGCGGTTCTGGGCCACATCCGGCGACACGTCCCCCTCCCGGCCGTGGAGGCTCAGGGGGACCACGTCCTCATAGGAGGTCCCCGTGCGGGCGCACAGCACCTGGAGGGAGCTGAGCCCCGGCAGGACCGTCACGTCGCAGTCCGCCAGCAGGGGCAGCAGCTTCCTGGCCCCGCTGAAGAAGCCCGTGTCCCCGGAGAAAACCACCGCGAAGCGGCGGCAGTCCGGGTTCTCCCGGATGCAGGCGGCGATGTCCGCCGGGGCCACGGCCTGACAGGTGCGGCCCCGCGTGGAGACGGCCTCCAGCATCCGGCGGGCCCCGATGACGCAGTCCGCCCCGCAGACGGCCCGCCGGACGTCGCCGGTCATGGCCTCCGGCCCCCCCGGCCCGATGCCCGCCAGGGTCACCTGCGGCCGCAGACGCAGGGCAAACCGGCGGGAGAGTTCCTTCACCGCCCCGGCGAAGTCCACACCTTCCCGCTGGGCGGGGCGGCCCACCACCACCAGCACGGCGCCGGCCCCCCCGGCGGCGGCGGCCTTCTCGGCGAAGCCCCCGGCGGCGCCGGCGTCCTTGGTCACCATGTACTGTGCGGACACAGCCCGCAGAGTGGCCGCGTTCATTTCCCGGGAAAACGGGCCCTGCATGGCGATGATGTGGTCCGGGGCCAGCCCCGCCGCCCGGCAGGCGGTCAGGGACGCCTCCATGGGCAGCACCCGTGCGTAGACCCGCCGGGCGAAATCCGGCAGAGCGGCGTACCCGGCCAGCTCCTTGCTGCCGGTGGTCAGGAGGATATTCCCCTGGGTCCCCGCCAGATAGTCCACTGCCCCGGCGATGTCCGGCACCCATACCGCTCCCTCGGGAGCGCCGCCGGAGGCGCGCAGCAGCCGCAGATACCCGACGCCCGCCCGCTCACAGGCCCCGGCGATGTTCTCCGTCACCTGGGCGGCGTAGGGGTGGGTGGCGTCCACCACCAGGTCGAAGCCCCCCCGGCGAAAGAGGGCCTCCATCTCCTCCCCCGTCAAGCGGCCGGGGGAGACGGTCAGCCCCGGCCGGGGGGTGAGCAGGGTCTCGCCGTACTCCGTGGCCACGCAGGCGGTGACCTCCGCCGGCTGACCCTCCAGCAGCTCCACCAGCGCCCGCCCCTCGGTGGTGCCGGCGAAGACGCACAGCCTATACATCCCGGTACCCCCTGGGGGTCACCAGACGGCCGCCGATGACCTGGGTCCGGCTGCTGCCGACGAACACGGTGCAGAACATGTCCGCCGGGTAGGTCCGCAGCGACTCCAGGGTCAGCAGCTCGAAGCCCTCCCCCTCCCGGCCGATGCTCCGGGCCACGCCGCAGGGCCGGTCCCCCGGCAGATGGCGCAGCAGAATCCCGCAGGCCCTCTGGAGGTAGTCCGGCCGGGCGCGGCTGGCCGGGTTGTAGAGGACCAGGGTGAGATCCGATTTCGCCGCCGCCTCCAGCCTGGCCTCAATGGTCTCCCAGGCGGTCAGCCGGTCGCTGAGGCTCACCACGGCAAAGTCGTGGGTCAGCGGCGCGCCCAGCAGGGCCGCGCCGCTGCAGGCGGCGGTGAGGCCGGGGATCACCTCCACCTCCGGCTCCGCCGCCTCCCCCCGCAGTTGGTAGATGAGGCCCGCCATGCCGTACACCCCGCTGTCGCCGGAGCAGACCATGGCCACGTCCCGCCCCTTTTTCGCCTCCTCCAGGGCCATGCGGCACCGGTCCGCCTCCCTGGTCATGGGGGTGGTCAGAACCTCCTTGTCCGGGTAGCGCTCCCGGACCAGATCCACGTATACGTGGTAGCCCACGATCACCTGGCAATCCCGCAGCGCCCGGTCCGCCCGGACCGTCATATTCTCATAATCCCCTGGGCCGATGCCCACCACTGTCAGCTTACCCAAAGCGCACCTCCCAATGCTCCACCGCCGCCGCCACGGTCACGCCGTGCCCGGCGGTCTTTCGTACAATCAGCTTCTCCGCCCCCAGGAGGGCCGCCCGCTCGCAGACGTTGTCCACGCCGGTGACCTCCCGCACAAACTCCGAGGGGGTGAAGTCCCCCTCCGCCCGCTCCAGCTCCTGCGCGGAGTAGAACGTCAGGGGCCACCCCCGCTCCCGGCAGAAGGCCAGAAGGCCGGGCTCGTCCCGCTTCAGGTCGATGGAGGCGCAGCCCTTCACCGCCGCCGGGTGAATCCCGTTCTCCTCCAGCGCTGACCGGACCGCCGCCGCCACGGCCTCCCGGCCGGTCCCCCGCCGGCAGCCCAGCCCCAGCCGGACCGCCCTGGGCACCAGCAGCAGGGTCCGGGCGAAGGGGGACCGCCGCCGCCAGGAGATGCACACGCCCACCGCTCCCTCCTCCCCCGGCACCACGCCGGAGGGCAGCGCCCCCGTCAGAGGAAAGTCGCTCGCCAGGGGCACCGGCCCCTCCAGAATGGCGGCGGAGACCGCCCGGGCGGCCTTCATGTCGTCGATATACAGTCCCTGCTCCGCCGCCCAGGCATCCACGGAAAATTTTCCGTGGACGTCCGTGGCGGTGGTCACCGCCGCCACAGCCCCCAGGGACGCGGCCAGCTGCCGGGCCAGCCGGTTGGCCCCGCCGATGTGGCCGGAGAGCAGGGGCACCACGAACCGGCCCGTCTCGTCCGCCGCCAGGACGGCGGGGTCGCAGGTCTTATCCCGGAGGTGGGGCGCCACCGCCCGGACGGCGATGCCGCAGGAGCTGACGAACACCATCCCATCCGCCCAACGGAAGACGGGACCCGCGAAATCCGCCAGCGGCCCTGTCACGGCCTCGAAGCCCTCACCCGCCAAGCGGGCCGGGGCGTACAGCCGGCACTCCTCCCACTCCAGAGCCGCCGCCGCCCTCCGGGCGGTGTCCAGCCCCCGGCGGCTGAAGGCAAATACCGCCAGCTTCACGTATCTGTCCCCTTCCGGTACTCCGTGGTGAAGGACGGGTCGTAGAGCCTGGAGCGCTCATAGCCCTCCCCCAGGCAGTTCCCCACGATGAGCAGGGCCGTCTTGGTCAGGCCGTTGTCCGCCACCGTTTTGGCCAGGGTGCCCACCGTGCAGCGGTAGACCCGCTCGTCGGGCCAGGTGGCCTTGTAGACCACCGCCGCCGGGGTGCCGGCGTCGTAGCCGCCGGCCAGCAGGTCCCCCTCCAGCCGGTCCGCCAGAGACGTGCTGAGAAACAGGACCATGGTGGAGCCGTGGGCCGCCAGGGAGCGGATGGACTCCCGCTCGGGCACCGGCGTGCGCCCCGCGGCGCGGGTGATGATCACCGTCTGGCTCACCTCCGGCAGGGTGTACTCCGCCCGCAGGGCCGCCGCCGCGCCGCAGAAGGAGCTCACCCCCGGACATACGTCGTAGGCGATCCCCAGCGCCTCCAGCCGGTCGAACTGCTCCCGCACGGCGCCGTAGATGCTGGCGTCGCCCGTGTGCAGCCGCACCGTCACCCGGCCCTCCGCCTCGGCGGAGCGGATCACCTCCATCACCTGCTCCAGCGTCATCTCCGCGCTGTTGTGTATCTCACAGCCCGCGCGGGTGTATGCCAGCAGCGCCGGGTTCACCAGGCTCCCGGCGTAAATCACCACGTCCGCCTCCCCCAGCAGACGCGCGCCCCGGACCGTGATCAGATCCGCCGCTCCGCTGCCGGCTCCTACGAAATGTACCATGATTGTGACCTCCAGATGGTTGGGTAATCATACTTTTCTTGCAAGAAAAGCATCAAAAGAATGTTGCGCAGCGCCTTGTGCCCAGGACCGGCGCACCGCCGGGGAGGCGGCAGCCATATCACAGTCCGCACCGGATGCTGCGGAGAAGGCTGGGGGCGCCGGCGGTCTGGCACAGCTGGCCGTAGACCTTTGAAAAGCAGATGGCCCCGGTCTCCAGGGTATCGCCGGCTTTGGCGGCCAGGTGCCGGCCGATGCGCTCCGCCAGGCGCTCCAGGGTGGGGGCGCAGAGGTTTTCCTCCTGGAGGATGCGCAGGGCGTCGTCGCAGGCCACGCAGGCGAGGAGCTCCTCCGTCCGCCCCGGCGGCAGGCCGGCGGCGGCGGCGTGGGCCGCCAGAATCTCCATGCGGCAGTCGCCGTATTTGGAGTGGGTATTGAGCATCCCCCCGGCCAGCTTCACCAGCTTGCCCAGGTGCCCCGCCAGCAGGGCCCCCCGGAAGCCCAGCTCCCGGCACATCGACAGAGTGTCGCCGATGAAGTTGGAGCACTGCACCGCCAGGGCCGGGTCCAGGCCCAGGCCGTCCCGGACGAAATCGGAGCCGTAGTTCCCCGGCGTGAGCAGGACGAAGTCCGCCCCGCTCTCCCGCCGCTGGCGCAGCTCCACCCGGATGGTGTCCACCAGGGCCTGCTCGCTCATGGGCTCCACGATGCCGGTGGTGCCCAGGATGGAGATGCCCCCCCGGATGCCCATGCGGGGGTTGAAGGTCCGCCGCGCCAGCGCCTCCCCCTCCGGCACGGAGATTACCACGGACAGGCCTCCCCGGTACTCCGTCAGGCCCATGATCTCCTCCACACAGGCGCGGATCATCTGCCGGGGCACGCTGTTGATGGCCGCCGCCCCCACCGGCTGGTCCAGGCCGGGCTTCGTCACCCGGCCCACGCCGGCGCCGCCGTCAATGGTCACGCCGAGGGTCTCCGACCGCGCCGCCCGGGCGAAGATCAGCGCGCCGCCGGTGACGTCCGGGTCGTCGCCGCAGTCCTTCTCGATGGCGCAGCAGGCAAAGCCGGCGCCCAGCTCCGCCTCCCGCACCGGCAGCTCCAGCCGGATGCCCTTGGGCGTCAGCAGCTCTACCCTGTCCAGCCGCCGGCCCGTCAGCAGCAGGCAGGCCGCCGCCTTCGCCGCCGCCGCCGCGCAGGAGCCGGTGGTGTATCCGAGACGCAGTTTTTTTCCGTCTTTTACGATAAATTCTTCCATGTGGTTCACCTTTCGGCCGGCATTCTTTTCTTTTGTGAACAAAAGAAAAGAATCAAAAGAAAAAACTTTGTACGTGCTACCGCTCGATCTGGTACAGCATCGCGTTGCAGATCGCCGCCGCCACGTTGCTGCCGCCCTTTCTGCCCCGGGCGACGATGCAGGGCGCGCCGGAGGCGATGATTGTCTCCTTGCTCTCCACTACGTTGACGAAGCCCACGGGGACGCCAACGATCAGGGCGGGGATGACGCGGCCCGCGTCCATGAGCTCCCTGAGAGCCAGCAGGGCGGTGGGGGCGTTGCCGATGGCGAAGATGCAGGGCTTTTTCAGATTAGCCGCCCGCTCCATGGAGACAATGGCGCGGGTGACCCCCCGCTCCCTGGCCTCCTCCGCCACATCCGCGTCGGACATAAAGCAGTGGACCTGCCCGCCCAGGCGGGACAGGATGGTCTTGTTGATCCCCGACCGGGCCATCTGGGTGTCGGTGACGATGTCGCAGCCAGCCCGGAGGGCCTCCACCCCCCGCCGGACGGCGTGCTCCGAAAAGTGCAGGCTGTCCGCGTAGTCGAAGTCAGCGGTGGTGTGGATGACCCGCTTGACGACGGGCTCCGTCTCCGGGTCCAGCTGCCGGTCCCCCAGCAGCTCCGTGATGATCTCGAAGCTGCGCTTCTCAATGTCCATGGGCTTGACGATCTCAATCATAGCGGTGTTTCTCCTTTACACAGGTCTCGTAGAACCGCGCGGCAGACGCGGGATTGGCGTAAAAGTGGAAGTGGGGGTATCCGGCGTAGAGCCGGTCCGTGGCCACGGCGCAGTCCCAGCCCCGTCCGCTGGGCTTCTCCGCCCAAAAATCCCCGCCGGGGCACCGGGCGTCCCAGTGGTGGAACTCGTGGCCCCGGATGGTCTCCCCCGCCCGGCAGAGGAGGCTGTCCTTCTTCGCCCGCAGCGTCACGTAGCCGAAGCGGGTGAGCCGCCCGGCGTCGAAGCACCGCCCCGGCAGAACGCCCGCCATGTCCGCTTCCCCGATTCCCTCGGTGAGGTACATGAACCCGCCGCACTCAGCGATACAGGGCAGCCCCCCCTCCAGGGCGGCCCGGACGGAGCGGCGCATGGAGACGTTGCCGGACAGCTGCCGGGCGTACAGCTCCGGGTACCCGCCCCCCAGGTACAGCCCCTGGACGTGCGCCGGCAGGGCGGCGTCCTCCAGGGGGCTGAAGGGGACCAGCTCCGCCCCCATCTCCGCCAGGGCCTCCAGGCTGTCCTCGTAATAAAAGCAGAAGGCCCGGTCACGGGCCACGGCAATGCGCACCGGCTCCAGCCGGGGCAGAACCACCGGCTCCCACGCCACCGGCGGCGCGGAGGCGGCCAGCTCCAGCAGCCGGTCCAGCTCCACCGTCTCCTCCGCCTGGCGGGCCAGAATATCCAGCTTCTCCCGCAGGCCCTCCACCTCCCCGGCGGTCACAAGCCCCAGGTGGCGGCTCTCCAGGGTGCAGGCGGGCAGCTCCGGCAGAAAGCCCACGGGCTCCGCCCGCCCCCCGAACCGCTCCCGGATGGCCCCGGCCAGGGCCCGGTAGGTGGAGGCGGCGCACCGGTTGAGGAGCACCCCCCGGACGCCGCTGTCCCCCTGAAAGTCCAGAAAGCCCTGGATCACCGCCAGCACCGACAGGGCCGCCCCCCTGGCGGGGACCACCAGCACCACAGGGGTGTCCGTACTCCGGGCGGTCTCCCAGGCGCTGGCCCTTGTGCTGGCAAGGCCCGCGCCGTCGTAGAAGCCCATGGCCCCCTCGATGACGGACACGTCCCTGCCCCCGCCGTTTTTGGCCAGCAGGTGCCGCAGGGTGTTGGGCGAAAAGAAGAATCCGTCCAGGTTGGCGCTCTTCGCCCCGATCACCCGGCTGTGGAACATGGGGTCGATGTAGTCCGGCCCGCACTTGAAGGCCCCCACGTCCAGCCCCCGGTTCACCAGGGCCTGCAAAACGGCGCAGACCGCCGTGGTTTTGCCGCAGCCGCTGCCGGTTCCCGCCAGCAGCAGCCGGTTGACCCGCCGCTCCATGCGCTCCCTCCCTCCGCCTTTTGATCTCCTCTATTCTACAGGCACAGCGGGGGCTTTGTCAACGGATATTTGACAAATTCTTCACGATCTTCCCCGCTTTGACAAACGGGTGCGGGTATGCTATGATGCGGACAGACAACAGACAGGAGGCATTTCTCATGGACCAGCTTCTTCTGCACACCTGCTGCGCGCCGTGCAGCGTCTACTGCGTGGACAGCCTGCGGGCGGAGGGCATCGAGCCCACCGCCTTCTGGTACAACCCCAACATCCACCCCTACCAGGAGTACCGCTCACGGCGGGACGCCCTGGCGGACTATGCCGCCTCTATCAGCCAGGCACTGGCGGTCCGGGACGAGTACGGCCTGCGGGACTTCGTCCGGGCGGTGGCAGAGGACATCGGCGGGCGCTGCGCCCACTGCTACGCCTGCCGGCTGGAGGAGACCGCCCGGTACGCCGCCGGCCACGGCTTCACCCACTTCTCCACCACCCTGCTGGTCAGCCCCTACCAGGACCACGACGGCATCCGCCGGGCGGCGGAGGCCCTGGCGGCGCGCTACGGGGTGGCCTTTCTCTACCGGGACTTCCGCCCCGGCTTCCGCCAGGGGCAGAGCAAGGCCCGGGCGCTGGGGCTCTACATGCAGAAATACTGCGGCTGCGTCTTCTCCGAGGAGGAGCGCTACGCCAAGCAGATCCAGCGGGACCGGGAGCGGTTCCCCGCCCTCTGACGCCTCCGCCCCCGGCATGCCGGGGGCGGAGGCATTACAAAAGGGGGCGCGCCGCAAAATTCATAAAAAACCGTCGATACCTGTTGACTTTATCTATTAAAAGTGGTAAAGTATCTCTCACATGGGCCGGGATGCGTCCCGGCCTTCTTCTGCGCAACATCTTTTTGGAGGAACGACATGGTCATTACGGAGTTTTTGGAACGCAACGCCCGGCTCTACGGGGCGGAGACGGCGCTGGTGGAGATCAACCCCTCGGAGGAGCGGGACCGGGCCGTCACCTGGCGGGAGGCCAGCCTCATTGAGAGCGCCCAGCCGGACGCCCCCTACCGCCGGGCCCTGAGCTGGCGGGACTTTGACCGCCGGGCCAACCGCTTTGCCAACCTGCTGCTCAGCCGGGGCATGGAGCGGGGGGCCAAGGTGGGTATTCTGATGATGAACTGCCTGGAGTGGCTGCCGGTGTACTTCGGCATCCTCAAGGCGGGGTGCATCGCCGTACCCCTGAATTTCCGGTACTCCAGCGAGGAGATCAAGTACTGTCTGGAGCTGGCGGACGTGGAGGTCCTGGTCTTCGGGCCGGAGTTTGTGGGCCGGATAGACGCCGTTCAGGACCAGCTGCCCCAGGTGCGGATGATGTTCTTTGTGGGCCGGGATACGCCCGCCTACGCGGAGGACTGCCTGAAACTGATGGGCTTCTGCTCCTCCAGCCCGCCGCCGGTGTCCCTGGAGGAGGCGGACCACGCCGCCATCTACTTCTCCTCCGGCACCACCGGCTTCCCCAAGGCCATCCTCCACAACCACCGGGCCCTGACGGCCTCCTGCCAGACCGAGCAGCGCCACCACGGCCAGACGAGAGAGGATGTGTTTCTGTGCATTCCGCCCCTCTACCACACGGGAGCCAAGATGCACTGGTTCGGCAGCCTCCTCTCCGGCAGCCGGGCGGTGCTGCTGCGGGG